>Ga0307380_10005187_pt1 | contig 17351 bp, 18 predicted proteins | sample UN3MG_FD_202239 | JGI IMG/M metagenome (GOLD analysis project Ga0307380, IMG submission 202239) | Soil microbial communities from Risofladan, Vaasa, Finland - UN-3 | ecosystem: Environmental > Terrestrial > Soil > Coastal area > Acid sulfate soil | place: Finland: Risofladan, Vaasa | collected...
TCCCGTCCACCGCGCCACGTCACTTCGACCCTCCTCACCCTGCGTCTGGTAGAACTTAATAAACTGATAACGATCCGAGGGTAGATCGGGTTTCAGTCGTGCCGTGGGTTGTGTCGGTGGCGGCAAATTGCTGCGCCACCCGGAGGCTCAGTTGACCTGTCCTGATCCGCCGTTTAGACAATGTTGCAGTGCCGATAGGCCAATCGATCCTGTGAGGTGTGGCAATGGACGACTTGCTCCGAGAATACCTGCCAATCATCATATTCCTCGGGCTTGCGATCGCATTGGGACTGGTGTTGATGCTGGCAGCATTGGTACTGGCGGTACGCCATCCAGACGCGGAAAAGATATCAGCCTATGAATGCGGTTTCAACGCCTTCGACGACGCCCGGATGAAATTTGACGTGCGGTTCTATCTGGTCGCGATCCTGTTCATAATCTTCGATCTGGAGATCGCTTTCCTGTTTCCCTGGGCGGCGGCTTTCGGCAGCCTTTCCGATGTCGCCTTCTGGTCGATGCTGGTGTTCCTCGGCGTCTTGACCGTCGGTTTCGCTTACGAGTGGAAGAAGGGGGCGCTGGAATGGGAATGAGCACCGGAATGGGAGTAAGCACTGGCGCCATGCAGGCGGGGGCTGACAAGGAAGTTTTGGCGGCGAACTTCTCGAACGAGTTGGCCGACAAGGGATTTATCCTGACCAATGCCGATGACCTGATCAATTGGGCGCGCACCGGCTCGCTGTTCTGGATGACCTTCGGGCTGGCCTGCTGTGCTGTCGAGATGATGCATGTCGCGATGCCGCGCTATGACGCCGAGCGTTTTGGGTTCGCTCCCCGCGCCAGCCCGCGCCAGTCGGATGTGATGATCGTTGCCGGGACGCTGACCAACAAGATGGCGCCTGCGCTGCGCAAGGTCTACGACCAGATGCCGGAACCGCGCTATGTGATTTCGATGGGCTCCTGCGCCAACGGTGGTGGTTATTACCACTACAGCTATTCGGTGGTGCGTGGCTGCGACCGGATCGTGCCCGTTGATATTTACGTTCCGGGCTGCCCGCCGACCGCCGAGGCCCTGCTGTACGGCATTCTGCAGTTGCAGCGGAAAATCCGCCGCACTGGCACCATCGCGCGATGAGGGGGAGCGACGGATGACCGAAGCTGTGGTCCGGCGCTGGGAGGCGAGGGCGCCGATGACGGCCGTCGAGGCATGGCTGGCGCAGTTCCACGACCGCGTGATGCCGAATTATTGGGTTGCCGAGGGGTTCCGCTGGGTCAAGGTGTTGGTTTCTCGGGGAGAGGATCCCCGGCAGGTGACCGTCTTGACCGCGTGGGATGACATGGACGCCGTCAAGCGGTTTGCGGGGCCGCACTCGGAAACGGCGGTGATGCCCGAATGGGTCGCAAATCTCATGCCGGACCACGACGATCTCGCGACCCACTTTCACGAGGTTATGTCGGAGGCCAACCAGTGAGCGACGCGCTGCTCGAACTCGGCGAAATGATCGCCATGGCTAAGACCGACGCGGTGCTTGGCCACGAGGTCGCCCATGGTGAGTTGACACTGACCGCCACCCCCAGCGGGCTGCGTGAGCTGGTCGGGCATCTGCGCGACCACAGCGCTTGCGCCTTCACCACGCTGATCGACATCACCGCGATCGACTGGCCCGGCCGCGATGCCCGCTTCGACGTCGTCTACCATTTCCTGTCGATGCCGCAGAACCAGCGCGTTTGCGTCAAGATCGCCGTCGTCGAGGATCAGGTAATCCCGTCGATCAACGACATCCACCCGTCGGCGAACTGGTACGAGCGCGAGATTTTCGACATGTTCGGCGTGATGTTCTCGGGTCACCCGGATCTGCGGCGCATCCTGACCGACTACGGTTTCCGCGGCTACCCGCTGCGCAAGGATTTCCCGACCACCGGCTACTACGAGGTCCGCTATGACGAGACCTCGAAGCGGGTGGTGTACGAGCCGGTGAAGCTAGTGCAGGACTACCGCCAGTTCGACTTCATGAGCCCGTGGGAGGGCGCCAAGTACATCCTGCCCGGCGACGAGAAGCCCGACCAGGCGCCCGCATCCAAGAAGGAGGGCTGAGCGATGGACGGCACCAAGCTGACCGGCGAGCAGCGCATCCGGAATTTTAACATTAACTTTGGCCCGCAACATCCGGCGGCGCACGGTGTTTTACGATTAGTACTTGAGCTTGACGGCGAGATCGTCGAGCGCTGCGATCCGCATATCGGCCTGTTGCATCGCGGCACCGAAAAGCTGATGGAGAGCCGGACCTACCTGCAGAACCTGCCCTATTTCGACCGGCTGGACTATGTAGCACCAATGAACCAGGAGCATGCCTGGTGCCTGGCGATCGAAAAGCTGACCAAGGTCGAGATCCCGCGCCGGGGCAGCCTGATCCGGGTGCTGTATTCCGAGATTGGCCGGATCCTGAACCACCTGCTGAACGTGACCACTCAGGCTATGGATGTTGGCGCGCTGACCCCGCCGCTGTGGGGTTTCGAGGAACGCGAAAAGCTGATGGTGTTCTACGAGCGCGCCTGCGGGGCGCGGCTCCACGCCGCCTATTTCCGTCCCGGCGGCGTGCATATGGACCTGCCGCCGCAGCTGTGCGACGACATCTGGCAGTGGACCGAGGAATTCCCGCAGGTGCTGGATGACCTGGAAGGGCTGTTGACCGAGAACCGCATCTTCAAGCAACGCAATGTCGATATCGCCGTGGTGCCGCTGGAGACTGCCCAAGCCTATGGGTTTTCCGGCGTCATGGTGCGCGGCTCGGGCTGGGCCTGGGATTTGCGCCGGGCGCAACCCTATGAGTGCTATAGCGAATTCGACTTCCTGATCCCTGTTGGCAAGAACGGCGACTGTTATGACCGTTACCTTTGCCGGATGGAGGAGATGCGCGAGTCGACCAAGATCATGCGCCAGTGCCTCGAGAAACTGGACAAGTGCCAGGGCGAGCCGGTGATCACCCGCGACGGCAAGATCGCTCCGCCGAAACGGGCTGAAATGAAAACCTCGATGGAGGCGCTGATCCATCACTTCAAGCTGTATACCGAGGGTTTTCACGTACCCGAGGGCGAGGTCTACGCCTGCGTCGAGGCGCCCAAAGGTGAGTTTGGCGTCTATCTGGTGTCGGACGGGTCGAACAAGCCGTACCGGGCCAAGATCCGCGCGCCGGGTTACCCGCATCTGGCGGCTATGGACCATATCTGCAAGGGCCACCAACTGGCCGACGTCGCAGCGATCATCGGCTCGCTAGACGTGGTTTTCGGGGAGATTGATCGGTGAGTTTGCGGCGCCTCCATCACACCCAACCCGAAAGCTTTGCTTACACGCCCGCCAACCAGGCCTGGGCGGCGGCGCAGATATCCAAGTATCCGGAGGGCCGTCAGGCCAGCGCCGTGATCCCGCTGTTGTGGCGCGGGCAGGAGCAGGAGGGCTGGGTCACCCGGCCGATGATCGAGACCGTGGCAGGGATGCTCGACATGGCCCAGATTCGGGTGCTGGAAGTCGCCACTTTCTACTTCATGTTTTATTTGCAACCGATTGGTTCTGTTGCTCATATTCAAGTCTGCGGCACCACATCCTGCATGATCTGCGGGGCCGAGGATCTGGTTGGCCTGTGCAAGTCGAAGATCGCGCCCAACCCGCATGAGCTTAGCCCCGACGGCAAGTTTTCGTGGGAGGAGGTCGAGTGCCTGGGTGCCTGCTCAAACGCACCGATGGCGCAGATCGGAAAGGATTATTACGAGGATCTGACGGTCAAGAAGCTCGAGCTGATCATCAATACGTTCGCCAAGGGTGAGGTGCCGGTGCCGGGTCCGCAGAACGGGCGCTATGCAAGCGAGCCAATCAAGGGGCTGACCTCGCTTAAGGACAAACGGCACCACGACACCAATGCCTCGATCACGCTGGCGATGGCCAACGGCGATACGGTGGCGCGGATTACCGGTGACCTGGTTCCCGCGAAGCGGAAAGCTGCTGCGACGCCCACCAGAAAACTGCGCGCGAAAACGAAGCCTCCGGCTGAGAAAACCGGCGCGGGGCAGGCGGCGCTGCTCCTGCAAGCGAAAGAAAGCAAAGGTCGACCCAAGACAGACGAAACCGTCAAGGCAGCCAAAGCGGTTGCAGCCGAGCCTGCTGATGACAGTCAGGTGCCGACCCGTCTGAAGACCGCCCGCGGCGGCAAGCCCGATGACCTCAAGCTGATCAGTGGCGTCGGGCCGAAGTTGGAGGGTGTGCTGAACAGTCTCGGCTTCTACCACTTCGACCAGATCGCTGCCTGGACTTCGGCGGATATAGCCTGGGTCGATGCGAGGCTGAAGTTCAAGGGCCGGATCGAGCGTGATGGCTGGATTGACCAGGCCAGAACACTTTGCGGTAAGGGGTAGGGCGATGCTCGCTGACAAGGATCGCATCTTCTCGAACCTCTACGGCATGTTCGACCGCTCGTTGAAGGGCGCGAAGGCGCGGGGGCATTGGGACAAGACCGCCGATCTGATCGCGCTGGGGCGTGATAACATCATCCAACAGGTCAAGGATTCCGGTCTGCGCGGGCGTGGCGGGGCAGGGTTCCCAACTGGGTTGAAATGGTCGTTCATGCCCAAGCAGTCGGATGGGCGGCCATCCTATCTGGTGGTCAATGCCGACGAATCCGAGCCGGGCACCTGCAAGGACCGCGAGATCATGCGCCACGATCCGCACACGCTGATCGAGGGTTGCCTGATCGCCAGTTTCGCGATGAACGCCAATGTCTGCTACATCTATATTCGCGGTGAATACGTGCGTGAGCGCGAGGCCCTGCAGGCGGCTATTGACGAGTGTTATGATGCCGGTCTGCTGGGTAAGAACGCCGCCAAATCGGGCTTCGATTTCGAATGTTACCTGCACCACGGCGCCGGCGCCTATATCTGCGGCGAGGAAACCGCGTTGCTGGAAAGCCTTGAGGGGCGCAAGGGGATGCCGCGCCTGAAGCCGCCGTTCCCGGCTGGCGTTGGCCTGTATGGCTGTCCGACCACGGTGAACAATGTCGAGTCAATTGCCGTCGTGCCGACGATCCTGCGCCGGGGTCCGGCCTGGTTTGGCGGGTTTGGCCGGCCGAACAACACCGGCACCAAGATCTTCGCCATCTCCGGCCATGTGAACGCGCCTTGCGTGGTCGAGGAGGAGATGTCGATCACGCTGAAGGAACTGATCGATCGCCATTGCGGCGGGGTTCGTGGCGGTTGGAAGAACTTGAAGGCCGTTATTCCTGGCGGTGCCTCGGTGCCGCTGTTACCGGCCAATCTCTGCGACGATGCGATCATGGATTTTGACTGGCTGCGCGATCAGAAGTCCGGCCTCGGCACGGCGGCGGTGATCGTGATGGATCAGTCGACCGATGTGATCAAGGCGATCTGGCGGCTATCGAAGTTCTACAAGCATGAAAGCTGCGGCCAGTGTACGCCGTGCCGCGAGGGCACCGGCTGGATGATGCGGGTGATGGACCGCCTGGTCACCGGCGACGCCGAGCCGGAGGAGATCGATATGCTGCTCGACGTGACCAAGCAGGTCGAGGGCCACACGATTTGTGCGCTGGGTGACGCGGCGGCCTGGCCGATCCAGGGCCTGATCCGGCATTTCAGGGGTGAAATCGAGGACCGTATCAAAGCCAAGCGCACCGGGCGCGTTAGCGCCGTAGCAGCGGAGTAGATACCATGTGCCATTCAGTCGAGATGTATATGCCAAGAATGACCCAGCGCGCCGCCGAGCACCGGATCGGCCAGATGGATTTCGCTGCCGCCGAGCGCGAACGCTGGGTGATGGGCGCGGGCCTCGGGCTGTGGGCGCGGCTGAAGCGTTTGTTCGGGCGCAAACCCGCGGATGAGGTGGCAGATGCCTGACACGCACCTCGCCCAGTTAAATATCGGCCGGTTCCGGTTTCCGACCGACGATCCGCGCATGTCCGAGTTCATGGACAATCTGGATCGGGTTAACGCGCTGGCCGACCGCAGCCCCGGTTTTGTCTGGCGGATGCAGGACGATAGCGGCAATGCCACCGCGATTCCGGTGACGCCGGACCCGATGATGGCGGCGAACCTGTCGGTCTGGACCGACGTCGCCAGCCTCGAGCACTTCGTCTGGAACACCGCACACCGCCGCTTCTACCGGCGCCGGGCCGACTGGTTCGGGCTGATGGACAGCATGCATTTCGTGATGTGGCGAGTGGCAACGGGCGACCAGCCGTCACTGGCCGAAGCGATGGAGCGGCTCGAGCACCTGAACCGGCACGGCAGCACCGACCACGCTTTCGGTTGGGATCACTTACCCGAAGCGAAACTCTGGCGCGCGCAGCATTGCGCGGGCATAGCGGCGGAGTAGGCCCATGACCCATTCCGGAGGCAACGCCGCATGACCGACCTGCGCAAGCTCATCATCGACGGCGTCGAGATCGAGGCCGAGCCTGGCTTGACCCTGATCCAGGCTTGCGAGCAGGCCGGGATCGAGATTCCGCGCTTTTGCTACCATGAGCGGCTGTCGATTGCCGGGAACTGCCGGATGTGTCTGATTGAAGTTGTCGGTGGGCCGCCGAAGCCTGCCGCTTCGTGCCATATGCAGGTCAAGGATCTGCGGCCCGGGCCTGAGGGCCAGCCACCGCAGATCAAGACCAACTCGCCCATGGTCAAGAAGGCTCGCGAGGGGGTGATGGAGTTCCTGCTGATCAACCACCCGCTGGATTGCCCGATTTGCGATCAGGGCGGCGAGTGCGATTTGCAAGACCAGGCAATGGCTTACGGCGTTGACTTCTCACGCTACCGCGAGCCGAAGCGGGCGGCGGTCGATATCAATCTGGGGCCGCTGGTAGGCACCGAGATGACCCGCTGCATCAGTTGCACGCGCTGTGTCCGTTTTATCTCGGAGGTGGCGGGTGTGCCCGAGATGGGCCAGACCGGGCGCGGCGAGGATAGCGAGATCGTCAGCTATCTGAACGCCTCGCTGACCTCGGAATTGCAGGGAAATGTGGTTGATCTGTGTCCGGTTGGCGCGCTGACCAACAAGCCTTATGCGTTCACCGCCCGGCCGTGGGAGCTGACCAAGACCCAGTCGATTGACGTGATGGACGCGCTGGGCTCGAACATCCGGGTCGATGTGCGCGGGCGCGAGGTGATGCGGATCATGCCGCGCAACCATGACGGCGTGAACGAGGAATGGCTGGCCGACCGCTCGCGTTATGTCTGGGACGGGCTGCGGCGCCAGCGGCTCGACAAGCCCTATGTCCGGACTGGCGGCAAGCTGAAACCTGCAAGCTGGGGCGAGGCTTTTGCCGCCATTGCTGCTGTCGCCAAAACTGCGGGTCCGGATATCGCCGCGGTTGCCGGTGATCTGGCCCCTGTCGAGGCGGTCTGGGCGCTGAAGGGGCTGATGGAGAGCCTCGGCTCAAACCGTTACGATTGCCGCCAGGATGGCGCGGCTTTGCCGAAGGGGAACCGCTCGGGCTATGTCGGCAATGCCAGCATTAGCGATATCGATGCGGCCAAGCGGGTGTTGATCATTGGCGCCAATCCGCGGCAGGAAGCGCCGGTTCTGAATGCGCGCCTGCGCAAAGCCTGGCTGAATGGCGCCGAGTTTGCGTTGGTCGGCGAGGCTGTGGACCTGACCTATGACTATATGCATGTCGGGCCGGGACCGGAGGCGTTGCAGCAGGTTCTCGATATGGGCGGTGAGATGATCCGCGAGCATGCCAGCCTGGTGATTGTCGGGCAGGGGGCATTGTGCCGCCCGGATGGTGCGGCTGTTCTGGCGGCGGCAATGAAGATCACCGAGCAGACCGAAAGCAAGTTGCTGGTGCTGCATACGGCCGCTGGCCGTGTGGGGGCGATGGATGTTGGGTTTACCCATGATGGTGGAACAAGTTCCACACTACGAGACGCAAAGCTGGTGTTTAATCTGGGTGCTGACGAGATCGACATGCCGGAGGGCGCTTTCGTTGTTTATCAGGGCAGCCATGGCGACCATGGCGCACACCGTGCCGATGTGATCCTGCCAGGTGCCGCCTACACCGAACAGTCCGGCATCTTCGTCAACACCGAGGGCCGTCCGCAGATGGCGAACCGGGCTGGATTCCCGCCGGGAGATGCCCGTGAGGATTGGGCGATCCTGCGCGCACTGTCGGCCGAGTTGGGCAAAACCCTACCATTCAACAGCCTGGCGCAGTTGCGCGCTGGTTTGTTCGAGGCACATCCGCATCTGGGCGCGCTGGATCAGGTGCCTTCGAACGAATGGACGCCGGTCAAGCCGGGCAAGATGGGCAAGGCGCCGTTCAAAGCGGCAGTGGCCGACCACTATCTGGTCAACCCGGTTGCCAGGGCCAGCCAGGTGATGGCCGAGCTTAGCCGGATGGCGGCCGAGCGTAACCGGCCGATGGCGGCGGAGTGAGATGATGACAGCATTTCTCGACACCAACCTCGGCATATTCGTCCTGATCCTGGCGCAATGCCTGGTGGTATTGGTGGCGCTTCTGGTGAGCCTGGCGTTCCTTCTGTATATGGACCGCAAGGTCTGGGCGGCGGTGCAGATGCGGCGCGGCCCAAATGTGGTGGGGCCGTTCGGGCTGCTGCAATCCTTTGCCGATTTCATCAAGTTTGTGCTGAAGGAAATCGTCATCCCGGCTGGCGCCGACAAGGTGGTGTTCCTGCTGGCGCCGCTGCTGACCTTCGTGCTGGCTGCGATTTCCTGGGCGGTTGTGCCGTTCGCCGATGGCTGGGTGATCTCGGACCTCAACGTCGGCATCCTGTATATCTTCGCCATCTCGTCTCTGGGTGTTTATGGCATCATCATGGGCGGCTGGGCGTCGAACTCGAAATATCCGTTTCTCGGCGCGCTGCGTTCGGCGGCGCAGATGGTGTCGTATGAGGTCTCGATGGGCCTGATCATCGTCGGCGTGCTGATCTCGACTGGCTCGTTGAACCTTTCGGATATCGTGCGGGCTCAGGATGGGCGGTTTGGCTTTCTCAGCTGGTATTGGTTGCCGCATTTCCCAATGATGGTGATCTTCTTCATCAGCGCCCTGGCCGAGACCAACCGGCCGCCATTCGATCTGCCCGAGGCGGAATCGGAGCTGGTGGCGGGTTACCAAGTTGAATACTCGTCCACCCCGTATCTGCTGTTCATGATTGGCGAGTACATGAACATCGTGCTGATGTGCGCGCTGACGTCGATCCTGTTCTTTGGCGGCTGGCTCAGCCCGATCCCCGGTCTGCCGGATGGGCTGCTGTGGTTCGTGCTGAAGATCGTGTTCTTCTTTTTCATCTTCGCAATGGTGAAGGCGATTGTGCCGCGCTACCGCTATGATCAGCTGATGCGGCTGGGCTGGAAGGTATTCTTGCCGATGAGCCTGGGCTGGGTGGTGATCGTGGCGATCCTCGCCAGATATGATGTGGTGGGATATGCCCGCTACGCGGTAGGAGGCTGAGATGGGTATCCCCTTCGACAAGGCGATCCGGTACTTCCTTCTGGCCGATATTCTGACCGGCTTCAGGCTGGGTCTGAAGTATATGTTCAAGCCCAAGGCGACCATCAACTACCCGTTCGAGAAAGGCCCGCTGAGCCCGCGATTCCGGGGCGAGCATGCCCTGCGCCGCTATCCGAACGGCGAGGAGCGGTGCATCGCCTGCAAGCTGTGCGAGGCGATCTGCCCGGCCCAGGCGATCACCATCGAGGCGGAACCCCGCGAGGACGGCTCGCGCCGGACCACGAAGTACGACATCGACATGACCAAGTGCATCTATTGCGGCTTCTGCCAGGAAGCCTGCCCGGTGGATGCCATCGTCGAGGGGCCGAACTTCGAATACGCCACCGAAACCCGCGAGGAGCTGTTCTATAACAAGGAAAAGCTGTTGGCGAACGGTGACCGGTGGGAGCGCGAGATCGCGCGGAATATTGAGCTGGACGCGCCATACCGGTGACAGAATGGTGCGTGGCAAGCACGCACCCTACCGAATGAAAACGAGGGAACAATGACCCTGACCGCCCTGGCCTTCTACGTCTTCGCCTCCATTGCGGTGGCGGCGGGGCTGTTCGTCGTTCTGGCGCGCAATCCGGTGCATTCGGTGTTGTGGCTGATCCTTGCGTTCTGTTCCTCGGCCGGGCTGATGGTGCTGCTGGGGGCCGAGTTCGTCGCGATGCTGCTGATCATCGTCTATGTCGGCGCGGTGGCGGTGCTGTTCCTGTTCGTGGTCATGATGCTGGACGTGGATTTCACCGAGATGAAGCAGGGACTGGCGGATTACCTGCCGCTGGGTGGGTTGATCGGGCTGATGCTGTTGGTCGAGCTTGGTCTGGTGATCGGCCACTGGGCCATTGCCGGGGCGGCCCCGGAGGCCCGCGCGGCGATTGCGCCGGTGCCGTCGGATATCGGCAACGTCGAGGCGTTGGGGCGGATCCTGTATGACGACTACATCTATCTGTTCCAGGCGGCGGGGCTAATCCTGCTGGTGTCGATGATCGGCGCGATTGTGCTGACGCTGTACCACCGCCCGGATATCAAGCGCCAAAACATCCTGAGCCAGATCTATCGCGACCGCGCCGACTCGGTGGAGCTGCGCGATGTCGAACCGGGCCAGGGTGTGTGAGGGGGCGTATGATGGAGGCGGGTATGAATAACATCGGCGGAGTTGGCCTGGAAGCGTACCTTGCGGTCGCTGCGATGCTGTTCGTGATCGGCATCTTCGGGATCTTCCTGAACCGCAAGAACGTCATCGTCATCCTGATGTCGATCGAGCTGATGCTGCTGGCGGTCAACATCAATTTCGTCGCCTTCTCGGCCCATCTGGGCGATCTGGTCGGGCAGGTCTTCACCCTGTTCGTCCTCACCGTCGCCGCCGCCGAGGCCGCCATCGGCTTGGCCATTCTGGTCTGCTTCTTCCGGGTGCGTGGCACCATCGCGGTTGAAGACGTCAATATGATGAAGGGTTAAGCAGGGCATGTTTACGGCCATCCTCGTCCTGCCGCTGATCGGCAGCATCATTGCCGGCTTCTTCCACCGCTTCATCGGCGAGAAGCTGGCGATGTATATCCCGACCGCGATCCTGTTCATCTGCTGCGGGCTGAGCTGGTACGCCTTCCTGACCATTTACGGTGAGGCGCATACGATCACCCTGATGCGCTGGTTTGACTCCGGCGACCTTCAGGCTGACTGGTCGATCCGGGTTGATCAGTTGACCGGGGTGATGCTTGTGGTGGTGACCTCGGTATCGTCGCTGGTCCATCTTTATTCGATTGGCTACATGGAGGAGGACGACAGCAAGCCGCGGTTCTTTGCGTATCTGAGCTTCTTCACCTTCGCGATGCTGGCGCTCGTGACCGGAGACAATCTGCTGCAGATCTTTTTTGGCTGGGAGGGCGTTGGCGTCGCCTCCTACCTGCTGATCGGATTCTGGTACAAGAAGGCCTCGGCCAACGCCGCAGCGATCAAGGCGTTCATCGTTAACCGGATCGGCGATTTCGGTTTTCTGCTGGGGCTGTTCGCGCTGTTTTATATGGTCGGATCGATCCAGCTTGACGACGTCTTCAAGGCTGGTCCACAATTGGCGGCGACAACCACGAATTTCCTCGGCTACGAAGTGCCGGCGATCGAGTTGATCTGTGTGCTGCTGTTCATCGGCGCCATGGGCAAGTCGGCGCAGTTGTTCCTGCACACCTGGTTGCCGGACGCGATGGAGGGCCCGACCCCGGTTTCGGCCCTGATCCATGCCGCGACCATGGTGACTGCGGGTGTGTTTCTGGTTTGCCGGATGTCGCCGCTTTATGAATACGCGCCGAATGCGCTGCTGATGGTGGTCGTGGTTGGGGCATCGACCGCGTTTTTCGCCGCGACCGTCGCGTTGGTGCAGAACGACATCAAGCGGGTGATCGCCTATTCGACCTGCTCGCAGCTGGGGTACATGTTTGCCGCCGCCGGTGTCGGCGCCTACGAGGCGGCGATGTTCCACCTGTTCACGCATGCGTTCTTCAAGGCGCTGCTGTTCCTCGGCTCGGGCTCGGTGATCCACGCCATGCATCACGAGCAGGACATGCGCAAGATGGGTGGTTTGCGGGACAAGATCCCGATGACCTATTACATGATGCTGGCCGGTACGCTGGCGATCACCGGGGTTGGCATTCCGTTGCTGACAATTCTCGATACGCCAATCGGATTTGCCGGGTTTGTCTCGAAGGATATGATCATCGAGTCTACGTTTGCCGCTCATTCCGAGGCTGGCAAACTGGCCTTTGTTCTGTTGGTGGCGGCGGCGGCGATGACCGCGTTCTACTCGTGGCGCCTGATGTTCATGACCTTTCATGGCGAGACACGGGCCGATCACCACACCTATGACCACGCCCATGAAAGCCCAAATGTGATGATTTTCGCGCTCTGGCCGCTGGCCATCGGCGCAGTGTTGGCCGGGATGAACTGGTATCCCGATTTCGTCGGCCACCATGAGGCCGAATTCTGGGGCACTGGGATCTTCAACGGGACCGAAAACGAAGTGCTGCACGATGCCCATGGCATCCCGATGCTGGCCAAGTTGGCGCCGTTTATTGCCATGCTACTGGGGGCGGGGCTGGCCTGGTACATGTATATCAAGCGCCCGGAGCTGCCCGCCCAACTGGCCCGCCAGCACCACTGGCTGTACCAGTTCCTGCTGAACAAATGGTACTTCGACGAACTTTATGAGTTTCTGATCGTCCGCCCGGCAAAATGGATTGGCACCTTCCTGTGGCGCAAGGGTGATGGCTCAACCATTGACGGCTTCCTGAACGGGGTGGCGATGGGGCTGGTGCCGCTGCTGACCCGCTTCGCTGGTCGGGCGCAATCGGGATATCTGTTCCACTACGCCTTCGCCATGTTGATCGGCATCTCGGCGCTGATCACCTGGTTTGCCGTCACTGGGGGGTCGCACTGATGACCAATCTCCTGACGCTGATCACCTTCCTGCCGTTGATCGGGGCGCTGATCCTGGTGGCGTTCCTGCGCGGTGACGACGAGATGGCGCAGCTGAACGCCAAGCGACTGGCGCTGCTGGTGACCACGGCCACCTTCCTGTTGTCACTGGCGGTCTTGACCGGCTTCGATCCGTCCGACCCGGGCTTCCAGTTTGTCGAGCAAGGCGAATGGATGGCCGGGCTGACCTACAAGATGGGCATCGACGGGCTGAGCCTGCCTTTTGTCATGCTGACCACGTTCTTCTTCCCGCTGACGATCTATGCGTCATGGGGCGTCGATACCCGGGTCAAGGAATACATGGCTTGCTTCCTGCTGCTGGAGACGCTGATCATTGGCGTTTTCACCTCGCTGGATTTGATTCTGTTCTATCTGTTCTTCGAGGGTGGCCTGATCCCGATGTTCCTGATCATCGGCGTCTGGGGCGGCAAGGACCGGGTCTACGCGGCGTTCAAGTTCTTCCTCTACACGCTGCTCGGATCGCTGCTGATGCTGGTGGCGATGATCTACATGTACTTCGACGCTGGCACGACCGACATCGTGGCGCTGCTGAACCATCAGTTCAGTTACGAGGGTTTCGATGTTCTGGGCTGGCACGTCGTTGGCGGGGCGCAAACCTTGATGTGGCTGGCGTTCTTCGCCTCGTTTGCGGTCAAGATGCCGATGTGGCCGGTGCATACCTGGTTGCCCGACGCCCATGTGCAGGCGCCGACTGCCGGCTCGGTGATCCTGGCGGCGATCCTGCTGAAGATGGGCGGCTATGGCTTCCTGCGCTTCAGTCTGCCGATGTTCCCGGTCGCCTCGGACATCATGGCCAACTTCGTATTCTGGCTGTCGGTAATTGCGATCATCTACACGTCCCTGGTGGCGATGATGCAGGAGGATATCAAGAAGCTGGTGGCTTATTCATCGGTCGCCCATATGGGCTTTGTCACTATGGGCATCTTCGCCGCCAATCAGCAAAGCATCGACGGCGCGATGTTCCAGATGATCAGCCACGGCTTTATCTCCGGCGCGCTGTTCCTTTGCGTCGGGGTGGTCTACGACCGCATGCATACCCGCGAGATCGCGGCGTATGGCGGGTTGGTCAACCGGATGCCGATCTTCGCCGCGGTGATGATGCTGTTCACGCTGGCCAATGTCGGGTTGCCGGGAACCTCGGGCTTTGTCGGTGAGTTCCTGATCCTGACCGGTACCTATCAGGTCTCGACCTGGACCGCATTTGGGGCGACGACCGGCGTGATCCTGTCGGCGGCCTATGCGCTGTGGTTGTATCGTCGGGTGGTCTTTGGCGATTTGATCAAGGAAAGCCTAAAGTCGATTACTGACATGGATGGCCGCGAGGTGACCTTCATGGTGCCGCTGGTGGTGATGACCATCCTGCTGGGGATCTACCCGAGCCTGGCTACGGATCTTTTCGGCCCGACCGTCGAAGCCCTGGTCGAGAATGTCCATACCGCGCTGGAGAATGCACAGGCCGCCGCAGTGCAACTGGCCGCGCGCTGAAATGGGATTGAGGGAATACGATGACTGATGGGACCGCAATATGAGCGCCGACTACGCACTGGTTATGCCCGAAATCATCATGGCGGTGGGCGCGATGGCGTTGCTGATGCTGGGCGCCTTTGGCGGCGGGGAACGCCAGACCAACCGTGTGGTCTGGACCTCGGCGGCGCTGATGGCGGGCTTGGGCGCCTGGATCGCCAGCGGCGACGTCCCTCAGGGGTCGGCCTTCAACGGGGATTTCGTGGTCGATGGGTTCTCACGCTTCGCCAAGGTGTTGATCCTGTTCTCCTCCGCTCTGGTTTTGCTGCTCGGCGAGGGCTATCTGGCCCGGCGCGAGGTGTTGCGGTTCGAATATCCGATCCTGATCCTGCTGGCGACGCTGGGCATGATGATGATGGTCTCGTCGGGCGGGCTGATCTCGCTGTATATGGGGCTCGAGTTGCAGTCGTTGGCGCTGTACGTGGTTGCCGCGTTCAACCGGGAATCGCCGCGCTCGACCGAAGCTGGGCTGAAGTATTTCGTGCTTGGCGCGCTGTCGTCCGGCTTGCTGCTGTATGGCGCCTCGCTGATCTACGGCTATACCGGCTCGACCCGGTTCGAGGTCATCGCCCATGTCATCGAGACCGAGGGGGTCAATCTGGGCGTGACCTTCGGGCTGGTGTTCATCTGTGCCGCGTTGGCGTTCAAGATATCAGCCGCGCCGTTCCATATGTGGACACCAGATGTCTACGAGGGATCGCCGACGCCGGTGACTTTCTTCTTCGCCACCGCGCCCAAGGTCGCGGCTGCTGGGATGTTCGCGCGGGTTCTATTCGACGGCTTCGGCCATGCGGTGGCCGAATGGCAGCAGGTGCTGGTGTTCGTCTCCATCGCCTCGATGTTCCTGGGTGCGATTGCGGCGATCGGGCAGTCGAACCTGAAACGACTGATGGCATATTCCTCGATCGGTCATATGGGCTTTGCGCTGGTTGGCCTGGCCGCCGGGACCGAGGCGGGGGCGCAGTCGCTGCTGTTGTATCTGGCGATCTATGTGGTGATGAACCTGGGCGTGTTCTCGTTCATTCTGTCGATGGAGCGCGACGGCTCACCGGTGGTGAAAATCGCCGATCTCGCCGGGCTGGCGCGGGTGCGCCCAGCGCATGCGCTGGCGGTGGCGGTACTGATGTTCTCGCTGGCTGGGCTGCCGCCGATGGTGGGGTTCTTCGCTAAGTTCTTCGTCTTCAAGGCGGCGGTCGATGCCGGGCTGGCTCCCCTGGCGCTGGCCGGAGCCGTGGCCAGCGTGATCGGCGCCTATTATTACATGAACATCGTCCGGATCATGTACCTGACCGAACCGGGCGAGCCGCTGGAGTTGCGTGTCAATTGGCTCCACAACGTGACGATCGGTGCCTCGGCGCTGATCATGGGCGTCGGGTGGGTTCCCTACTTCGGCGGTTTAGGGGTGCCGGAGATGGCGCTGGGCGCGGCGCAGGCGCTGCTGCGCTAGCATGGCGCATTGGCCGGCGGGGTACGACCGCCTGATCCTCGATCAGACCGACTCCACGAACGATGAGGCGCGGCGGCGCATCGGCGCTCCGGCGCCGCTGTGGATCGCCGCCCGCAAGCAGACCGCCGCGCGTGGCCGTCAGGGCCGGACCTGGGCGGCGCCTAGGGGTAACCTCTCCGCCACCCTGCTGATCGGTCGCGACCAGGCTCCGGCGGAACTGGCGCGGCTGTCGTTCCACGCATCGCTGGCGGTTGTCGACCTGTTTGCCCATTTTGCTCCGGGCGCCGAGATTGCCACCAAATGGCCAAATGACGCGCTGCTGAACGGCAAGAAGGCGGCGGGAATTCTGTTGGAGAATTTTGGTGCCGGGGCAGGGCATAAGGCCAACCTCGCCATCGGCATCGGCATTAACCTGGCTCATCACCCGGACCCGACGCAAAGCCGTTGGCCGCCGACTTCGCTTTTGGCCGAGACCGGCACCGCGCCAGCCATCGAGGAGGCGCTGCTGGTTCTGGCCGATAGCCTCGACCACTGGCTCGGCATCTCGGATTTTGCCGTTATCCGTGCCGCCTGGATGGCGCGGGCCAGCCATTTGGGCCAGCGCATTGAGGCGCGGCTGCCCGACCGAACCCTGAGCGGCACCTTCGAAGAGGTGGACGTAGATGGCGCCCTCGTTCTAAGAACCCCCGATGGTACGCTGCGGATTGCCGCGGCGGACATCTACTTTCCGGAGTGAAGGTCCATGCTTCTCGCGATTGACGTCGGCAACACCAACACCGTCTTTGCGGTTCATGACGGCAATGCGTTTGTCTCTGACTGGCGCTGCAATACCGAAAGCGTGCGCACCGCCGACCAGTATTACGTCTGGCTGAGCCAACTGATGCGTCATCGAGGCCTCGATCCGGCAATTATTGACGAGGTAGTCATCTCGAATACCGCGCCCGCGACGCTGTTCAACCTGCGCGTCCTCTGTGACCGTTATTTTAGCTGCCGCCCGCTGGTGGTGGGAAAGCCGGAATGCAAATTGCCGGTGGAGGTGCGGGTCGATAACCCGGCCGAGGTTGGCGCTGATCGGTTGGTGAACACCGTCGCCGCCTATCGCAAATACGGCGGCAACCTGATCGTGGTCGACTTTGGCACCGCCACCACGTTCGACGTGGTCGGCAATGACGGCGCCTATGTTGGTGGCGTCATCGCACCGGGTGTGAATCTGTCGCTGGATGCGCTGCACCAGGCGGCGGCGCACTTGCCGCGGATCGATGTGACCATGCCGCCGCATGTTTTGGGGCGGAACACGGTGCATTGCATGCAGTCCGGCATCTATTGGGGTTATATCGGACTGATCGAGGGTATATGTGCACGGCTGGCTGAGGAGCGTGAGCGCA
>Ga0307380_10005188_pt1 | contig 17350 bp, 18 predicted proteins | sample UN3MG_FD_202239 | JGI IMG/M metagenome (GOLD analysis project Ga0307380, IMG submission 202239) | Soil microbial communities from Risofladan, Vaasa, Finland - UN-3 | ecosystem: Environmental > Terrestrial > Soil > Coastal area > Acid sulfate soil | place: Finland: Risofladan, Vaasa | collected...
ACCGGCCAGCCGCATACCGCTCACACCACGAACCCGGTGCCTTTCACGCTGATAATAAATGATGGCAAAGAGTACAGCCTGCGCGAGGACGGCATACTGGCAGATATAGCGCCCACGGCATTGCAGCTTTTGCATATCCCCCAACCGAAAGCGATGGGCGGAAAGACCCTCATCAGATAGGAAAACTTATGCAAAAAGCAGATCATTGTAGCAGATAGATTCAGCAGATCGAGAAGCAAATCAATGCAGCAGGTCCGAATATGCGCAAGAGAATAGCCCTATATCGCGAATACTTAGAAACTACCAAAGCCCATGAGATAGCCCGGCGTCTCTTCGTCATGAATGCCTTTGACGGGGCTCTTACTATCATGGGTGTGGTGATCGGAGCGCACTTCTCAGGGGTTACTGATGCTCATATTATCATTACGGCAGGCATTGCAGGCAGCGTGGCCATGGGCATATCCGGATTCAGCGGCGCCTATCTAGCAGAGAGGGCCGAGCGCAAGCGAGACATGAAGAAGCTGGAGATAGCCATGCTCAAAAATCTGGATGATACCCATTATGCCAGGGCTACGAAATTCGCATCTATCATAGTTGCCGTAGTGGACGGCATAAGCCCGGCCCTGAGCGCCGCAATTCTTGTCATGCCCTATTTCTTTGTGCCAGAAATCAGCATGCAATGGGCCTTTTATGCCTCACTTGTCCTGGGCCTGGCGATTCTATTTACTCTGGGGGTATTCCTGGCTAAAATCAGCGATGAACGGCCGATAATCTCCGGCATCCAGATGATACTGGTAGGCATAGCCACCATAATCATTGTCGGCCTGGTGGCTAGATAACCGGCATTTTTGCGTGTATTAAAAATGCGGTCTAGGCCATAAGGTCTAAGCCATAAGCATCAATTCCAGGAATTCGCTATTAGTGGACAAACATGGGGCCTGATAGCTTTTGTTTCGTTCAAAAGTCTATTGGCGCAAAGATCGCATGCAGGCCTTGAGGAAATTGTTGAAAGTGTCACAGAAATATGGCAGAAAAAGGAGCAAGCTCAATTGCCCTGTGGAGAACGATGAATGCATTTACTGGAAGAGCCAGGAGGACGACTTTCTTGGGTATTGCCTGCATCCCGAAGCCCGACCCGGTGAGCCATGTATTCTGAATATTGAAGACTATTGCCGTCTCAGGGATCCGCCAATGGTCAAGGTGCCAGCATCAGTCTATAAATGCGTGATCTGCGGCAATACTATGAGTTCAGATGAGTATGAGTCTGAGGGCTGCATTTTCTGTGGTGCCAATGCAAAGCCTCCGGTCTGCTCGGAATCTTATGATGTGCGCGACCGGGAGTGAAGAAGGCCCTGGCCTCGGGAGATGCTAAGCCAAAAGAAAGATCGTGCTCCGGGCAAAGAACAAGCAGCAGGTTGCCAGGAGAATGCTGTCAATCATAGCATAAGTTTTCACAAAGCATTTAATAGACCGGCAAGACAAATTAGAGCATATTTAAGAAGGGATAAAGATGCCAAACGAAATCCTCCAGCCCGATAAAGAGTACCTCATGGATCTGTTAAAAAAAATCATCAGCTTTAAGACCGTTGCCCCTCCGGGTAGCAATTATCAGGAGATAGTGGACTGGCTTGTCCCCATCTTCCGGGAGATGGGCTTTAAAGCGCAAAAGTTGACCATGCCCCAGGAGGTCTTTGCCGCCAAATGCACAGATAGCAGGCTGGTAGGCGATCGCTTCAATATGCGAGCCGATCTTTCTGTGGGAGCGGAAAAGACGCTTGTGATCTATGCCCACCTGGACGTGGTGCCCGCAGAAGGAAACTGGGAAACAGATCCTTTCCAGCTGGTGCAGAAGAACGGAAGAGTCTATGGCCGGGGTGTCTCCGACTGCAAGGGATCCATTGCGGCCCTGATCGCTGCTTTAAAGGCGCTATTGGAGAAAGGCAAGCCGAAGTACAATCTCTCTGTTCTCTTGACCACGGATGAGGAGGTGGGCGGCTACTCGGGCCTGTGTTATCTAACTGATAGGGGCCTGGTAAAAGGAGACCTCATGCTCTGCATGGACGGCTTTTGCGATGATGTGGTGATAGGCAGTAACGGTATCATAACCTGGGATGTGGTGGTGCATGGCAGATCCGCGCATAGCGGCTCCAGTTTCCTAGGCATCAATGCTGTGGAAAGATCGGTACCAGTCATGGAGGCACTCATGAGTCTCAAGAAGATCGTGCAGGCCAGGACATCGTCCCTTCCTGCCAGCACAGCTCTCGAAGCGGTGGGAAAGAAGAGCCTCATGCCTATGCTTAATATTACCATGATCAACGGGGGCATCAAGGAAAACATCGTGCCGGACAAATGCACCCTGCGCGGCGACCGGCGAGTGATACCGGAGGAGAGCATGGATGAGGCTATGGCGGAGATAGAAAGGACCCTCAAGCCCCTGGATGTCGAATACGATCTAAAGTTTTACCCCGGCTATCCGCCCATGAGCGTGAATCCGGATCACGAATGGGTGGCCGAGGTGAGAGAAGCGGTGCAAAGGGGCATGGGCTTTTTCCCACGCCTTTCTGGAGCGCAGGGAAGCCTCGATCAGGCCTATGCCACGGAGAAGACCGACATTCCTACCTGCGTCTTTGGGGTGGGCCGGCAGCTAGAGAGCAATATCCACGGCTTGAATGAGAATGTGCGCGTATCCGACCTGAACGGATTCGCGAGATTTATAATTGAACTCTTGCGAGCCTGAAGCAAACCGAGATGCAAGCCATCTGATACCATCCAAGACTTATCAGATCCAGAATAGAAAAGCATGAAAGTAATTTCAGTAGTTGGAACCAAGAAGACGGGCAAGACCACTCTGGTGGCCGCCCTGGTAGCCTCGCTGGCCAAACATGGTAAGGTGGGCACGATAAAGAACATGGCAACTCATCCCGTGGACCGGGGCGACACCAAGCGCCACTTCGATGCCGGAGCGGATGTGGTTGTTGGTCTAGGGGAGGCGAGGCTTGTAGTGAAGCGGGAGCGGGGGGACTTGGATTCCGCTCTTGCTGAACTGGAGGCAGAGGGGGTGGACTATGCCGTGGTAGAGGGCTTCAAGCATAGCGGTCTGCCCAAGATCGTCATGGCGGATATCGAGGCGACAAATGTTGTGCGACGGGTGATGCTTGCTGAGGTGGATGAGGCGCTGGTGGAGGATTTAACAGAGATAGTCAGGGGGATGGAGGACTACGGGGCTGAGAAATTATGATGATTTAAAATGAGTTTGGGATTGAGTTGCTCAGATTGCCTAATCCCTTGGACAGAAAACTTAAACATGAGAAACTACATCCCACATTTCGTAGGAGATGAAAATTAAATGGCTGATTGCGAACTATGTACCCGTGCTCGACCACTGCTCTTTCCCATAAAGGCTCCCGTTCATAACCTTAGCTATCCTGAGGGCGCATACAAGGGCGTATGCGATATATGTCTGGAGCACCTGGAGAAGGGCTGGCAGGAGCGCTTTGGGCCGAAACCCGAGGCCAAGAAGTAAAATAATAATATCATTATCCGCGAAAATCTCAAAAACATTTTTTGCACAATCGCGCAGAGCTTGCGAAATAGCTTAGGCTCTAGCGCAGGATATCGATCATGAGGATGCAAAAAGAGGAGAAGATAGTAGTTGTGCTGTTCCTCATGGCCCTCGGATCTCTGGCCGTGGCTTTTTGGGCCTTCGCTCCCGAAGATGGCGGGCGGGAGAGTTCTTCTGATTCTATGTCACAAAAGGACGCCGGCCCTTCCCTAGAAGGACTGGTTTTGGAGATAAAGCCCACCAAGAGCGGAGGCAACCTGCTCCTCAAGCTGGACTCTACACCGCTTCCGATTTTCATTCCTGCCAGCGCGGGTGCGAAGGAGCTTCAAGCTCGGATTCAAGCCGGCGATCGGGTAAGGATCAGAGGGACCGTCTCTGTCTACCAAGGCAAAGAGGAGCTTTCTGTTTCCAGGCAGGCAGATGTCCAGGTGCTGACGGCATGAAAAGCACAAAGCAGATGGTTTTTATGATAGCCAATCAGATACCCTAAGTGGAGGAAAGGATTTGAAGGCACTCGTTTTCGGTGGCACTGGCAGGATCGGTTCGGCTGTGGCCAGGGACCTGGTCAGTTATGGCGGAGCGGAGGCGGTGGGCATCGTGGGCAGAAGCCGCCCTTCCCTGGATAGGGCCCAGCAATGGATCGGCAGCGAGAAAGTTGTTACTCATGTCTTGGACATTGCTGACGCCAGAAAAGCACGAGCGCTGATGCAGGAGTACGATGTGGGCATCATTGCTCTTCCTGATAGAAGGGGCAGCTACAAAATCATTGAGACGGCCATCGGTGCGGGCTTGGATGTGGTGGACATCCTGGAAGAGTACCACAGAAGGCCGGACCCTTACGAAACGGAAGGGCTGGAGGTGCCTGCGGGAATGAGCCTGGACGAGTACGGCGAGTCCCTGCACAAAAGAGCACTGGACGGCGGCGTCACCCTTATTGACGGCATGGGCTTTGCTCCTGGCCTTTCTAATGTGACTTTAGCGGAAGGGATTAGGAAGGTGCAGGCTACCTCGGCAGTGGCACGTGTGGGGGGGATACCCAGCCGGGAGGCGGCAGCACGCCATCCTCTGCAGTACATGATCACCTGGTCATTTGAGCATGTGCTGCGCGAGTACATGATTGACGTCCGTACTATCCAGAATGGAAAAATCACCGAGGTAAAAGCCACCTCAGGCAGGGAGAGTTTTCGTTTTCTTGAGTGTGAACAGGACGAGGAGCTTGAGTGTGCCATCACTCCGGGGATGCCTAGCTTTCTTTACACCCGCAGCTGCTTAAAGAGCTTCTCGGAAAAGACAGTTCGCTGGCCAGGGCACTGGCAGGCCATTGATACCCTCAAAGAATGCGGCCTTCTGGAGACAGAGACTGTGAACTTCTCAGGCGAGGCGGTCTCGCCCAGAGACTTCTTTCTCAGCCTCATAGAGCCGAGGCTGCGACCTCTTCCGGGGGATGAGGACGTCTGCGTCATGTGGAATACTGCCTGGGGAAACGAGAAGAAGGCTGACTGTTTCATGTGGGCAGGTGCGGATAGTGGCAGTGGCATCTCGGCCATGGCCAGGGTGACCGGCTCCTCTGCGGCCGTGGCAGCCAGGCTGCTCGCGAAAGGAGAAATCAAGGAAAAAGGCATCGTAGCTCCGGAAGATGCCATAAAAGATGACGCCTACGGCATTTTCATGCAGGAGCTGGAGAAGAGAGGGATAGTCGTAGTGGAAACGATAAAATGAGGATTATAACCCTTCTCACCGACTTCGGCTCCTTTTATCCGGCCCAAATGAAGGGCGTAATTCTCTCCCGGCTCGCAGAAAAAGCCCAGGAAATATCCTTCGTGGACATCACCCACGACATCCCTCCCCAGGATGTATGCGCCGGTGCCTTTGCCCTGCTCTCCAGTGCCCATTACTTTCCGCCCGGAACCATCCACATTGCGGTTGTTGATCCCGGCGTGGGCACGGACAGGCTCGGCCTGGTAGTGGAGAGCGGCGGACAGCTCTTCGTGGGACCGGACAACGGTCTTCTCCTGCCAGCGGCACGCAGTTTGGGCATACCAGGCAATCCACCCCAAGCCTACAAGATCGCCGCTTCTCTTGAGGGGCTGGGCTTGGGCCCGGCCTCCAATACTTTCCACGGCCGGGACATCTTCGCTCCGGTCGCCGCCCTCCTGGCGTCGGGCAAAAGTCCTGCGAGTATCGGCCCTCGGATCAGGCCTAAAGACCTGAACTTTGGAGTGGCGAAGAAGACCGATCGAGGAATTGAGGCCACGGTTATCTATGTGGATAGGTTCGGCAACCTTATCCTGAATATGCGAAAGGTGCCGGCCTTCCAGGTGAGACTGAAGGGGATTAAGCTGAAGCGTGTCAGAACCTATGCCCAGGCACGCAGGATCGAACCGCTTATAACTCATGGAAGCCATGGCTTTGCAGAAATTGCGGTCAACCAGGGAAATGCCGCTGAGGCGTTCTGCCTCAAGGCCGGGGACCGCATCGAGCTGGAGGAGATTTGAGTTGTTCGGAATTGAGTTTGTGCCCGATGAATCGGTCTTGAAGATCGGCTATATGGCAAAGCTGGCAGAGGAAGCCGGATTTCAGAATATCTGGATCACAGATCATTATAATAATAGAGATGTCTGGACCACCTTAGCCGTGCTGTCGATGATGACCAATAAAATCAATCTGGGAACGGGCGTTACCAATCCCTACACCAGGAATGCAGCCGTCACCGCTTCGTCCATTGCCTCCATAAACGAGCTGTCTGGTGGGCGGGCAATCCTCGGAATCGGTCCTGGCGATAAAGCCACCTTCGAGAAGATGGGGATCGACTGGGACAAGCCCCTCTCCCGTGTCAAGGAATCGGTCATGGCCATCCGGGCTTTTCTGGCAAAGGAACAGGTGAACCAGGCGGGCTTTAAGGGCGCACAGATGGCCTTTGCCACCAGCAAAATCCCTATTTACATCGGCGCACAGGGGCCGAAGATGCTGGAGTTGGCCGGCGCCATTGCCGATGGCGTGCTCATCAATGCTTCTCATCCGGATGACTTTAAGTTCGCCGTGCCCATGATCAGGCAGGGAGCGGAAAAGGCAGGCCGAAAGCCGGAGGATGTAGAGGTCTGCGCCTATGCCAGCTTCAGCGCCGACAAGGACCCGGCCAAGGCCGTCAATGCCTCCAAGATCGTGGTGGCTTTTATCGTGGCCGGCTCGCCCGAGAACGTTTTGGAGAGGCACGGAATCGGAATGGATGAGGCAAAGGCAATCTCCGAGGCCATTGCCAAATACGACTTCAAATCGGCCATGGCGGCTGTGACGGCAAAGATGACAGAGGCCTTCTCCGTCTCCGGTGCGCCGGTGGACTGCCGGGCCCGGGTAGATGAGCTTCTCAAGACCGGCGTCACCCAGATTGTGGTGGGCTCGCCCATCGGTCCCAACAAAGAGAGAGCCATCAAGCTGATTGGAAAACAGGTCATTGGCAAGTAGGTCATTTAGGAAAATAAGGGATTTGAAGATCATGCGTGGGCTCTACATTGGGCGCTTCCAGCCCTATCACCTCGGGCATCAGGCGGTCCTGGAGAAGATTGCCGAAGAGGTAGAAGAGATAGTAATTGTAATCGGCAGCGCCCAGGAGAGCCATACATCCGAAAATCCTTTCACCGGTGGCGAGAGGGTGGAGATGATCTATGCGGCTTTAAGCGAAAGCCATCTGAGGGAGCGCTGCTACGTCACGCCTTTGCAGGATATTAAAAGGAACTCCGTTTGGGTCTCACATCTCCAATCCATGGCTCCAAGCTTTGATGTGGTTTATTCTAACAATCCACTGGTGGTCCAGCTCGTAACAGAGGCAGGCATTCAGATAAGAAAGCCGCCCATGTACCAGAGAGAATTCTACTCTGGGACGGCTATCAGGAAGCTGATGAGGGAGAACGGCGCCTGGGCCCGGCTGGTGCCAGATGCGGTGGCCAGGTTCATTGAGGAGAAAGGCGGTGTAGGGCGCCTGATTTCTGTGTCCAAGAGCGACAGCTCCCAGCAGCCGCCGGGGAATAGCTTTTAGCATTTGTCTTTTTGCATGTTTTCGGGTTTATCTCTGATGTCAAAGTCGAATGAAGATTTGCCGGCTACGAGAGAGCGGGATCAAACTCGCTTTGCGTATCGTTCTTGATCATAGCATAGCCCGCCTCGACGATAATTTTATTGAAGCATTTATTACATCGGGAGCGCGGAGGGTCACGAATACCCCGACCTTCAGGTCGGGGATGAAGTGAACCCTCGCATGTTCTTTCTGCTCTTCTAAATCAATAAAACAAATCGTGCAGATCAATGGAATCTGAGCAACGAAGACTCGATGAGTTCTGAATTCCCAAAAAACCGGGCGTGCGGCCCGAAGCATACCCTATTCTTTAGGGTGGGGTGGCCGCACGCAATTTGATTTAATTTTTCTGGTCCAAAAACATTTTGTAGTAAATTTAGGAATGATTGATCGGGAGCTAAACACGTACCTCATCCTTAAGAGTGCCTTCCCAATCGAAATCAGGCACTCTATGCTTCTTTTTAACCCTTCTTTCCAGCAAGAACTCAGCAAAATCCTTGACCTCTTTCTGGATGTCAGGTGGCAGTTGTTCCACGAACTCAGCAATAGTGGTCGTGCTTCTTGAATATAGGCTCCTTACCTTTTATATAATATTTATCTGCCGGAAGAAACTTGGAGGATTGATTGATTCTCGCCTCACAGGCCTGAGCGTCTTGACGTAACCGGCGCAGCACTCTGCATAACCTAAGAGGCTCTGTCGGCAAAGTCCTAGACGGGCTATCTACATTCGGTCTCAAGATAGACATCTATCATCTTTCAAGCAGCAAGCACGTTATTAATACTACTCTATAAATGAAATGTGAATATAGCGAGTGAGGAGAGTAAGCCCCCTTCTGTTCTTGACGGCATTCAGCTTAGCGCCATACCCGAGCTTGGCTGGACGGCCATGTTCTCAGCTCTATTTTGGCTTGCACCCACAGGGTTTCGCCGTTTCATCCGCTTCCCGCGCGACCTCAGCCTCGCGGCATCATTGCTTTGACGCGGAGCGGTCTCGTTTCTGTGCCAGAGCCGGAGCTCTCGCCCCACATCCTTTGGGATGTCTGTGTGTCCAGTGGTGGAGGGACTTTCCACACCGGCCGGAATTGGCCAGCGGCAGCCGCCCTTCCTCTCTCGCAAGCAACATAGGTCCATGGCGCGGTTTATAACGCCTTCGCTCTCTATTCGAAAATCTCATCCTAAAGTCTAATTCTCAAAGTTCTTCGCCTTTCGGGGCAAATCTTTATGCTAAGACATCCCTTCTTTCCTCTGCATGGCCCGAGATCAGAGAGACCACTACTACCGACTGGCAAAGGAAGAGGGCTTTCGAGCCCGCTCTGCCTACAAGTTGCTGCAGATCAATGAGAAGTTTCACATCATCAAGCGAGGAGACAGCGTGGTGGACCTGGGTGCGGCGCCCGGCGGCTGGCTACAGGTGGCGGCCAAGCTGTCCGGGGGCAAGATCGTGGGCGTGGATCTGGAGAACATCGTGCCCATCCCTGGCGTTATAACTTTTCAGGCTGACATAACCCTGGAGAGCACAGTAGCTCTGGTGAAAGAGGCCTTGGGCGGGGACGCGAACGTGGTGATCTGCGATGCCGCGCCTAACCTCACCGGTGCCTGGGACATGGACCATGCCGTTTCTGTCGACTTGGCCCGCTCGGCGCTTAAAATGGCCAAGAAGCTGCTGAGGCCTAAAGGCAACTTTGTGGTCAAGGTCTTCCAGGGTGACATGTTCCCGGACTTTTTAAACGAGGTCAGAAAGGAGTTCTCATCCGTCCAGGCACACTCGCCGCTAGCATCCAGAAAGGAGAGCGCAGAGACCTACATCGTAGCCAAGAAAATGCTCACCGGGCCGGTGAGGAAAGGCGACATGCTGGACGTGCAGATCGAGTCCACGGGCAAGTCTGGTGATGGTGTGGCCATGGTGGAAGGCTTTGCGATCATCGTGCGCGGAGCGCAACAGGGCGAGAGGCTGCGGGTGAAGATTAACGCGGTCAAACCCAATTTTGCCTTCGCCGATATCGTGGAGAGAAAGGATTAATAACCTACCTAAGAAAAGCAGGAGGAAGGGCGATTCTATGGAAGACAATGCTGTGATTTTCATTGGTGACAAACCAGTCATGAACTACGTTCTTGCCGTAATGACTCAATTTAACAAGCCAGTCTCCACAGTGACGCTGAAGGCCAGGGGACGTGCAATATCTCGGGCAGTGGATGCTGCAGAGATCACCCGGAATAGATTCATGCCCAATCTCATTGTCAAGAATATAACCATCGGCACAGAGGCCATCCAGAGTGAGGATGGCAAGACGGTGAATGTGTCCTCGATGGAGATTTTGTTGGCCAAGACTTGATGGTTAATCTATTCGCTTTACATTTTGTATTTTTGTGTTTGTTATGTCAAGGCAAATCTGACTGCATTAGGCCTTCATAGCTCGGACCTGTCCTATGCCAGCCCTGCTGGTGGTCAGGCAGAATTTTTTGAGGTGAGAATTACGTGAGAATTATTTTTTGCGAAATGAGTCTCTCTCTCGACAAGATCCTCTGCAGGCTGCACTCTAGAAATGAAACAAATAAAAAGGATAAATTGATAAGAGTATATCTGTGTCTGAGGACCTGGATCAGATTATTGCTTATCATCAGAGGACAAAGCATCAGCCTAATGCCATGGCTCGCGGGCCGGGTGGGTTGGAATTCGCCAATCAGCCCGATCCCTTCCGAAGCTATGAGGGCTCGACTCAAATCGAGCTAATGCGACAGGGATTTTTTCCCCATAAACAGGAGGGCGCAGAGGTGGACTCAGAAGAGGGTGCGCCGGAGGGCCTCAGCCAGCCATCTCCTTTGAATATGGAAAGCCTCTCCCAGCTTTTCTTCGAGAGCCTGGCCGTCTCCGGCCAAAAGAGCTTCGCGGGCTCTAAGTGGTCTTTGCGTGTGAATCCCTCCAGCGGCAATTTGCATCCTACGGAATGCTATCTGATTGCTGGACCAATGCCGGGGCTGCAAAGCTTTGTCGGGGTGTATCACTATGCGCCCAAGAGTCATGCTCTGGAGCTGCTCGCGAAGATGGAGGCGGAAAGCTGGCAGTCGCTGCATCTTCCCGCGGGAACTGTGCTCTTGGCCTTCACCTCGATTTACTGGCGCGAGTCCTGGAAGTACGGAGAAAGGGCTTTTCGCTACTCTATGCTCGATCTGGGCCATGCTCTAGCGTCAGTGGCGATGGCCGCTCATTGTTTGGGCTGGCAGGCGTCTCTAGAGGACGATCCCGGAACAGAGGACCTGGCAGGGCTGCTTGGCCTGGAGGAGCAAAGCCGATTTTCGCAGGACAGCTCGGAAGAGGAGCATGCGGATGTGCTCCTGGCCCTCTTCTCCGACGGCCGCATGCATAAGCTCTCACTGCATTCATCGCATCTCTCTCAGTTGAAATTGCAGCCCTTGTCGGCTCGGGCCAATATCCTAAGCGCGCAGCATGTCCCATGGGCTTGGATCGACCAGGTCAGTGAGGCCGCCAAAAAGCCGCCCACTCATGATGTCTACTCTGCTTCATCTTCGTCACCTTCATTTCCAGAAAGAGGCAGGGCGCAGGCCGACTTCTCCCTTAGGTACTGCCAAATGCTTCGCCGGCGCCGCAGCGCTCAGGTTATGGATGGCAGGAGCAGCATGCCCCTGGATAGCTTCTTTGCTATTTTGCGGGCAGCATTGCCAAAAGCGGCTCAGTTGGGTCTTCTGCCCTGGAAGCCTTGCGTTCATCCAGCAATTTTTGCGCACAGGGTGGAGGGGCTGGAAAAGGGGCTGTATATTTGGCTTCGAGACGCCGCGCAAAAAGAGGAGCTTAGGGCGGCTATGCTTGAGGATTTCGTCTGGGAGAGCCCCTCGCGCACACCCCAGGATATAGAGCTTTATCTGCTGGCTCAAGGCGACAGCCGCCTGGTCGCCAAAGAGGCATCCTGCCGCCAGAACATAGCTTCGGATGGATGTTTTGCGGTCGCCATGTTGGCCCAGTTTGAAGAGCCGCTGCAAAAATATGGGCCATGGTTTTATTCACGGCTCTACTGGGAGTGCGGCATGATCGGCCAAGCATTCTATCTGGCTGGCGAAGCGGCCGGTTTTCAGGGCTGCGGCATTGGCTGCTTTTTCGACGACATCGTGCACCGCGTGCTCGGTCTTTCTGGATGGAGATATCAGGATTTGTATCACTTCACATTGGGAAAGGCTCTGCCTGATCCAAGGCTGGTAGGTCTGCCTGCCTATGGTTAGCGCCCGGGGCCCAGGTTGGGTAATTGGGATCTATATTTTCTTCCGGCTAGCGAGGACTCTGCACGAGGATCTTTCACCAAAAGGATGAAATGGATTTGACAACAAAGCCAAGCCGCAATGAAATCGGTGGCAAGAGTAATGCGCGCGGAATTGATCCTGCTCCTGGTGCTTTGCCTGGCTGCACCAGCCTTTGCAGCTTATGAATCCGGACCGGTTGGGCCTTACAATGTCTCATTCGATCTGAATACTACGATGCAGTATACAGTCATCGTTGAAGCACCTTCCAGCGGCGTCACCTCTCTGGGAGTGAATTTTGCCAGATACAACCTAACTGTAGATAGCGCCGATTACCTTGCCTGGCTGATTTTGACCCGTTATGAAGAGCCCATGGTGGCCAATGTTACCGCTAATGAATATATTGTGTACAACGCTCTTTTAAATGCGGGAGCGGACAAGCCCAATCTCTATCAGCCTTTGATAGACGGAAAGCCGGGTGTGCTGGGCAATTTCAGGTTTGAACGGCAGTTTTTGGGCCAGGGGCAGTACCAGGAGGGCGATCTAGTCGTCGCAGCCGCCTACTCCCCGGATGCAAGAGTCTATGAGGATGGAGTCTATCGAGGAAGGACTGACTGCCGCATCATATCCACTTTCCCCTGGGAGATCATCAGGGACTTGCTCTATACCCTGCATGTAGAAGCGCCCAAAGAGGAAGGCGCGCCTATCGACCAATCATCTCTCATCAACCAATCATCCCCAGATAACCTCTTTTCTCCAGTTGGCCAATCCACTCTGATTAATGGATCCTCTTCTATCAACCAGTCATAAGCACCATCATTAAAGGTAAAATTGGCCATGGGATAGGTGCAAAGAGGAGCTGGAATCACCTAAAAGTGGCCCGCGTATTCTTCCGGCGAACATGCCGCGAGGTTTCACGGTATTCGCGGGGCTCTTGTCGGGCAAAAGCGTTGGGGAAAGACAGATATCATGCCACGCAAAGCTCTTCTCCTTGCGAAGGATGCTCTTTCTAAGAGTATCTATATTTAGCTAGGCCATCCATGTCTACTGCTTTTTTTATTTAGGGGGCCGGAAAATCCAGGCTTTTTACTGGATTCTTTGCATTCGCGCTCTGAGAATGGCATTTTCAGTATCCAGAGCTTCATGGAGGATTCATGTAGATATTAGGTGATATCTACATAAAAATCACCTTTTAATATTAAGCTAATGAACTAGATGTTTGGAGGAATCTAAATTAACTCAATAAAACTAATATTGTCAATGCTGGCGCTGGGAATGCTAATTGCAGTAGGCGCTGCCTTTGATGGATCTCAATCTCATGGTGGCGATCATAATGATTTCGGTGACTCTCACGGCGGCGATCGTCATGATTTCAGCGGCCATGGATATAACGATTGGTTGAATCCCGGTGGGTATTATTCGTCTAGCTATTGGTATCCTACTTATTACTCATACTCGTATCCAGCATATACGTACACCTATCCGACCTACTATTACACGGCACCTGTGACCTATCCCACTTATACCTACTACCCCGATCCGGTAGTCTATGACCCCTGGTACGCAGCCAATGTCTATGGATGGGGTGGAGCGACTTACTATTACTCCAATAGCTGGTCCTGGTCTAATCGTGGCGGATTTTATTTCTAAAGATCTAGCCGATAAAGCATAAGGATCTAATGGAAAAAGATATGCAGAAGGTCAGTAGGGCATGATGTAGCGCCCGTTGAATAATGTAAAATCTGCTTCAGGTAAGGCGATTTGGGAGACGACTGTCGGAAAGGGGGTTCTGGTGGCAGTGTTTCCTTCTAAAACGCCTCCTGGTGACTCATGAAGAACGATATTAAAAAAGATAAATGAGTATGAGTGGATTTTAATTCAGATGCGGAAAAAATCCTGAAGATGGAGAAAAGGTAATTTTTTATTATTCGTCTCTCTCTTCTATTCAAAATCTTATGTTTGAGACTTTTAGCGGCATTTTCAATACAAAAGCCCTACGTATTTGGCATGGCTGGGTGCATAAGACAGACACAAAATAGCTAACTAAAAATAAATATTTTATAAAAAAGAGAGAAAGATCTACTGCTTCTTCAGGCTGATGTAGTCTCCTCAGATTTCGGCTCTTCGGGCTCAGCTCCCTCAGCTACTGGCTCCTTTGCCGGAGGAGAGATTAGCTCGGCCTTGACGCGCTCGCCGGTGTGTTTCTCGACGTAGTCCACTTCTTTCAGGCCCAGGTGCTGGATGATCATATCTGCCAGGCCGCGCCTGATCATGAGCCACTCCTTGTAGTAGGAGAGCTCCCAAAGAACGGTAACTATGGCCACATCGTCCTTGATCTCTGATTCGAGCTCCATGCGGGCAAAGGTCTTGATAAGGGCATTGAGTTTCTCTTGCCTGTCCTCGATGTTCTCGGTGATTTTGTACTCATAGACGATGGTCTTGTCGGCCAGGGGATGGTTGAAGTCAACGCTCACCTTTCGCCCGATTATTCTGGAGACAATTCCAACCTTATTCTCTATGCCAACGCGCATGCCGGGAACGGGCTTCTGCTCCTTAAATCGGTTTATGGGGACGATCTCAACTTTCTTGGGATCACGAAGTCCAAAGGCGCCCTCGGGTGATATCTCTACCTTGCCAGAGTAGCCGATCTCTTTTCCGATCAGATCTTCTTCGAAGCCTTTCACGAGCTGGCCTGCTCCAACTACTATGAGGTGCGGCCCATACTGGGTTTCTTCGCTAAATATTCCCTTTTCCGTCGCCACGTCCTTATCGGTGGCAGCAATTACCTGCCCGTCAACGCTCTCTGTGTAATCAATTCTGATAAAATCGCCATTTTTAATAGTCATCTCAAACTCCATCCTAACCTAAGTGAACTTCATCTAATCTGGGGCGAGACAATGCCCGAGCCTGATTTATACTTTCGCATCATTTGCTTGGCAATATCGGCCTTAGTGAGGCGGAAATTATCTCCTAGATTAAGTATTCTGCTATTCTGTCGGTAAGGGGCTGCTCGCAATAGAGGCAGCGTAGCAAGACTGGATTCTTGGTCTTGACAAGCATCCTGGATTTAATGGGCTCAAGGGTATTGGAGATGCAGTTGGGATTCTGGCAGCGCACCACGCCCACGATCTCATCGGGCAGATCCACAGATCGCTTTTCGATGACTTTGCAGTCTCGTATGATATTGATGGATGCGGCCGGCGCGATAAGGGCGATTCTGTTGACCTCCTCCTCTAACAGCTCGCGGTCCTCGATCTTGACGATGTCCTTTTTGCCAAGCTTTCTGCTTTCTACGTTCATGACCACGGAAACTGTGGCATCTGTGGTGCCGGAGATTCCCAGGATCTTGAGAACATTCAGCGCCTGGCCTCCTGCAATGTGGTCAATCACTGTTCCGTTGTTGATGGGCTTTACCCTTAGTCCCTTTGGCTCGTCTCTAGTTTCGTCGGCCATTGCTAAGCACCTCCACCGATAAGCATTTTTAGAAGAGCCATCCGGACTGGTACGCCATAGAAAGACTGCTGGAAGTAGCGAGCGTGTCCCGTCTCATCCACGGAAGGAGAGATCTCGTCCACTCGCGGCAAAGGATGCATAATGATGAGATTCTTTCTGGCCCCGGCCAGGAACTCGGGAGAGATCCTGTAGCTGCTGGCTACTTTGTTGTACTCCACCGGATCCGGGAACCTCTCGCGCTGAATGCGGGTCATGTAAAGCACGTCCACGTTGTCTATCACTTCTCCCAGGTCACAGGTCTCGCGAACGCGGGTGCCTTTGCTGGAGAGGTCCGCCTTTATCGGATCTGGCATCCTCAGGCTTGAGGGAGACACCAGAGTAATATCTGCTCCGAAGAGCGAGAGAGCATAGGCCAGAGAATGAACAGTACGGCCGTACTTCAGATCGCCCACAAGAGCAATGCTGAGGTTCTCCAGGCGGCTCTCTTTTTTAATTGTATAAAGATCCAGAAGCGTCTGGGTAGGGTGATGGCCAGCTCCATCTCCGGCGTTGAGCACGGGCACAGGTGAGAACTGGGAGGCGAGGCGGGCCGAGCCCTCTTTGGGATGACGGATGACCAGTGCATCGGCATAGCCACCAATGACCCGCACGGTGTCCGCCAACGACTCTCCTTTGGAGATGGATGACCCCTCTGCGGGCCCCAGGTTGATGACGCTGCCGCCCAGGCGCTTCATGGCCGTCTCAAATGACATGCGTGTGCGCGTGGAGGGCTCAAAAAAAAGCAGAGCCAGGATCTTGCCCGCCATCATATTGCTCTTTTTGCCCCGTGCATAAGGCTCCAGGGACGTGGCCAGATCGAGGACGGAGTCGATCTCCTCCCGGGAAAACTCTCGCATGGAGAGTACATGCCTCTTCATGAACATGCTTTATCATCTCAATTTATGAGATAATAAGGCTTCCACATGGCCTCAGACGAGTCTGAAGTGTAGCAGATCCGCTTTGCGAAGATGGCCAGGTTGCGTTTGCCCAACACATCTAGCCGGTTGACGCACCGTCGTTCATGTCTCTTCTCCGGGCCGACGATCTGAAAGCCCAGGGAACTGACCGCAGCAAGCAGCCTCTCCACGGTCCTCTTCGGCAAGTATTACGCAATAGTTGTATAAAACCTGACACAAGACAAAGCGCTGCACGGGATTTCTCGAACGTTGCCCGATTTCAAAACAAGTCAGATTACAGTTATGAGGTAAAAGACCATGAAGAACGCAGAAATGGTTTCATCACAACAATATTCACCGACAATGACCAAGGATTACAGTCGGATTTCAGATACGGCCCGTGCGGTGGATGCAGAGGTGCTGCCCAGGATGGCGTCTTACATCCGGCGTATATCGCCGCAGATCGCTGCCATGAGCGCCGACGAGGTGTTTGTGATCGCCGATTACGGCGCCGCAGACGGTGTGAATTCGAGCGAGTTGTTTGAAGCAGTCATCCGCCAGATTCACGAGGTGAATCCCACGCTGACCATCAAATTAGTCTATATTGATCTGGCGGACCCGGCGAATTTCAAGACGTTCTGGGAAACGTCGGCATTAGCGAAATTAAAGCACGTAGAGAACCAATACATCCAGCGGTCTTTTTATGAACCATTTCCTGAGATAGCAGGCACACTCCGGATCGGTTTTTCCTCCACTGCGTTGCACTGGCTGAATGCCAAAACGGTTGGACCTGATTATTTTCAGCATCCACTCTGCATACAGCCCAACCAGTTGCCTGATTTTGAACGTAGAAAATTTGCGGAAAAATGGAACGCGGATTGGCGGTCGTTTCTGCACGAATGCAGGGCGTCGCTGGTTAAGGGGGGAGCTTTGTTTTTTGCCAACCTTGCTAATCTGGGAGACGACCGGTGGCCGGCGTCGCCGGGATATAACAACCTCAGGGACATTTGCCAAGAGTTATGTGAGGAGAAAAAGCTTTCCGAAGAAGAGCTAAACGCTATTTTTATACCGGATTACTTTGCC
>Ga0307380_10005189_pt1 | contig 17349 bp, 20 predicted proteins | sample UN3MG_FD_202239 | JGI IMG/M metagenome (GOLD analysis project Ga0307380, IMG submission 202239) | Soil microbial communities from Risofladan, Vaasa, Finland - UN-3 | ecosystem: Environmental > Terrestrial > Soil > Coastal area > Acid sulfate soil | place: Finland: Risofladan, Vaasa | collected...
CGTGGACTACAGCGCGGCAGACAACGTCGCTGCACAGTGGGCGCATCTGGAGGGTGGCACGAGTGTCTCTGCACCGGCTACCGCAGGCGACTTCATGGCCGGCATCTACACAGATGTGTTGATGGGCGCGACGTTCACGACTACTTCTGACTCTGTTGTGAACGGCGTGCGGGTGAAGGGCGACATCTCCACAACCACCATCAGTCACGCCGGCAGGCTGGCGGCGTTCGAGTGCCTGACCGGGGGCAGCAAGCAGCCGTGGGACTATGGCCTCTACGTGGCAAACTCGACCACGGGCGTCTACATCGCCAAGGGCTGCGGCCGCGCGTTCCAGGTCGGCGCGCTATCTAGCGCGGCGCAGACCGGCATGACCTTCGTGGCCTCAACTGGCATCGAAGCCGTGTCGATCTACACCGACGACGGCAATGCGGCGCTGACGGGTGGAGATCCATTCGTAGGGATCCACAGCCGGAGCATGTTCTTCGTAGACCAGGCGGGCAGCACGACGGCCCTGGGCGTCTTCGGACAACAGAAGTATGCCAGCGGCGTCGACATCGGGCCGGCCAGGACGGCAGCCGTCGAAGCGTACAATGAGTTCATGACCACGAACATCGTCAAGGACGGCGGGATGGTCGCGGGCCTCTCGTCTCAGACGGAAATCACGGCGGGGAACCTCACCGTGAACGATGGCGGCGTTCTTGCCGGGGTGCATGCCAGACTGACGGGCGCGGGCACGGCGGTGATTGTCTCGGGCGGCATCCTGGCCGGGCTGTACATCGACGAAACAGTCACCTCCGGCACCTGGGGCTACGGCGTCTATATCAGTGGGGCAACCACCGGTATCTATCTGCACCCAACAGGTTGCACGGCTGGTATCCAGATTGGTGCAGCAGCTACGGCTACCGGCAGTGGCATGGCACCAGCATCGTCGGCGCCGTGCGGCTTCTACTTCGATGATCAGGACAGTGCAATCTCAACCTATAGTGAATGCTTCAACGTTGGCTACTTGCAGACCGCCGCAAGCACTAGCGCGACCGCTGGGCTCTCGGCGCTGCATGTCTACGTCGATCAGCGGGCAAACTTCACTGGCGGCGTGGACGTTGGCATGTCCGCGCTGTGGGCATCGTACCTCATTCGCAACAGCTCAACAGCAGACGGCTGTGACAATGAGGGGTTCTCGGCACTCAACCTGAGCGTGGACGTCGAGGCGGGATCGACCCTCCAAACCGGTTCTACCCTGGCATGTGTAGCGTTTGGGGGCAACTGGCCCGGCACGGTGAGCGGCAAGATCTTCCCGATGATGGTCCGCAATGAGAACTACGCGTTCTCTGGGTTTGCGAAGATCGACTGCGATGGTTGCTACCAGGACGCGGCAGCAGGGGCAAATGAAAAGCATCTGAAGGTCTATCTTGGCGACACGCTCTACACCATCGCTATGGTAACGGCATAAAGGCTTCCGGGGCTGGGCCTCGAACCAGCCCCACCGACAAACTCAGAAGGGGGAACCGAACAATGGAATACACCTTATCAGTCAAGGCAAGACTCATGCTCCTGGGCATCCTGCCGGCGGAGAGCAATCTGACCACGATCCGCATCGTGCGCGAGCTGCGCGAGGGGCTGTCGTTCAGCGAGGGCGAGCACAAAGACCTGCAGATGGTGCAGGACGGCCAACAGCTCACATGGCACGAGGGCGCGGTGCCAGACAAGGTGCTCGACATCGGGCCGAAGGCACAGGAAGTGATCCGCGAGGCAATCAAGAAACTGGATGACGACAAGAAGCTGGTGCCGGATCACCTGGACCTGTGTGACCTGTTCGAGTACGGAGGCTAGAATCGACGAGCTAGGGGGCGGGGCCGTTCGTCCCGCGTCTCACGACGGGGCACGCCTGCCCGCCCCTTCTTTGGAGGTATCATGACATATAACACCATGACCATGCACTCGGCGGCATCGGCTGACGCCAATGGACCGTCACTCGATTGCGAAGGCTATAGCATCCTCGGCGTGCAGATCACCGGCACGTTCACCACGGCAGTCGTCTACTTCGAGGGCACGGTGGACAAGAGCACGTGGGTATCACTAGAGGCGATCAACGTCGCATCTGGGGCAAAGGCAACGAGCGCGGCTGCTGCAGGTGTCTACCGCATGGGCGTGGCCGGCCTCGTGCAAGCGCGCGCGCGCCTGGACTGGACGGCGGGCACCAGCATCACCGTCCTTGCGCGCCTATCCGACGCGGCGGACCCGATGCTGCAGGATGTGGTCCTCGGCGCGGGCTCGGCATCCATCGGCACACTGGGCGCGAACTCTGGCGTGGATATCGGCGATGTAACGCTGAATGCAGGCACGGCATCTATCGGGGTGCTCGGGGCGAACGATGGTGTGGACATCGGCAATGTGGACGTGGCCAGCGTCCCTGGTGCCCTGCAAGGCCCAGGCAACCCGACCGTCGATAGCTACACCTGCACCGCCGTCAACTTGGCGGCCTCGACTGCCAACCAGGTGCTCGTCGCTGCTCCGGGTGCAAACAAGCAATTGTGGGTCTACGGCCTGTTCATGATGGCCGACACCGCCGCGGGCACGGTGACGCTGCAAGATGAGGATGACACGGCCCTGAGCGGCACGATGGCTGTGAGTGATGAAGGCGGATGGGTGTTGACTCCGTCGGGCAACTTTGCCATGCCCTGGATCAAGGTCGCCACGAACAAGGCGCTCGAGGCTGACACGGGGGCCTGCACGGTGGACGGCATCATCTGCTATGGCATAGTGAGCGTGTAACGATGACAAGAGTGCCTCTCACTGGCGCGGGCAGCGCCGGCTTCACGCCCGCCTACGACGCCTTCGCGGCCTCCATCGTCCACGCCTACGAACCGGCGCGGCGGGTGCTGACATCTTACACTAGCAACCTAGTGCGCCTGCGCCGTGCCAGCGACAACGCGGAGGCCGATTTCGGCTATCTGGCTAATGGCGACCTCGACGTGGCGGCGATTGCAGCGTGGGCAGGCGGTGCCAGCTATGTCGTCACCGTCTACGACCAGGCACCGGCAGGCGACAACGTGACGATGGCCGTAGCAGCCAACCAGCCGCCCTACGTGGCGAATGCCCAGAACGGGCATGCAGGGATGCGGTTCGATGGGGCAAATCACTGGCTGCAAGGCGCATTCACTATTGGCGGGGCGCTGTCGCAGCCGTTCAACGTGTTTGCGGAAGTCTCTCTCGATGCAGTGGCAGTGGATGATGATCTGGTTCACTATATAACTGACGGTGATGATATGGCTGCTCGCCTTGTTTCTGGCCAAAAGGTTGCTGTCCCAGATACATGGCATATCTATGCCGCTGCACCGCTAGTTGGGAATCCGTCAGATGCCAATGTAAACCTGTGGAGCAGTTTGTATAACGGGGTGTCGTCGCAGTTTTGGATCAACGGAACTTCTCAGGCCAGCGGAAACGCCGGGGCGCATAATGCGGACGGCCTGACAATTGGCGCGCGATTTGATGGCACCACTCCGTGGGATGGCGATATTATGAGCGTCATCATCATCGACCCATCACTGAGCGATGCACAGCGAGTTGCGATGCAGAACGCAATGAACGCCTACTGGGGAGTGTTCTAGGATGCAATATCTACCACTGGTCGGACAACGCGCCGCAGATCGTAGCCACTTGGAGGCACAGCAACGCGCTACTGGGCTGCAACCGGGCGACGTGACGCAATACTGGCACGGCTGGGTCACGCATCCGCTGAGTGGGCAGCAGGCGCTTGTCGTCAACGACGAGGGCGACAAGGAGTTCTTCACCCAAGCCGAACGGGACGCGCTGCTGACCGAGATACAAGCCGACGCTGCCGGCTGGTTCCTGAGCTTTGAGGAGGACGTGTAATGGCATTCGAGATACAGGACGTGCTGACGCCCACGGCTATCGGGCGCATCGACCATTTCCTCGATGACCTAGAAGGCAGTCGGGCGCTCCAGTACAACCTGGAGGTGCTCGACCAGTTCGGCGACGTGATGAGGGTGCGCTATGGCGATGAGGTGCCGCACCTGATAGCGGCGCAGATCACGTCGCTGCGGAACTTTATGGATAGCAGGCGAACGGCGCTACCCGCCGACCTTGGCTTCCCTACCGGGCATCGTGTAGGTCGTGCCACGTGGCGCTTCCGCGACGGCGACGGGACGGGCGCAAGCCGCAGCCTGCACGCGCGGGTGATCGAGCTGGACGCGGGCGGCAACTTCGTGCGGCGGCACCAGTTCAACGACCAGCCGAACTTGTCGCAGGCACAGATCGACGCGGCGCTTGCGTTTCTGGACGACCAGCGGGCCAAGGCTGTAGCGCAGATTCTACCATAGGAGCACGGCATGACCATCACATACCTGGGCACGCTGGCAAACGATCTGGACAAGACGCGCTTTTACCTTGGCGATCGCGTTGAGGACAGCGGTCCGCGACCGAGCGACGGAAACTTCACGGACACCGAGATCAATGGCGTGATCACCGTTGCCGGCACCTGGCAGCGCGCCGTGGGCCAGCTCCTTGATGCGCTCTCTGTGGAATGGTCGCAGCACGCCGACATCACGGTGGGACCGCGCCGCCAGTCGTTCAGTCAGGTCGCGGAAGCCTACGCCAAGCGGGCCGAGAAGTGGCGCAAGGACCAGCACATCTATCCCGGCATTAGCGTGGCGGGCGTCATCCGTGACGACGGCTACAGCGACGACGAGCCAAGCGACGACGCAGAGACGGTCAGCGAGTACGCGCGGGTCAAGATCCGCACCTGGGAGTATCCCTTGTGAGCACGTTTAGCCTGCTGGCGACAGTCACGGCATCGACCAAGCGCGCCCCGACCATCAGCGGCGGCAAGCGCGGAGCGGCGGCGACCAACCTGGCGAGCCTGAGCTGCATGCCGCTGGACCCGATCGACCCGGAGATCCGGCAGACGCTGGTGCTGAAGGCGCCCGCAGAGTTGCTGCAGACATTTGTCGAGGGCGGCCTGGACATCAAGGAGGGCGACATCCTGGTGGTCGGCAGCACCGAATACCCGATCCGTGCGGTGGGTGACTGGACGTGGCCGATGGACGCCACGGCGACGCGCTATCTGGTGCTAGAGGATCTGAAGACGTGAGCATCGACCTGGCCCTGACCATTACCGGCATCCAGGAGCTGCAGAAGGCCAACGCAGAGATGATGCGCGCCATCTCCCCGCGCGGGGGGCTGGGCAAGGCGATCAAGGAGGGCACGCAGCAAGCGCACCGCTATGCCCAGATCATCACGCACGTCGATACCGGGACTTGGAAGGCCAGTCACCGCATGGATTTCCGGGAGGCCGACACGAGTGCCCGGGGCGAAGTGTACATCGACCCATACTCGGTCAATCCGCAATCCAATATACGCGCGATAGTCTATGCGGGTGACTGGGAGCAGTGGGGCGGCGAAATGGCGGTCTATGAGCGCACCGTGAATGAGCGCGGGGAGAGGATCATCAGGGACATGATCGCCATCATACAAAGGGCAATGCCAACATGACCCAGCCCAACCGCGAAACGGCACGCGACGCATTGACGGTGCTGCTCAACACACGCCTGGTAACGACTGACGAGATAGTGCAGATCACGTACAACTACCGCAAGGGTGACCTGGGCGGGCAGAGTCCGGTCGTGTGCGTCAGCAGCAGCGGGAGCATGCGCGCGCGGGTGGACTTTAGCGGCGACCGGGAGAATGTCATCCACCTGATGATACACGTCTTTGTGCTCTATTCCGACCAGTCAAGCTGGAGCGAGGACGATGCGGAAGATCGTCTCGACGCGATAGAGGCGGCGATCGCCGACGTCGTGGACGGGAACAGCGGCAAAACGGCCAACTGGCACTGGATCGACTACGGCGGGCGCAGCGAGCGAATGGACGTGACCCTGGGCGGGCATGAATACATCGTCGAGGCCATTCCGATCACCGTGCAGATGGACTATGGCTAGGCAAGGGGGAACCAATGAGGGAGCAGTCGAAGGAGATCCAGGTCTGCATCGACGAGCTGCGGCGGCTGGTGCCGGCGCTGTTCAATGTGCAGAGCACAAAGCGCATCCTGTACGTTGGCGCCAACCGGCACATCGTGCCGACGCTGGTGCCCGAGCTGAAAGAGGCCGGCGTGTCGGTGCAACTGCTGGAGATTCACGAGCCGAACGCGGCCTACTACCGGGAAGAGAAGCCAGATGTGTTTGAGGCGATCACCGTCGGCGACGTGCGCGAAGTGGATGCCCTGGCCTTTCCCGTTCTGGATGCCGTAGTCTGGTGGCACGGCCCCGAGCACGTGCGGGCGAGCGAATGGCGGGCGGTGCTGGCCAAGCTGGAGCAGCGCACGCCGCTGGTCGTCGTCGGTTGCCCGTGGGGCGAGAAGCCAAACCCGGCCCAGGGCGGCAACGAGTATGAGGCGCACCGAACGGCCGTCTACCCTGCCGACCTCAAAGGCGTGGGGTACGAGGTGCAGACCGTTGCGGTACAAGGAGGAGAGGATCGCGGCGGCCTGTTGATCGCCTGGAAGGGCAGAACGGGACGCGAAGACGAAACGCCGATGTACTATGCCAAGATCGCCGGCAACTACACTTATTGGCTGGTACGAGATGGCAAGCGCCAGGTCATGCACAACATCGCCGAGGTCTACGCGCATGGGCTGGCCCCGGTGATCATTGTTGCCAGGGAAGTTCTAGACGACATTCCAATCACGGAGGAATGATGGGGGATCGTCCGTTCCTGAGCATTCTTACCCGGACCTACCGGCGCCCGTTCGCGCTCTCGCAGTGCATGCAGAGCGTGCGCGAACAGACCGACCAGGACCTAGAGCACCTGATCCTGGAGGACACGGTAGGCGTCGGCGTGGCAGAGTCGCACCGGCTGTTCCTGAAGGCGAAGCCGGCAGGCTACTATGTGATGATCTTGGATGATGACGACCTGATGGCCACGCCGGGCGTAGTGGCCGACCTGCATGCCGTGGCGAACGAATACCGCCCGGACGTGATCGTGTTCAAGATGAACAACGCCGAGCTGGGCATCCTACCCGATGCGCTCGTATGGCAGCACGAGCCACTGCCGGCGCGTATCAGCGGGCAGAACGTCGCAGTGCGACGGCACGTGTGGCACGGTTGCATCCCGGCGATTCTGGGGCGGGACGGGGTGCCGTGCTACGAGAGCGATTTTCTGTACCTGGAGGAAATCTGGCGGCGCACGCGGCGCATCCACTGGCTGGACAAGATCGAGGTACTGGTCAGCCGCGTGAACCGGGGGGCGATGGAGGGGGAAGCGTGAAAATCCTGGTCATCTACCCGGGGGCGAACTGGAGCCCCTACGATGTGGCGGTTGGCTACGAGGCGGCGCTGCGGGCGCTGGGGCACGAGGTGATTGTGTTCGACTACCACACCCAGTACAGATTCTACAAGCAGTACCTGGCCTGGTTGTGCGAGACGCAAGGCATGACCTTTACACGCGATGCGGCGCTGCTCCTGGCGAGCGAACGGGTAGCGATCGCCTGCATGGACCAGAACCCGGATGTGATCCTGAACGTCATGGGCGTGGCCCTCCATAGGAGGGCGTTCATCCACACGCACCTTCTGGGCATCCCGATGGCGCTTATTCTCACCGAGTCGCCGTACATGGATCGCTTCCAGGCAGAGATCGTCAACCGTGGCTTTGTTCGCCTGGTGTTCACCAACGACAAGGTGAGCGTGGAGCCGCTGCACGAGGCAACGGGCGTGTCGGTGGTCTACCTGCCGCATAGCTACGATCCGGCACGGCACTACCCGCACGAGGTGGGCGAGGAAGCGCAGACCGATGTGTTCTTCTACGGCACGCTATGGCCGGAACGCAAGGCATTGTTGGATGCCGTGGACTGGACGCGCTACCATGCCTATGTCGCCGGGACGACTTTTGACAGGAACAACGAGAACCCGCCGGTCATTCAGAACGAATACATGGCATTGTGGTACTCGGGCACCAAGATCGCGCTGAACCAGCACCGTACCGTCGAATACGACGGGGGCACGGTGAAGGATGCCTACAGTCTGGGGCCGCGCGCGTTCGAGATCGCCGGGTGTGGTGCGTTCCAACTGTGCGATGATGCTCGCCCCGAACTGTACGAGGTGTTCGGCGACAGCGTGGCAACGTATCACGACGCGGCGGACCTGCAGGGCCAGATCGAATACTACCTGGCCCATGACGCCGAGCGGAAAGAGATGGCGGCGGAGGCACACCGGCGCGTGGCACCGTGTAGCTTCCTGCACCGGGCACAGGAGATCCTTATGCCCGCGATCGACGAGATGTTGTAGGAATCAATCGGCTGGCTAGGTGCGGAAACGCGCTGAACGGCGGTCCTTCCCCCGCCGCCTGCCAGCCGATGTTTGGGGGAAGGTCAATCATCTATCGGAGGGCAACATGGCGGGACACGCAAATATCACAGCAACCAGTGGAAAGGACTCGCTGATCTACGTATCGGCTGCCGAGATCTTCGGTGCCAATGCCTGGACGCTCGCGCTCGATCACAAGACGATCTCCTATGCGTGCTTTGGGGATGATTATGATGGCACATTCTCAGGCACGTATGGGTGGTCGGGCACACTCACCGCATTGCACGACGATGCGAAGGAATCGCTGCACACGGCGGCGGTCTATGACGGCACGTGTGCGCTGCTCGTCTACCCCGTGAATGCCGGCGGCATAGCCGACTACTGGTCGGGCAACGCCGTGTTCTCCTGGGGCGCGTCCGGCAGCATGACCGAGGCCACGGGTGAGTCGGCGTCGTTCGTCGGGGATGGTGCATTGGCGAGCACCGGGTTCACGTAGGCCGAGGGCGGCAGACAGAGTATCGGAGGAACAATGGCAGGACATGCAAACATCACGGCAACAAGCGGCAAGGATTCGCTGATTTACGTGTCGGCGGCGGAGGTCTACGGTGCGAACGCCTGGACGCTTGCGCTCGACCACAAGACGATCTCCTATGCATGCTTTGGGGACGACTATGATGGCACGTTCTCGGGCACCTACGGCTGGTCGGGTACGCTTACCGCGCTACATGACGATGCCACAGAAGTGCTCCATACGGCGGCCGTCTACGATGGCACCTGTGCGCTGATCATCTACCCATCGAACGCCGCTGGCGCGGTAGACCATTGGACGGGCAACGCGGTGTTCTCGTGGGGTGCCTCAGGCAGCATGACCGAGGCCACCGGGGAGTCCATGTCGTTTGTTGGAGACGGCGCGCTGGCAAGCAACATCACGGCCTAATGGGAACAGGGATAGGGGGAATATCATGACGGAAGAGGTACAACGCACCAAGTACGTGCGCTCGTTCGAGCATCCATGCGATGACTTTGTGCTGACAGATGGCGAAGGCAACGAGTACCACCCACACGCGGGCGAGATCGTGCGGTTCCGCGCCGACTTCCCGTGGGAGTTGATGCGGCTGATGAACCCGGACGACATCGCCGGGATGTCGGGGCTCGAATATGCCGAGCGGGTGGTGCGCCTCTTGCAGCGGCAGATCGTGGCGTGGGATTGGACAGACGACAACGGCAAGCACTGGCCCAGCCCGGACGATGATCCAGAGGGGTTCGCCGACGCACTGTGGTGGCTCGGCGACGAGGAGCGCAACTACTTGCGCCTCCACTGCTGGGATAGCTCGCGGTTGGGGGAAGCGTAAAGCTCGCCATTCTCGATTACGTCGATGGGACTGGCGGGCCGCCGCACGCGCTTTTTGAGGCGTATCTATGCGACCTACTGAAGTGCTGGCCGGAGGATCTGGACGGGCACGACGTGATGCGCCTGCTGCGCAATCAGGCGGCGCTGGCATTCTACCGCGCCGCACAGAAGCCGATGGACCAGTGGACGCCAGAGGATCGGGACATGCTCAAAGACCTACGCAATCAGCAATGGGAACGGAAGTGGCACCGTGAGCATTGAGCGTAATATCAGGATCAACGTCTCGGGCGGGGATACTACGGGGACCGCCAACCTACTGAAGCTCAGCAATGCCGTCAAGGTGGTTGCGATGGGATATGCGGCGCTGCGGACGGCACAAAAGGCAGTCGAGTTCGTCAAGCTGGGCGCACAGGCCCAGGCCGCAGAGCAACGCCTCGTATCATTTGCAGGCGGGACAGAACGAGCCACCGAATATCTCAAAGCTCTCAATGCTGGAGCCGATAATACCATTGACCGTATGACTGGGATGGCTATGGCATCCCGGCTTGTTGAAATGGGACTTGTCTCGACTGCCAGTGAAATGGAGATCATGGGGGCCGTCGCGTCAAAACTAGGAGATCAGTCCCAAAGCCTAGAACAGCGCATGGGCACCCTGACTATGCTCTTGGCGAACCAATCAACTTTGCGGCTGGACACCTTCGGCATGTCCACTGAACGAGTTACCAAGCGGCAAAAGGAACTAGAGAAGCAAGGCTACGCGACTGAAAAAGCCTTCACGATGGCCGTCATCGAGGAGGGCACCTCAAAGCTGGCCGAGCTGGGAGATCAATCTGGCTCCACGGCAACAAAACTGGCCCAAGTTGACAGGGTGTTCAAGGACATCAAGATCTCGGGAGCGGAGGCCGCAGCAAGTATCACAGCCATATATCTATCAGGACAGGACCTTAGCAGCAGCGGTATCGAGGCGTGGTTTGAGAATCTGGGCGTGCAGTGGAGGAATTTACACGACTACGGCATTGCCCTGCAGGTGGGAGTCGACATACTCAACAGCACATTCCAATCTACCGGTGATCCAATCATGGACATCATCAACATGATGGACGGGGGCACACGGGCAGCGGAGGGCTTTCGTAATGCCCTACTCCAGCTCGCCGCCGCGCAGATAGAGTGGAACCACACCTCAGAGATCAGCCGCTACCGGCAATACGACCAATCGGCAGCGACAGAGGAAGTGATCGGGACGCTCATCGAAGAGGGCAACGTGATGACCTCCGTGAGCTACGTAAGTGAAGGCTATATGCGCCAGCTACACAACGTCGTCCAGTCAGACGAGCAGCTGGAAGCTACGATTCTGGGCACCATCGCTGCGCTGGAGGCCGAGGGGCAGGCCATGAGGGACACGGCGGCTGCCGCGCTGGACCTGGCCATGTCCTACAGCGCCTACTATCAGCAGGCAGGTGCATCGGCGACATCCTACTACGGCGGCCTGGGGGATGCCGAGGCGCGTTATCAGGAGCGGGTGAAGCAGATCCAGGGGATGGGCGCGGGCAGCCTGGGCGGCGGCGGGGGGGCGACCCCGGGGCGCGAGTTTGACCGGGCCGACATAGAGCGGGGCCTGCGCATCCAGAAGGCGCAGCTGGCCGAGGCCGAGGCCAAACAAGAGGGCTGGGACATGGGCGAAAAGCTGGAGGGCATGTCCTGGGAAGACATCAGCCGCGAGGACCGGAAATGGCTGACCGAGCACGGCAAGACGTTAGAAGACCTCCAGGCCGAACACGTCAAGACGGGCGAGGACATCACCGAGCTCGAACGCGCCCAGATGGACGACCGGATCGAGGACCTGAAAGGCGAGATCGAGGAAACGGAACGGATACTGAAACAGGGCCATTACGATCAACACGTCATGCGCATAGCAGCAGCAAAAGTGGACACGGCGGCGCTGCTCGCCGAGGCAGCCATTCGGCGGGATGAGGAGATCGCCATACTGGAGGGGTCGCGGATACAGCAGGAGGCGATCAATCAACAAAGCCTGGGCCGCCTCGAGCTGGCCAGCTTCGACAGCTGGGCAGCGCGCAACCTTGACACCGAGACGGCGACGGCCGAGGAGCTCAGGCAGGTCGAGCTGATGCGCCTGGATATTGCTCTGAAGTACGGGCTGATCACGGCTGATACCCTGACGAACACGACCGACCAGTGGGCTGCCTGGGACACGATGTTTCTCAATATCGAGACCGGCGCAGACACGGCCAAGACCGCGGTCGATAACCTGATCAATGCAATCAAGTCTCTCCCGTCACGCGGTGACGTCTACTGGGGAGAGATACTACCGCCGGGGACGATACAGGGCAAGCAGTCTGGCGGCTCCGTTCTGGGCGGGCGGCCCTACCTGGTCGGCGAGGGCGGCCCCGAGCTGTTCATGCCGCGCCAGGCAGGCTATGTCTATAATGCCCAACAGAGCAAGCAGATCACGAGCGCGCGCGACAGCCACGACACCTACATCGTGAGCAGTGACCGGGCCTGGCAGCAGATCGACGAGGAGCGGCGCGCACGGGCGCGGGCCGCATTTACCGAAAGTGCAGGGATGTGACCTTATGGCTGTAGTATGGAAGCTATTTGACGGTACAAACACCATCGACTTCACGAGCGCAACCGGCTTTCGTGGCGAGCGGGGGCACGTCACGCAGATCACCAACATACCCGGCGACGGGTCGATACCCGAATACGTGACCGAGGCGATCCCGGTGACGATCGTGGGCACCACGGACGACAACTTTGCCGCCTATCTGCAGACGTTTGCGCTATTGCAGAAAGGGGCCGCGGAATACTGGGTGGACCCACAGCAGGCGACACCCGTCTGGTATCACGAAAAGCTGAGTGCCGAGACGGGCGAGCGCCGTGCGTTGGTCAAGTCCCTGGGCCTGGCATTCGACCAGGAGACGGGCAGCCTGATGTCCGGCTCGCCCAAGACCACGGCGGGCAAGAAGGCCACGCTGTTTGTCGAGCGCCATCCATACTGGGAGCGGACGACGGCGCGTATCTTCCCGAACACGACGCCTACGGCGGCGGCGGCGGTGACTTACGATTATACAGACTATGGCCCACAACTACTTCTCAATAACAGCTTTGAGACGGCGGGCGATGGCGGGGCAGACATCTGGGCCAACTGGACCGAAAGTGCCGGCGATGGCGCGCTGGCAAACGAGGTCGTGATCATCCACGATGGGGCCGATGCATGTAAGACCACGGCGGGCGCGTCGAATAATACCTTTGTAAGTCAGGCCATCGCCGTTATCCCCAATCAGATTTACAACCTCTACTTCTGGACACGCGGTGACGGCACGAATGATGGGAAGTTTGGTATTTACGATAATACCAACGGGGCATGGATTCTCGACCCGACCTTAACGGGCATCACGGCTGCGGCTTACGCGCCGTACAGTTACAACTTTACTACGCCCAGTGGTTGCGTATTGGCATCGATTTACTTCTGGTGCCCGACTACGAATGGCGGCGTAGCCTATTTCGACCTGGCCTATGTCCGGTTGGAGACCCACGACATCGTGGGCGACGTGCCGGCGCGGATCAATGGGCTCGCGATACGGAAAGGCGACGCCGGAGCAGGCGTGTACATATACCGCGTTTGGATGGGCATTCGCAGTGCAAACAAGCATGGCGCCGCGGGCGTCACGTCGTTCGTTCCGATCTGGGAATGTGAGGACGGAACGTTCGGCGGTGATGTAAGTGAAGATGCCGCATCAGACCAAAATGGGGCCAGTCCGGGCAGTGGATCAGGTAGCTTCCTTTTGGTCGATGAAGATGGAGGGAACACATCCTGGGATGATGGCGACTTTCATACGGCCGTGTATCTGAGTCTATCGCAAGTAGGCTATACCACGGCATCGGATGCCTATGGGCGCTTTATGTGGTTATTGCGTGCCAAAGTTTCGGCAGGCACGTGGCAAGTGCGCATGCGGACGGGCTACAATACGGCACGAAACTACTTCGATCCTGTTGAAATCAGCGGGACGAGCTGGGATTATCTGTACCTGGGTATATGCACCGTTCCGCCGCGCAATGTGCAGGCCATTGACACCGCAGCAATGGCGGTGGCCGGCGACATCAACACAAATGTCTGGTTGGAGGCAAAGGTAACGTCGGGCGCCGGGGATCTATCTCTAGACTGTATCTGTACTATTCCAATAGATGAGGGATTTCTCCATATCTGGGATGGTATGGTAGACACATCTATAGATCTGACATTTGGACAGGGGCCTATGGGATCGACTCAGGTAATAGACGTGGCCGGCGGCCCAGCCGCGGCAGACGTTAGCCCATTTGAGGCCGAGGGCTTCTGTGTTCCGCCGGGGGACGGCCGAATTATCGCCGTATACGCCCGAGAAACCACGAGCGACCTCACCGATCAGATTGAGTTCGCAGATCCGACGAATATCGCCAGCGCCTACACCGAGCGCTGGACCGGCCTGCGTGGGGCTGAGTGATGCCAAGGCGAAAGCGGGTGGCGAAGCGATTGGGTAAGACGATTTGACATTCTGCCTCTTTAACAGTACAATATCCGCGTCTAGGGATTGCGCGCGACCTTCTTACAATCTAGAATTGTACGCAGCGCCCCCGGCGTCTGCCATACGCGCCAATCCCTAGACAAGATCGGCACGGGCAGATTCCGGGGGCTTTGCATTATGGAGGCCGAAATGGAAAAGACTTGTAGCAAGTGTGGAAAGATCAAGCCGCTGAGCGCGTTTTACAAAGACAGAAGCCGTAAGGATGGTCATGCGGGTCAGTGCAAAGAATGTGCGTGCGCCCGGAGCCGGGAATGGTATGAGGCGAATAAGGAACGGGCGGCGGCCCGAAACAAGGCTTGGTACGCAGCAAATAGAGATCGGGCAGCAGCTACAAGCAAGGCCTGGAGAGAGGCCAATCCCGATCGAGTAGTGGCTATACAGAGAGCTTGGTATGAGAAGAACAAGGAACGGGTGGCAGTCACAAGGAGGGCCTGGAAGAAGGCCAATCCCGATCGGGCGGCGGCTATACAGAAGGAGTGGAGAGAGGCCAATCCCGATCGAGTGGCGGCTATACAGAAGGAGTGGAGAGAGGCCAATCCCGATCGGGCGGCGGCTATAAAGTTGCAATACCGGTATGGCGTTTCCCTGGCCGACTACAATGCAATGCTTGAGACACAGGATGATAGCTGTGCGATTTGTGGCAGAACAGCAGAAGAAGAAGGGCAGCGGTTAGCAGTGGATCATGATCATGACACTGATGAGGTGCGCGGGTTACTGTGTGGGAACTGTAATCGGGCCATTGGCCTTTTTCAGCATGACCCAAAACTATTACGCGGCGCGACTATCTACTTGGAGCGGTGGATCAAAGTGGCGGCGGCGGCTGAGTGATGCATAACCTATTGCTCTATGATCGCCTGGCCACAAGTACTACCAACTTCCGCCGAAATATCACGGGCCTGATGCCCGATTGGCATCATAGCACAGTCGCCACGGGCGGCTACTGGACTGCCGATGGCACCATCACATCTGAACAATTGACGCGCGGCGAGTTGGTAGATCTCTATAACCAGGCAATCGGGTGGCGGCTAGTAGAGCAGTCTTATGGCATCACGACCTGGGAGGGCGAGATCGTACAGCTCACGCTTACGCGGGACGGTGAGAGCTATGCGCGCAGCCTAGATTTGGAGAGATGGCACAATAAGGCCAAGGCTATCTATCCCTCTGGTGCCACTGCATGGTCGGAGGATACCGACAGCAGCGACCTCTACGGGGAAAGCTGTTACATTGCTACACTGGGCGCCCCTTATGGAAGCACGGCGGCGACGGCACATCGCGATCGGCGGCTGGCAGAATACGCCTTCCCGCGCAGCCGGGCCAGCGGGGGTTTATCCTACAGTGGGCAGCCTGCCGCACGCGGCGCAAGTCTGGACATCATGTGCGCGGGCTACGTGTTCGGCATCAACCGCCGTTACCGCGAAACGGATACGGCAGCAGCAGCACTCAGCACGCAGATCACAACGCTGGTCGGCGAATCTGAGTTCGTGACGGAAGGCGATATCACGACCAATTCGGCCTCTATCCCGATTTCCACCAAAGGCATCCCGGCGCGCCTATGGGATCTGATCGAGGACTTGATCGGCATCGGTGATACGTCGGGCAATCGCTATGTCGGTGGCGTCTACGCCGAGCGCCTGTTTGATTATGCGGCGGCGGCGACGGCAGTATCCTACTACTGGCGCAACGGCATGCTTTACGATGCCGCGGGCAGTCCGGTATTGCCTCCACATATCAAGCCCGATCGAATTGTAGAGCTGGCCGGCGTACCTCGTGGCCGGACGCTGCCTGGTGGCGCAACGTGGGACCAGTCGAACCGGATCTACATTGAAAAAGCAGAGTTCATCGCCCCCAATGGCTACCGGCTGACGCCGCGTGATGGGCCGGCACTGGAAGGGCGCTATGAGTGAGCAGCAGCTACTTGGGCGAAAGCGATTTGAACAGGATACGCGCAAAATCCGCACGCTGGTGCCGCAACTCATTACGCCGCTGCAGGATACGAGCCTGCCGTATACGTCTACCGCCTGGGATGGCGATAGTTATAGCACGACTGCAAAGACTAAGATTGACTTATCGGCAGTCTTTGGTGTTCCAGCGAACGTGCGAGCAATATACGCGAGAACGTCGTGTGGCGATGCAGATAGCAGCGCCAACGATTGTTATCTCATTTTATCACCGAATGACACCGCAGGCGAGGGTCTGTACAATAGTCCTGCTGGGAAGTCGGGCGACAGGCGTTCTGAGGAAAATATGATCGTCCCGTGCGATGCTAATGGCGACCTTTATTATCAGATTCTCGCCACTGGTGCAGGTACATTCGACGTAACGATTGAAATCTGGGCTTATTTTTTGTAGGTGATGATGTAGGATAGTGTGGGATAGCCCCGGCATATGCCGGGGTCTGTGAGGGGGCAAACGATGGCGTTGACAAATGGCGAATTTGGGCGGCCTTTTGTGCCGCATCCACAACACGACAACATCTTGGTCGCGCATGGCTGGCAGGCTGGGATGATAAGCAGATGATGGCCACGATGATCAGCATGATCCAGCAGCAGCAAAGGGATATCGAGGCGCTGAACGCCCGGGTAGCGGCGCTGGAGGCCAAGTGAGGTGACCCACTACCTTCATGGCCTCCACGCCAGTTCATGGATAGACGGGATCACGCCACCGTCGACCAAGTTCCCCGGCTGGCTGACCTTCACCGAGATCGCGGGAAGCGAGGGCAGCGATTATCGCCGCTGGGCCGATGCGGGGTATGGCGTCATCGTGCGGCTGAACAACGGCTACTGTCCGAATGGGACCATCCCGGCACCGGAAGAGTACGCTGCGTTCGCCACGAGGTGCGCGGCTTTCGTGGCCAATAGCCGCGGCTGCCACGTGTGGATCATCGGGAACGAGCCGAACCACAAGCAAGAGCGCCCCGGCGGCGTCCCGATCCAGCCCGAGAGTTTTGCGGCCTGCTTCCTCATGTGCTACGCTGCTATCAAGCAGGCGTACCCCGACCACCTCGTGCTGCCGGCGCCGATCGCGCCCTACAACGCGGAGACTGGCGATTGCCTAATCTACTTAGGCAGGGTCGCGCAGCGGCTTGCCTCAGCGGGCGCCGTGG
>Ga0307380_10005190_pt1 | contig 17344 bp, 16 predicted proteins | sample UN3MG_FD_202239 | JGI IMG/M metagenome (GOLD analysis project Ga0307380, IMG submission 202239) | Soil microbial communities from Risofladan, Vaasa, Finland - UN-3 | ecosystem: Environmental > Terrestrial > Soil > Coastal area > Acid sulfate soil | place: Finland: Risofladan, Vaasa | collected...
TATACCAGATAATATTTGTAAAAAAATACAAGATATTGACCCAGATATTGTACATTTACATTGGATTGCTGGGGGATTTATAAAGATTGAATCATTAGCTAAAATGAAAAAGCCAATTGTTTGGACACTTCATGACTCTTGGGCATTTACAGGGGGGTGCCATATTCCGTTTGATTGTAAAAAATATATAAAAAGTTGTAATCATTGTCCAACTCTTAGTTCAAATAAAAAAAACGATCTTTCTTATAAAATTTGGAAGCGAAAGAAAAAATCTTGGGGAAACCTTAATCTAATTATTGTTACACCAAGCTCTTGGTTAGGTGAATGTGCTAAGAAAAGTTCACTTTTTTATAAAACGCGAATAGAAGTTATTCCAAATGGTCTTGACCTGAATCGTTTCAAACCAATAGATAAAAATATTGCAAGAGATATTTTATGTTTTCCAAAAGATAAAAAATTAATATTATTTGGAACTTTAAGTGCATTAAGTGATAAAAGAAAGGGTTTCCCTTTGTTAAGTGAGGCTTTAAAAAAATATTCTTTTAAAGAAAATAAAGATATTGAGCTGGTTATATTTGGTTCTTCTAAACCGAAAGATGAAGAGAATTTGGGCTTTAAAACTCATTATTTAGGCCAATTAAATGATGAGATGTCTTTAGTGTTAGTTTATTCTGCTGCCGATGTTATGATTATTCCTTCAATACAGGATAACTTACCGAATACGATAATGGAATCTCTGGCGTGTGGAACACCGGTTGTTGCATTTAATGTAGGGGGCATTTCTGATATGATAAATCATCAAAGAAATGGTTATCTTGCAAAACCTTTTGATACAGAAGATTTAGCATACGGTATTAAGTGGGTATTAGAAGATGATATAAGAAGAAAACAACTTAACCGAAATGCAAGAGAAAAAGTTATAAAAGAGTTTGATATAGTAAAAGTAACTAAAAGATATATGGATTTATATAAGGATGCCTTAAAAAATTGAAAAGATATTTAGAATAATTATAAGAAGAAATTAGGAGGTAATAAAAAATGAAGAAAGCACTGATCACCGGTATTACCGGTCAGGATGGTTCCTATCTGGCAGAATTTTTACTTTCTAAAGGATACGAAGTTCATGGTCTTATCAGAAGAGCCAGCACCTTTAATACCAGTAGGATAGACCATATCTACAAAGACCCTCATATAAGGGGCGTAAGATTACATCTTCATTATGGAGACTTAAGTGATTCGGGACAGCTTACCAATCTTATCTATAATATAAAACCTGATGAAATATATCATTTGGGAGCCCAGAGTCATGTACGGGTCAGTTTTGATATGCCGGAATATACGGGAGATATTACCGGATTGGGGACTACCCGGATATTGGAGGCGGTAAGAAGAAGCGGGGTAAAGACTAGATTTTATCAAGCCTCCAGTAGTGAGATGTATGGGGATGCCCCCGCACCTCAGAATGAAGACACCGCATTTAGAGCGAGAAGCCCTTATGCGGCAGCTAAGATTTATGCCTACTGGATGGTCCGTAATTACCAGGAAGGCTATAATATCTTTGCCTGTAACGGTATACTTTTTAATCATGAAAGTCCGAGGAGGGGTGAGACCTTTGTTACCCGTAAGATTACCCGGGGTTTAGCCCGGATTATAACCGGAAAAGATAAGAAACTATATCTGGGTAATTTAGAGGCTAAGAGAGACTGGGGTTATGCCCCTGATTATGTAGAGGCAATGTGGATGATGTTACAGCAGGATAAACCTTGTGATTATGTGATAGGTACAGGGAAGACTCATTCGGTTAAAGAATTTTTAGAAGAGGTCTTTAATTACGCGGGATTAGATTGGAAGAAATATGTAGAGATAGACTCTCGTTATTTTAGACCTACTGAGGTAGAATTATTGTTGGCTGATTCTTCTAAGGCCAGAAAAGAGCTGGGCTGGAGTTCGAGAATAACCTTTAAAGAATTGGTCAAGCTAATGGTAGATAGTGATATGGAATTAATTGGGTTGAAATCACCTGGTGAGGGGAAGAAGATTTTAAAACAAAAAGGGATTGGCTGGACGGAGAATTATTTGACGGTGGGGTAAAAATAGTATATAGCATCGAGTATCGAGTATCGCGTGAATGTGTAATAATTGAAAGGTAAAAAGAAAGATAAAAACAAATAAAGATAGGTTCCCGTTTTCGAGGGAATGACAGAAATGTGAGGATAGGAGAAAAAAATGGGTTTTTGGGAAGATAAGAGAGTTATTGTTACCGGCGGAGCTGGGTTTTTAGGTTCTTATGTGGTAGAAAAGTTAAAGGAACGAGGATGCAAGAATATATTTGTACCTCTGGTAGAAGATTATAATTTAACCAAAGAGAAAAATGTTGTTAGATTATACCAGAATTATCCCTGTGATATTGTTATTCATTTAGCTGCAGTAGTAGGAGGAATTGGAGCTAATCGAGAAAACCCGGGTAAGTTTTTCTATGATAATCTGGTAATGGGGGCAATGTTGATGGAACATGCCCGCCAATTTAAAGTAGGTAAATTTATAGCTTTGGGGACCATCTGTGCTTATCCCAAATTTACTCCGGTTCCTTTTAAGGAAGAGGATTTATGGAATGGTTATCCCGAGGAAACCAATGCTCCCTATGGACTGGCCAAAAAGATGATGTTAGTTCAGTCTCAGGCCTATCGAATTCAATATGGATTTAATTCTATCTTTCTTCTACCTTTAAATTTATATGGACCGGGGGATAATTTTAATCCCAAGAGTTCACATGTTATTCCGGCCTTGATAAGAAAATTTATAGATGCAAAAGGTAGGGGTAAGGAAGAGGTAGTTTGTTGGGGGACCGGTAAACCAACGAGAGGTTTTTTATATGTAGAAGATGCCGCAGAAGGGATATTGCTGGCAACCGAGAAATATAATAAAAGTGAACCGGTAAATTTAGGTTCTGATTTGGAGATATCAATTAAGAATTTAGCTGAATTAATTACTAAACTTGTGGGATTCAAAGGTAATATTAGATGGGATACAGGTGAGCCTGATGGGCAACCGAGAAGGAGATTGGATATCAGCCGAGCAGAACAGGAATTTGGCTTTAAGGCTAAGATGGATTTTGAAGAGGGAATGAGAAGGACGATTGAGTGGTATAAGAAAAACTCAGGAAATTACTGAATAGGTAATTAATATTAATATGAAATATTATTTAAGAAATCGGAGAGATTTTATCTATGATTGAATCAAAATTATATACATTTCTCTGCTCCGCATTTTTTGCTTTGAGTATACTCTTACCTGATATTTCTTATCCTATTATAGGAAATTTGCGTCCAGAAGATTTTGTTTTAATATTATTAGGGTTATTTGTATTAGATAATATACTTCTTAAGAATGGCCAATTTCCCAAATTAGGATGGCCAGTATTTGTAATGTTGTTGATGTTTACCTGGTTAGTGATCATATCAAGTGGGATTAATTTTTTATTAGGTAATGTAGATAATTCCGGGCTTATAATTAAGGAATTTATTAGATTTTTGAAATATGCAGTTGTTTTTGTGGTTTTTTTATGGCTTAAACCTGAAAAAGCAAATATTCCTTTTCGTGTATTTTTATTTGCAGCGCTCGTAACAGTTGGAATTCAATTTATGCAAAAGTATCAGTTATTCGATATTAATAATTGGTTGATTAATTTTTATAATAACAAATTTTTTATATATTCTACACAGTCCTCAGGTTGGCGGGGTGGGTCTGTATTTTCTAATCCTAATGTGTTTGGTAATTTTTTATTGCTTCCTTTTGCTTTTATTTTTTCTACTTTTTTTGTATCCGGAGAAATCTTCTATAATATTAAATTAAAGAAATTTACCTCTTTAATTCTTATAATGATTTTTGGTTTAGGCATATTATTTACTCAATCCCGGACATCAGTTGTGGCTATGTTTATAATTATCTTTTTTGGGACGTTCATATATGTTTTTAAAGAGGCAATATATAATAATCGGAATAGAGGTAAAGGCAATAAATATATTAGTTATATTATATTATTTCTTTTTTTTATAATATTAGTTAGTAGATATTTTAATTTAGAAAGAGCTTTTGCATTTATTAGCGCAGTTGAAACTGATCGTAGTCTTTCTATAAAGTTAAGAATGTTGAAAGAGGCTATTGGGGTTGTTTTGGGTGCCAATCCTCTTTGTCTAATATTTGGTATGAGTCCTGGGGTTAAATATATTCAAACAGATTTTGAATATGGTTATCTTTTATATTGGTATGGTTTAAGTGGAATTTTATTTTATGGTTTATTGGTATACTCTCAGCTGCAAATTTTTAGTAAAAGATTAGGGACACAAAGCGGGCTTACCGGAACGAGTATAGTATTCGCTTTTATATTTTTCGGAATTGGAGCAACCGCTTTTACAAATAATAGAGTATACCCTATAACTTTGGCATTATTTGCGATGATGATAAATGATTTATCTAATAATTTAAGCGTAAAGACATAAAGTGATTTAACAAATTAATACAAAAAACGGTTTGAAATGAGCATAAAGTATATTAATCAAGAGGGTAATATAATAAATTGATTTTTTATCTTATAAATCCATATAGTACTACTTATTCTGATATAGTAAAAAAAAGAAATCCCATTTTATTTGAGGCAGGAAGATTGAGGTCACAACATATTCTCAAAACAATTAATAAAAAAGCAACAGTTATTTCTCTTAGTATTTCTAGAAATAAAGGATTTTTTAGAGAAAAGAAAGAGGTTATTGATGACCAAGTTAATGTAATACATTTGAGGACATTGAATATATTGAAGTTAGAAAGAGTTTTTTCATTGATATTTTTATTAATATATATGTTGAAGCATATAAGAAAAAAAGATAAGATTATAGTTTATAATGCTGATCCACTGATTATTTTTCCTTTGTTGATATTCAAAAAGATAAAAAAAATTGCTTATGTACTTCAAATTGAAGAATTATATAGTAGTTATAAATATAGGTATTTAAAAGGTAGTATTTATAATTTGAGTGAAAGTTTAGGCATAAAGTACGCAAATAGTTATATAATTAATAACGAAGGAATAGTAAAATATTTACCCCTAAAAAGAACATACATAGTAAATAGAGGATACAAAACACGTTTAGATGATAATTATGGTATTTTTTCCAAAACTGGAAAAGAGATACCAATAATTTTATACTCTGGGCGTTTAGATTTTGAAGGTGGAATTGAGGTATTTTTAGATTCTTTAAAATATATAAAAAAAGAATGTAAAGTTATTATTTTAGGAAAAGGATCGCTAAGTAATAAAGTAGCTTGCTTTGATGATTATAATGATAATATAGTATATTCATATTTGGGATTTGTAAGTAGAAAGCAATTTGAAGAACTTTTAATTCAGGCACAAATATGTATTAATCCAACAAGGGTAAAAGAAAAATTTTCAAGTGTTTCATTTCCTTCAAAGATCTTACAATATTTGGAATATGGAAATATTCTAATCTCTTCATGCATTTCAGAAATTAATAATTTGGGTGATTTAAAAGAATATATTTATGTTTATTATAATGATTCTTCTTTAGAATTAGCAACATTAATTAATGATTTAATATATAAAACTTATAATAAATTAACTATTGTTAAGAAAGTTGATAAGTATTTTTATAAACAAGATAAATCTCTTAAGAATTTCATGAATTAACCAAAAAGCAGAATGCTACGGGCATAATCTTGGATGAATGGTGTATCTGGCAAGCATAATAGCTTAGCAGTGAAAACCTTCTATTTGGTTGGTAATAGTACCCAATATATTATTGTATATGTTTTTTTATAAATAAAGATAAGTGGTGAAAATTATTGAATAAAATAGTATTTGTTAATGCAACTGCAGCAACTGAGGGTGGAGCCTTAATAATTTTAAAACAATTTTTAGAAGGAATCCCGGAATTTTCCAACAAGGATGAACTTTATTATCTATTTTGTTCATCAGCAGAATTAAAAACTTATGAGAGAGAAAATATTAAAATTATTAATAACATCAAAGAAAATAATTGGTTAAATAGAATGAGATGGGATTTATATGGATTAAAAAACTGGAGTAAGCGAAAAGGAATAAAAGCTGATTTAATAATTTCTTTTCAGAATACCGGAGTTTTCTATTATAATGATATAAAGCAGTTAATATATTTACATCAGTCTATCCCTTTTTCAGAAACCATTAATTGGAATTTTTTCAATAAGGATGAAAGGATTCTTTGGTTTTATAAAAATATTTATAAAAAATTAATAAGATTAACCTTAAAAAGCAATTCGTATATTGTTGTACAAACAGAATGGATGAAAAATGCAGTAATGGAACAATTTAATTGGAATTCTAAAAAGATATCGGTAATAAAACCTAATATAAAAAATATAGCTGTAGAAAAAACTTTAGAAATAGATTTTAACAACAATGAATTTCATCTGTTTTATCCGGCAAATAGTGCCGTATATAAAAATCATGAGTTAATTATCAATGCTTTAAAGTATATTAAGGATAACAAACCGGAGATATATAAAAATATAATATTACATTTTACTTTAGATGGGACTCTAAATAATAATAGAAATGCACTATTGGTAAATTTAATAAAAGATTTACAGGTTGATGAGCAAATTAAATATGAAGGGAAAATACTTTACGAAAGTGTTTTATCTTTTTATAAGTCATGTGATTTGATGCTTTTTCCAAGTTATATTGAAACATTTGGTTTGCCCTTGATTGAAGCGGCAAGCTTTGGAATGCCTATATTGGCAGTAGAGATGGATTATGCCAGGGAAGTTATGGGTGATTATGAAGGGGTGAAATTTTTAGATCATAAAGATTCAAAACTTTGGGCGGAAAATATTATTGATTTGTATAATAAAAGAATAAAATATGCTTTATACAATATTAATTATGAAACATCCTGGAAGGATTTTTTCAAATTGATCGAGAAATTAGTAGCGTGATAAAAGAGGTGATTTTAGGTTTAAAGGCAAAACTTTACTCATTACCGGAGGAATCGGTTCATTTGGTAATGCAGTTTTAGAGAAATTTTTAAACACAGAAGTAAAAGAAATAGATATTTTTAGCAGAGATGAAAAAACAAAAAGATATAAGAATAAGATAAAAACATAAAGCTAGCTTATAGGAGGGAATAAAAATTATGGAAAAATATTTAGAGCAATATAAAGGTAAAAAAATTTTAGTAACTGGAGGAGCAGGGGCTATAGGTAGCAGAGTAGTAAGAAAATTGCTGGAATTAAATAGTTTTGTTGTTGTGTTAGATGATTTAAGTTCGGGTTATATTTGGAATCTTCCCCAAAATAACAATATGCTATTTGTGAAAGGGGATATAACTAATGATATAGATTTAAAAAGAGTATTTAGCGAAAATCCAGAAATCATATTTCATCTGGCAGCATTTTTTGCCAATCAAAATTCAGTTGATTATCCGGAAAAGGATTTAAGGACAAATGGACTTGGTACATTAAAACTTATGGAGTATGCTACATTATATAATAAAATTGAAAGATTTGTTTATGCCTCTTCTGGATGTTCTATATATCCAAGCAATGCTCCAATTCCTTACAAAGAAGAACTAACCACTATGTATCTAAGCTCACCGTATCAAGTCACAAAAATGCTTGGAGAGTTATATGGAAATTATTTTTATAAACAATGTGGAGTGCCTTTTACCAAAGCTAGATTTTTTAATTCTTACGGTCCGGGTGAGGTGCCTGGACAATATAGAAACGTAATTCCAAATTTTATCTATTGGGCTCTAAGGGGGCAAAAATTACCTATTACCGGAACAGGTGAGGAAACTAGAGATTTTACTTTTGTGGAAGATATAGTTGATGGTTTGCTAAGGATGGGTTATTATAAAGCGGCAATAGGAGAAGCCTTTAATTTAGCTGCCGGAAGAGAAATAAAAATAAAATATTTAGCGGATACTATTAATAAATTGGTAAAAAATGATAAGGGAATAAAATTTTTATCAAGAAGAAAATGGGATACTAAACCACGTATTTTAGCCTCAAATAAAAAAGCTAAAGAAATACTTGGTTTTAATCCTGATCCTGATTTTGAGAAAGGTTTAAAAGTGGCGATAAAGTGGTTTAAAGATAATTGGGATAATATTGAGAGAGCTGCTAGTTTTGGGCCAGGAATTTCTTCGGCAGTAAGGAATTAAAATATAATTATTCCTATAAAAAAGAAAAAGAATATTATATTAAAAGGTATAATTTTATGTTCAGATACATAGATTTAAAATACTTTTTAGAACTATATTTAAAAAGGGAGGAAATAATATATGGCGAAGATTTTAGTAACAGGAGGCAAAGGATTTATAGGAAAAAATTTAACTGTCGAACTTAAGAGAAGGGGACATGAAGTTTGGACTTGTGATATTATTCATGGTGAGGATGCAAACCATATCAGAGCAGATATCTCAAGTTATTGGCAATTAGAAAGGATATTTGAAAAATATTCATTTGATTATGTCTATAATTTAGCTGCTGAATATGGTAGATGGAACGGTGAAGACCATTATGAAAATCTTTGGAGAACTAATGTTATAGGAATAAAAAATATTTTAAGATTGCAAGAAAAATATAAATTTTACCAAATATTCTTTAGCAGTTGTGAAGTATATGGTGATTACGATGGCGTTATGAGCGAAGATGTTATGGATAAGATTCCTATAAAACAGATGAATGATTATGCAATATCAAAATGGGTTGGAGAGTTGCAAGTATTGAATTCTGCTAAGATGTTTGGAACAAAAACTGTTAGAGTTCGTCCACTTAACTGTTATGGTCCAGGTGAATATTATAGTTCTTATAGAGGAGTTATTCCTATTTTTGTATACAGAGCATTAATGGATATGCCTTATACAGTATATAAGGGGCACTATCGAATATTTGATTATGTTGAAGACACATGTCGAACACTAGCAAATATAATAGATAATTTTATACCTGGCGAAGTTTATAATATTGGAGGCAAGGAAGAATGGATAGTTGATATAAAATATGTTTCTGATTTAGCTCTAAAATATCTCGATAAGAATGATAAATTGGTAACTTATAAAGAAATTGAGTTATTTACAACGCGTACTAAACAAGTTGATTTTTCAAAAATTAGGAATGATTTAAAACATGAACCAAGAGTCCCTATTGAGGAAGGAATTCAAAGATATATTAAGTGGATGAAAAAAGTTTATAAATGAAAAAAGCAGAATGATAGTCTGCTTGATATTTATAATTTACAAAGTCATCTAATGATTTGAATAATAAAACAATTCAGGGTTATAACAAGATAGTCAGCAAGACATTTAGCGCAAAGAATATTTTAGTATTGCGGGGTGCGTAACTTAATGAATGTATTATTTTTAATGATAACTTTTCCAGACATAAGAGGAAATTCTAATCATTATACGGATTTGGCAGAAGAATTTAGCAAAAATGGGCATAATGTATATATCGCTACTCTTTTAGAAAAGAAATATAACCAGAATACTTATTTAGAAAGAGTAAAAGAATTAAATATCTTACGGATAAAAGCCGGAGATTGGTTTGGTACTAATTCGGTTATAAAAAAAGGTCTAACTCTAGCAACTATCGCAAATTATTTTAAAAAAGCAATAAATAAATATTTTAGTAATATTAAATTCGATTTAGTTGTCTATCCCACTCCACCAATTACATTTTCTCCGACGGTTAAATATATAAAAAAAAGAGATAATTGTAAAGCTTACTTGATATTAAGAGACATATTCCCTCAGGGTATACGAGATTTAGGATTGTTGAATAACCAATTATTGTTTAATTATTTTAGAAAAAAAGAGAAACAGTTATATGATATTTCAGATTATATTGGATGTATGTCTGATGGTAATATTAATTATGTTTTAGAACATAATAATATTGATAAAAATAAATTTGAAATCCTATATAATTGGGGAAAGTGTAATTATAATAATAGATTATCGCATGTTAATTATAAGAAGGAATATGGATTAAAAGAAAAATTTGTAGCTGTTTTTGGAGGAAATATTGGGTTACCGCAAGAATTGGAATTTTTATTAGAGTTAGCAAAAGAATATAAAGAGAGAGATAATATTGTGTTTTTAATAATTGGACGGGGAGCTCAAAAACAGAAAATAGTAAATTTAATTAAGAGTAAAAAGATATCAAATGTAATAGTTAAAGATTTTATTCCAAGGAACGAATACTATAATTTAATAAAACAATGTGATATCGGGCTTATAAATTTGAGTAGGAAATTTACTATACCCAACATCCCTTCTAAAACAACGGATTATTTTGAGGCAGGAGTACCGATACTTGCTTCAACGGATAGAAATACTGATTATAAAGATTTACTGATAAAAAAGGCAAAAGCCGGTCTATGGTCTGAAACAGGTGATTTAGAGGGGTATAAAAGTAATTTTGAAAAATTATTTAATGATAAAAAGTTAAGAGAAGAATTAGGGAAAAATGGAAGAAAATTTTATGAGGAAAACTTAATTATAGATAGAGCATATCAGATTATTAACAGACATTTTGAATAGAAAAGAAAAAAGAAAATGATAGACGTAATGAGCTGATTTTATCTTTTATAATATTAGCAATGGAGGTTTTTAAAGTAAACAGAAAGAAAATTCAACTTATTTTAAAGCGAATATTTGATATATTGGCAAGTGGTATAGCTTTGATTGTGTTGTTGCCAATTTTTGCTATAATCGGAATATTTATTAAACTGGATTCTAGGGGACCGGTGTTTTTTGTTCAGGAGAGGGCAGGCAAGGATGGGAAAATATTTAAAGTTTATAAATTGAGGACCATGGTGGATAATGCAGTAGCCATTGGTGGGGAAAAAATATCCCGGGATGATTCAAGGATTACCCGAGCAGGAAAATATTTAAGATGGGGGATAGATGAATTACCTCAAATAATAAATGTTTTTAAAGGAGATATGAGTTTAGTTGGTCCTCGACCTACATTATTAGAACAGGTTGTTCGATATTCTAAAGAACATAGACGAAGATTAGAAGTGAGACCAGGAATCACCGGATGGGCTTTGATTAATGGTCGAAATAAATTGACCTGGCCAGAGAGGATAAAATTAGATATCTGGTATATTGACCATTGGTCATTATGGTTAGATGTAAAAATATTGTATAGAACTATCTGGGTAGTTATTTTTAAGAGAGAAGGAATTTATGGGAAAGATGGTGTTAATAGGGGGTATTTAGAAGGCAAGTAAGACAAACAAGGAAAAGTAAAAAAATTTGTATTATATGTCCTAATTTTAAGTCATGTTGATATTTTACGCCTAACGCTATACTATTTTTTTTGTGATATTATGTTGATAGTATTTTAGGACAGAGTGATGTAAGGCACAGCGATAGTCTAAGATTATTAATATAAAATTCAAAGAATATATAAATTATATGAAAAGAGGTAGATTTTTATACGAAAAATCGCATTTTTGTTTCCAGGCCGAGTATCTCAATATACGAGTATGGGTAAAGATATATCCTATTCTTACAAAGAAGCTATGGATGTATATGATGAAGCTAATTCTATACTTGGATATGACCTTAAAAAAATATGCTTTGAAGGACCTGATAAAGAATTGTTTAAAGCTAGAATTGGACAAGCAGCTTTAGTAACGACAAGTATAGCTATTTTTAAGGTTATACAAAAATATGGCATAAAACCAAATATTTGTGCAGGATTAAGTTTAGGAGAATACAGTGCTTTAATAGCTGCAGAAGCCATTAATTTTGAAGACGCTTTAATACTACTTGAAAAAAGATTAAAATACATGACTGATGCTGTGAAAAATATTAAAGGTGTAATGGGAGTAGTTATAGGTTTACAAAAAGAAACTATTTTGAAAGCCATTAATTTGTCAATCGATGAAGGTATAGTGGAAATTGCCAACTATAATTGTCCGGGACAAATAGTAATCACCGGCGAACATTCTGCAGTAAAAAAAGCCTGCCGTATTTGTACCGAAAAGGGAGCTATTAGGGTAAGTTTATTGCCTGTTAAATTACCATATCACTCTAGTTTACTTGCTAAAGCAGGGGATAAGTTAATGAAGGATTTTGAAAAAATTAAATATGCGGAACCTGCGGTTCCTGTTTTATCTAACTATAAAGTAACTAGGTATACAAAAGAAGTTTTACCATCAACGCTTACTAAACAAATGTATAATTCTGTGTTATGGGAAGATATAGTATATTTGATGATAAATAAAGGTGTAAATACTTTCATAGAGATTGGTCCAGGAGATACAGTTACTAAATTTTTAAATAGAATCAACGAATCAATAAAGGCAGAAATAGATGCATTAAACGTAGAAAATATTCCAACATTGAATACTGTAATAAAATTACTAAAGAAAAATTAATTTATATTGAGGTGGAATATAGTATGGAGGATATTGTAATAAGAGGTTCCGGAGGACTTGCAAGAGAAATTGCCTTTTTAATCGAGCGAATTAATCAAGAAAAACCAAAATGGAATTTACTGGGTTATATTGACATAAAAGATGTTGGTGAAGTTAAATATGGCTATGAAGTTTTAGGAGATGATTCCTGGTTTGAAAACACTAAAAATGTTAATTGTGTGATAGCAATAGGTGATTCAAATGCAAGATGTAAAGTATATCAGCAAATAAGAAACTACCATTTGAATTTTCCTAATGTAATTCACCCTAAGGCTATAATGGGAAAGGATATTGAAATGGGGTATGGAAACATCATTACTAGTCCATCTGGTTTTACTGCTGGAATTCATATTGGTAATTTTTGCTTATTTAATGGATTATGTACAATAGGTCATGATGTCGTTATTAAAGACTTTGTTAGTTTAATGACCTTTACGGCAATTTCTGGTAATGTAGTTGTCAACACTAAATCCTTTATCGGTACAGGCGCCATATTGATCCCTGGCATTATCATTGGAAAGGAGGCGATTGTTGGAGCGGGAGCAGTTGTTCTAAAAAATGTAAAGGATGGTTGCACGGTATTTGGCAATCCGGCAAAAATAGTATACTAAAAAATGGAAGGTAATAAACTGTGAATGAATTTATTGAGAAATTTAAAGAAGCCTTAGATATCAAAGATGAATTTGATATAAATGTAGAACTGGAAGAATTTGAAGAGTGGGATTCTATGGGGTATATCTCCGTAATGTCCATGTTAGATGAAGAATATGGGAAAGAAGTAAATGCGAACCAGCTTAAGGCTTGCAAAACCCTTACTGACTTATATAAGTTAGTTTCTAAATAAATTGAGAAATTATTTCTTTAGGGAGTGAAGATATGGCTATCGGAGAATTAAAAAATGTTGCAATAAAAGGAATATCCTGTTGCCTGCCAGATAATAAAGTTTTAAATACTGATTATTATGAAAAATTCGGAAAGGATCTCGTTGACAAAGTTATCAAAATGACAGGAATAAATACAAGATATGTAGCAATAGAAGAGCAATGTGCATCTGATTTAGCATATACAGCTGCAGAGAGATTGATAGAAAAACTAAACTGGGATAAAGATACCATTAAGGGTTTGATTTTTATCACCCAGTCGCCTGACTATAGAAAGCCATCAACAGCGTGCATCCTGCAATATAGGCTTCGGCTTTCTGAATATTGCGCTGCCTTTGACGTGAATTTAGGCTGTTCAGCATTTATCTATGGAACTTTTTTTGGTTCCTTAATGATGTCAAATAATGATATTAACAGAATGTTGGTTTTAATTGGAGATGCTGGAAGTAGGTACTTTTCACCAGAAGATCACTCGGCTATATTGTTGCATGGATCGGCTGGGTCTGCCATTGCTTTGGAATATGATCCAGAGGTTAATAGCAGTATAAAGTACTCTTTGAAGACTGATGGCAGTGGATTTAAAAGTCTTTATACACCTGCGGGAGCTTCTAGAAATGCCTACACTGCAAAAAAAGAACCTTACTTACATAATGATGGCATTATGAGGTCTGATTATCATCATTTTATGAATGGACTTGATATTTTTCAGTTTTCAATCACAAAAGTGCCGAAAACTATAAAAGAATTTTTGAAGCACTACAAACTGGATAATGATATGTTTGACTACTTGGTATTGCATCAACCCAACAAGTTAATGGTTGAAAAGGTAGCAAAAAAAATAGAATTCCCATTAGAGAAAACACCTATTAATGTTGAAAAATTTGGTAATTGTAATGGATCATCAATACCGTTATTGATTGTTGATAAGATAAAAACCGAGGCAGAGAACAGCAGGATACGTCTTTTAACTTCAGGTTTTGGAGTCGGTTTATCATGGGGAGTAATGGATTTAACTCTTAAACATATAACTATACCGGATATAATATACTCCAATGAATATTATACGGAAGGATAAAAACGTAAAGACAGTACATTGCTAATTAATTTTTATAAAGGTGGATTCAGATGATTAACTTAATTGATTTTACCGGAAAAACCATTATAGTCACCGGAGCTTCCAGTGGCATAGGAAGAGAGACAACCATTCTTTTAAGTAAGCTGGGAGCTAAGCTTATAATAATAGCACGCAATAAAGAGAAACTAAGGGATACCATTAATAGTTTAGATGGAGAAGGCCATGACGATATAGTTTTTGATTTAACAAGTTTTTCTGAATACAGCCATTTGTTTAGTCGTATTTTTGAGAATTGTAGTAGTGTATCCGGTTTCGTTCATTGTGCAGGTTTTTCAAAACTAACACCATTAAGAAATATGAGCCTAACTGATTTAGATGAGATGATGAAGGTCAATTATTATTCATTTATGCTGTTGGCAAAAGAATTTGTAAAGAAAAAAAATGTAGATCCTGATGGGGCAAGTATTGTAGCCATTTCATCTATAGCAGGTGATTTTTCTGTAAAAGGCTTGTCGATTTACTCTGCTACAAAAAGTTCTCTTAATGTTAGTGTTAAGGCATTGGCACAGGAGTATGCACAGTGGAACATCAGGTTTAATACTGTATCAGCAGGGTGGGTTAGGACCGAATTAACCGATAAAGCGACTCGAATGCTTACCAGTGACCGCTTAAAGAAGATTATCGAGAATTATCCATTAGGACCAGGAGACCCTATAGACGTGGCTAAAGCAGTAGCATTTTTATTAAGTGATGCAGCCAGATGGATTACAGGCACAACTCTGATAGTTGATGGAGGGGTTACTACAAAGGCAGGCTAAGAACTCAAGGTTGCCGAAAGGGGATAAGGTTCTGGGGAAAATATATTATTTTTATTTCCAAGACAAGGTTCGCAATATGATTCTCGAATTACTCGGGTGGGGAAGTACTTAATATTTGGGTTTAAAAATATTATTTAAAACTAACTGGGTAGTTATTTTTAAGAGAGAAGGAATATATGGGAAGGACGGTGTTACCAGAGATTATGGAAGATAGATTTAAAGAGTTGGAATATCCAAAAATAGAAGAAGGAAAACTTACCAAATATAACTGGATGGTTCAAAATAAGGAGGGTCTTAAATTGGGATATAAAACTGACATTGGGGCCTTTACCTATATTAATGCAAAAAATGGAGTTTTAATTGAAGATTTTGTTCAGATTGGTTCTCACTGTTATTTGTACCCAATTTCAACTATAGATAATAAAGAAGGGAAGATAACGCTGAAGAAGAATTGTAAAATCGGTAGTCATAGTGTAATAATTCCTGGAGTTACTATAGGGAAAATGGGGTTATTGGAGCCTTTAGTTTTGTTAATGGAAATGTGCCTGATAATGTGGTGGCTGTGGGTGTACCGATTAAGATAATAAAGAAGTTGGAAGGAGAATAGAATTGTGAATCGGGTACAAGTGCCTTTATCCAGTCCGGATATTATTGATAAAGATATTAAAGCCGTTGCGGGAGTTATGAGGACCAGGTATTTGAGTATTGGGCCTAAGGTAGTGGAGTTTGAGAAGAGAATCAGGGAATATGTAGGGACGAAGTATGCGGTGGCGGTTAATAGTGGCACTAGTGCCCTTCATTTGATTATTAGAGGTTTGGGTATTGGAGAAGGCGATAAGGTAATTACTACTCCTTTTAGTTTTATTGCCTCTAGTAATTGTATTTTATTTGAGAGAGCTAGACCTTTATTTGTAGATATTGAGGAAGGGGCTTTGAACTTAGATGTTGATAAAGTTGAGGAAAAATTAGAAAGTATGAGTGGGAAGGAACTGGCAAAAGTAAAAGCATTGTTAGTTGTAGATGCTTTTGGACAGCCAGCAGATTGGGACAGATTTAAAGAGATTGGGAAGAAATATAATTTAAAGTTAATTGAAGATTCTGCTGAGGCGCTGGGCTCGGAGTATAAGAGAAAGAGAGCTGGAAGTCTGGGGGATATGGGAGTTTTTGCTTTTTATCCTAATAAACAAATTACTACCGGTGAGGGCGGAGTTCTAGTAACTGATGATGAAGAGTTGGCTGGGTTGGCGAGGAGCATGCGAAATCAAGGCAGAGGAGAGAGTGGAGAATGGTTAAACCATGAAAGATTGGGCTATAATTATCGGATGGATGAATTGAGTGCAGCTTTAGGTTGTTCTCAAATGGAGAGGATTGAGGAGATTTTAGAGAAGAGGGAAAAGGTTGCGGGGATGTATGGGGAAAAATTGGCGGAAGTTGAAGAAGCACAAGTTCCTTTTATTGCTTCTTATGTTAGTAGGATGAGCTGGTTTGTTTATGTAATTAGGTTGGAGAGGGGAATAGATAGAAATAAGGTAATCAAGTATCTGAATGAAGAAGGGGTTCAATGTAAGCCTTATTTTACCCCTATTCATTTGCAGCCCTTTTATAAGAAGATGTTTGGTTATAAAGAAGGGGATTTTCTGGTTACAGAGGATGTGGCGGCGATGACAATTGCCTTACCGTTTTTTAATAATTTGCAGGAAGAGCAGATAGACTATGTGGTGGAGAAGTTGAAGGAAGGATTTGAGAAAAGATAATGAAAAGAATTTTTAGTATAATTTTTTGGACTATTTTAGATTTATTCTTTATAAACATTGCTTTAATTGTTTCTATTTTACTAAGATTTGGAGAAGACTTTTGGACGAGATTTTACCTTTACCAAGAGACATTTCTTTATTTATCCTTATCTTTCCTTTTATTTGCAATAATTTTTAAGTTATATAAAAGAATATGGAGATACATCAGTACTGGTGATATATTATTACTAATTGGAACTATTACTGTAAGTTTATTTATTTCGATTGTGTGTTTAAATATTAGAAAAGGTTTTTTCCTTCCTCGAACCCTATTAACTTTGACCTGG
>Ga0307380_10005191_pt1 | contig 17343 bp, 30 predicted proteins | sample UN3MG_FD_202239 | JGI IMG/M metagenome (GOLD analysis project Ga0307380, IMG submission 202239) | Soil microbial communities from Risofladan, Vaasa, Finland - UN-3 | ecosystem: Environmental > Terrestrial > Soil > Coastal area > Acid sulfate soil | place: Finland: Risofladan, Vaasa | collected...
CCGTTGAGACCGTAGTAGTACGGGACGATGGCTGAGATGTCCGTGCGCGAGAAGACGTACTCGTTCGACTTGTGGCGTTGCTCGGCCCACAACCACACCTTGACGTGCAGGGCGTAGGAGAACAGGAAGCTCCTCTTCGGCCCGACTCGGAAACTCCACAAGAGGGTGGCCTCGTCCAAGCGATTACCCGCGTGCTCGAGTTCATCGTGCCACGCTTGGAACTGCTTGGACTTCCACACGTCAAGCGGCACGTACCTCTGACCGTCTAACCGCGACGCCCCGTCTCCGATCTCTGCCACGGCCGTTGCTGCCAGCTCCGTGAGAGTCGAACACGGATCTGTCATTCGATGGGCAAAGTAGAGTTCATCGAGGTATCGCGTTTTGGGTGCATCTACGGGACGACCGTAGATGAGCTTACCTGATGCGACATGCTGTCCGAATTCCACGTTGGTGGTGAAGGCCGGCATCTTCTCGAGGTCACGAGGAACCCACGCGAGGATGCGGTCACACATGTTGAGGTGTGTCTGTTCCCAGTGGATTTGGTCCGTGTAGCTATGCTTCCACGTACCATCCTTGGTCTCCGGGATGAAGACGACCCCGTCGTATCCCGCTTCCTCCAGGGCGGCGAGCATGGCAGGGCGCCACGACTCTCCGCCCGTTTCTTTGCGGGGTGTCGGCCCGACCAGAAAGACCGACTTGGAGAAGACTGCCGGGGGCTTTTGAAGTGCGTAAACGATGTCCATGAAATGAGTCCCCCCTATCCTGCGACGTAGCCGGGAGGTGGCACGCGTTTGCCCCCGAGACGGAAGTTGTTGTCGAGGTTCTTGGGGAACACCCAGTCACCGTTGCGTGCCTGCTGACCGTGCAGGAGGACACCATCAACGTGACGTGGAAGCCACTTGCGAAGATGCTCCGGGGCCCCCTCCACCGTCGAGACCGCGTTCTCCCACTCACGCGTCGGTTTGATGCTGGTGATCAGCGTGTGGTCGATGGGGACCGACTTGAGGCTCGGGTCCGGCGGATTGCCATCATGGGCATCGAGGCCGGGGAGGAAATGATTGTCCACGTACTCAGGCATCGGCTCGTACCACCACAGGATCGGCTCGGCTTCGACCTTGCCGTTCCAGATGCAGATGGCCAAGTGCCAGTCGGGGTAGAGCTTGCGAAAGGCCGAGAAGACCTTGGCCTTCGCCAGGTCGAGGTCGATGCGCTTGTCCGCCGGGAGACTCTCCATGGCCTCACGCAGCCCGGTGAGGTTCACCTGCTTCGTGAGCAGGACCGTGTAACTCCCCGAGTCAAAGACTTGGAGATCGTCCATTCCGGCTGAGGCGACCGCGAAGCCCTTGGACATGCCGCCTCGGGTACGGGGACGCACGATGTCTTCGTAGTCTCGGAACAGCTTTTCGGCGCCGGTCATGTCGATGCAGTTGGCCGGCGTCATCAGGGCTGCCGACGGGATCGGCAGGATCATGGCGTTCGGGCCGTCGCCGTGGCTTGTGGCGCTGTTCTGGTACCCGACGACGTTGACACGCTTGCCTTCGTGTTCGACTTGGTGGGCAAGGAGGATGGTGGATGCGAGGGTTGCTGGCTCAAGTGTGATGCACATGTGTTTGTCCGCTTTCTCAGGGAATGAACTCGACCTTGATCTTGGTCGTGTTGGGAGGAAGTTGGTCGAGCTCGATTTCGATGGCGTACTCTTCGTCGTCGGGATCGGCCGGGGTGAGGGAGGTGTGTTTGCTCTGCCAGCGGTCACCGAGCATCGTTTCGCTGCCCTTCTTGTTGACCGCCATAAATCTGACCCAGAGCGCCACGGCTACTCCACCTTGAGGCTCAGGTTGGAGAGCTGGTTTCGGACCACTTCGTCACCGAACACAGAGAAGGTCTCGATCATCTTCTCGATGCAGCGGGCATACTCCCGGGCCATGCCTCGCAGCCACTCCTCGTGAGGCTTGTAGTCCATGCCGAGACCGGAGATTTCAAGTTTGATGCTGCCAAGCGTCGGCTTGACCCATGTGTGGAGATCTCGTTTCTCCATCTCCTCTTTGAGATAGGAGAGGAACGCGAAGGTTGGGGATTGTTCAAGGTCCAGGTCCCCAAACCCCACCATCATCTCAAGGAGCTGCTTCTTGGCATCATCGTAGAATGACATCAGCCCATCCCCACTTCCGCGTTGGGGCGGATGTCGTTGGAGAGATCGTCACTCAGGCGCGTAGCATCCCGCACGAGCTGGAGCGCCGTGGCTCCCTTCATGAGGATGCCCTGGATGGCGAGCTCGTCCGTATCGTTGACGCTGTCGGCCCCGATGAGCGTGATGTGGTCGTGTTCGCCATCAGAGTCCCGGACACGCAGGGAGACCATGACACGGCCTGCGATGCCCCACACCATGAGGTTCACGTTACCCGCGTTGGCTTCGTGCCCTCGATACGATTGGTCGCGGTAGTGCTTCTTGAGCCACGTAGCCCACACGGTCTTTCCGAACTCCTCGACCGCCTCATCGAGTGGATTGAGTTCCTGATCGATCTGCGCCACGACAGCATCGAGTGTGCTGTCAGTCTTTTCGGGACTGTACTGTCGTCGGCTCTTCTCGAGCGCGTGCCCTTGGAGGAGTTGGGTGGTGAGATACCCGGTCTTGCTGTAGTCCTCGATCATCCCGAGACCGATGGTGCGCCCCGCGTGCTCAAGGCGGACGACCTTGTTCGGTTTGCGTTTCTCGAGGTAGCCGATGACGTGCGCAAAGTTCATGGTGTCCGTCTTCGGGGTGTCCTTGAATTTCTTCTTGAGGAACTCCTCGACCATCTTGTGATCGACGAGCTGGCTACTCGCGTTGTAGAAGCCGATCAGTGCCCCGCCGATCTCGTTCCACATGATCGTGATGCAAATGGGACGGTCTTCGATGCGGCCGACCTCAAGCATGATGCCTTGGTGCTGCTTCCATTTGAAACTCGGCTTGTCGTAGGGGCTCGTGTAGCCCATGCCTCGTGCTTCATCGGCCCACTCCTGCCAGAGGAAATGAGAGTGGGCCGAGTCGGCCTCGACCAGGTACTCGGTCTTTTCGATGCGTTCGTTGAGTTCGTAGTCGTCCATGTCGGCTCCTATGCTGTCTGCTGTTTCTCAGGGGTGGTGTACTTGCCTCGACCGATTCTGACGAGGCGCTCTTCTGCTCGAGCCCGAGAAATAGCCCCCCACACACTCGGGTCCGAGTCCCCGATGTGCTCTTCAATCTGTTTGCGAGTGATCGGCTTGTCGAACTGCCCCACGGCGTCGAGGACCATTTGCACGGTCTCATCGAGATCGTCGCGCGGTCCGATACCGAAAGACTCGGGTGTGAACTCCTCAAGGGTGCCGTCCTTTTTGAGGGGATAGCTCGAAGCCACAAGGTCACGGCCTTTGAACCTCGGGGTCTTGATGAGTCGCAGGTACGTGCGGAAGCCAGCATCGGCCACCATCTTCACGGTACGCCTCTGTGTGGGGAGCACCATGAGAACGCGACCCTTGACGCTTCGCAAGAGCCTGAGCATCTCTGCGAACTCTTTCCAACTGAGATTGTTCTCGTAGTAGGACGTGCCCGGGTAGGGGCAATCCACGAAGAACGTGGTGGAACTGCGATCGTGGGTAGCGATGGCCTCACGGTAGTCCATGCAGCTCACATCCATGTTCGCCCACTCCCTCCCTCCCACGGAGTTTGCGAGCGGGGCGAACTTGATGGTCTTCGTTTCGTTGAGGCGACACGCACGAGGGACATTGAAAGCCGCGATCCTTGCGGTTGCCGCCGCCTCGAGAAGGTTGGTGGGATCGTTGTATACCCCCCGGTAGTGCACTCCGAAGTTCACGATGTCCATCGCCATCTCAGAAGTGACCAAGTTGAGTTCGCCGTGCATGCGGTCTCGTACCGCAGTCGTGTAGGCAGCGAGCAGCGGGTGCACGTCGTTGTAGATCACATTGAAGCCCCGCCGGTTTGCGGACCGGGCAAAGCGACCACTTCCGGCGAACAAATCCACGACTCGACGCGACCCTTTGGGGAGTAGCGTTGCGAGGTTGCCGGGCATCCTTGAGTAGATCCACGGAAGCAGGTCGCTCTGGTTCTTCATGCTCGGTGGCACGCTCTGGAGTATGAGTTCTGCGTTGTCGTGGCGACACTCGGAGCACTTCGTGAGGGTGCCGTCGTCATCCGCGATCCCACCGCACATGCAACAGAGCCCCTGAACAATACGAGCTTCTCGGTCAGCCCGTTGCTTCTGCCGACGCTCTACCGTGCTGTACGTCTCTCCACGCAGGCGCATGCGAGCCCCGTTGCACGCGTTTTGAACTTGCACTCGCGTCCGCCCTGGCAACAGCGATTCGATCTGACTCGGGCGCGTGCCCTCGAGGACCGCTTTGTTGACGATGAGAAGTTCACGGGGTGACCATTTACGTTTGCGGGTTGGCGCCATCTTTATCGACGTTTCCTTCGTTTGTGTCCGCGCACCATCCTGCTGCTTGAGCGGAACTCGGGGGGCTTCTTGGAGACCCACTTGAGGAAGCTTTCCATCTCCGGGGCTTCGCGGATCTTCTCCCAAGTGTTGTACTCGTCACGGAGCTGGTTCTCGTTCCAGGTCGCGTGGATCTTGTTGTGGCAAACCAGATGAACGGGGTCTGCAACCTTCCCTCCCTTGAGCTTCGGGATGAGGTGGTGCTCGTTGATCGACGGCCCCGGAATGAGGGGACGGGCACACATGGGACATGCGTCGAACTCCGTCATTTTCCCCCACCCCAGATTTCAATGGCATTCTCGTCGAGTGGGTTGCCGGTTCCGCGAATCTTCAATGAACTGAGCGAGTAACGGGCGCCCTCCGATGCTCGTTGGAGGGCATGGCGTTTGGCCGCTGCCTCGTTCGTTCCCTTCCCCCACCAGAGGAGCCGGCTCCCGCACTGGACGATGGGGCCGCTGCTATGCCGCACGACGAACTCCCACTTGCCCACCTTCTCAGGTTTGAACTCAGGACGGGGCTCTCCTTCCCGCCACACCACAAGACCTGTGTGCCCCTTCCGTGCTTTGGTTCGAGGGGCGTAGAAGTTTGGGCGCTTGGGCTTCTTGATGGTCTCTTGTTTGGTGTCGGTCGTGAGCTGTCGGTACTCATCGACCGCGACCACAATGCCGCTCGTGCACCGCGTGAACTTGTAGCGTGAAGGTGCCGTCCAGCGGGTGTGGTATTTGGGGGGCACCACGTAGCCTCCGCCCTTTGCCGGGAACTTCTGGCAGAGTTCGTAGTAGGACGGCCGGATTTTCCGAACTTCGTCACGCCACTCTTTGCTGAGCCAATGCTTGAGAGGGGGCGGTCGCTTGACACCCCAATCCTTCGGACCGAGGAAGATGACGATCCCTGTTTTCTCGGCCGTGTAGTTGTGCGAGCCGCTACGCCAGACAACCCGATCGCCCAAGGCCACCTGGCTCATCGCATCCGGTTCGTCTTTTTTGTCCATCGTTCTTGAGTCTTACGCAGCAGAAGGTCCGCTCGAGCCGAGGTTTCGTTCAGGCCAACGGCCATGAGCAGGAGCACGTCAAGTTCATCGCTTTCCAAGGCCGAGAGATCGGTGCGGTCGAGCAGGGTACGAGCTCGCGCTCGACGCTCCTCGGTCGTCAGGTCATCAAACCCTTTGTTCGTTGCCACTTCACGCATCTGCTCTGCTTCGGTCATGCCTCGTCCTCCCCTCCATAGGCCTTCCGGTTCTCCTCGTTGAGCAGCACCGCAAGCTCGTCTTGGATGCCGATGACATCGAGCGTGAGCTCGGAGAGGCGCTTGCCTATCTCACGAAACTGTTCGGGCCTTCTGATGCGGTAGCGTTTCCGGTAGCTCGCCCACAGCATCGGCGAGTGGAGGTCTGCCAAGATCTTCGTCGCCACGGACAGGCGCGTGTGCCACTCGGTGAGATCGACCAAATCTGGTACGATCTTGTCGGGGATCTCTTCGTCGTCGCTCATGCCGGGAACCTCGCTTGCCACACCGCGAACAGTTCATCGAAGCGTTCGGGAGAGAGGGCGTCTTGCTTTTTCTTCGGGAGATTCGGCATCTCCACTCGAGGCTGATGAAGGGGGCCGGTGATCATGATGGAATCCGAGGGCCCGACAACGGGACGGACCGAGTGCCATGCGTCGCGGTTGACCATCTCGTACTCGGCACCTCCCACGAGAATCGCTCGGGAAAGCACCAGGGAAACTGGGAGATCGTGGTTGCCCTCGGCGTACCCCGTGGTGCCGATCTTGTGCTCGTAGTCTCCGCTCACGATCCGTACGGCTGACGGCCACGGGTGTGGGTGGAACAGCGCGTGGCCGTCGTCGCACGGGTGGATGCGGTGCAGGAACAATCGGCACTCCCCAAGCTGCATCCACAGGCGTTCGACGTGAGGCCGGTGATAGGTCACGTTCACGGACTCCCACTCGTTACGATGCTCGGTGAGGAGCCGAGGGAGCCGGTGGATCGCATCGTGGAGTAGGTCGAGCATACGCATCTGTTGTACTCCTGCGCTAAGGACGCACAATGCGAGGAAGCCCTCACGAGACTCCTGAGGGTTCCGAACACTCGATAACGCCCACGTCGCCCCGAACTGCGGGAGCGTCCCACAATGGGGCTGAGGGCTTCTGAGGCTACGTGGTGATCCCGAGCTCGCGGGGCTCGTGGGCGTTCTCTCCTGAGACGCCGCTCAGAAGACGCACTCGCACGGCTTGGCGTCTTCTTCGATCGCCTCGGGCGTGAAGAAGTCAAGGATGTTGTCGCGCTCCTCCCACTCCACCTTGTCCTTGGCCTGAGCCCAGAAGGTGCCCGCAGGAATCTTCTCCGTCGCTTCAACGCCAGCGGCCTTCATCCGAGCGAACTCTGGCTCAAGTTCCTCAAGGTACTTGTTGCGGAGGATCGAGTGGTCGATCTTTTCCTCGGCTGCCTTGGCCTTCTCCCACAGGTCTTGGCGCGTGCAGTAGACCACGTACCAGTGTTGCCGGCCAGCCTTGAGGCAGCCCACGCAGTTGGCGTGACGGAAGACTCCGTACGTGAGTGGGGGCTCCACCCCAATCTCTGTTGTGGACTCGATGGTGCGTTCCCACAACGCGAGTGGGTAGTCGGTCTGGTAGCCCATGTCGCCAAGGATGCTTGAGCGACGCTGGATGCGGACCTTCTCTCCCTTGTCAAACCCGTAGTAGATCACGCAGTTCTTCTCAGGCTCCATGTTCTCTTTGAGCCATTTGTGGAAGGGCTCCGTTTTGAGTCTGTGCGTGCAGAGGACCGACGTGGCTCCAATCTTGAACGCCGAGTGCTTCACGCACACGTCGAACTGGTCCATCTTCTTCCACCCCTTGTAGTTGGCGTAGGTGATGGGGGTCTCAAGATGAGCCGCGACTTCGACCTTGAACCGCTTGATGTCAGTGTCCTCGACATTCGCGTTGATGTCGTGATTCAACAAAATGAGCTTCTCGGTGCCGAAACGCCGAGCAACCTCAATCCCCACCAGCGCTGAGCTGTGGCCCCCGCTGAAACAGACGATGTGGGTTGTGTCTTTGTTGATCTTAGGCATGGTCCAGTAAGGGGAGGGCTATAGGCTGACCAGCGGGCTCACGCCTGACGGAGCCAGACACCGTCTTTGAGGGCGGCTACTTGGCGTCGGAGCAGCTCGTTCTGTTCTTGGAGGGCCTTCATCTGCTCCTCGAGGTCGCTCATCCGACCGCGCAGGATCTCAGCCTCAGTCTCGGTGGCATAGGAGACCTGCGAGAACTGCCCGTATGTGGTTGTTTGGCCGAGGAGCGCCATCCGTCCATTGTACGCCACCTGGCGATCCCTTGAGTTTCACGAAGTCAGTAGCCGCGCTTCGCTTTCTGCTTCTGGCAGATTTCCACGAACTCGGCCCAACTCTTGATGTACCCCAACTCCTCGAGCGCGCGCTTCGTCAGGGGGCTCGTGGTCGAAGTAGGAGGCCGCACGTAGCTATCGTCGCCCTTGCGGACGTTGTAGTCGTTGTAGCCGTGAGGCTTCTTCGGGACGACCATGTTATCCCGTAGTTTTGCGCGTCATCACCAGGAAGTGTGAGGCGTGGCTGTTCTTGTCGTCGTCGGCCACGAACTCCTGGTCGATCCCCTTGTCCGGCTCAAACTCGTCCCAAGGGTTGGCCGGGAAGTAGGTATCTCCGGGGCCGTCGTACTGCACCAGTGTCGCGTAGACCTTGTCCGCTTGCGGGAGCACCTCCGCAAAGACGCCCTCCCCTCCGATGACCCACAGGTCTCCGTGCTCGCCTCCGAGGTTGCCATGAGCTGCAATGGCCTCTTCGAGGGAGCCGCACACGTCAACCCCTGTGGGGACTTCGTAGCTCTCCTGGCGCGTGAGCACGATGTTGTGCCGGTTCGGAAGCGGGCGAAACTTCTCGGGGATGGATTCCCACGTCTTGCGTCCCATCACAACCGTGTGGCCGCTCGTGTACTTCTTGAATCGCTTGAGGTCCGCGCCGAGCTTCCAGGGCATGTCACCGTCGAGGCCGATCACACGAGAATCTTCGGCCATGGCTACGATGAGGTTCAGCATGGGACACTCTACCTACGCGTGCTCTCGGATGAGCGTGATCAGTTCGGGGTCGATGACCTTCTTCGCGTTGTCGAAGATGGCGAACTTGTGACCGTCGGTCGCCGTATCAACGCAAACCATCGTATGGGTTTCCGTCACGTAGATGTGCTTCTCGAGATGCTGGTGTTGGTAGACCTCGGTGCCGTAGTACTTGCCCTCAGCGATGGCTTCCTTCACGTCACCCTCCCCGCAAACGAAACCGTCTTCGTCGGGGAGCCACCAATACCCCGTGTGGTCGGAGATCGGGATCTCGACCTCTTGCGGGACGTAGCCAAAGAACTTGTGGATGGCGGTCTTGCACGCCATGTAGCTCATGAGTAGGCGGCCGAGATCGGGCGTCGTGCCTGCGATCTTCACATCGGGTTCTTTGTGTTCTTCGGTCATCAGAGTCCTCGTAAATCGTGAGTCACCATGAAGCAAGAAGGTAGCCAACCAGGGTGCCGAGAGCAAAGAGGATGACGCCCGCAAAAAGCAGGGGGCGTTTGGTGAGTGCCTCAGGCTCAGGCTCAGGGGCTTTCGGAAGTTCCGTGACATGCGGGGCCACGACCACGGGCAGTTCAGCCTCAGCAACGGATTCAGGTTCCTCAAAGAGCCCAGCTTGCTTGGCTGCTTCCAAAATCTCCGCGCGCTGCGTGATGAAGTGCTGGTGCAGATGGGCATTGAGCCGGTGACAGAACTTCGTGAGCGTGGGCGCTCGAATCGAAATCTGTGGTGTTGCAAACTGCCACTCGGCCGGCGTCATGCGGTTGTACACAAGCGACGGGCGCTCGTCCTTCATCCCCTCGAGGCTGTCGTACAGATGAGAGAACACGACGAGGCTGCCCTCGGGCGCGTTGTTGATGCCCGTAAACTCGATCTCGGTTTCCGAAATCTCGGTCACGTTGAATTTGGCTGCGCGTTGGACCAAGCCTTTGCGATGGGCGACGTACTCGGGCACCCAGTCCTTGTGCGCCCAAGCCACAGCGCTCTCGATGGCCTCATTGTCGTGGACGAAGTTTCGCCCGGTATCTGGACCTCGCACGGATAGTCGCCACACGAAACTGTTGGACGCCGATGAATGGACGCGAGTGAGATCGCCTTTCATGGCCTCGAGGCGCAACATGGCGACGGCCTTCTCGAAGTCCGTGAAGTCTTCGTCCGTGCGCGTGGAAGTGGGGGCCATCTTCCCTTCTACCCGAGAGGACCGAACTTCACGTTTCAAGGGTGCTGTGCCGGTCTCCCCGTAACCCCCGGTGATCCCTCACTTGCTGTGGATCTGGTCAGGCTCTTCCAAGGGCTTGTTGCCCATCCACAGAGCCTCTTCGAACTCGTGTTGCCAAAGGCAACGAAGGGCCTGTTGAAGGACATTTTGCTCGGGAGTCAGCTCGCGCCCGTGACGATCCTTCGGGTCAGGGTAGGCACGGTAGTGCCCGGTGAACGTGAGCTGGATGGGGCGCCCCTCATCGACAACGCTTGGGGCGGTCCAATCGATGCGCACTGCCCAGTTGGTGTCTCCCAAGGTTGAAGGCCACCCATACGGATCGTCCACACGGGTCACTTCAACGTGACGGACCATCTGCGACATGAGCCCCCGGATCTCAAGACCATAGAAGCTCTTGGGCCCAACTACGGGTTCGTACGTGGTGTGCGACCACATCGCCGGCTCGGGCCGTCGTCGAGGAATGTCCCACAAGTCTGAATCCCACTTGCTCATCTTGCCTCTGTGCGAGTGCGCTCGGCTTGACGCAAGAGGTCACGCCAAGCATGAGAGATCACGGCGGGGACGACGGCGTTTCCGAGAGCGCGCAGTCGGTCCATCCGGTTGGGTACCCCATCAGCGCCTCGACGAATCGCGGGGAGAGGACCGCCTGCATCAAAGTATCTTTGCCATCCTTTTTCAGCGCATGGAGCTGGCGGGAAGCCGGGTCCAGGTTGACCTGGATCTCCGCCAGGAAAATCCTCATGGCGTCCGTCAACATCGTCCCCGGCTGCATGATGCCCGTGGTCGTCGTGTGCCTCGCCGCTCCCGGTGCGTCCGTCGTCACCGCCGTCGGCCACACGTTCGGATAGAACTCCGTCCCGGTCCCCTCCGCCAGATCGTCGTCGTCCTCCTCCGAAGGTTGCTCGAAAAAGTCCGTCAAACTCGTCGGGCCGGTAGGCGAGGATGAAGATCCGAGGGCGTCGATGGGTAGCCCCGACATCGAGAGCTCGATACACCCCCCATTCAGCATCGAACCCCTCTTTGGCCAAATCCCAGAGTACGTGGTGGAGCCCTCCTTTTGCCAAGCCCGGGACGTTCTCCAAGAAGACGGCTCGGCGAGGTTGACAGTCGCGAACGATGCCGGCGATGGGCGGCCAGAGCCATCGGGCGTCGTCGGTTTTTCCTCGCTTGCCGGCGGCGCTCCAGGGCTGGCACGGGAATCCACCAGAGATGAGATCCACTGCTCCACGCCATGGTCGAGCGTCGAAGGTGAGCAAGTCATTCCAGATAGGCGCGTCATCCATCCCTCCGTCTGCCATGCGCGCTGCCATGACGGCGGCCGGAAAGGCTTCCCTTTCGATGTGACAAATGGTGCGGATTCGAGGGCAGGCGCTTCGCAAGCCTCGGGTGATTCCCCCAATCCCGGAACATACAGCCAACTCATTGATCGTGTCCTTCATCTCGCGTTGGGTCAGCGGTCAAAGCCGACCCTCCTCGCGGGCTTTCGCAAGCACTTGCTTGACGTAGCTCCTTGAACAGCCGCACATCTCGGCGATCTCCGCGAGCGTGAACAAGGACTTCTTGTCCTTGCGGGACGCTTTGCGTTTTCGTAGCCGAATGATCTCCTTCACGTCCACGAGGTCTTCCCGATCTGCGTGACGGTTGTAGGGGTACTTGAGACCGAGACCATGTTTCTTGGCCCACCGCTGCACAGTAGTCGGATGCACCCCGGCCCTCTCTGCCGCGTAAGCAGCAGAGTGCCCCTCTTGCAAGAGTTTGATGGCCTTGGCTTCTTCAGATTCTTTTCGGGGGGTGGGCATCGGGTCCTTTCGTCATGCGCATGGTACTACGCCAAGATCATCGATGGGCGATGAGTAGGCCGAAGCCAGAGCAACTGCTTTCCAAGGGATTCTGGGGAGCCTGTCTTGCTTTTCTTCACGGTGGCTTCGACCACCATCCCCGCGAATGCACGCGTGCGTGCCACGGCTTTGAGTTCGATGATGAGATCTGCCATGAAGGTAGCCGCGAGACCGACGAGCTGCGGGGTGCTCGAGACGGCACGACGCATGGTGCCCGTCATGACAATGGCCTTTCGCTGGTCTCTTTCCCGTTGAAGGAGGGTGCCCCAGGCCCGTGATGCACTGGCAAGCGCGCCGGACTCGGAGGGATACGAAGGCGCGTCATCAATGAGGAGCACGTCCGCGTCCCGGTTGGTCCCGAGTTTACGAGCGAGCTCCTCGAGGGTGTTCGCCCCGACGACCCACGAGCGCGGTGAGACGAGGTGCTGGTCGTTGGTCTGGGTGACTGTGAGGATGGTGAGCCCGGGATCGTGGTCACGGATACCCTCAGCGAGCGCAAGTAGAAAGGTGCTCTTGCCGACCATCTGCGGGCCCACTACCTGCGTGAGACCTTGCTCAGGAAGGCCGCCGACCCATCCGTCAAGAGGGGTCCCGGTGAGCACGAATTTTGATATCCCGGAGAACTGACCGACGGAGGGCACTTTGGTTTTACGCTTTCCCCTCTAAGCCCGTAGGAATTGGTAGCCGTATTTCACGAAATCGTGCTGAAAAGCGGCATTTGCAGCCGTATAGGACTCCACGTCGTAGTAGAGAGACCAGTGATCCTTGTCGTCAGACTCCGAAGGCTCGGGGGTGACCTTGACCGCCGGGACTCCGGGGAGTTTCCTAAGGAAGGCGTTGATCTCTTTCTCTGTCCCGCGCTCGTACCGCAGCACTTCGTGAGCCGTGGCAGCGTGGTAGAAAATCTGACCGTTTTTGAGGAAGGGTTCGGGCTGGTGCTCGGCCCATCCGTTGATGAAATCAAGGAAGGAGGGGCGCCGTCCGATGAGCTGTCCAAGGATACGCATGCGAGATCGACTGCGTTCTTGTTTGTACCAAAGCACGAGGATGTCATAGGGGTTGCGCACGAAGGCACAGATACGTTCGGTTCCTGTAGCCTTTTTGCCAACCGTCTCGAGAACCTGATCAAGCATGGCGTGATGGCCAACGCCCCATGCTTTGTCTTCCACTTTGATGGCGCCGGGCAGCCCCTTGAGCGCGTACTCCACCTGCAACGATCCCGTGAAAGGGGTCGCCAAGAAGATGAACTTGCCAGGGAGCAGGACGGCCATCAGTGCAACAGATCCGTTCGGAAAGGGTCATCGCTGCCCCAGACTTGGGACCACTCGGGCCAAGCAGGCATTGAAGGACGGCGCGTGAGAATGGCAGAGAGGATCTCATCGCGGCCCTGCTTTGTCACCGCAGCCTCGACAAGTTTGCGTGCCATGGCGCATTCAAACAGCCGGGTATTGGCATCTTGCGCGGCCCTCCGACGCGGATCGGAAACGAATCGCTCCCACACGAAGAGGGCGCCGGCAACTGCTGCGGCCGCGAGGATGCCCCACCTCACTGTGGGACCCCGGCACCGAGCTTGGGATCACGGCACCCGCTGTTGCGAATCCAAGTGCCCCCGCCTCGAGCACCAGCGCATTCGACAGCCTTGGTCGTGACGCCATCCTCCATCAGGAACGTGCACGAGACGTAGCCGTCCCCGTCGGTGTCCTTGGCGACGCACGAGACGTTCTTGTACTCCATGCCGAGTTCGGTGGCCCACTTCTGAGCTTCCTCTTCGGCAACGCCTTTGTGAGCTCCAGTGGTGTTCGGGCAGCCGGCGAGCGTGAACAGGGCACCGACGGTCATCAACATGTTTGTGGTTCTTGTCATGGGGTCCTCTGGGGTGTGAACCGGGTGCTTCGTAACCCTATTCCGATGCCTTCTCGGGCATCTCCACGTCGGGGTCTTCGCTCATCTGCGAGGGCGTCTCCGAAGGCATTGGATCGCTCTCAACGCGCTGCAGCATCTCCTGCATCTTGAGCACGGCGTCCTCGAGGGCCTTGACTTGGTGACGCACGTTGTTTTCAAGAGCGTCCACAAACGGAACCAAATGGGAAGCCACTTGGATGAGGTCGTTGCCAAACATCTGCCCCACGGCGATGGGCTCGTTGCACTCGTAGGGTTTTACCAGTTTCCCATTCGTGTTCTTCTTGAGCCCACGACCGAGGAGGATCTTTCCGTTCTCCCAGTGAATGACCGTCCCCCTCTGTCTCGGACCGGTCCATCCAGCTTGACGGCTGTTGTAGACGCCATCACGCGTGTACCCACATCGCACAAGCGCCTCCTCCAAGTCCCGTAGCATCGCTCGAGCGGCGCGTTCCGTCTGACGGAGCTTCGCTTCGAGCAGGGAGATGGTCGTGTCTTGTCGAGGACGAGGGGGACGTTGCTTGTGCTCAATGATGGGGTCGCTCATTTTTCCTCCGGGAACGCGGCCTGCAAGCAGCGTAAGATCAGTCGCCAGACGTTGTAGGACAGCCGTGGCCAGTTGCTGACCGTGCCCGTGCGCGTGAACCCTTTGCCGTCCACAAGATCGCGCGAGTCTACGTCGTAGTTGCCCTTGCGGCACACACGGACCTCGTAGTCTCCGCGCTTGGCATTGCCCCCCGAGTTGTAGACGTACGTGCGACCGAGCTCGTACTTGCGTGCTTCGTCGCCCTTCGGCCACATCTCGATCTTGACGACGATCATGCGTCCTCGTCGCGGAAAGCGTTGGCGAGCTGGTCAGCTTGACGTAACGGCTCAGGGTTCTTGAACCACGGACTGCATCGCAACGCGAACGAGGCTGCATCGTCAGACGAGACACGGTGCCCTGGACTGACGAACACCGGGTTGGTGTTGTCCTGCATGTAGAGTTCAAAACCCACTCTGTCTCCCGAAGGGTCATGCAGGAGCGCCGTCTTGGACCCGCGTTTCTTGGAAACTGTGGCTGGAGATTTCCGACAGCCGCTTGGCCAAGTCTTGGCGATACCCACCGTTGGAAAATCCAAAGTGTAGCCAACGTGACATGCAAGACCGAACTTCCGCGGGTGCGCGATGCCATTGCCATCGACCAGGATGAGGTCCGGTTCCACCACGAGTTTCGTGAGTACCGCGATCAAAAGCGGCGCCTCTCGGAACCCAAACATCCCGGACTCGTAACCTCGCGTCACGGGGAGCTTGAGGCGTTGTGAGTGGACGATGCTCCAGTTGGTCGTGCTGAGAACGACTGCTACGGCATATCCCCATTTGTCGTCGCGGCTGTAGGCCACGTCAACACCCGCGACCGTGCGGAACCGTTCCCCGAGTCGGATCTCCCGAGCGAGGCGCACTTGTATTTCATGCGCCTCCTCGTCCGACTTCGGGGAGGCGATTTTGTTGCGGACCTCGAGCATCAGAAGAGTTTGGGGATGATCGTATCGGGCACCGGGGGCGCCGCCGGGGATGCGGGTTCGGGGACAACGGCTTTGATGTGGGGGGTTCGGTGGGAGGGCGTTGCCACGGTGGTCCCCATGCGCTTGAAGGCGCGACGGAGCATCCGTTTGAGTGATTTGACGATGGGGTGAGATTTGACGACCACGACACTGATGGTGACCTCACCTCCGCGCATGATTACGACGGTGTACTTGTCGAGCGCGATCTTGACTTCATCATCGTCCGCGACTTGGAGAACTTGTCGCCCGGCATCAAGGAGGGGAGCCCATCGTCGAGCATCACCTTCGGCCACCTTCACCTCTGTCTGCCCATTCTCGGTTTTGGCCGCGGCGATGATGCCGGGGGTTTCAATGAGCTTGTCAACTTCCGTTTTCATGTTCTGTCTGCCTTGCCGGTCCCACTGAGTGCGTGTGACCTGATGAACGCTTCGATCTCTGGGCCACTGTACCCGTTGTGGATGAAGTACCCGACCAATTCCTGTTCCCACGCATCCCACACAACCGTCTCCACCCACCACTCGTCCTGCAAAAAATAGCAGGGCAACTGCTTCTGCAGTGTGAACTCATCGAGCTTGATTTCAAACCACTGCCCCTTGGTGGTCATCTTGGGATCAACGGCGCCTGGGTGGAGGAAGCGTGGGTTGGAGAGGGCCATCAGTTGACCCTCCCCGATGCCTGCGCCGCTTGAACTTCGGTAGTGAGCACAAGGTCCACCGCCGTCTGCACAATCTCTTCGGCTTGCTCAATCGATAGAGAAACGGCTACGTCGTTCGTTGTCCCGAGCACTTGGCTGATGGCGACCTGCGTCTTCTCAAAAAGCATTTCTTGATCCGAACCCGTCTTTTCCTCGAGCTCGGCAAGCCATCCTCGTTGAAGCTCTTGCACCTCAATCCATTCCGGCTTTTCTTCCACATCTACGGCAGCACCGTAGCGATCGTAGAGGAGCGCCATTGCGTTCCACCACTTGAGGAATATGGTTGCGGCTTCTTTCACAGCTCGAAAAACTCCGGGGGACCCGCTGGCTCCTTCTCAGGCATGACGCGGCGTCCTTCTTCTGTTATACGCCACCGCCCTTCGCCGTAATCGACCCAACCCAGTTCAGCGAGGGGATAGAAGGTCTGGGGAGGCTCAGAGCAGAGCAGGATGGGGTGATCCCCCGCTACCCTCAGAACGGCCAAGGGATCAGTGATCCCATCGAGTAGCGGAGAACAGGCCATCAAGTTCCGTTCAGTGTCTTTCGGAAAGTGAGGTTGATGCGAGGGTCACAAGTGCGGCGGCACTTCGGAATGCCGTGGCGGCTGACCTTCTGCGTGTCTCCAGCCATGACGATCAGACTGCCGTGCTCAAGCGGGATGGCGTGCTTCGCTTTCGTTTCCATGTGGCGCACGATGAACTCTCTAGTCGCACCAAGACTCACCGACGCAATGGAAGCCCCCTTTTCCATGTCCTCCTCATCATCGGCGTGCATGCTCACGGAGTCCCGTTCATTTTCGTAGAAGTTGGCGAGACAGCCGTTGAACGTCGCGCCGAGTTTCTGCTCAAGCACGGTCTTGATCTCCACCAACGCAGGGGTCCAGCCTCGCCAAGCATGGGTGAGCCCGCTGTACGAATAGGTGAGGCCCGGGTCGGCGTGCCACGAGATCATGCGCGGTACCGTCTTCGGGCCGCCAGGGGTTTGGATCACAACACGCCCCCAAGGGATCTCGTTCTTGAGCGCTTCAAACAGCCTGTCGGCATCTTCCCGAGGCAGAAAATCTGCGTCGTAGACGATATCGATGCCGTTGTCGTGCAGCTCCCAACGTCGGCTCTTCGTGTGGATGTCCTCAAACGGGTTCACGGGGCCAACCCCTCCACGAGGGCCACCGTACGCTCGCGGAGGTCCTGGAACGTGCCGTCATTCTCGATCACGAAGTCCACGAACGGCCTCTTCTCAGAATCAGGCATCTGCGCCTTGACCCTGGCCCGGATCTGCTCAGCATTCGCGTTGTCCCGAGCAATCGCCCGTTGCACCCGAACCTCTACCGGGGCAGTCACGAGAACCATGCCATCGAGTTTCTCGTTCATCTTTTTCTCGATGATGAGAGCCCCATCGAGAAAAGCGATGTCCCCTTCCAGAAGGGCGCGTTGACGCTCAACTTCATTCCAGATGATCGGCCCCATTAGGGTGTCGAGTTTGGCGAGCTCGTCAGGATTCTTGAACACGAGGTCCGCGAGCATCCTGCGATTCAACGTCCCTTCGAGGTTGATGTAGGCGGCACCAAACGTGTCGGCGATCTTGGCAA
>Ga0307380_10005194_pt1 | contig 17334 bp, 13 predicted proteins | sample UN3MG_FD_202239 | JGI IMG/M metagenome (GOLD analysis project Ga0307380, IMG submission 202239) | Soil microbial communities from Risofladan, Vaasa, Finland - UN-3 | ecosystem: Environmental > Terrestrial > Soil > Coastal area > Acid sulfate soil | place: Finland: Risofladan, Vaasa | collected...
CCGGTGCTTCACGCCGAGCCGGAGGTAAATCTTGGAACCAGCAATACTATTTCCTGGGAGCCTATAGCAGGTGACGTTGAATACTACGCAGAATGTGCCGAGGATGCGAACTTTACCAACATCATCTATAGCTCCGGCTGGATTGCAGAAACAAGTTGCGAGTTTGTCGGCTTAGAGTTGGGCAAGCGATACTGGTATAGCGTAAAGGCCAGGAACTCAGCCGGTATCGAGACCAACTGGTCTAATGTGGAATCTTCCTTACAGGGAACTCTTGCCGATGCCGTTGAGGTGATGCTTGACCCGGAGAGCTTAAAGAATAAGAACGCCAAAAACGCTCTATTGAACAAGATAGATGCAGCGCTGAAGATGATTGAGAAAGGCAACTACACCGGTGCCCTGAGTAAACTCGAACACGACATTTTAGCAAAGATGGATGGATGCGGCAAGATGGGGAAGCCCGACAAAAACGATTGGATAATAACCTGTGAAGCTCAAAGTGAAATCTATCCTCTTGTCATAGAGACTATCGAGCATGTGAAGGGCCTTATGGGGGAATGAAGAATTTAGAATTGTAGGCCTAAAAAAGCACTTTTTTGGTCATTTTTTTGTCCCTTTTGTGCATTTTGTGCCTTTTTGTGGCAATAAATCCGTGTAAACAACGCTAATCCGCGCCAGTCCCTGCATGCTTTAGGCAGGAATCCAGACGTCTTCTTTAATCCCCTTGTCCCTTTTCCCTTCTTCCTTCCGCTTTTCTTCCTTCTTGCCGTGTTAAAATAGGCAAAAATGCGCGACCAAAAGCGCACATAGTAACCGGCCAAATCCCAAAAAAATAAAAAAATTTATCTCCTTTGTTACCAACAACTTAATCCTGTAAATCCTGTTAAAAACAAGCCATTTTTCGCATCAAACGCGCACATCCGTGCATTTATAGAGAGGCTTCTTTTTTATAGAAACCCGAATCCCTGCATGTAGTAGGCAGGGAACCAGAAGAACATTTTGAGGGTATTAATGGCTAATAAAGAACTTTTTTCGCTTATGTTCTTGTGCTCTTATGTACTTAGTCCTTCTACACGAACTACGAATTCTTACGTACGAAAGAATCAGCCTTTTTTAACAAACAAAGCCAATTTTCCGAAAAGTCAAATTAACGTAAACAAAGCATTAACAGGGGATTATGAAAAAAAGACACTTAGTAGAAGCGGGAAAAACAAACCCAATACAAAGCCAATCAAAGCCAATTTGCAAAATGCCCAAATGAACGTAATGTCTTTTATAACAAAGTATTATGAAGATATATCTAATTGTTCGCTTGCTGAAAACAAACCCAATACAAACCCAATACAAACCCAATCAAACCCAATTTCAAAGGCAAAAAAATGCTCACATTCTGATTTTTGCTTTTTCTCAGCGGCCAATTTTCTATGCTTAAAAAAAGGACAATTTGCTATAATGTCAACAGGCATTACTAATACAAGCTGGACAACTATGGTTAGCGAAGAACAAACCGCCACTGTCGGCCACGGATTGCTGGTCCGGGCTCCTGCCAAAATCAACCTGTCTCTTCTTATAGCCGGCAAACGTCCTGATGGTTTCCACGAGATAGAAACGGTAATGGCCAAGGTGAACTTCTACGATGAAATCCTCATCGAGCCGGGTGAAAAAGCCGGTATTGAACTTGTCTGCAAAGGGCCGCACTGGGCGCCTGAGGGAAAGGAAAATCTTGTCTACCAAACCTGTGAACTATTGATGGATAGCAGCGGCCAAAAAGCTGATATTAGGATTACCCTGACAAAAAATATCCCCGCAGGGTCAGGACTTGGCTCAGCGAGCAGCGATGCAGCCGCGACCCTTATCGCCGTCAACAAATACCTGAATTTGGGACTGGATAGTCGACAACTTGCCAAATCCGCAGAACAACTGGGCAGCGACGTGCCCTTCTTTCTGAATGGGCCATTGGCGTTTTGCCGCGGAAAAGGCGAAAAAATTAAGAAATTAACAAAAAATTTTAACTTTTTGGTTTTATTGATACTTCCAGATGTAAGTGTCTCTACAAAAAAGGTTTACGCTAATTATAGGACAAATCGGCCTCTCTATAAACAGCTCAGTGCCCGAATAAATAGCCATGTCAAGGAAAAGAAATTTGATTTGGTGTCGAAAATGTGCGCAAATATGCTGGAAACAAGTTGTTACAGTTTATATAGGGAGCTTGCCGAGTTGAAGGCAAGAATTGAAGCGTTAGGCATCGGGCCTTTGTGCCTGAGCGGTACTGGTTCAGCTTTGTTTTTTATTATGGAGAGCATGGAGAAAGATAAAGCGAGCAGATACAAGCGGATACTTGAAGAAAAGATTGGCTGCAATAGCCTTATCGCCAGTAATAATAGATGGTAGATTTTTAAGCGAGGCAAAAAATGAAAATCACCGAGGTCAGAGTCAATTTAGTGAGCAACAAAAATTCCAGATTAAAAGCTTTTTGCTCAGTGACGATGGACAATGAGTTTGTGGTCCGCGACATCAAGGTCATCGAGGGTGCGGGTGGCCATTTCGTTGCTATGCCTTCGAGAAAAATGACCGACCACTGCGGAAAATGCGGCGGCAAAAACCATCTCAGAGCTAAATTCTGCAATAATTGCGGGGCATCTCTTTCGGGTAACCGGGCAAGAAAAGATGTCAAAGGTAGAATGAAGCTGCACGCCGATATTGCCCATCCGATTAATTTAGAATGCAGGAAAAGGATCCAGGGAAAAGTAATATCGGCCTTCAAAGAAGAGATGGAAAAATCCAGGCAGTCGGGCTATAAACCGGTCGAAATGGAAGAGCCGGTCAAAATGGATAAGCCGGCCGAAATGGATGAGCCGGTCGAGATGGATAAGCCGGATGAAATGGATGAGCCGGTCAAAATGGATGAGCCGGACGAAATGGATGAGCCGGACGAAATGGATAAGCCGGACGAAATGGATGAGCCGGACGAAATGGATAAGCCGGACGAAATGGATGAGCCGGACGAAATGGATGAGCCGGACGATGAGGTTCCTGAAATAATCTCGTAGTTAAAGGGTCCCCATTTTGTCCGCGCTGAAGTGCACAAAATGAGAACCCGAAGACAAAAAAGCTGGATATAAACCGACTGCCAATCAGGTGGTTATTGAGGGCAACCGCCCAGTCGACTAAGTGGTGACGAATTGTTCTTATGTGGCAAGGTCCTCAAGAACCCTGTCAAGAACAACATCCAAGCGCTCGCCCAGGTCGTATTTACCTTCGGTAAGCTGTCGGCGGACGTCAAGAACCTTCTTCTTGCGAACCTCAGGCAGTGAAGCAATCCTTTTTAACGCCTGACCAATGGGCGTAGCGTTAAGATTTTCAAGAATCTGCTCCATAATCAAATCTTCATCCGGAGCCCAGTTCCCATTGAGAGGATCGCCTTGTCGCTTTTGGCCTCCGAACAGGCCGTTGAAGTCAAAATGAGACATTTTGAATTTTTTACATTTCAAGCTGCAGGCGAAAGCATCCATGCTTTAGTTCCTGGGCTTGGAACCACTATATATTGTATGCCCCCAGAATCCTTTCTCAGGCCCGAAACAACCTTGCAATGTTCATATCGACAGGTGCAGGCCGAAAACTTTAGAAAAGTTTGGTTTTTACTTAATCGCCACAAAAGCACAAAAAATGCGTCAATTTAATGCTTGAGACTGCTTATCAATACTAAGAACCGACTTTTGAAAAAACCCATTTTCACACGAAACTTGGCTGCAAAAGTCTATCTTGGTAAATTGGGCAATATACAATATATAGTGATGGCGAAGTTTTAAGAATACAAAAGCCGGAATGGTAAAATTGATTTAGGGGTGAGCTGCAATTGGCTGATTCTAATAGTAATATTTGAAATCCAAATCCACCTTCCACATATCAGCCAGGCCTTTCTTCTTGGTCAATGTAACGTTCTCACACTCCAGGCTCGCCCAACGAAGCTGAATCTTGGAAAGAAAATCGGCAAAGACTGCTATGTTGACCTGCTTTAGAACCACCTTGGCACTTTTGCTTTTCTTTCCGCTGGAAGTTCTGACTGGTTTCGAGTTGACAGTGTAATTGGTTGCCGATATCCTGCACCTACGAGCAACATCATCAACAACAGTGGCATAATCAAATTTATCCGCATTTTTATTCGGGTCAGCAAGCTCGAGGCGAGTAGGGTCACTGTCTAAAATCGCGTCTATTTTTACCTGCGCCTGTTTATACTGGTCCATTTCGTCCTTAAGGTTACGCTCAGCGGCTGGTAAATATACAGCCCAGACCAAAAACGGCCAGAGAGCAGCCAGGCTGGGGACGAGTATATAATAGAAAATTGGATTCTTGTATATGTCTCTCATAAAGCTTGTCCTACCCTATTTTTTCGGGACAACCGTCATATAGAAATTGTCACGTCCGGCTTCTGTTCTGACGTCATCCTGCGAGATAGTCAGCCCGCTTGCCTCTATAGCTTTGCGCAACCTCAGTGTGCTTGCGCGACTGGAGGTATCGCCTTCTATACGAATATTCCTGGCTGTGACGGAGACCTTATTGATTTTCAGATTTGTCGGTGCCGCGCACTTGTTAAATGCCTCAAGCACCAACGTCAGCTTACTCATTATAGATTCTTCACCCGTGGCACCGGACCTGCCACTCTGGACATTTTGAATGCGTCTGTATTCACTGCTAAGTTTTCTTACCGCGTCTCTGAGTTTGGCCGGCAGCTTTTTCTCACCCGGCATTACAGCAAGGTAATCCGGCCTGAATTTGTCGCGCAGCCCGGCGCGGTATTCGTTCGTTTTCAACAGCGGCATCTGAAAATACATTCCAAGAGCAAGCAGAAAAACGGCAACAGATACACTTGCGAACTTCAGTGTCTTTTCCAGGCGCATCTTCTTGCCCTGATAGGGCATAAAGTCACTGCGGAAATTTATGCTCTGGGGTTTTTCCAAATGTGCCAAAGCCGCCCCATAAGCAATTGCAAAATCAACCTGGTCGGCACAATCAGTCAGGACCTGTGGCCCAGTTGCGGCGGCCTCGGCCAAATCAATGCCGCTCGCTTCGAAGCCGAGTTTTTCACTGAGCTGCTGATAGTTTACAGAGCCTGTAGAGTCGAAAACTTTAAGGCAATTTATCGGCTCTTCATTTTCAAACAAAGCAGTGGTTACAGACACTTCTCTTGCCAGCCGCTCGGTTCTGGTCTGTGCCGGGCCCACAAGGAATGTCCGCATAAGCGATGTTTCTTTCGAGCCCGATGAAACAGGGACAACGAAATAGCCGCTACGACAAGAAAGACCACAGAAGAGAGGATGCGAACCCTCTGGCAACGACACATTCTCGGAAATAAATCTTGACAGACAACTAACATCCGGCTCTACGGTTATGGGGTCGATATTATTACTTTCCAAAGAAAGAAGAACATCCGACAACATTTTGCGCTGTGCAGTAAAGACGCTCAGTTCTGAACCGTTCTCGTCAGTTGAAGTTATTTTGAAAGCTATCGCGATGTTTGTTGCATCTGTGGCAAGGGCTTCCTCTGCATCAAACCTGACGGTCTGAGCGATTTGTTTTGAGTCTTTAAACTCGCTGTGCACATTATGCTGCATAAACATCGCACAATCCAAAGCCACTGCAACTTCTGAAAATCGCAATTCTCTCTCGGCACAACCCTGTGCAATAAGAGTTGCCAACACCTGGTGGTCTTGCTCGGTTTGCTCCTGGACAGAGACGCTAAAGCAGCCCAGGATGTTATGTTCCCGGCCTTGTGAGCCGAGGCAGACCACAGTCGCAGTGTCTTTGCTTAAATAAATTCCCAAATAGTTCTTCGTTTCCAATTGAGCAAACTCCAAAAAAACTATCGCGTAATGCGTTTCCTGCACGATATACCGCACGCATTACAGACAACGAATACTTAGCTGGAGATTACAGCGATTCGCTGTATTTTCTTGCCATCTTTCATTACTCCTATAACGGCAGATGCCTTTGCGACTCCACTTACCACAGTTATTTTAATAGTGAAAATCCTGCTGACGGTTGTAATATATTTTTCACACTTTTCAATGGCACTCGAATACCTGAACAGTTCCTGTTTTAATTCGTCCATATTGGCAAAAGGCTTTATGCGTCTTCGCTGTATAATTTCTTCGGCTATCTGGTCTGCGTCGCCTCCGAAAATAAAAGCCGCCTCCAATACGTGCCGGGGCGCGGTATTTATGTTGACCTTCATTGAAGCCCACATTCCCATATATTTCAGAGCCGATTCTTTTCTGCTTTCGCTGATTATAGTTGGCCTGGCAAGCGCCTCCGTATCAATCAATGAGCTGTGACACAGTCTCGCAAAATCAGCGCTCTGTTTGGCTATCTGTTGAGCAACAGATTCAGTTGTCCTGACTGTCTGCATTCGTGGAGCTCTGGTCCTGCTGCGACTGGTTCTGCTTGTTGTCGGTGTTTTTACTAACTTTCTTTCAAGCCGGGTTACCGGTTTGAAGTCAATCTTGAAGGGTTTTATTTTACTTATTTCCTTTAGCTGTCCTTCTGGGCCAATTAGTGAATCAATCTGGACCTCATTGACTTCCATCCATTCGCAGAAAGTTTCGAATCCTGCCGTAGCTTCCCTGCGGACCTTTTCATCGTCCATTATCGCCCAGCCGATGGGGTATTTTGCATTTTCGTCTTCAATTTCAATCCGAACTTTTGCAGAGCCGACCTCAAACTCAATCGGCTCGCTTATAAACGGCCAGGGTGGGCCATACGGACCAGGCACTACCCAGGAATTAGGGTCGTTAGAATCGACAAAAGTGCCGGCATAATCGGTACTACTAATATCATTAAAGTCATTAACATCGTTTGGCTCTGAGCCTGCAGGGGCCGACGAGCTTCGTCTCGAATCCATTGAAGTCCTTTTTTCCCTTGTTCTGCCTGTGCCCTCCCCGGCTAATCTGTCAGCCTCCTTTTGCGCAGACCACTCGGCCAAATACTCTCTGTATTGCTCTTCGCCAAGCATAAACAAATCGGAAAAATCCGGCTCGTTCGGTCGTTCAATCAATAGCGGGGTGTTCATATCGTCCAAGGTGGCAAGGGCGTATTTGACTGCCGAGTCACAGGCATAGCGGGCCGCCTGATAATCTATGATATAGTGGTCACGGTGACGCTGGGCAGACATACGGGTGCTCAGTGTAAACATCAGTGTCGAAAGGACAACCAACAGCACCAATGTTACCAAAAGCGCAATGCCGGGTCGGACGTATTGTATCTGACTTCTCATTTTTCGCGTTTCGGTTGTAATCTTCCGGGAGGATTGCTCATTGTTCCACTTTTCGGTTGTAATCTTCCGGGAGGATTGCTCATTGTTCCACTTTTCGGTTGTAATCTTCCGGGAGGATTGCTCATTGTTTCGTCTGCCGTTTCTAATATTCCGGGAAGCTCGCTGATTGTTTTGCTTTTCTCCTGCTCTTTTGGTGCGATTTTGAATTTGAGTTTCCTGGCCCTGTCAATAGCTATAACTCGCGTACATTTTTGCTCATCAGGCACATCCAAAGTATTGTCTAATGTCTTAAAAGGCTCAGCCAAAGAGATAGTTACCTCAATACCGGGAGGCACTTGGCCGCTCCATTTATCCACAGGCTCTCCGTCCTTGAATGCCTGAATCTTAAAAAAGGTCACACCGGTGCAAATCGGCACAAAAAGCCCTTGTTCCCAGCTTTCTCTGCCTTCATCGAGCAGTTTATCTTCCAATAACCCAATCTCGCTGGTTCGCTGCCGGTATAAAACAAGGCCGTCGGTGTCATAATCGTAGTTGGTCTGCCAAATGATATGTTCAAATATCTTCGACTTATTCTGAGCGTCGACGATAGTTTTTAGAATTGCTAATTGTGCGGTTGGGAAACCATTTTCAAATTTATTTTTGAAGGTAATTTTTGTAGTGGTGTCGGAGATAATTATTCTGTCGAGGTCTTCGGCGATGCGCTGCAGGGCCTCAGAAGGCATTCGGGAGTTGTCAAGCCTGCGGGTGATTGCAGCAGAACAGCTCTCGGCCCGGCTATAGATACCCAGCACCGCAACCAAAACCATCGCTGCTATCACCAGGGCTGCGAGCACCTCAGCTAACGAAAAGCCCCGTGATTCTCTAAATGTATTAAAATCCCTTTTCATGGTATTTAAACTAAGGACGTTCAAATAACGATCTAAGCAGTTCTTCAGGGAAACCCTCAGCGCTCCACTCTTCAAGGGTGCGTCCGCCTATCCTTTTTACACCATCTGTATCCTCTATCGGACCCTGTTTACCTTGTTGGCTCTGTTTATCCTGCGCAGCTTGCTGCTTTGCCTTCTTTACTATTTCAGCATCAGCCTTTGCTTGTTGCCGCCTGTCCTCTTCGGTCGGCATCCCATTACTGTTCATATACAGACTAAGCTGACCTTTAGGGAAAAAGCCCTCTTCGGTCAAGGGCATACCATTAGCTATCCACTCTTGGATAGTTTGCTCGTCGACGCCGGCGTATTCGGCAGCTTCCTCCAGCGTTTCGATAACCTGGTCGGCCAACTTCTCTATTTCGTCCTGCTGCTGCTCAAGAATTTGAAGCAACTGCGATTTTGTCACATCGGTCAGCCAGTGCGTCAGTACAATCGTCTGCACTTCGTTTTCCGAGTCGGTATACTCGGCAGAGCAAATCGCCTGAATCCACATTCTCGAGGTTAACGGCTCGTAAAACGTCTCAACAACTGTCTGCCATCCGATGTCGGGATACCTCTCACTATTGCCGAACTCAGCAGACTCTGCCACTGAATCCAGGGTAAGAAGCTCCTCCATATTCTTACGTGCAACTTCAAAGGCCTGCATACGCAACACCGAATTTGCCGCGGATGCCATATAGCGGTTGAAAACGACCAGCACACTGCTGCTGACAAAGGCCAGTATAACCAAGGCAGCTACAACTTCTACGAGGCTAAAAGCGCCTTTGGCGTATAGCTTATAGCGTTTAGCATTTAGTTTTTCCGTCCGCTGTACGCTATCACTGTCCGCTTTTTTGCCAAAAGCAGATAACGGAATTTTTTTAGAACAGCACTTCATCTTTGGCCTTCGGCAGCATAAATTCAACATCACCTCTTTTTAGCGTGACAACTCTGTTCATTCGACTGACAACAACCGAATATGGCTGCTCCCGCTCATCGAGCAGAACGATTTTCCCGCCGTATTGCCAGCCGGCGTGACCTGCGCGAAACTTGGCTACCTGATGGTCTTCGTCGGTTTCCATCAAATCGTCGAACAAAACATAGTAAACCTGGCAATTAGCACCAAAGTCATTTGTAACAATAATCTCTTCTTCGAGAACCTGGGACAGGTCAGGGCTGGTAATCTGGCGAAGAGTATAGCTCTGCTCTGTCAGGTCAATGATAACTTCGTATCTCCTTTCGCTCTCGGCGGCGGCGCTAGCAGCCATTTGCATTGTCGAGACAAACTGCTGGGCCTGTATCTTAAACGTATTTTTTCTAAGAAATCCGAAAAGATTCATCATCGTCAGGAGCACAAAAAGCGAAAGTATCAAAATCACCACTACCAGCTCTGTCAGCGTAAACGCGCGAGCGCGCGAATGGGCGGATGTGTGAACGCGCGTATGAGTCGACACACCTGTGTAGTCACGCATTTTCGCATGTACGCATTTTAGCATATACGCATCAACCCGAATCTGTGCTGTAAAGGTCGGTATCATAGCCTTCGCCGCCCTCTTCCCCGTCGGCACCCCAACTTATGATTACGAACGCCTTGCCGCTCTCGGGATAAAGTTCAAAATAAAAATCCCGTCCCCAGCCGTCTTTGGTTATCTCCGTGGTCTCCAGATATCCACCAGGCTCGTAATTTTCAATATCACTCGGTTGTTCAATAAGAGCCAAAAGTCCTTCTTCTTCGGTTGGGAACCGGGCGGTGTCCATCTTGAACTGCATAACGGCGGTATGAAGAATCTTCAGGTTGGCCTTGGTGATTATAACGCGAGCTTTATCAGTCTGGCCCATGAAATTCTTCACGAGCACGGTGGCAAGCAGGCCAAGGATAATCAGCACGGCCATAAGCTCGACCATCGTAAAACCTTTTCGCATTTGTTTCTTTCTTCTCTTTTTCATTTATCTTCAAACTCCTAAAAAAGTCACTCAAAAACTTACCGATGAAATTTTCAAAATTGGCAATATCGTTGCATAAGCAATTGTCCCAACTATCCCGGCCATAACAATTATAATGAGCGGCTCGACCGCGGCGCTCAATCTCTCAATAACTACGTCAGTTGAGGCCTCGAGGTTTTCGCTGATATTTTTGAGCATCGTTTCCAGCTCACCGCTTTTTTCTCCAACGGCAACCATGTGGGCGATAGCAGGGTCGATAACGCCGCTGTCCCTGAGCGGCGTTGCAATATCAGCGCCGGCAAGAATCCTCTCACGCGATTGCTGAATGGCTCTTTTCATAAGACTGTTGCCGGTGACTGAGGCCACAACACGAAGAGACTCAGCCATAGCAAGGCCCGAACCGAGAAGCGTCGAAAGAGTGGAGGCAAACCGCGAAACAACGCGCTGCTTTACGAGAGGACCAAACAACGGCAAAGACAGCAAAAGTTTGTCACGCAAATATGCACCACGCTCGGTCCTGAGAAACCTCCTGAGAGCTACAACGAAACCAAATACCACCGCAATAACCACCAACAGCCGCCAGGTGGTCAGCACATAACTGACGTTCATCAATTGTCTGGTAATCCACGGCAATTCCTGCCCTGCCCTGGTGATCTGCTCACCTATCTTGGGAATGACGGCGGTTGTCAAAATCAGAATCGCCGCAAGGCAGAATAAAATTAGAACAATTGGATATATCATTGCTGTAATCACCTTCGATTCGACCCGCTGGCGTTTTTCCATAAAGCCGGAGATGGTCGACAAGCTCTTTCCCAAAGAGCCGGTGACCTCACCTACGCGCACCATACTTACATAAATGACGTCAAAATAATCGCTGTATTCCTTCAAAGCATCGGCAAACGACTCGCCTGTGACAACGCGGTCGCGAATATCGCTAATGGCGTTTTTGAATCGCACGTCGGAGACTTGTAAAGTAAGGACCGAAAGAGCTTCGGTCAGTTTAATACCCGAATTAAGCAGCGTGGCCATCTGCTTGGTAAAATCGATTATCTGGGTCCTGCCGGCTCTGGCGAAAATCGAAAATAGCGCGGTTTTACCCTCGGCGCCGGCACCGACCTCAGCGATTGACGAAGGGTGGACACTGCGCACCCTCAACTGTTTTCGCGCGGCGTACGGACTTTCAGCCATAATCGTACCTTTGACTTTTTTGCCGTCCGCCGCTATCGCTATATAGTGGTATCTGGGCATAAGTAAAAATAAAAATTAAAAGCTGAAAATTATAGTTAAAAATTCAATACTTTTGAATTTTACGCTGTGGTTTTCCGTTTTAAGCTTTTCGCTTTTCGTTACATTACGTCGGCCTGTGTCACTCTCAACACCTCAGAGATAGTTGTTACCCCTGCGAGGACTTTCCTGGTCCCATCCATTCGCAAAGTTTGCATACCTGCTTCAAGAGCAACCTTCTTTATTGTACCAGCAGTTTCCCTTTTGTATACGAGGTTCTGGATTTCTTCGTTAATGAGCATGGTTTCATAAACACCCGTTCGGCCCCGAAAACCGGTCTGAAAACATCTCTCACAACCCTGGCCGACATAGAATTTCCCGCCGTTCCGGGCCAAGTCGGAAGAACCTATGCCTAATTCTCTCAATTCGTGAGGAACCGGTTCAATAGCCTCCCTGCAATCCGGGCAGACCTTTCGCACCAATCGCTGTGCTATTACGGCAATCAGGGACGAGCTTACCAAATACGGCTCAAGGCCTAAATCCAAAAGCCGGGTCAAGGCTCCGGCAGAGTCGTTTGTGTGCAGCGTGCTGAAAACCAAATGACCGGTCAGCGAAGACTGTATCGCCATACGGGCGGTTTCGAGGTCTCGAACCTCACCTATCATTATAACGTCCGGGTCCTGACGAAGGACATGCCGCAGAGCGTTTGCAAATGTTACACCCTTTTTTGAAGCAACCTGCATCTGGCTTATCCCTTCGAGCTGATACTCGATGGGGTCTTCTATGGTCATAACATTTTTCTCGGCTGAGTTAATCCTGTTAAGGCAGGCGTAAAGTGTGGTGCTTTTTCCGCTGCCGGTTGGGCCCGTTACGAAAATAACTCCGTGCGAGTGGGTGAGCAAAGAATCGAATTTGTTCAAGTTTTCCTTGGAAAGCCCTAATTCGTTCAATCCGAACAGGGCGGTGCTTTTGTCAAGCAGCCGTAAGACACTGCGTTCGCCGTAGCTGGTCGGCACGGTGCTGATACGCAAATCAACCTCGCGCTGGCCGAGCCGGACGCTGCATCTGCCGTCCTGCGGAAGCCGGCGCTCCGCTATGTCCATACCCGCCATGACCTTGATGCGAGAGATAACCAACGGCAGGACGTTTCTGTTCAAACTCAACGTGTCGTACAAAATACCGTCGATACGGTAGCGAATCTGAATCTTTGACTCGTAAGGATGAACATGAATATCACTGGCCCTTAACTGCAAAGCACGAAAAAGAATATCATTGACCAGCCTGATAACCGGCGGTCGGTTCACCACATCAAGCAGGTCATCGGAAGCGGCAACTTCGTCAACAAGCTGGTCGAGATTCTGGGAGTCCAGCTCTTCTGCCACATCCTCGATGACCGTTGTTCTCTGCTCGTATGCAATATCTATTACGGAGGTGATAGCGGCACGGGTTGATATAGCTAATCTGACAGGCAGGCCGGTCATCTTCGAGACATTATCGAGGGCATTCGCATCCAACGGCTTGGATAAAACTACGGCAATCTCGGTCTGACCTTTGGAGTCTTCGCCCTCTTCACGTTCGACCGTTTCACCATCATCAGTTTTTATCCCGATTAGATAATGGTGCTGAGCATAAGCGGCGGGAACAGCTTCAACGAATTCGACGGGTACGGCCTTTGGAGCTATTTCCGAGAGATATTCACAGCCGAGGGCCTCGGCAAAGAGCTTCAAAACCTTGTCTTCGGTAAAGTAAGGACAGGCAAGCAAAAGCTCATCGAGACGCTGCCGGCTGCTGTTTTCCTCGAAAAATTTGGCCAACTGCTTTGCGTCAATCAAACCCGTCCGCTTAGCTGTTTGTATCAATAAATCTTTCATAATTCGTATTGCGTATATCGTATCGCGTATTGCGTGAGGCACAACGCTTTAATCGGCTTCGAGAACCTGCAATGGGTCCATCGGCTTAGGTTTTATACCGGGCCAATCCTCATATTCCTGCATTTCCTTTTCGTATTTTTCAAATGTCGCACGGTTCTTTAATGATACTACTTCTATGTCGGAGATGCCCGTAAACTCTTCACCGGGCCTCAAGATATGGGCTTTAACAAACACATAAAGTCTGCTCTGCACACTGGTATTAGACGCGTTTCTAAAGAGTCCGCCGATAAAGGGAATATCACCAAGTATAGGTACTTTCCCTCCACCTTTACTTTGGGTAGTCTTTTCCAATCCGCCGAGTATTATGGTTTTCCCGTCCGGGACGGTAACAATCGTATCGACATTGCTCATAGAAGTATCGAGGGGTTTAGGAAACTTTTCAGTTCCGACAGTCACCTCCTTTTCCCCTGCCATATCAAAATCGGTCCTTTTGAGAAGAATAGTTAGTTGAAGCTGGTTACCTTTGCTTATATGAGGTTGAATCTTAAGCTCAATACCTGCCTTATAGGGCTCAAAGGTGACCGTCGTGTCGGGTGAGTATGACGATGTGGTTGTTGAGGTAGTTGTGGGTATATACTTGGTTTGTTTTTGGGCAATATATATTGTGTCCTCTGTTGTAATAGTACCCTCTCCATTATCATTAACAAGCAGCTTCGGTCTTGCAAGTACCCGTCCATAACCTCTATACTCCATAATTTTAAACAAGGCCTGGATAGGTCCTTTTGCAAAAAATCCTTTTCCGCCGGCGCCTGTATGCTCACCCAAACCGGCACCGGTATTAACTACATCGGCTATGAAGTTCTTGGGAAATGCTGAGAGAAAGCCTTCTTGCTCTTTGGTAAAAAATTTCATTCCATCTGCACCAGGTACGATTTGCGAAATCATATCAAGGTCGTAGCTGAACTCATCGTCCCGAGTAACTTCAACTAATGTTACATCGAGCAGGACCTGTGGGCGATATGCATCGAGCTCTTTGATGAGCGAGGCAATCCACTGCTGGTTCTTTTTGCTGGCGTAAACGATAAGCGAATAAGTCTTCGGGTCGGGAACTATGGAGATGTCCTCTTCTATATTCTTTCTCGTGGTTGTCCTTACTACCTTTGCATCTGCTCCTGTTCCGCTCTTTTCCGTGATGGTTTCCGAAATAAGCTTTTCAAGGACGCCGAAAAGCTCTTCCGGGTCCTGGTTTTCGAGCGGATATATGACATACGGGTTCTGGTCTACTTCCTGCACGGCGTCCACATAGCCGATAATAATAGCTATCCGGACGTGCTGCTCGGCGGTGGCATTGACCAGAAGCGAATTGGTCGGCTCAATTATTACTACCTGCGGCTCTTCCACAAGGGGCTCTTCTATTGTGCCAGTGTCTGTAGCCGTAGTAGTGGTTGGCCTGCCGGGGATGGGTCTGCCGGGGGTGGGAGTTGTTCTGGTGTCTGTTCTTGCCCTCCCCGTAGTACCTCGCCCGCCGCTGATTATGCCAAGCTCGCTGAGCTTTATCATTACCTCCTCGGCATCGACATTCTGGATTTCGTAAAGACGCAGAGTCCGCAGGTCCTGCTGCTCCACATCAAGGGCTTCTATGAGCGTATCGACAATAGTTAATTGCTCTTCAAGGCCTATCATCAGGATTCGGTTCGTTCTTTCGTCGGCATCGAGATAGACGCTTTCTTTAGTCGGTGCGTCAGCCTGTGTAGTTGGTCGAATAGGAGGCCGGGTCGGTGTTGGTCTTCGCGTCGGTATTGCCGCCCTGGTCGGCGTTGTTTGTTCCGGTGCACCAATTGCAATCGATACAGTGCCTAACTGCTCGGCAAGTGCCTTGACCTTCGCAGTAAGTGTCCTGGCCATCGTATATTTTAGCGCCCTGGACCTGAACTTTTTCTCCTCGCCCGGCTTATCGACGAGATCCAGAAGCTGTTCTATACGCGACATCCGGTATGCGTATCCGGTAACGATAAGTTTGCCCAGCTCCGAAATCGAGGTGTTAATGTCTGTTCCGAGCTTCATACCGTCCAAAAGATTCTTTGCACTGTCTGTATTTATATGTTCCAGCTCAAAGATACGGGTTATGATTACATTGCCGGCTTGAATCATGGGCTTTTTGGGGTCCACTATTGGAGGGTCAATCAGCAATGCTTTTGTTATGGGGACAATGGTTATAAGATTGACCTTACGAGTCATCACAAATCCTTTGAACTTCAGCGCGGATTCGGCCAATGGATACAAATCCTTTATCTTAATAGGCCCTTGTATTACGAGGTGAACCTCGCCTTTTAAGCCTGTTACATCGGCCGGGTCATACATATAGTCCAGATTTAAATACTTACCGACCAAATCCAGCAAATCGATGATGTTGAGCTTCGGGGGCAAATTCAGCTCAAGCGTCTCATTACCACTTGTGCCGAGCTCCGGCTGATATGCCTGGAATGCAGTATCCGGCTCAACCACTTTTGTTACCGCATTTGGCTCTTCTTGTAAAACAGGGGCGACTTGATTCGGCTCCTCAAGTTTGACCCCGACTTGCTCTGTAACTTTCTCAGGTTCAGGCTTCGGCTTGGCAGTAATTTTCTCTGATTTAGTTTTCTTTGGAACAACAGTAACGTCTTTTTTCTCTGATGGTTCGTCAGCCTTCTTCTTATCTTCAGGTTTTTCAGAGACAGCCGCAACGTCTGGCTTCTGGGGCGGTTCGTCAGCCTTCTTCTCAACTTCAGGTTTTTCAGATACAACCTCAACGTCCGGCTTCTCCGGTGGCTGGTCAGTCTCAACAGCCGTTTCTTCCGCCTGCTTCATACCGGCAGAAGGCTCATTCGGTGCACTTTTTTGTGGTGGAGTTATGACAGTGCTCGGCGGGATTATCGGTTCATTTGGCTCTGGCTCGCTGAGGTCGGGTTGGGCCAGTTTCGCTACCTTTTTCTCAGCCTCGTTAAGCGAATCAAGAAGCTTATCGAAAAGCTCATTCGGTTCGGACTTATTTGCATTAACCCCAGCCTGTTGGGTTTTGGAAGTACCGTTCCTGTGATTAAGCTCGGTTCTTACCTTTTCCAGCTCCGTTTTTACTCTTTCAAGCTCGGCATTTTCGACTCGGTCGGCTTTCGGCCCTTCTTTCCGACCTTGTTCGAGCGGTTGGGCCGGCTGCAGGACCTCGGGCTTGGCCTTTTGAAGCTGCTTAAGACTGCCGTTAGAATCGTATTTTTCGATGGCTTCAATAATTTTGTCAAGCTGGTCGGCCGGCGCAATGGCTACCACAGCATCGTCGTGGACATCTATAATCGCTTTGGCCTTTCCAGTACCACCTGGCGGATTAGAGAAGCTGCCGATTGATATGTCGCCAACTTCTGCTGCAATCTGCTCGTTCGAGGGCAGGTTCTTGGCTGCTGAGGCGGGCAAAATCGCCTTCATGACGAATGGTGTGTCGGCATCAATAAGCCTCAAAATAGCAGTTGCCTTGATCAACTGGCGCGGCTGAGCTGTAACCAAAAGCATATTGGCAGCAGGCAGATGGGAAACCGTGCCGAGCCTGGCCTCGGCGAGGAACTTCCTGGCCTGCTCGATTGATATGTGTCTGAAGGCAAAAACCCTGTATCGCGCCTGTACAGGAACAGAGCCGCTAACGGCCCCGTTAGAAGTTTGAGCTCCTTCGGGATTACTTCTAACGGGGTCAGCGGCTAAAAGATAACTGCTGGCAAGCACAAGAGTTACTGCCAAAATAAAGGTTTTCCCCAAACGCGAAATGATGCGTTTTCGGGCCCCAAAACTGAAGTTTCTGCGATAGCTTGTTTTTGCAGCCATAGGTCCCTCTTTAGGTTGAAGAACTGTTAATCTTTGTATTTTTCAAAACAACGCAATTTCTGTCGTTATCGAGCATTTTTGATTAAAATTGTTCAAACAACCCCTTTCTTGAAGCTCTTACGGGGTTCCCACCGAAATACCGGCTTTGGGGCCCTATTTTGAGGTTTTTTGCAAAATGGGTAGCCTTAAACCTCCAGGTTATAGCACATCGAGTACCCCATATATATTCAGACACAGAAAAGGCCCAAAAGTTCCGCAGATTTGCGGCAAAAACCGC
>Ga0307380_10005196_pt1 | contig 17332 bp, 24 predicted proteins | sample UN3MG_FD_202239 | JGI IMG/M metagenome (GOLD analysis project Ga0307380, IMG submission 202239) | Soil microbial communities from Risofladan, Vaasa, Finland - UN-3 | ecosystem: Environmental > Terrestrial > Soil > Coastal area > Acid sulfate soil | place: Finland: Risofladan, Vaasa | collected...
CGAGGAAAAGGAAAAGGCGCAGGCCGAAGCCGACGCGCCGGCCGAGTCGCCGCCGGAGAAAGCCGCCGACGAGGTTAAGGAAGAATGAAGTTGGGTGAACTCAAACCGGGGCCCGGCTCGAGGAAAGACCGGAAGCGCGTAGGGCGCGGGCCGGCCTCCGGTCGCGGCAAGACGTGCGGCCGGGGCCACAAAGGCCAGAAGTCCCGCGCCGGCGCGAGCATACGCCCCGGCTTCGAGGGCGGCCAGATGCCCCTCCAACGCCGCTTGCCGAAGAGGGGTTTTACAAACGTTTACAACGAAAAAAAGGCCGCCACGGCATCGGTGAACGTCGGCGAGCTGGCTCGCTTCGGCGACGGCGCGACCATAGACCTCGATTTCCTGAAAGAACGTAAAGCCGTAAAGGCCCGGCGGGTTCGATATCTGAAGGTTTTGGGCGGGGGCGAGCTGAACGCCGCTATCACCGTGCGGGCCCATTACTTTACGCCCCAAGCGCGGGCCAAGATCGAGGGCGCCGGCGGCAAGGCCGAGGCGGTATAAGTTGTTCGACGTAATAAAAAGGTTCTTTGCCAACTTAAGAAACATCTTCAAGATCCCGGAGCTGCGCCGGAAGGTCTTGATAACGGTGGCGCTGATACTGGTGTACCGGATAGGCCGCCACATTCCGGTGCCCGGCGTTAACGCCGACGCGCTGACCTCGTTCTTCCAGGCGCAGAAGGGGACGCTCTTCGGCCTGTTCGACCTCTTCTCCGGCGGCAACCTGACGCGGGCCACGGTGTTCGCGCTCGGTATAATGCCGTACATCTCGAGCTCCATCATCTTCCAGCTCCTCGTCACGGTCATCCCGTATCTCGAGAAACTGTCCAAAGAGGGGGACGCGGGGCGCAAGAAGATAACGCAGTATACGCGCTACGGGACCGTCGTGCTTTCGGTCGTCCAGGGCTCCGCCATCAGCTTCTGGCTGGAGGGTTTGAGCCCGGAAGGCATCGCGGTCGTGACGTCGCCGGGCTGGGGCTTCCGGTTGATGACGATCCTGACGTTGACCGCCGGCACGGCCTTCATAATGTGGCTCGGCGAGAAAATAACCGAGTTCGGGGTGGGCAACGGCATATCGCTCATCATCTTCGCCGGCATCGTCTCCGCGATGCCCGGCGGGACGATCCGAACCATAAACAACTTGATCCACGGCGAGATGGACGTCGTTACGCTCATTATCATCCTGGCGGTAATGGTCGGCGTAGTCATGGCCGTGGTTTACATGCAGCAGGCGCAGCGGCGAATTCGCGTCCAGTACGCCAAGCGCATCGTGGGCCGGAAGGTGTACGGCGGCCAATCTACCCATATACCCATCAGGGTCAACACCGCGGGCGTCATCCCGGTTATATTCGCCAGCTCCATAATAATGTTCCCGCAGACCATCTTGACCTTCGCGGGGGGCCGGGGCGGAATTGTCGAGCAAGTGGCGGGTATGCTGGTGCCGGGGCAGTGGTTGTACGTCGTCGTCAACGTCGTACTGATCGTATTCTTTACCTATTTTTATACCGCCGTCGTCCTCAATCCGCAGGACATGGCGGAGAACATGAAGAAGTACGGCGGTTTTATTCCGGGTATACGGCCCGGCAAGAACACCGCCCAGTATATAGACCGTATCATAACGCGCATAACGCTCGTGGGAGGCTTCTTCCTGGCGGCTATCGACACCCTGCCGACGGTGCTTATCACTTTTATGAAGGTGCCCTTCTACTTCGGCGGGACCGGCCTGCTTATCGTCGTGGGGGTGGCGCTCGATACCATGCGCCAGGTGGAGTCCCACCTCCTCATGCGCCACTACGACGGCTTTGTCAAGAAGGGGCGAATACGGGGCCGGGTTTAGAGCCCGCATGCGACTTGTCCTGATAGGGCCGCCGGGGGCCGGCAAAGGCACCATAGCGGAGAAGTTGGCGGCGAAGTACGGCCTCGCGCACCTCTCGAGCGGCGATATGTTGCGCGACGCCATAAGCCGGGGGGCGCCGTTGGGGGCGAAGGCCAAAGAGTACGTCGAGAGCGGGAGGCTCGTTCCGCAGGAGGTCCTGGGCGAGGTCGTGGCCGAGAAGCTGCGCGAAGTCAAGGCGTTTATCCTCGACGGCTACCCCAGGACGCTCGAGCAGGCGGAATTTATAACGGCCTTGCCGTACGTCGACATCGACGCGGTTATTTACGTCGCGGTCGGCGAGGAAAAGGCCGTCGAGAGGTTGCGGGGCCGACGGGTGTGCGCGAAGTGCGGCGCCGTTACCCACGCCGACGCGGCCGAGGTTTGCGGGAATTGCGGCTCCGACGACCTCGTCGCCCGGGCCGACGACCGGCCGGATACGCTCAAGAAGCGGTACGAGGTTTACATGCTCGAGACGGAACCGGTCGTTGAATATTATCGCGGCCGCGGCCTCTTGCGCCAGGTCGACGGAACGGGGAGCCGGGAAGAGGTCCGGGCCCGAGTGGAGGCGGCGATCGGCCCTTTCGGAGCCCGCGGCGATGATAACCGTTAAATCCGCGGGCGAAGTAGAGGTGATGGCCCGGGCCGGGGCGATAGTGGTCGACGCGCTGAGGGAAGCCCGTCGCCGCGCCGAACCCGGAAATACCACCGCGGCGTTGGACCGGGCCGTACGGAAGGCCATCGAGGGTGCGGGGGCGAAGGCGGCGTTCCTGGGGTACATGGGTTTCCCCGCTTCGTCCTGCATCTCGTTGAACGCCGAGGTCGTCCACGGCATACCCTCGCCCGATAGGATTTTGGCGGAGGGGGACCTGGTCTCGGTGGACGTGGGCGTACTGTTGGACGGTTACTACGCCGATGCGGCGTTTACGGTCGCTCTGGGGGACGCGGCGCCCGAGCTGTTGGCCTGCGGCCGGCGATGTTTGGACAACGCCGTGGCGCAGTGCCGGGTCGGCACCCGCCTGGGCGACGTCTCGCACGGCATCGAGGAGACGGCCCGGGGAGATGGCTTCGACGTCGTACGCGAGTACGTGGGCCACGGCATCGGGACGAAGATGCACGAGGAGCCCCAGGTGCCGAATTACGGCGTGCCCGGGCGCGGGCCGAGGTTGGTCGCCGGGATGGCGCTGGCCCTCGAGCCCATGGTCGTCGCGGGCGATTGGCGGACGGCGGTGAGCCGGGACAAGTGGACCGTCGTTACCCGGGACGGCGCCCTTTCGGCCCATTTCGAACACACGGTGGTCATAACCGACGACGAACCGAGGGTGTTAACGCGGGGTTGGGAAGAGTTCGTTTAAAGGACTACGACGGCTGTTTTGGTGAAGGAACGAACCATACAGGTAGAGGGGACCGTCGTCGAGCCGCTCCCGAACGCGATGTTTCGGGTGAAGCTGGACAACGGCCACGTCCTCCTCGCACACGTATGCGGGCGCATGCGTATGCATTTCGTCCGCATACTGCCGGGCGACCGCGTCAAGGTCGAGCTCACGCCCTACGACCCCAACCGCGGCCGCATTACGTGGAGGTATAAATAGCGCCCGCCCTTCGAGGTGACGAAAGTGAAAGTGAAACCTTCCGTAAAAAAGATATGCAAGAAGTGTAAGATCGTTAAGAGACGCGGCGTCGTTCGCGTGATTTGCGAAAATCCCCGGCACAAACAACGCCAGGGTTAAGCAGCGCGTGAAAAGGGAGAAGTGTACCCATGGCACGTATAGCCGGCGTTGATTTAGACCGCGCGAAGCGCATCGAGGCCGCGCTGCCGTACATCTTCGGCATCGGCCCCACGGCCGCGCGCGCGATCCTGGTTGAGGCCAACGTTGACCCCGATACCAGGGTCAAGGATTTGACCGAAGCCGAGGTGGCGCGTCTGCGCGGCGTTATTGAAGAGGGGTACAAGGTCGAGGGCGCGCTCCGCGCGGAGGTGGCGGCCAACATCAAGAGGTTGATCGCGATTAACAGCTACCGCGGCCTCCGCCACAAAAAAGGCCTCCCCGTCCGCGGCCAACGTACTAAGACCAACGCCCGGATGCGCAAAGGGCCCCGCAGGACGGTCGGCCGCAAACGGAAAAAGAAGTAACCCTACCAGGATTCAGTCGCACGAGGTGATCGGCCTTGGCCAAGGTTAAAAAGAAAACGAAGAGGAAAGTCAAGCGGACGGTCTCGGAAGGCATCGTCTACATCAAGTCCTCCTTCAATAACACCCTTATAACGATCGCCGACAAGGACGGTAACGTCGTCGCCTCCACGTCGGGCGGGTTGGTCGGCTTTAAGGGGTCCCGTAAGTCTACGCCGTTCGCGGCCCAGATCTCCGCCGACCAGGCCGCGAAGAAGGCCGTGGCCATGGGGATGAGGGAGGTTGAGGTGCAGGTGGTGGGGCCGGGTTCGGGGCGCGAGTCGGCGGTGCGGGCTATCCAGGCCTCCAGCCTCCGCGTAACCGGCGTCCGCGACCGCACCAAGGTCCCGCACAACGGTTGCCGGCCCAGGAAGCGGCGTCGGGTATGACGCCGCCTTGCGAGGTTTTGTAGAATATGGCTAAGTATCGTGGCCCGAGTTGCCGAATCTGCCGTCGCGAAGGGGCGAAGCTCTTCCTCAAAGGCGAACGTTGCTTTGCGCGCGGTAAGTGCCCGGTGGACAAGCCGGTCAACCCGCGCAACTATCCCCCCGGGCAGCACGGCCTAAGGCGCCGGTTCCGCATATCCGACTACGGCGTGCGGCTCCGCGAGAAGCAAAAGCTCCGCCGGACGTACGGCCTTCTGGAGAGCCAGTTTCGGAAATATTTCCGCGCGGCGGCCCGGCGCAAAGGCGTGACCGGCGAGAACCTCTTACGGCTGTTGGAGATGCGCCTCGACAACGTCGCGTACCGGCTGGGGTTCGTTACCGCCCGCGGAACCGCGCGGCAGCTGGTGCGGCACGGCTTCTTCACCGTCAACGGCCGGCGGGTGAACATCCCCTCGTACCAGGTCAAGGTGGGTGACGTCATCGGCGCCGCCGGGAAGGGATTGCAACTCGAGCCCGTCAAATACGGCTTGGAATACAACAGCGGGAAGCTATTGCCGGAATGGCTGGAATTCGACCCGAAGAAGGCCGAAGGGCGCGTGGTCTCGCTGCCGACGCGCGAGCAGATCCCGGTCCCGGTCGACGAGCACCTGGTCGTCGAGTTCTATTCCCGTGTATAACGCCGCTTTTCAACGGTCGTAACGAGCAAAGGAGTGGGGTTGGCCCATGAAGGCTGACGCTTTCAAAATGCCGTGTGGCGTCAAGTTCGAACCCGAGGGGGCGAAGGGTTCTTGGGGTAAGTACGTCGTCGAGCCCCTCGAGCAAGGTTTCGGCCTTACGTTGGGAAACGCCGTCCGGCGCGTCCTGCTTTCGGCCATCGAGGGTACGGCCATTACGGCCGTCAAGATCGACGGCGTCTTACACGAACACTCGACGATCCCGAACGTTTACGAGGATACTACCGAGATTATAATGAACCTCCGGGGCTTGGTGCTGCGCCTCGACGCCGACCGGCCGAAGACCATCTACCTCGACGTCGAGGGGGAGGGCGAAGTGACGGGCCACGACATTATCGCCGACCCCGACGTCAAAATAATCAACCCCGACAAGAAGATAGCGACGTTGGCCGAGGGAGGCCGCCTTAAGATGGAAATGGAGGTTAGCCGGGGCCGCGGTTACACACCGGTAGAGCGCCTGCGCAACGAGGACCGGCCTCTAGGGGTTATACCCATCGACGCCGTCTATACCCCGGTGCGTAAAGTCAAGTACGCCGTCGAGGAAACGCGCGTGGGCCAACGTACGGACTACGACCGCTTAGTGGTCGAGGTTAGGACCGACGGCAGCATGACCGCCAACCAGGCCCTCGACGCCGCGGCGCGGGTTTTGCAGTCCCACATCGAATTATTCGTCGACTTTGAGACCAAGCGGCTTCCGGAGAAAGGGCGCGAGGACGAAGAACGCGCCCGCCTGAAAGAACTCCTTTCGCGCAACGTTAACGAGCTCGAGCTTTCGGTGCGGGCCGTAAACTGTTTGGAAATGGGCGACGTTAAAACGATTCGCGACCTGGTCGTCAAGAGTGACGCCGAAATGCTCAAGTACCGCAACTTCGGCCGCAAATCGCTGAACGAGATTAAAGAAGTCTTGACCGGCATGGGTTTGTCGTTGGGGATGGACATTTCCGGCATCGAAGAAGACTAGCCATGCGCCACCGTAAATATAAGAGGAAATTCTCCCGGACGCCGTCGCACCGGCGCGCGATGATGTCCAACCTCGTTCGGTCGCTGTTTCATTACGAACAAATTAATACGACCGAGGCCAAAGCCAAGGCCGTCAAGGGCCTGGCCGACCGAATCATCGCGCGCGCCCGCGACGATACCGTCCACGCTCGCCGGCTGGTGGCGCCCTTCGTGCGCGACCGCAACCTGCTTTGGAAGCTCTTCCACGAGATCGCGCCCATCGCCGAGGGCGACGGGGGCGGCTTCGTTCGAATCGTCAAGACCGATACCCGCCACGGCGACGGCGCCCCCATGGCCCTCGTCGAGCTGGTTAATAAAACCAAGCTATACTACGACCGGCGCAAAGCCGAAGAGGACGCCCGGAAGGCCAAGAAAGAGGAGGCCCGCCAGGCCGCGGAAAAGGCGCGCGAGGCGGCCCAGGCCTCGGGTGGCGCCCCGGTTCCGGAGTAACGCCGCCGGCGGGGTCAAGCCCTGGCCGACGAGGCCGGGTTTTTTATCCGTAGGGTTGCCCTTATAATCGAAAAAATATCTTGACGGAATGCGCTGAATGTATTAGATATTAGTAATAGTTATCATTAACATATAGGAGCAAGGATTGGAAAAACCCGTTAAATTGAAGATGACGGTCCAGCGACGGGTTATCCTCGAGGAAATTCAGAAAGTCAAAACCCACCCGTCCGCGGACGAGTTGTACCTGGCGGTGCGCCGGCGCCTCCCCGACATCAGCATGGCCACCGTGTACCGCAACCTCGAGACGATGGCCGAACACGGCTTGATTCGGCGCCTGTGGGAGGTCGGCGCGCCCAGGCGGTACGACGGCGAGCTCGCCGAGCATTACCATATCTTATGCGAGCGGTGCGGCCGCGTCAAGGACGTGTCGTTGCAGGCGGTGGACGGCTTCCTGGACGAAGTGCGACGAGCATCCGACTACGACGTGCAGGGTTACCGCCTCGGGTTCTTCGGCCTGTGTCCGAATTGCCGGCAGTAGCGGCCTTTCGGGCGGCGGGACGGCTCCGCCGGGTACGGCGTCTCTGCGAGAACTGAGTAATACGGCTATAAAACGGCGTATTGGAGGCAGGAGGTTAGACGTGGCTGGATTGAAGGGGACTCGGACCGAAAAGAATTTACTTACGGCTTTCGCGGGGGAATCGCAGGCGCGTAACCGCTATACGTATTTCGCCGGCCGGGCCCGCAAGGACGGCTTCGAGCAGGTAGCCGCCGTCTTCGAGGAGACCGCCAACCAGGAGAAGGAACACGCCAAGCGCCTCTTCAAACTGTTGGAGGGCGGCGAGGTCGAGATCCAGGCGGCGTACCCGGCGGGCGTAATCGGCGGCACCGCGGAGAATTTGGACACCGCGGCCGCGGGCGAGAACTACGAGTGGTCCGATATGTACCCCTCCTTCGCGAAGGTGGCGCGCGAGGAGGGTTTTGACGAAATCGCGGACATCTTCGAGGCCGTAGCGGTCGCCGAGAAGCAACACGAGAAGCGTTACCGGGGCCTGCTCGCCAACGTCAAGGCCGGGACCGTTTTCAAGAAGGATAAGCCGGTGGTATGGCGCTGCCGGAACTGCGGGTACCTGTACGAAGGCGCGGAGGCGCCCGACCCCTGCCCGGCGTGCGACCATCCCCGGGCCCACTACGAGCTGTTATGTGAAAATTGGTAGTAACCGCGGGGGTTACCCGATTTGACGGGGGAAGATAAGAGAACCGACGGCCGGGGCGACGCGCGTCTAAAAACGCGCGGCCGCCGCGGCTTTTTGATTTAACGAACGGCCGGTACGTCGGACGGGGATTCGGATACGTAGGCCGACGGAGGTTCGTTATGGACGTCAAAGAAGCGATAAAAACGCGGCGGGCGTACCGCTCGCTGGCGCCGGTCGAAATCACGGAAGAGCTCATTCGGGATTTGGCGGAGTGCGCCGCCCTTTCGGCCTCGTGCTTCAACAACCAACCGTGGCGCTTCATCTTCGTATACGACGCCGCCGTGCTGGAGCGTATGCGGGACGTAATGTCCCGGGGCAACGAGTGGACCTTCGACGCCTCCATGATAATCGTCGTCCTGAGCAAGCGGGAATACGATTGCGTGATACGGGAGCGGGAGTACTACCTCTTCGACGTCGGCATGGCGACGGCGTTTATGATATTGCGCGCCACGGAGCTGGGCCTGGTCGCGCACCCCATCGCCGGCTACAGCCCCCGCAAGACGAGGGAGGTCCTGGGCATACCGGAGGAAATGGACGTCGTGACGCTGGTAAACGTGGGCCGCCACGCCGATACCATTAGCCCGGTGCTGTCGGAGGACCAGGTCGCGGCCGAGACGGAACGGCCCGAGCGGCTGCCGTTCGAAGACATCGCGTTCCTTAACCGTTATCCCGCCGACGAATCGTAAACGCCGTATGTGCGCGGCGAACGCCGGGCTCGAGATGCTGGCCTCGCTCGGCGTCGAAGGTGACCCGGCGCCTTAGCGTTTAAATTTACCCTGGAAATCTTTTTTCGATTTGATTATATTTAGCCGCGAAAGGAGAACGCCATGGCCGAGAGAACGGGGCTGGTAACGATGGGCGGCAACGCGGTGACGCTCGTCGGCGACGAGGTCAAGGTGGGCGACGAGGCGCCGGACTTCGTCGTCGTCGACAACGACCTGCAGCCGGTCAACTTCTCGTCCTACCGCGGGAAGGTGTGCGTCGTCGCCGCCGTGCCGTCGCTGGATACGGAGGTGTGCTCGACCGAGACGCGCCGCTTCAACGTCGAGGCCGCGTCGCTGGGAGAGGACGTCGTCATCCTCACCGTGAGTATGGACCTCCCCTTCGCGCAGAAGCGCTGGTGCGGGGCCGCGGGGGTGGACCGCGTCGTTACGTTGTCGGACCACCGCGACGCGTCGTTCGGCCTGGCCTACGGCGTCCTCATCAAAGAGGTGCGCCTGCTGGCCCGCGCCGTCTTCGTCGTAGGCCGCGACGGCGTCGTGCGCTACGTCGAGCTCGTGCCGGAGCTGGGCGAGGAGCCGAATTACGAGGCCGCGTTGGCGGCCGTCCGCGAGCTGACGTAAGGTAGCGCGGGGTAATCGGTATGGCAGAGAGAGAATTGAACGTACTCGTCGGCGGCGAGGCCGGGCAGGGCCTGGCGACGGTGGGGTCTATCCTGACCAAGAGCCTCGTGCGCGCCGGCTATCGCGTCGTCGTGACGCAGGGCTACCAGTCGCGGATACGCGGCGGCCACAACACCTTCGCCGTCCGTGCGAGCGCGGGCGAGGTCGTCGCCCCGGGCGAGGCGGTGGACGTACTGGTGGCGCTTAACGAGGAGACGGTCGGCCTGCACCGGGGCGAATTGGCGCCGCGGGGGATAATAGTCGCCGACGAGGCGTTCGGCGCGGGCGGCGACGGCGTGCTGGCGGTGCCGTACAAGGAGATAGCAACCGGCCGGTACCGCAACGTCGCGGCGCTGGGCGTCGTCGCCTGTCTGCTCGGCCTCGACGAAGAGCTCGTGGCCGGCGTCGTGGAGGGTTATTTCGGCAAGAAGGGCAAGGCGGTGGCGGAGAACAGGCAAGCCCTGAGTAAGGCGTTCGCCTGGGCCGCCGCGCTCGAGCCGGCGCACCGGCGGCCGCTGGCCGCCGCGAGCGAACCCGCCGAGCGCCTTGCGCTGAACGGGAATCAGGCTATCGCGCTGGGGGCCGTATCGGCGGGCGTTAAGTTCTGCGCCTTTTACCCTATGACGCCGTCGACGTCGATACCGCTGACGCTCATCGCCCACGCCGAGGAGATGGGCCTTACGGTGGAGCAGGCCGAGGACGAAATAGCGGCGATTAATATGGCGCTGGGCGCGTCGTACGCCGGCGCGCCCGCTATCGTCGCGACGTCGGGCGGCGGCTTCGCGCTGATGGTGGAGGGCGTGAGCTTGGCGGGTATGACGGAAACCCCCATCGTTATCGTCGTGGCGCAGCGGCCCGGCCCCGCCACCGGCCTGCCGACGCGCACCGAGCAGGCCGACCTCGAGTTCGTCCTGCGCGCGGGTCACGGCGAGTTCCCGCGGGCCGTCTTCGCGCCGGGCGACGTGGAGGAATGCTTCCACCTCACGCGGAAGGCGCTCGAGCTCGCGCAGAGGTTCCAGGGGCCGACGTTCGTGCTGACGGACCAGTTCCTCGCCGACTCGTACCGCGCCGTCGAGCCGTTCGACGTGGAGGGCTTGCCGCCGGTGGGCTCGTACGCGGCGCCGCCCGAGTTCGCCGAGCCGTACGCGCGCTACGCCGTAACCGATAGCGGCGTTTCGCCGCGGCTGCTGCCCGGGGTGAGCCGTCACCTGGTCGTCGTCGACAGCGACGAACATACCGAGGACGGCCACCTCACCGAGGACCTCGACGCCCGCGTGCGCCAGGTGGAAAAGAGGCGCCGCAAGGAGAGCGGCATCCGCGCCGAAGTCGTGCCGCCGCGGTACGACGGCGACGAGCGACCGGAGCTGTTGTTGGTATCGTGGGGCTCGAGCAAGGGCGCCGTCGCGGAGGCGGCGGCCAACCTCAGAGCGAACGGCGTCAACGCCGCGACGCTGCACTTCCCGCAGGTGTGGCCGCTAATCGCCGAGCAATTTCTGGGCCGCCTGCGCGAGGCGAAGCGCGTAGTCGCCGTCGAGGGCAACGCGTCGGGCCAGTTGGCGCGCCTTATTCGGGCCGAGGCGGGTTTCGAGGTAGGCGAGCGCGTAAGCCGGTACGACGGCCTGCCGCTCACGCCGGAATATATTTTACGCGGGCTCAAAACGTGATATAAAACGGGGTCGGGTAACTTATGGTAAAGCTTGAGGATTACGGAAGGTACGAGACGGCGTGGTGCCCGGGCTGCGGCAACTTTGCCATCGTCGAGGCGGTGAAGAAGGCGTTGGTGGCCTCGGCGCTCGAACCCCACCAGGTGCTCTTCGTCTCGGGCATAGGCCAGGCGGCGAAGGCGCCGCATTATTTGAACGCGAACGTCTTCAACGGCCTGCACGGCCGCTCGCTGCCCGCGGCCACCGGCGCCCGGCTCGCCAACCCGGACCTCAAAGTAATCGTCCAGAGCGGCGACGGTTGCAACTACGGCGAGGGTGGCAATCACTTCCTGGCGGCTATACGGCGCAACGTAGATATAACGATGCTCGTCCACGACAACCTGGTTTACGGCCTGACGAAGGGCCAGGCCAGCCCCACCTCCGAGGACGGCTTCGTAACCAAGGCCCAACCCCACGGCCCCACCGCGGAGCCGTTCAACCCCGTAGCGGTCGCCGTCGCGATGGGGGCGTCGTTCGTGGCGCGCGGGTTCTCGGGCGAGGTGGACCACCTGGCTGGTTTGATTCAGCAGGCCCTGGCCTGGCGCGGCTTCGCGCTGGTCGACATCCTGCAGCCGTGCGTCTCGTTCAACAAGGTGAACACCTTCGCGTGGTTCAAGAAGCGGTGTTACTTATTGCCGGACGACTACGACGCGGCCGATTTCGGAGCCGCGATGAAGGCCGCGTACGAGTGGGGCGAGCGCATCCCGCTGGGCGTCATCTACCGGCGCGAGAAGGGTTCCTTCGAGGCGCGGTTCCCGGCGGTCGCCGCGGGGCCGTTGGCCGGGCAAGATGTCTACCGCGCGGCGCTGGCGAAGGTTTTAAAGAAATACGCGTAGCGGCCGTTAGGCCGGCGCGGCTCGGGCCGAAGGCGAAAGGAAAACGATACTATGGCGGAGATGAACTTAGAGAAGTACAAGATGGAGGACCTGCTCCTCACGGCGATGAAGGCGGAGGTCGGCGCGCGGGACGTATACCGCAAGCTGGCGGCGCGCGTGCACAACGCCATGCTCAAGGACCGGCTCGAGTTCCTGGCCGGCGAGGAGGAGAAGCACCGCGGTTACTTCGAGGCGCAGTTCGGCAAAGATTTCCCCGATAAGAAAATCTGCTTGCCCGCGAAGGGGGTAGTCCCGCTCCCGGAGGTCAAGCTCGAGGGCGAGGACACGCCGCTGAGCCGGGTGCTGGAGGAGGCGATGGACGCCGAGCTCGCGGCCTACGACTTCTACCGCGGCATCGCCGGCCTGTACGCCGACGAGGCGACGCGAAATATGATATTCTACGTCGCGTCGATGGAGATGGGCCACTACCGCCTGCTGGAGATAGAGCGCGAGAACGCGGAGCGGTTCGAGGTCTTCGAGGTCTCGTGGCCCGACATCCACGTTGGGCCATAACGTTTGATTTAAGTCAAAGCGCGGGAGTCAATACCGTGGTATGGTGCGGGCGCCGTCAAACGGCGCGGGTTATCTCGTGAGGGAATAAACCGGAGTCGATAACGCAATAGAAAAGGAAGGGGTATCGTAATGGCCGAGATATTGCAAATCTACAAGTGCGAGGTGTGCGGCAACATCGTCGAGGTGGTGCACGGCGGCGCCGGCGAGCTCGTGTGCTGCGGCGAGCCGATGAAGCTCTACGAGGCGAATACCGTCGACGCGGCGGTCGAGAAGCACGTGCCGGTGAAAGAGAACGCCGAACACGGCATCAAGGTCAAGGTCGGCAGCGCCGCTCACCCGATGACGGAGGAACACCACATCGAGTGGATCGAGGTTATAGCCGGCGACAAAGCCTACCGCGAGTTCCTGAAGCCGGGGGACGCGCCGGAGGCGACGTTCTGCATTGACGCCGGCGACGTCGTCTTGCGGGAATATTGCAACCTGCACGGCCTGTGGAAGGGGTAGCGCGGTCGGCGTTGCCCCGAGCCGCTAAAGCGAGGTGACCGGATTGGTCGACGCGAAGGATAACCTGGCGTTGGATACGGGGACGCTTACCGCGGAACAGGTTAACCTGATATTAACGCATCTCCCGGTGGACCTGACCTTCGTAGACGAGGCGGACGAGGTGCGTTACTACTCCGCGACGAAGGACCGGATTTTCGCCCGCGCGCCCGGCATCATCGGGAAGCGGGTGCAGGAATGCCATCCTTCCCAGAGCGTCCACGTCGTAAACAAGATCCTCGACGAGTTTAAAGCCGGGACCAGGGACGCGGCGGAATTCTGGATCAGACTCGGCGAGCAGTTCGTGTACGTCCGATATTTCGCGCTGCGCGACGGCGACGGTAACTACCGCGGGACGTTGGAGGTGAGCCAGGAGGTGTCCGGCGTCCGCGCGCTGGAGGGCGAACGCCGGCTCCTCGATTGGTGAACGCACCCTCCAATTAGGGATTGATTTCGACGGAGAGGTTGGTGCTTATGTTGAGCGACAAGATCCAAAACGCCCTCAACGGCCAGCACGTGGCGGAGCTTTATTCGGCGTACCTGTACCTGTCGATGGCGGCGTATTTCGACGCCGAGGGCCTGCCCGGCTTCGCCAACTGGATGCGGGTGCAGGCGCAGGAGGAAGTTTCCCACGGCATGAAGTTTTATTACTACGTGAACGAGCGGGACGGCCGCGTCGTACTCGGCCCCATAGACGGCCCCCCCACGGATTGGGACTCGCCGGTCGCGGCCTTCGAGCACGTCCTGGCGCACGAGCGTAAGGTGACGGCGTTGATAAACGGGCTGGTGAAACTCGCCGCGGAAGAGAAGGACCAGGCGACGGCCGACTTTTTAAGTTGGTTCGTAAAGGAACAGCTCGAGGAGGAAGAGTCCGCGGAGGCCGTCTTGCAGAAGGTCGCGGGCGCGGGCGCCGAGTTGGCCGCGGCGGACGGCGAGCTGGGGGCGCGGGTATTCAAGCCCCCCGCGGCTTCGTCCTAAAACGGAACCTGTTCGCCGGCGGAGGTAAACGATGAACGTCGAGGAAGCGCTCAAGACGGCGCTCGAGTTCGAGAACAAGGTCCGGGACGCGTACCGCGAGATGGAGCAGGGCGCCGGAAGCGACGTGGGCCGGAGGGTATTCGACGTGCTCGCGGCCGAAGAACAGCATCACGTGGAATACTTGGAGAGCCGCTTAAGCGAGTGGCGGCGGAAGGGCGTGATTACGGCCGAGGGGTTGGAGACCGCGATACCGCGGCGGGAGGCGATAGAGGAAGGCGTGAAGAAACTCTCGAAGGAGGCCGGCGGCGAGGCGCTCGGCGGCGAGGTCGAGATGCTGCGGCGGGCGCTGCATATGGAAAACGAGGCCGGCGATTTCTACGGGCGAATGGTGAAGGAGCTGCCCGAAGAGGCGCGGCCTCTCTTCGCGCGCTTCGTCGAGATCGAGGACGGCCACAACGCGATCGTCCAGGCCGAGCTCGACTACGCGAGCGGCTCGGGCTTCTTGTTCGATTTCCGCGATTTCGAAATTACCTAAGTAAACGCTAAGGCCCAAACGACCGAGGAGTAGACGGCATATGGCCAATACTCAGGAAAACCTTAACGCGGCGTTCGCCGGCGAGAGCGAGGCCAATCGCAAGTACTTAGCATTCGCGGAGAAGGCGGAGAAGGACGGCTTCCCGGAGGTCGCCCGGCTCTTTCGCGCCGGGGCGGAGGCCGAGACGGTTCACGCTATGGCGCACCTCCGCCAGCTGAAAGCGGTGAAATCCACCGCCGAGAACCTGGAGGCGGCGAAGGCCGGCGAGACGTACGAGTACACCGAGATGTACCCGCCGATGGTGGAAGCGGCGGAGGCGGAGGGCAGCCCGGCGGCGCTGACGTTCAAGTACGCGCTGGCCGCGGAGGAACGCCACGCCAACCTGTACGCCCGGGCGCTCGAGGCCGTGAAGGCGGGGCAGGATGTCGAGACCGGCGGCGTATACGTTTGCCCGGTGTGCGGCAACGTCGTCTTCGGCAAGCCGACGGCGCCGTGCGAGATATGCAACACCGCGGCGGAGAAGTTTTTCGAGATTGAATAGCCCGGGAGGCCGCGGCGCGCCCGTTTGGTGGGCGGAAACGAGGGCTGCGTTTCGCAACGGGGACGCCGCTATATGCCGTGGGTAATCGCGGCCGCCGCGGTCGGCGGTATGTAATATGAGCGACGTCGAGAAGTTCAAAGCGGAGCGTGAGGAACTTAACCGTCTCGTCCTCGAGCGCGCCAGCAAAGAGATGAAGCGGTTCTTCAACGTCGACGCCGGCGTATACCGCGACGGCGCGCTACCGGCCAAGGTGAAGGAGCTGTTGGGGCTGGTGTCGTCGCTCGCGCTGCGCTGCGACGATTGCGTAACGTACCACCTGGGGCGATGCCGCGAGGAGGGCGTGACGGACGAGGAGCTCGCGGAGGCGCTGGCGGTGGGCCTCGTCGTGGGCGGCTCCATAACGATACCCCACCTCCGGCGCGCGTTCCAACGGTGGGAAAAGCTGAAGGGCGAAGAAGGAGACGAGAGAGGAAGGAATCGATGACCGACAAGGCCAAGATCTACGAGGGGCTCCTGCCGAACGTGAAGGCTATTATCGGGGGTTCCGGCTCGCGGGAGAAAAAGCTTCAGCGAATTTGCGACCTGCTCCGCGGGGAAGTGCCCTATTTCGACTGGGTCGGCTTCTACTTGACGGACGCCGAGAACCCGGACGACCTCGTCCTGGGCCCGTTCAACGGCGCGCCCACCGAGCACGTGCGCATCTCCGTGGGCACCGGCATCTGCGGCCGCGCGGCGCATACCCGCCGGATGTTCGTCGTCCAGGACGTCTCGAAGGAGACCAACTACCTGGCGTGCAGCCCCGACGTCAAGGCCGAGATCGTCTTGCCCATCTTGATAGGCAACCGCGTGTGGGGAGAGCTCGACATCGACTCCCACACCCTCGCGCCGTTCTCGAGCGAGGACGGCGAATTCCTCGGCAAAATATGCTCGCTGGTCGCGGACCTGGCGCGCGCCGGCGGCTAGGGCGGAGGAGGGGAAGCGGAGGAGGTAGCATACATGGTTACGGAAATATGCGAGGGCGTGTACTGGGTAGGCGTCGTGGACTGGGCTTTGCGGCACTTCCACGGCTACGAGCTGTCCACGCCGCGCGGCTCGACGTACAATTCCTACCTTATTAAAGACGAGAAGACGGTCCTCGTCGATACGGTGTGGGGGCCGTTCGCCGACGAATTCTTGGCCAACGTCCGCGAGGTCGTGGACCCGGCCGCGATAGATATCGTCGTCGCGAACCACGCCGAGTCGGACCACTCCGGCGGCCTGCCGGCTATTATGCGCCACTGCCCGGAGGCGACCGTCGTCGTCTCCAAGCGCGGCGCCGAGAGCGTCCCGGGCCACTACCACCAGGACTGGAACTTCAAGGTCGTCGGCACGGGCGATAAAATTAATATCGGCCAACACGAGCTGGTGTTCGTCGAGGCGCCCATGCTCCACTGGCCCGACAGCATGTTCACGTACCTCGCCGGCAAAAACCTGTTGATGCCCAACGACGCCTTCGGCCAGCACTACGCCACCGACAAGCGCTTCAACGACGAGGTGGACCAACACGAGCTTTACGAGGAAGCGCTCCGCTACTACGCCAACATCCTCACGCCGTTCAGCGAAATGGTCATAAAGAAAATCGACGAGGTCCTGGCGCTCGGCCTCCCCGTCGATATGATAGCGCCGAGTCACGGCGTCATCTGGCGCGACGACCCGCTGCAGATCGTCGAGAAGTACAAGGAGTGGGCCGCGCAGAAAGGGGAGCAGCGCGCCGTCATCCTGTACGACACGATGTGGCAAGGCACGCGGCTTATGGCCGAGGCCGTCGGCGCCGGCCTGGCCGCCGAGGGCGTCCCCTATAAAATATTCTACGCGCCGGTCGCGGAGCGCAACCAGGTGCTGACGGAGATATTCCGGGCCAAGGCCGTCGTCGTCGGCTCGCCCACCGTCAACCGCGGCTACATCTCGACGCTGGGCACGTACATGGAGGACCTGCGAGGCCTGGGTTTCAAGAATAAGGTCGGCGCCGCGTTCGGCTCGTACGGCTGGAGCGGCGAAGCGGTCAAGATTATTGAGGAACATCTCGAGCGATGTAAGATAACGGTGGCGGCGCCCGGCGTCCGCGCCAAGTGGCAGCCCACCGCCGACGACCTGGCGGCGTGCGCGGAGCTGGGCCGCGAGGTCGCCCGGGCCGTGAAAGGGGCGTAGCGTGGCGGCGGAGTATAGTCCGCAGTGTCTTTATAATTTAACCTACGGCCTGTACGTCGTGACGGCGTGCGCGGACGGCAAGGCCAACGGCCAGATAGCCAACGCCGTCTTCCAGGTTACGGCGGACCCGGCGCGCGTCGCCGTCAGCCTGAACAAGGAGAACCTGACGCACGAGTACGT
>Ga0307380_10005198_pt1 | contig 17326 bp, 12 predicted proteins | sample UN3MG_FD_202239 | JGI IMG/M metagenome (GOLD analysis project Ga0307380, IMG submission 202239) | Soil microbial communities from Risofladan, Vaasa, Finland - UN-3 | ecosystem: Environmental > Terrestrial > Soil > Coastal area > Acid sulfate soil | place: Finland: Risofladan, Vaasa | collected...
GGCGTCTCGGTCGAGGTGCGCGGCAACGCGGGGCAACCGGTCGGCGTGTTTCTGGAACTCGCCGGGCGGCCGACGAAGCACACCCAGATGGTGCCGGCCGGCGGCGGGACTGCCCGGTTCGCCGTGCCCGTCGAGGGCGACGGGCCCTGGCAGGGGCAGGTGTCGGTGATGGCCGCCGACGCCCTCGAGGCCGACAACGTCCGGTACTTCACGGCGGCGGCGCGGCAGCCCATCCGCGTGCTGGTGGTCGATGCGGCCGACGAGCCGGGCGCCCGCCTGCGGTCGGCCGACCTGGTGGCGGCGGCGTTTGCCGGCGACGCCGACGTGCCCAAGCAGGTGACGCGTCTGTCGGCCGCCGAGGCCGACCCCGGCGCACTGGCCGCGGCTGACGTCGTGTTCTGGGTGGGGGCGCATCGCCCCGGCCAATGGGCGGCCGCGCAGCAGTTCGTCCGGAACCGAGGTGCTTTCGTCTGGGTGCCGGCGGATGCCGGGGCACCCGCAGACAAGGGTCTGGCGGCGTGGCTCCAGGTGCCCGCCGACGCCCGGGCCGCCGCGTCGCCGGAGGGCGTCACGGTCGACCCGGCGGGGTACGCGTCGGACCTGTTGGCGGCCTTCGAGGGCGGCACGAGCGGCGACCTGGGGGCGGCGATCTTGCGGCAACGACTGCCACTCGGGGCGACGCAGGGCACGGCCGTCCGTTTCCACGACGGGTGGCCGGCCATTCAGAGTCGGCGCGAGGGAAAGGGGCGGGTGGTCGTCCTGGCTTTCGGTCCGTCGCCCTCTTGGGGCGACCTGGCGAGCCGGGCCGAGTGGGTGGTCCTCGTGCACTCGCTGGCCGAGGTCCTGGCACCGCGCGGGCCGCAGGTCGCCAACCTCACGACCGGGCAGGCTGCCACGCGGGCCGTTTCCGGCCGCGCCCCGGGTAATTACACCGGGAAAACGCCCGGCAGCGAAGAAATCCATTACTCGGTCAACGCAGAGGCCCAGGAGACGGCCGACCTCGTGCCGCAGGTGGACCGCCTGAAGACCGCCTTTGCCGACGACCGCCTGCGGGTCGTAACCGGCGATTTCGACCCGGAAACGGTGGTTTCGGCTTGGCGGAGGGGCTGGGGCGTTGACCTGGTTCCCCTTCTGGTGGTGGCGTTGGCGGCGGTTCTGGCGGGGGAGAGCGTGGCAGCGGCGGCCCTGTCGGGTCGCGGCAGGCGTCGGTTTCAGTCCTGATTAGCGGGCCGTTTCGGCCCAAGACGGCCCTTTTCCCTTTGACAGACCCTGCCAGGAGGCGGTACAGTATCCGCGACGGGGGCACTCCGGATCCCCGGTCGACACGGCGGGCCCTTTTTCAAAGGAGTAGCCACATGCTGGAGTACGACAGACTGAGAGAGATCGTGGCTTCCGCGGAAGAGGACATCATCAAGGCGGACAAGGGAAACAAGGCCGCCGGCACCCGCGTACGCAAGACGATGCAGGACATCAAGGCGGCCGCCCAGGTCGTTCGCGTGAAGGTCCTGGAGTTGAAATCCAGTCCGACAGACCCGTCGGCGCCGCCCTGTCAGCCGCCCTGCCAGTAGGGGGCAACGCCGAAGCGCCGGCGCGCCAGGCGGCTGAACCTGGCCGAGCTTCGCCCGCCACGCGGGCGTGGCAAGGAAAGTCCCGACATCGGGCCCGCCCGTGCCCGGTCGAGTTGGCCTGAGGACGGCCACCCCGGACCGGCGAGCGGGCCTGCGGTTTCCGAAGGTGGCAGAGAACGCCGCGACGGAGAAGACGCATGGCGCCGCCGCTGCTGGTGGACCTGACGACCATCGACCTCGACCGGGTCGTGATGCCGATCGAGGAGATCCGCCGGTTCAACCCGCACCGGTACGAGATGGAGCAGTTGACGGCCATCGCGCACCTGGACCGCGAGGCGGGGCAGATTGTGGCCGTCCGGGACGTGCGGGACGACGAGTTCTGGGTCCGCGGGCACATTCCGGGGCGACCGCTGCTGCCGGGTGTCCTGATGATCGAGGCGGCGGCCCAGATGTGTAGTGTGTACTACAAGTGCGTCAGCGAGGACCCGCGGTTTCTGGGGTTCGGGGGGGTGGACGGCGTGAAGTTCCGCGGCCAGGTGGTGCCGGGCGACCGGCTGGTGTTGCTGGGCCAGGCCCTGGAACTTCGCGACCGCCGGGCCGTGTTCAACACGCAAGGCGTGGTCGGCAACCGCCTGGTCTTCGAGGCCAGGATTACGGGCATGCCGATCTGAACCAGGATGACAACGAAACGGGCTATAGAGGCCGCGGCGCCGGACGCGCCGCCGAAGGGGAAGAACGATGGGCATGCCGGGGCGAAAACTGTCGGGCCGCAAACACCGCCAGCGACACGGATTCCGGACCCGCATGAAGACGCGCGGCGGCCGCGACATCCTGAAGCGCCGCCGCAGGATCGGCCGACGCCTGCCGAGCGCCAGACACTGATCCCACCCCCCAAGCGGCGACCGATTGCGACACCTCGGGCCGACACCGCGGTACGTGTTCAGCGTGTGCCACGGCCGGCCTTGCCCGGCCGCGGGCCGCTCGCTGGCGCTCGCGGCTAGCGCTGCGCCGGGGCACGTGGCCAACCGAGAAAAATTACGGGGTTTCGGTCAATACGGGCGAAGCGCGGCCGTCTAAGCCCGTGGGCGTGGAACGCGGTGGCCCGACAGGTTTTTGGTGACACAAACGTCGGTTACAGCGTATAACGTAGCGACGCGGCATGGGCGGGGCCAGGGCGAGTACCTGAAAGGATATCCGATGCGGAAGGCGGTCTCGACAGGCTTGGTCGTGGGTCTTCTGGTGGGGCTGGCGGGACAGGCAGCCTTCGGGCTGACGGACGAGGAGGTGGTCAAGGCCATCGAGAAGGCCCAGCAGTGGCTCATCAGCCAGCAGGGCCCCAACGGGGAGTGGCCCGAGCAGAAACATCATGCGGCGGCCGTCGCGTGCGGGCACACGGAGATGGCCCTCTTCACCCTGGTGTACACGGGGGTGCACCCGAATCGCCCGGCCGTGTCGAAGGGCCTCGATGCCCTGCTGACGCGGACCACCAACTACACGTACGCCGTCTCGATGCGGACGATGGCGTACGCGCACCTTCAGAACAAACTGGCCGGCAAGAAGCGCGACATGGTGCGCAAGGCCCTCCAGCTGGACGCCATGTGGCTCGTCGGCGCCCAGGGCCAGCACGGCGGGTGGGACTACGGCAACGCCAGCGGGCGGTACGACTTCTCGAACACGCAGATGGCGATCCTGGCGCTGCGCGAGGCGGCGCTGGCGGGTATCGAGATACCCCGCTACGTCTGGGAGAAGGCCCAGAAACTCTACTTCGACCGCCAGCAGAAAGACGGGGGGTGGAACTACGGCGACCCCGGCAACGATGGCATCGGCGGCAACGTGCCCGGTTACGGCACGATGACGGGCGCGGGCCTGGCCAGCATCTTCATCACGATGGACAACCTGGACCTGGCGAGCGGGTGCCCCTGCCGCGGCGGCAAGTCCGGCCGCGCGGGCGGCGACTTCGACCGCCGCGTCGATTCGTCCCTGCTCTGGCTCGAGAAGAACTTCAAGCCCGATGGCAACCCGAAGTTTCCCCAGGGGGAGGGCTCGCACAAACTCTACTGGCTCTACAGCGTCGAGCGGGTCGGCATCGCCGCCGGGTACAAGTACTTCGGCACCCACAACTGGTTCAAGGAAGGGGCCGAGCACCTCGTCAAGACCCAGGGCGGCGGCGGCGAGTGGGGCGGCATACCCGACACGTGTTTCGCCACGCTCTTCCTCTACAAGGGCCGCGCGCCCATCCTCTTCAACAAACTCGAATACGAGGGCGAGTGGAACAACCACCGCCGCGACGCCGCCAACCTGACCACCTACATCGAGAAGGTCAAGGAACAGATGTTCCACTGGCAGATCGTCAGCCTGCGGGCCCCGGTCAACGAACTCCACGACGCCCCGGTCCTCTACATCACGGCCGAGGTGCCGCCCGTCTTCTCCGACGAACACAAGAAGAAACTCCGCGAGTTCACGGACACCGGCGGCACGATCCTGCTGGAGGCGTCGTGCGGCAACCCGGCGGTCCGCAAGTGGGCCCAGGGCTTCGTCAAGGAACTCTGGCCCGAGTGGCAGATGAAACCCCTGGGGCCCGACCACGAGTCGTTCCGGTACCCGAACCCCCTCAAGCAGCGGCCGGAGATCTTCGGCATCCACGACGGCATGCGGACCTTCCTGTTCTATGCCATGGACGACATCTCCTGCCCGTGGCAGACCAAGGCCTACGCCGGCCGCGACTACCTCTTCAAGTGGGGCATCAACCTGTTCACCTACGCGACCGACCAGAGCCCCCTGAGGGCCAAACTCCAGGAACGCCTCCCGAAGGAGGAGGAGCGCTACACCACCCCGGTCAAGGCCGGCAGCCGGACGAACCTGCGGCTGGCCCGCGTCAAGTACGACGGCCCCGGCTGGCTGACCGGGCGCAACTACAAGGTGCTCGACCCGCTCAAGGAGGCCCTCTCCAAGAAGGCCTCCGTTAACCTGGCAGTTGACGAACAGGGCCTCGACCCGTCGGCCCTGGGCGACTGCGAGGTGGCCTACCTCATCGGCCCCGGCGAGATCGGCCTGGCTGCGCCCCAGAAGCAGGCCCTGAAGGACTACGTCGCCAAGGGCGGGTTCGTGTGGGCCGAGGCGGCCGGCGGGTCCACCGAGTTCAATGGGGCCTTCCGCAAACTGGCGGCCGACCTGGGCTGGCAACTGAAGGTCATCCCCCAGACCGACCCGATGATGACCGGCCGCCTGCCCAGCGGGGCCGGCTATGGCCTGATCTCGGGCGTCAAGTTCAGCCGGGCCCTGCGGGTCCTGCGACTCGGACGGCCGCACGCCGAACTCACCGGCATCTGGGCCGGCGACAAACTCGTCGGCGTCTACAGCCCGTTCGACATCCTGTTCGCCATGACCGGCTACAACGCCTACGACCGCCGCGGATACCAGACCCAGGACGCCATGGCGGTTGCCATGAACATCATCCTGTACTTGACCGACCGGCCCGCGAGTTGATAATAGATGGTCGGCGGTGCGTGCGGACCGACTGAACCCGGAGCCGACCACGAGAGGGAGAACGGGCCACGCCTCGCCGTCGAACCGGGTTCGCCATCGGTCGCCCACCCCGAGCGCGAAAGGGGTTCCAGATGACGCGCAGGTCCAAGGGCGCTTTCGCCGCGGTCATGGCCGCCTGTCTGCTGGCGGCCGCCGCCCTGCGGGCCGAGGAGCCTAAGCCGGCCCCGGCCCCGAAACCCATCACCGACGTCGAGGTGAGCCGGGCCATCGAGCTCGGCCGCCAGTACCTCGTCCGCCAGGCCAAGCCCGACGGCTCGTTCGCCACCGGCAACATGGCCGGCGGCCTCAGCGCCCTGACCTTCATGACCCTGGCCTACATGGGCGAGCACCCCAACCGCGAGCACATGGACAAGGGCCTGACGTACCTGATGGACCTGGGGGCCGACGTCAGTTTCCACGATCGCCAGGGGTACGCCGTGCCCATCCGCGTCATGGGCCTCTCGTACGTCTACAAGAAACTGCTGGGCGGCGGCCGCCGCTTCGTCCAGATGAAGGCCAAGGAAGACATCATGCGCATGCAGATGGGCCAGGCCACGGGCGGCGGGTGGCGCTACAAACTCGCGGGCGGCAACGAGTACGACTTCTCGGTCACCCAGTGGCCCATCCTGGCCATGCGCGACGCCGAGCGGGCCGGCATCGAGTTCCCCGACCCCACGAAGCACCTCCAGAAGGCCCTCGACCTGTACCTCAGACACCAGCACGAGGAGGGTGGGTGGTACTACCAGGGCAAGGCGAAGGGCACCGGCTCGATGACGGCGGCGGGCCTGGCGTCGCTCTTCATCATCGCCGACTTCCTGGAGCCCGGCAGCGGGTGCCCGTGCTCCCGCACCGGGACCAGCCCGCGGACCGCCACCAAGGCCGAGCGCGCCATGGACGCCGCCCTGGGATGGCTCAGCAAGCATTTCGACGCCAAGAAGAACCCCGAGGCCGACGGTCGGACCGGCGCCGGCAACCGGCTGTACTGGCTCTACTGCGTCGAGCGGGTCGGCATCGCCGCCGGGTACAAGTACTTCGGTACCCACGACTGGTACAAGGAAGGCGTGGCCGAGATCATCCGCCAACAGGGCAAGAACGGCAGCTGGGGCCAACTCGACAACACTTGCTTCGCCCTGCTCTTCCTGTACAAGGGCCGCGCGCCCATCCTCTTCAACAAACTCAAGTTCGGCGACGACAAGACCGTCTGGAACGCCCACCGCCGCGACATCGCCAACCTCACCCACTATATCGAGCAGACCAAGGAGCAGATGTTCCACTGGCAGATCGTGGAACTCAAGGCCCCGCTGGAGGAACTGCACGACGCCCCCATTCTCTTCATCACGCCCGAGACCGTGCCCGAGTTCCCCCCCGAGCAGATGAAGAAACTGCGCGACTTCACCGACACGGGCGGCACGATCCTCTTCGAGGCGTCGTGTGGCAACCCGCCCGTCCGCAAATGGTTCATCGACTTCGTCGCCCGCGTCTGGCCCGAGTGGAAAATCGCCAGGCTCGGCAAGGACCACGGCGTCTGGGGCGCCTTCAACAAGATGAAGGCCCGGCCCGAGATCCTCGGCGTCAGCGACGGCGTCCGCACCTCGGTCTTCTACAGCCCCGACGATATCTCCTGCGCCTGGCAGACCCGGGCCTTCACCCAGAAGATGTACCTCTTCAACTGGGGCATCAACCTGTACACCTACGCCACCGACGGGGCCCCCCTGCGGGCCAAACTCGCCGGACGCGAGCCCCCCAAGTCCGACCGCTACGCAGGCCCCGTCAAGGCCGGACCCAGGAAGACCGTCACCATAGCCCGGGTCAAGTACGGCGGCAACTGGGAGGCCGGCGCCAACTACCGCGGTTTCGCCGGCATCGCCAAGCACGTCAAGGCCAAGGCCGATATCACGCTCGATGTCCGCGAGCCCAAGGAGGCCCCCTTCACCGACGGCGGCACCGAGATCAAGGACCTGGCGGCCGGACAGGTCGCCTATCTGGCCGGGTCGCAGGACTTCGCCCTCACGGCCGACGAGAAGAAAGGCCTGAAGAAGTACCTGGACGACGGCGGGTTCCTTCTGATCGAGTCCGTCACCGGGGCATTGGCCTTCGACCAGGCCGTCCGCAAACTCGCCACCGAGATGGGCTGGCAACTGAAACTGCTGGCCGGCACCCACCCGCTGCTCCACGGACGCATGGACGGCGGCGCCGAGGGCTACAACCTGACGGCCGGCGTCGAGTACCGTAAGGCCCTTCGCCAGGACGGCATGCTCGGACGCCGGCCCCCGCGGTTCGACGGCATCTACGTGGGCGACAAACTCGTCGGCCTCTACTCACCTGTCGACATGGTCTTCTCGACGACCGACTACGAGGCCCACCTGTGCCGCGGATACAAGACCGAGGACGCCATCGCCGTCGCCACCAACCTGGTCCTTTACCTCTCGACGCTCAAGTAGCAACCAAGCAGGACCCGGGAAACGACCCGGCACCCGACCCGACCGTGACCCGAAACCCCGCGCGAATCCCGTGTCTGGCCCTGGCCGCCTGTCTGGCGGCCGCCTGCGCGGTCCCCGCCACGGGCGCGGCACGGCGGTCCGACGTCCCCCTGGCCGCCGGCATCTGTGACGACGACGTCACCCGGGCCATCGAGAAAGGACGCGAGTACCTGCTGAGCCTGCGCAACGCCGACGGCTCGTTTACTCAGGATCCCGCCTGGCGCAACTGCTACACCTCGCTTATCCTGATGACCGGCCAACTGGGTGCCGCCGCCGGGTACGACCTGACCGCCGGCGTCCAGTTCCGCCGGGCCCTGCGCATCGGCCGCGCCAAAAAGGATTACGCCGAACTCTGGGGCGTCTGGGCGGGCGAAAGAATAGTGGGCGTGTACTCGCCGCTGGACCTGATGTTCAGCCTCAGCCCGTACGAGGCCCACAACCTGGGCGGATACAAGGCCGAGGACGCCGCCGCCGTCGTCACGAACATCGTCCTGTACCTGACGGCCCGCGGCGCGCCCGCCGGGGCCGAGCCGGCGCCGGACGCGCCGGCCGAGGCCGACGAATCCGCCCCCGCCCGGCAGCCGGGCCTCTCGATCCCCCGCAAGTCCGAGGGCGGCGCCGCCGTGCCGTGGTAGCCCTACAGCGCCACTTGCCGCGCGGCGGCCTTCCCAGGCCGCCGCGATCGGGCCCGACGCATGTTCCTGGCGGCCTAGGAAGGCCGCCAGGCGGAAGGAAGTGGCGAAGTAGGAGTAGCGACTCCCGGCCGAGAGGCCGGCGCAAGGGAACGCCCCGCGGCAGGTGATACCCACCGCGGGGCGATGCCCTTCTTGGCCTCCCCTGAAACTATCTGCCCGCGCGGCGAAGCCGCCCGGCCAGCACGACCAGTCCGCCGATGCCGAAGAACGCCAGCGTCGCCGGCGCCGCCACCGTGCCCGTGCCGCACGCCGCGCCGCCCACGCCAGAAAAACGGGGAGATCGGCCGCGCAGGCCAACCTCCCCCGGAAAATCACTCAATTACACTCTCACCCGCTCCCAAAACGGGCACGGCTAAGTATACCCCCAAAAAGGGCCTAAGTCAAGCCGGGCGGGGGCGATTTTGTCCCGCCGACGCCCGGAAAGGGGAAATAGGGCGGCCGGGCGGCGTCAGGCACGGGTCCGGCGGTGGAACTCCTCGGCCAACTGCTTCGTAATCGGCCCCGGTTTGCCCGTGCCGATGGGCCGCTTGTCGATCCGCACCACGGGAACGACCTCGGCGGCCGTGCCCGTCAGGAAGCACTCGTCGGCCACGTAGAGGTCCTGGCGGGTGAGGTTTTCCTCGCGGACCTGGATGCCGCGGCCGCGGGCGATGTCGAGAATCTCGTTGCGCGTGATGCCCTCGAGGATGCCCGCCGCGGTGGGCGGCGTAAACAGGCACGCGTCGCGCACGATGAACAGGTTGTCGCCCGTGCACTCCGCCACGTACCCCAGGTGGTTGAGCATAACGGCCTCGAGCGTCCCGGCGTCGATGGCCTCGATCTTCGCCAGGATGTTGTTCAGGTAGTTGAGGCTCTTCAGACGCGGGTTGACGGCGTTGGGGTGGTTCCGCATGGTCGCGGCGGTGATGATGTCGAGGCCGTTCTCGTACAGTTCCGGCGGGTAGAGCGAGATCTTGTCGGTGATGATAATGACGTTGGGGTTCGCGCAGCGGTTCGGGTCGAGGCCCAGCGTCCCCTCGCCGCGCGTCACCACGACGCGGATGTAGCAATCCTTCAGGTGGTTGGCCTCGAGCGTGCCGACGATGGCCTTGGCCATGTCCTCGGGCGTCATCGGGATGGCCAGGCGGATACCCAGGGCCGAATCGTACAGCCGCCGCACGTGGGCCTCAAGGCGGAAGACCTTCCCCTCGTACGAGCGGATGCCCTCGAAGACGCCGTCGCCGTAGAGCAGCCCGTGGTCGAAGACCGAGATCTTGGCGTCGGCCCGGTCGTGGAGTTGACCGTTGACGTAAACTTTCGACTCCATGCCCGGTACCCTTCGTTCGCTCGTCCGCCGCGGCGCCGCTCGCGCCCGCCGCACCATTCTTCGGCGCCCGAGGCCGCGTGACTTTAGCGGCCCGTCAGCCCTCGTGCAAGAGTTTACCGTCCCTCAGGCGCACGACCCGGTCGGCCCGCTCGGCCACCCGTTGGTCGTGGGTCACCATGACGACGGTCAGGCCGTCGCGTTGGTTGAGCCGCGCGAGGACGCGCATGATTTCGTCGCCGGTGGCCGAGTCGAGGTTGCCGGTGGGCTCGTCGGCAAAGAGGACGCGCGGCTCGTGGACGAGTGCCCGTGCGAGGGCGGCCCGCTGGCGTTCGCCGCCCGAGAGTTCGCGCGGCAGGTGGGCCAGCCGCTCCGAAAGGCCCAGTTCGCTCAGCACCTTGACGGCCCGCTGGCGGTGCCGCGACCGGGCCGCCGGCCAGAAGGCCAGCGGCGTCCGGATCATCGCCGGCAGCAACGTGTTGCCCAGGACCGACAGGTCCGGCATCAGGTAATAGAACTGGAAGACGAAGCCGATGGCCCGGTTCCGCATGCGGTCGCGCCACCGTTTCGGGCAGGCAAAGGCGTCCTGGTCCTCGAAGAGGACGCGACCCTCGGTCGGCCGGTCCAGCAGGCCCATAAGGTGCAGCAGCGTCGACTTGCCGCTGCCCGACGGGCCCAGGATGCACACGAACTCGCCCCGGCGGACCACCAGGTCCACCCCGTGGAGCACCCGCAGGCGCGACGCGCCCATGTGGTAGTCCTTGACGAGTCGCTCGGCCGCCAGGATGGGCTCACTCATAGCGGAGGGCCTCCACCGGCTGCTTGAGCGCCGCCAGCAACCCGCCCGCCATGCTCGCCAGCGTCGAGAGCGCCAGCACCCCCACCCCGATGGCCACGCACCACGCCGGCGACGTGTGCTGCGGAATGTGGTCGAAGTAGTACATCTCGCGCGGGAACACGTCGATGCCCAGCGACTGGTTGACCCAGACCTCGATGGCGTCGAGGTTGCCCAGCATCAGCAGGGCCCCCGTCAGGCCCACCGCCACGCCGAGGGCGCCGATGGTGAACCCGTACCCCAGAAACAGGCTGCCCACGCCGGCGTCGCGGGCGCCCAGGGCCTTCAGGATGCCCACGTCGCGGCTCTTGATGTAGGCCATGACGTACGAGATGAGGGCAATCAGGATGCCGAACCCCAGGAACATCACCCCGAGCATCAGGGCCGTGATGTTCCGCTCGACCTCGACCACCGTCAGGATCATCCGCTGCTGGGTCTCCCAGGTGTTGACCGAGAGTTGCAGGATACCCACCTCGGGCCTCTCGCGGGCGAACTCGTGCCAGGCGTCCTCGATGCGGCGGGCCAGGGCCTCGCCATGCTTCGGGTCGGCGATGCGGACCTGGACCTGGCTGGTGCGAGGCACCACGGCGGGCCGGTCGGCCGTGGCCGGCTGGCCGTCCATCCCCGCCATCTGCTGGGCTACCTCGAAGTCAACGTACACGTGCGACGAGTCGGCCTCCCAGTACGCGCTCTTGAACCGGTCCACGAGGGTGAACGCGCGGCTGACGACCTTCGGGACACCGCCCGCCCCGGTCTCGATGGCGCCGCTGGGCCGGATCGGGATGGTCGAGACCACCACCTCGCCCCCGTACTCGACCAGCGGGAAGTCGATGACCTGCGTCCGCGTGACCTCGACCGGGCGCGACGGAAACAGCACCGCCAGGGCCACCAGGCCCACGAACACGCCGGCGCACAGGACCGTGGCGACGGTCCATCCCGTGCGGCCGGGCCGTCGCCTGCCCGCCCGCCAGACGTACAGCGCCGCCACGCCGACCACAACCGCCAGAACCGCTGCCAGCACCCGCCAGCCGGCGCCCTCGCGGACCGTCTCGGGCACGTGGTTGCTCATCGGCACGCCGATGACACCCACCCCCGCGATGCACCCGGGCCGGGGCGGCCGGTCGTCGCGCGGCCAGACGTCGGGCACCCGCAGCAGGTCGGCCGGCCGGGACGACGGGCCCCGCTGTCGCTCGAGGTACTCGTGGAACCGCCCCATCTCGGCCTTCTCGCCCGGCCGGATACCGATGATCATGCACGGCCGCACGAGCGGCTTGACGGCGCTGAGGCGCGGCTTGATCCGCACGACGGCGTACGTCTGGATGACCGGCGTGGCCGCCTCGACCCCCGGCATCGCCTCGATCCGCCGCACGAATTCCTCGTAGTACGGCAGCCCCTCCATGTGCGCGTCGACGATGACGTCCGACAGCGTGCCGCGCGTTATCTCGCGCGTCTCGTTCACGAACCCGTCCATGATGGCGAACACCAGGACCAGCAAAAACACCCCCAGCGCCGCCGGCAGGGCCGAGACCAACGGCACCACCGCTTTCCAGCCCGAGAACAGGTACTTGAGGCAGATGACGTGCTTGTAGACGGGCGTGGCCAGCACCAGCGCCACCAGGCCGAGCAACACCACGCCGGCGCCGACGGCCGTCGGAATCAGCCACGGCGACGCCAGCCATTGCTCGTTCATGCGATAGGTCCTCGGGGCCAAGGCCACGCGACGTTCAGCCACGCCAGTACGCCCGCGCGCCGTCGTTTAGCCGCGGCCGGTACGGCCGCGGGCAGCGCCAGTGGACGCTCGACGGCCGCTCCCGTCGCCGTGCCGGCGACGGCTAAACGTCGCCACCCTCCGCCGACCGGCCGCGCGCCGTCGTTTAGCCGCGGCCGGTACGGCCGCGCGTTAGCGGCACGCACGCATCGACGGCCACCCGCGTCGCCGTGCCGGCGACGGCTAAACGTTGGCGACGGCTAACCGTCGGCGCCCTCCTCGGCCGGCGGGGCGTCGCCGCGCGGCCGCAGGGCCGGAAACAGCACCACGTCGCGGATATTCGATGCGTCGACCAGGAGCATGACCAGCCGGTCGATGCCGATGCCCAGCCCGCCGGCCGGCGGCATGCCGTGCTTGAGGGCCTCGATGAAGTCGGTGTCCATGACGGCCATCGTCTCGTCCTGGCCGGCCAGTTGCGTGCGCAGCGCCTCTTCCTGCACGTCCGGGTCGTTGAGTTCGGTGTAGGCGTTGCCGATTTCCATGCCGGCCACCATCGGCTCGAACCGCTCGGCAATATCGGGCCGGTCGGCCTTGCGCTTGGTCAGCGGACACAGCCGCGCCGGCCAGTCGATGACGAACGTCGGCTGGACGATGTGCCGCTCGACCGTAGCCTCGAAGACGTCGTGCGTGACCACGTCGAGGTGTTTGCCGGCCTCCTCGATGCCCATGCCGCGCGCCTTGGCCCGGATGGCCGCCTCGTCGCCCAGCGCCAGGCCCGCGTGCTCGGCCAGGAGGTCGGCGTAGGCGGCCCGCCGCCAGGGGGCCTTGTACTCGATCTGCAGGTCGCCGAAGGGCAGGCACGTCTGGCCGCCCGAGACGGTCCGCGCCAGGTGCTCGACGAGCGTCTCGACGATCTCCATCATGTCGGTGTAATCGGCATAGGCCTGGTACAGTTCCAGGAGGGTGAACTCGGGGTTGTGGCGGGTCGAGATGCCCTCGTTGCGGAACACGCGGCTGACCTCGAAGACGCGTTCCATGCCGCCCACCAGCAGCCGCTTCAGGTACAGTTCGGGCGAGATGCGCAGGTAAAAGTCGACACCCAACGTGTTGTGGTGCGTCGTGAACGGCCTCGCGGCCGCCCCGCCGTAAATCGGCTGAAGGACCGGCGTCTCGACCTCCACGAACTCCCGCTCCCGCAGAAACCGGCGGACCTCGGCCAGAATGAGCGACCGCTTCAGAAACACGTCTCGCACCCCCGGGTTGGCGAACAGGTCGACGTACCGCTGGCGGTACCGGGCCTCGACGTCCACCAGGCCGTGCCACTTTTCGGGCGGCGGCAGGAGGGCCTTCGAGAGAATCTCGAACTTCTCGACCGCCACGGTGATCTCGCCGGTACGGGTCTTGACGAGCGACCCCTCCACGCCCACCCAGTCGGCCAGGTCGAGGAGTTTCACGCGCTCCCAGTCGTCGGGGCCGAGCGTTTTCTTGTTGAAGGCCACCTGGATGCGGCCGGTCCAGTCCGACAGGTCGGCGAAGACGAGTTTGCCGAACTCGCGGACGGCCGTCAGCCGCCCTGCCACGCGGGCCCGCGTGCCCTCGCCGGCCGCCTCGAACCGCCGCCGCGCCTCGGCCGCGCCGATCGTCTCGGCGTACCGGTGCCCGAACGGGTCGAGGCCCTTGGCGCGGAGGGCGTCGGCCTTGCGGCGCCTCGCCATTTCATACTCGTTGGCCATCGTCGCCCGCCGTCCTTCGAATCCGCCCATGCCCCCCGATGCGCAAGGTTAGGATATTAGGGCCGCACCGCGGCCGGAGCAAGCAAAACCCCCGCGCCGCGTTTAGCCGCGGGCGGTACGCCCGCGCGTACCGGCGCGCATGCATCGACGGCCGCTCCCGTCGCCGTGCCGGCGACGGCTAAACGTCCGCCGCCCGCGAACCGAAAACCGTGGCGGCCGCCGGCCCGGCTCCTCTATAATGGCCGTTCGCCCTACGGCGCTTCTCCAGGGGAATGCCATGGTCCCAGCGATGTTCGTGGTGGCGGCCCTCGCGGCCGCAGCCGCCTGGCCCGATCCGGCGGACGAGACGGCGGCCCCGCCGGTCCTCGCCATCCCGACACGGCCCGCCGACCCCCTGGCGCCGGCCGCCTCGGCCGTCCGGGCGTACATCCCCGACAACGCCGGCCTCGCCGTGCACGTCCGGCTGGCCCAACTCGTCAAGACCAACCTCTGGAAGATGCTGGCCGACCCGGCCCTGGGGATGTACCCGAGGATCGCCGCCGACCTGCCGCTGGCCATCGACCTGGAGCGCGACGTCGTGGCCGTCGCCCTGGTGACCTCGCCGGAGTACCTGCTTGGTGAGGCCCCGCTCGGCATGGCGCTGGAACTCAGCCGCGACGCCGGTGCCGACGCCCTCCCGAAAGACGCCCGGCCGGCCGATCCCGTGCCGGGCTCGCCGGCGCCGGTGTACCAACTCGGGCCCGAGGGCGTGGCGGCCCTGCCGGCGCCGCGCATCGTCTTGCTGGCCTCCAGCCGCGAGTGCCTGGCCGCAATGCTCGCCGCGGCCGCGCGGCCCGACCCCGCGCCGCTGGGCGACGACCCGCTGGCCGCGCCGGGCGAGGTCACCTTTGCCGCCCGGATGCCGCCCGCCCTCAAGGACCGCATCCTGGAGGAGTACCAGCGGTTCCAACGCCAGACGCTGCGGCCGCACATGGACACCGACGCGCTGATGGCGTTCGCCCTGTACTACAACCTGGTGCGGATCGGCGTCCAGGCGACCAGCATGACGGGGTCGCTTGACCTGGCCCGCGAGAAAGACGCCCTGCGGGCCGAGATGCGATTCGCCTCGCCCGAGATGGCGCCGTTCATGGCGGACCTCCTGCAAGCCCTGGCCGATCCGCTCCGGATGGGTCTTCCCGGGGTGCTGGGCGGGCGTCCGCTGGACGAGCCGCCGTCGCAGCCGTTCTACCGGGCAACCGCCGACCGGGCGACGGTCCGCGTAGCGATGGCCCGCGACACGGTCTACCAGTTCGTCGGCAGCCTGGTCGACACGACCCGGGATACGACGTCCGACGAGGCCGGCCGCAAGGCCAGCGCCCAGAACCTGCGGTCGCTGGGGGCGGCCATCCTGGCCTACTTCGCCGCCGAGGGGGCGTTCCCCAGAACCTGGTCGGACCTGACGAGGGCGAACCTCATCCGCGACCCCGCCATCTTCCGAAACCCCACGCTCGCAACGCACCTGCCGGCCGGCGACTACGAACTCGTGCCCCTGACGAAACGGGCCACCCAGCGCGACTGGCTCATGGCCGTCCTGGCCTACGAGGTGTACCCGCCCGACGCCCAGCCTCAGCGCCTGAACGTCCTGTTTGCCGACGGCCACGTCGAGTACGTCGACACCGCGACGTTCCGCCGCCTGTACCAGCAGACCCTCGAAAGCCTCGGCCGATAGGAGCCGCACCATGCCCCGAACGTTCGTCAACCAGTTGACCGTCCCCGGCGCCATCGTCGAGGAGGTGTTCCAGGTGGCCGGCAAGGACCTGCGGACCACCAAGAAGGGGGGCCTCTTTATCTCGGCCAAACTGCGCGACCGCACGGGCGAGGTGCCCGCCATCATGTGGGACGCCACGCAGGCGCTCTTTGCGGCCATCCCGCAGGACGGGTACGCCTTGGTCAAGGGCCGCGCCGGCGAGTACAACGGCGCCCCGCAGATCGTCATCGAGGCCATGCGGCCGGCCCGCGCCGACGAAGTGGACCTGGCCGACTTCCTGCCCGTCGGTCCCGGCGACCCCGACGAGCACCTCGCCCGCTTGCGCGAGGCCCTGGACCTGGTGAAGCGGCCGGCGCTGCGTGCCCTGTTGGACGCCGTCTGGGCCGACGAGGCCCTCGTGACCCGCCTGAAGCGTGCCCCCGCGGCCGAACGCCTCCACCACGCCTACCTGGGCGGCCTGCTGGAACACACCCTCAGCGCGGCCGAACTGGCCGTGCTCGTCTGCCGGCACTACCCCAAACTCGACCGCGACCTGCTGCTGGTGGGCGTGCTGTGGCACGACATCGGCAAGGTGAGCGAACTCGCCTACGCCGAGGCGTTCGGCTACACCGACTCGGGCAACCTCGTCGGCCACATCGTCCAGGGCGTGCTGATGCTCGAGGAGAAGATCCGCCAGGTCCGCGCCGCCGGCACCGGGTTCCCCGACGGTCTGGCCGACGTGCTGCGCCACCTGGTGCTGGCCCATCACGGCCAACACGAGTTCGGCAGCCCGAAACTGCCGATGACCGCCGAGGCGTTCGTCCTGCACCACATCGACAACGTCGACGCCAAACTGCACGCGTTCTGGCGCGACGTGGCCGCCGACGCCGACCCGTCGCGCCGATGGACCGGCTGGAACAGAATGTTCGAGGGGCGGCTGTACAAGGGATTCGAGGAGGAACCGGCCGAGGAGACCCACGACGACGCGGACGCCGACGACGGCCTGGCCGGCGGGCTGTGACGCGCGACGGGTCGGGTCTGAAACATGGTCACCCTTCGGGATGACCATGCCACCCGGCGGGCAGCGGCTGCTACGCCCCGTCGCCCTCCTCGTCGTCTTCCTCGCCCTCGGTGATGGCCCCGAAGATGGCGTCGTTCATCTTGCGCATCAGTTCGGCGTAGTCGGCCTGGGTGAGGGCGAAGGCCTTGATCGCCTCGTTGGCCGCCACGGTGTTGTGGAGGCGTTCGAGGTCCCGCTTCTCGTCGACCTCGACGGGCTGGCCGCCTTGCTCCTTGCGGGCGATCTGGGTGGCGGCGCGGTTGTAGGCCTCGAGGGCGTCGGTGGCAGCCTTGTCGTCGCGGACCTTGACGTCGGCCTCACGCAACTTCACGTACCGCGGATGGCTGCGGATGAGTTCGCCCAGCCGGCGCGCCTGTTCCAGAACCGCGTCGAAGTTATCTGAGGCACCAGCAGAGAACCTGATGGTGTGCTCGGTCGTGACCTTTATCTCTTCCTCGAACTTATCAGGCATCTGCCGTTCTCCGGGTCCACCCGTGCTTGTTTCGACCATTGCTGCCCGAAGCCTACCATCCAACACGCAAGACCGCAAGTCCGCGTTCGAGATCGATGCCACCGGCCCCGTGTTTGCGCGGCGGGTCCCCGCACCCGCCGCGCTTGAGGTTTGACTGCGGGTAGGCGCGGTGGGTACGGGGACCCACCGCGCACAAGCGGTGGTGTGAGTACGCAACCTTG
>Ga0307380_10005200_pt1 | contig 17323 bp, 10 predicted proteins | sample UN3MG_FD_202239 | JGI IMG/M metagenome (GOLD analysis project Ga0307380, IMG submission 202239) | Soil microbial communities from Risofladan, Vaasa, Finland - UN-3 | ecosystem: Environmental > Terrestrial > Soil > Coastal area > Acid sulfate soil | place: Finland: Risofladan, Vaasa | collected...
AAGGAGAACTATAACCTGACGGGCTATTTCAACATGCCCAAGGTGTTCGAGATTGCGCTGCACGACGGCCTGGACCCCCGCACCGGCCGCCGGGTCGGGCCTGCCACGGGGGACCCGGCGCAGTTCGAGACTTTCGAGGCGCTGTTGGAGGCCTACCGGCAGCAACTGCGCCATTTCGTGGACGTCAAGGTGCGCGGGAACAACGTCATCGAGCGGCTGTACGCCCAATACATGCCGGCCCCCTTCCTTTCCCTGCTGATTGACGACTGCATCGCCACCGGCCGGGACTATCACGACGGCGGCGCGCGCTACAACACCACCTACATCCAGGGGGTGGGCCTGGGCACCCTCACCGACGCCGTGACCGCCGTCAAGCATCACGTCTTCGACCGCAAGACCCTGACCATGGAAGCGCTGCTGGCCGCCCTCCAGGACAACTTTGTGGGCCACGAGCGGGTGCGCCAGACGCTGTTACACAAGACCCCCAAGTACGGCAACGACGACGACGAGGCGGACGACGTGATGCGCGCGCTGTTCGAGGCCTATTTTGACGCCGTGGACGGCCGCCCCAACACCAAGGGGGGCACCTACCACGTCAACATGCTGCCGACGACGGTGCACGTGTACTTTGGGTCGGTGATCGGCGCCACCTCAGACGGGCGGCTGGCCTGGACGCCGCTTTCGGAGGGCATTTCGCCCGTGCAGGGGGCGGACCGGCACGGCCCGACGGCGGTCCTCAAGTCGGTGGCCAAGATGGACCACGTGCGCACCGGCGGCACGCTGCTCAATATGAAGTTCACGCCCCAGTTGCTGCAGGACGACGAAGACCTGGTCAAGTTGGTCCAGTTGATCCGTGCCTACTTCCGGCTGGACGGCCACCACGTTCAGTTCAACGTGGTGGACGCGGCCACGCTGCGCGCGGCGCAAGAGAACCCTGGCCAGTACCGCAACCTGATCGTGCGCGTGGCGGGCTATAGCGACTACTTTTGTGACCTGGGTCAGGCCTTGCAAGATGAGATCATCGCGCGGACGGAGCACCAGGCGTTTTGAGGCCTGACTGGTCGTGCGTGGCACCCTGGCTGCGCCGGGCCAGAGACGATGAGAGGGGGCGGGTCGCCGCCCCCTCCTGGGTTCATGCTATCCTGTCCAGCCACCGACAACAGGTGCCTGAAGGGCCGAGGCCTTGTCCGGCGGGCCTCGCGCAGAAGCCCAACCCAGACAAGGCACAGGGGTCCTGGCCCAACCTGGGTTATCGCCCCAATACCCCCTCAGGGCCGCTGGTCTGAGACCTCCGCGTGTCGTCGCGCCGTATAGGAGCTTCATTCCAGTCCTCCCATTCACTCGATTTGTGCGTTGTGTGGAGGAGATGCCCGCATAATGGGAACTATGCCCCCTACCATTGCCGCCATCCTGTTCTTGGGCGAGAGTGGCACCGGCTCGTTGTAGGCGGATCTCCTCCAGCAACTGACGTTCCTCCCGCATTCGCGTCGCTTGCGTTTCCTCGAACCTGGTCTGTTGTTCCACGAGCCGTGCACGACGGTACGCATATCGTTCGTAGGCATGGACAGCGACAGGAGCGGCGATCCGAACGCCGGTGATGATCAGGAGCCCCGCGACGATGGCTGTGGCCAGGACCATCCCCAATTCATGCCGGCGATCCCGCCACAGCAAAGCCTGTTGGGCTTGTTCTTTCAGCGCCTGGACTTCATTGCCCTTCTGCTGCTGGTAGGCCTCCCGATCAATTCGCTGGCGTTCTTCCAGGCCCTTGTTCTCGATGCGGATTTGGTCTGCCTCGGCCTCTTCCCGGGCAGGATTGCCCCAATACGAGTCACCGACCACTATGTCTACAGTGAAGGCAGCGATGAGTAAGAAAACGACGAGCAACACTATTTCTTTCACTCCACTAGGCTGAGTAGTTACCACTCCACTTCCTCTTGATCCTGCACCCTGATACCCGCACATGTCGCATACCTCCACCCCCGCCCCAACTTAACGAACCACTTTGCCAACCGCGTTCCTAATCTACACCCTAAGTATAATTGAAGTGCAGTGCCGCTGCATGACAGGTGTAATACAGAACTCGAACAGCATGTTGTCAAATCTATGACGGCCTACCATCACTATATAAAGGCAAACCGCAGGCCTCAAAGGCCTGCGGCGGTATTCGTTCAACGTTCTTGCTTCTACAGGTGGAATGGCTCTATCACCTACCTAAGGTGTCTTCGAAAAACTTCTCAAAGCGAGACTTGTCAATGGCATACTTATTCGCTATTGATGGCAATACTTGCTCACGCAAGTACTGTAGTTCATCGAATTTGCAGTACTTGAAACCGTCATATATATGCTTGAAAGCAGCGCTGAGGCCAACGGCTTCCGCCGAGAATCTCTCAAAGTACGCTATGGAAAGCAGATAGTGTTCTGCGACTTCCTCCAACACTTTCAGCGTCGCTGGTTTGGCGCCGCCCTCTGTACCGATGTCAAACACAAGGTTCCCGTGGAGCAGTTCGATCTTGCCCATTTGAAGCCAATAAGCCTCGACGCATTCTTCCTCTGGAATTTCCTTCTCTACCCCGTGCTCTCGTAGCCTGTAATCCTTGGGAACACTTGTCTTGGCACGCTCCAGCCAGGCCCTGGTGTTGTCATAGTCGTGACGGAGGAAGTAAATCTGCGCCAGATCCTCACAAGAGTCCACGTACCACATCGGTACTTGGTGCTCTCCTGCCAACATAATACTTCGTTCTAGATACCGAATAGCTTCCAGAGAAATCGTCCTGGCTCGCGGACTATCTGGCGCTGTTTCATAGGCCAACCTGAACTGTTCTCGATGGGTGCAACCCAATTCGTTGAGGGCTTCTACCAGACGCACCGGCTCTCTCACGACTCTCTCAAAGATGTTCACTGCCCTCTCCAGATGCCTGACACTGTCGCTCAAGAACTGGTCGCACTCCTGATGTGGATACTCGCCGGCTTTCCACAGCCCGCCCAACTGGCGCAACGAGCGGCCCAGCGTGATTAAGGCCAGCCCGATGCCACGTTGCGTTCCCAACTGTTCGAGAGTACGCAGCGCTTCTGCACTCAACCGCTCGGCACGGTGAGGCTCTTTGAACTCCAGGTGAACGATGGCCCGAGAGTTAAGGCTCAGGCCGATGTGATAGTCGCGGCGCAACTGCCTGCGCAACCGGAGGCCCTCGTCTACCAGCGTCTCGGCACGAGTGCGATGACGAAGTAAGGCGTAGACGCGACCCAGGTTGTCGTTGGTGTTGGCCAACTCTTCCCACAACTCGGAGGCACGGAAATAGGGGAGCGCCAAGCGGAATTCCTTTAGCGCCGCTCGGTAGTGTCCCAGATGCATCCAGTGGGCATATCCTAGATTGTTATGCGCTCTGCCAAGCACCAGATTGCGCCGCCAAGCAGCGTATGGGCCAGCATCTCTTGGCGCCAATTGCTCAGAAGGGGAGCCGCTTTCGCGTTTGGCGATCACCTCTCGAAGCAGGTCGGCGGCCTGCTGCGCCTTTCCAGTGTAGATCAGAGCCTGGGCGTGATATACCGTGAGATCAGCCCAGGCCAACGCAAACCTCGCATCGTCTGGAGGATACAGGCCAGGACCGGTATCCCACACTGCCTCGGCAACACTCACTGCTCGCTCGCTCTCGCCCCGTACCATCACCCGCTTCACCCAGCCAGCCGCCGAGTCGCAGTTAAACTCCTCGACCAAACCCGGGGTATCGCGCAGTAACTGCCGATCAATGGGGCTCTTGCTCGCCAGGAACGCCATCACTTCACTGCGCATGCGCATGTCGAAGCCTACCTGTGCCGCGCGGATCGCAAGGTCGGCCTGCTCGGCATACCAGTGGTATCCCTCACGGGGGTTGGCTCGCAGCCGGTACAGCAACGACTCGATCTGGAGATCCTGCCGCTTCTTTTCATCGTTGGTGGCCTGCATCTGCCCCTCGTACCACTCCACGATGCGCTTGCTGAGGCGTTGGACTTCTTCGGGTTTCAGCACGTAGGTATCACAGAGCGAGTACATTTCATCGTGCAGAAATAGACGCTCATCTTCGGGATGCCGCTTCACGAAGCACCGACTGGCGATCTGGTCGAGACGCGATTGGCACTCTTCAAGATCCCACTCCCCTGCCAGATGCTGCAACAATCCGGCATCAAGCCCTTTGCGCGCGACCGCCAGATAACGTAGGACGCTGCGCATTGACCTATCTGGCTCATTCCCCATCACAGCCTCAGTCAGCAGATGGTCAATCTCTCCGCGGACTTCCCCCACTGTCCCGGTCATCACCTTATCCTGGAACTGACCGAAGCCAAGCCCGTGCTGGACCACCTCCATCGCCAGGTCGAGCCGGATGGGGCGACCGTCAGTCATCTCCCATAGCCGGTCCCAGAACGCCGGATCCAGATCGCTCAATTCTGGAAACGCTGCCTTCTCTCGCTCGAAGTAGGCCCGGGCCTCATCCCTATCGAAGCCACCCAATGTCATGGCCTTGTAGCGCACCCGTGGACTGGCAGCCAGCGTCTCTTCCAGGGCCTGACGCAGATAGGGATCTCCCTCCGGACGCCCCACCAGCAGCACAACGCAGTTTTCCCAGAGACACAACCGGTCCAGAAGCCAGGCCCTTACCGTGGTGCTTTCGTCCTCCATCTGGCACAGTCTTTGTATCTCATCCACCTCGTACTGAATACGCTCTGTGGTGTCTAAGGCTACGACGATGCGGGTCTTACCCGTAACATCATTCATACAGTCGGTGAACACCGAGGCCAGCTTGATGCGCTGAGCTTCCAACTGCTGGTCAATCATCCCGGCCTCTCGTCGCGCAGTCCAGGCTTCGCGCTCATTCCGATAGCGTTGGAACTGGCCGGCCGTCTCCAGTGCCTGGCTGAGGCGCGTTTCCAGGCCACTGCTGGAGTTCACATCCGCGTGATATAGATCCAGGATACCAGACCAGCGAGGACCTGAGGCCATGCCATCAGGGCTGCCCAACTCCATCCCCACCTGGCGCAGCAGGATCGTCTTGCCCTCGCCACCCTCGCCGGTGATGTAGAAGACACAGGTGGACCGGTCCTGGGCCTCGATGGCTGCCCGAACCTCTGGCATGATCTTGCGCGGGATCCATTCTGGCATCGCTTTTACCTCCTCGGGTCAACTCTCCATCCCGGCCGCGCGCCTCCGCGCCTCCGAGTGCAGGCGTTCGTAGTCTGCGCTGGGCAAAACTTCCTTCAATTCTTTGTCTTGCCTCAGTGCTTGGACCAACTCGGCCCAGGGTTCGGGATTCGGTGGTGCCTTGTCGGACAGGAATTGCTCCCACCAGGCTTGTATGGTAGGCAATTGCTGCACCGGCCGCTCGCAGCGATCCAGAACTGCCCGATGGTACGCCAATTCTGGCACATATCGGGCCAGGTACTGGGGGTACTCGTTCAAGTGGCCGTTATGAAAGCCAAAAGCGGCATGGTGTGCATCATAAAACAACGCTGGCTCGTCCAATTCCAGGAAGTGTGCCAGCAACCGGCGCAAGGTTGGATCGAACTCATAACTGTTTCTGTCGCCGTTCCAGTACAGGAGGTGGTGGGCCTGCAGTTCTGGAATGACCTCATCCAGATAGTAGGCGTCGCCATGGCCGGGCTTGATGAGGCCCAGGGGCTCCGCGAGCGCCCGCAGCGGTTCAACGCTAACCCAGCGCAGCACACTCGCAGGCTTGGCCAACTTCGCTGACGATTCCGGCACAGCCGCCAGGATCTCGCCGATTACCGCCTTTAGAATGCTCTGTACCACCGACGGCTCAATGAATTGCTCAACTCCCTCTGATTCCTGAAGACTAATGCCCTGATTTTCCAATGCAGTTCCCAAAAACTCGGTGACCAGCGGATGTCCAAAGGCACGACGATAGAGTGCCTCGCTCGCGGGAATGCTCGCTTTTACTTCCTTACCGGCAGTTTCAGCATCAAAGGCGGTCAGTCTGTGTGAATCTATGCGCCTACGAACCTGGAAGCGCTTCCAGCGCTGCAATTCCCCTCGACTCGTAAAGACAAATAGCACCCGGTCGGTTATCGCTAGGCGCTCTACCACGTGCTGTTCGAGCCAGAAAAAAGTTAAGTCATCCAGTCTCACCAAGTCATCTACGGTGTCTAGTATAATTAAGGGGGTGGCCAATCGAGCCGACCACGTGGTCACTGCGTTCACAAAAGCCTCCGCCCATTCATCGGCATTGGCCTTCTCCAGATCGGGTACTTCATTTCCCAATTGACAAGCCAGTTGCTTCCAAAGTTCCCTTAGCACTTGCTCTCGGTTGAGTCGGGTTTCTTGCCACAGCGCGGGTGAGGTCTCCCGGTTCAAATCCAGGCGCGCTGCAATAGTAGGACAGGAACCAAGACCACGTACCTGTGGGTCGGTGCGCTGGTAAAGACGCTCCAGCTCCATCAGCAGCCAACTCTTCCCCATGCCAAAAGCGCCCCAGAAACAGATGATCGCTGATGACATCTGTTTTCCTTGGATGCCAAGATCCAACTTGTCCTGAACTAATCTGAGCTCAGGTTCGCGATTGACAAAAGGGCGCGCCGGTTCAGGAGACCGACGGGGTTGTGGTCGAGAATCTGAATTCATCATATACCTCTACGCGATAAAAAGTCCCGGCTCTCTGGGATTTCGCGGGGTAACAGTCCAGTTCGCAGCGTTTTGCCGCCACATCTTGGGTAAGATCACCGCAAAATGGCCAGATATGGCGTCGAACAGGTGTTCACCCCGCAAAGTCCCAAAGACCCCAAATCCCGAGGTACTGAGCCATCAGCAATGGAGAAGGATACGAATTGGAATATATGCAGTGACATGGATAGGATCCACTGCTATGTGGCTCATCTGGTCGAATACCTCATGGAGATTGCCTTGGCCGTCATAACGGCTGGGGCGCCTGTCGCTGTGCCCTACTTCCCTGACCATCAACACTTCGCGCCAGAGCCAGCAGAGTTGCCAACGAAACATCAGCTGGCCATAGTGAGGCTAACTCACAGCCCCTGGCATGCTAGTACAACTATAGCACTTTCTCTGGAATAATGCTTGACAGGTGTATGACAGGTATATGACGGAGTGTTGACAGCGCGATGTACGCATACGTACACAAGACCTGCCGTGACGCTTCAGTCAACCTGCCAAAACGAGCTGAGGCTTGTGGAGGGCACCGCTCGTGGGGGCATACCATTCCTTGACAGGTTCGGGGTGGCTCTCTCTAGGCCACCAAGATTTCCCAAGCCAAGGTATCTCAAGAACAGAGACTTTAGTATCTTGGTGAGCGGGGAGGAACAATGCAAATTCTTCAACGGAAATAGATCCGAATTCACGGAATGGACGTCATGGTTGCTCAGCCAGCCCGGCAGGTCACACACATCGCGCAGATGGATTCCTGGCCAGTCGGTGTATAGCCCCAACGGATCAAGGTGGATGCCACCCAGACCGGCCCAGTTGGCACCAATGACGTCAGCGTAGAAAATATCACCGATATAAAGTGTGTGGGCTGGGGACATGTTCAGTTCGCGTAGGGCCGTTCTGAAAATAGCTGGCTTGGGCTTCTCAACGCCAAGGTTCTTGGAGTCAAAGATGCGTTCAAAGTAGTGGGCCATGCCCAGGTCATAGAACACTTGGTATGTTCGACCATCAGAATTCGAGATGACTGACATGCGATATCCCTGCGTGGCAAGGTCAGACAACACTTTGCGCACCCAGGGAAAGGTGAAAGTCCACATATTCTTCCGGCGGTGACGTTCCTCAAAAGCCTTGGCTATGGCATCGGTAGCGGGACCAGCGACACCAAGTGTCTCGAGAAGAGCGTATGCATAGCCCCGCCCCCACGGGGTCGGCAACTTACCAGACTGGCGATGTGCCTGAGAGTCTAGCGCATAGATCAGCCAATAGTAACCATGGAACAACTGCGTATCGGTTAACTCTATCCCCTGTTTCCGAGCCTGCTGGACAAGGAAAGACTGATCTGGGAATACCAGTGTGCCACCTGCATCGAACAGAAGGCAAGGTTTGGGTCGCAACCTGTCGGCCCTGTTTTGCTTACGTTCTGCTCTTTCTTGACCTCTGGAATAGGAGTATATAACCATTCCCTGATCCGTTTTGCTGCTCATCGCCCCGTCCTACCATTTCTACTGTCCCTATGCTTTGCTTATCCTTGATCTTGAAGGAATCATCCCTGATATCATCTTTCATGGTGAGTGCAAATTAGAAGCATCATTGGAAATTGCATCATATCAATCCTAAAGCCGGCGAGGTCCTGAAATTCAGCCTATCCCGGACTTTCTCGCCATCTCAGCTGTAGAGCCCAAGATCATCCTTGAGGCCATCGGGATGAAGGCGATATCCGCGCCCCCTGATCGTCTGAATGTACTCCGCATCTTGCGAGTACTTTCTAAATACGCGGCGCAGGCGCGCAATGGAAGCGGCGATGGCCTGATCGGCGACCCCCTGCTTCTCGGCTTGCGGCCAGGCCTCCTCTACCAGTAGGTCCTTGGTGCATACCATGTCCTGGTGCCGGTAGAGACAGGCCAACACGCGGTAGTCCTGCGGCGGAATCTCACTTGTGATGTCATATTCGCCGAGCCGAACAATGTGTTTCTCATCCTCCACACACAAAACCGCGTAATCAGCGAACCGAGCCACTCGCCGCCGCTTGTCCAATGCCGTTGCATAGTTTTCTTCTGCTACGAAATCGTCGCGGCGGGCAAGCCATTTGGCCTTAACCTCTCCCCAAGTTGCCAGCGCGATCAGTTCTGGCGGGTTGGGCTGCTGGCAATGGCCCTGCAACAGCATATCCGCCAGAATCAGCGCTGCCCGTGGCGACCCGCCAGCAAGGTCGGTGATTTCGCCGTTGATGACCTGGGCTAGTTCGTCTTTGCATAGTTGTGCCAGATCCTCGTAGGGCGGCTGTCTACGGCTGAAATGAATGAGCCTTTGTCTGACCAGCCCGAGTAGCAGATTGCTGTCTTTCCAGGATATATGAGAAATGTACAACCGGTCCGCCCGAAACCAGCCGCAGGCGCGCAGGGCTGACTCCAATGCCTGTGGCAATAGGAAGCGGAGTATCAGACCTGGGCATTCTATCAGCGACAGCGTGCCAAGCAGAGGAGCCAATAGCGCCATGGTCTGGGTTGGGTCATTGGCCGTGGGTGGAAACTCGTCCACACCGTCCACGAGCACCACACAGGCCTCCAGCCCAGCATCCTTGACTAGCATGGCAAAGCCCTGCAAGAGTTCCGGTGAACTAAGGCCATCCAGCGCACTCGAGAGTCCAGTGGCTGGAGCGTCCGCCAGATGGGGTGCAAAACGGGCCACATAGGCTGCCAGGCGCGACGCGACACCTGGGCTCGCCAGCGCGCTCTGTATCTTGGAATCGCTTGAGACCTCATATGCCAGCGCAGTCAACCCGAGATAGCAAAGTGTGCTGACGTGGTGTACGGGACGTATCTGCTGTATCTCACCGCCCGCACTATCCAGTGCCCGCTCAAACCCGCTGTAGGTGTAGGCTATCGCCAGCCATGGGCTATCTCGCTTGAGAGGACGGCACTGAGCGGCCAGCATTTGGCGTTGAGCCGTCTTGCCGCAGCCGCGCTGCGCAAAGATGACGCATGGCACAGTCAGGCGGAGGAATTCGTCAAAACCACCGATATCCACAAAGTAGTTCGGCAGGTCTTGATCGTGCTCAGCGTTCCACCTCTCGAACGGATTGGCGCGGAAACCCTTTCCCGCCAACCAGCGATCAAGGCTGGTATGGGGCTGCCCGGCACTGGCACTAGAGTCCATCTTGCATCCTTCAAAGGGCTTTACTCTGTAGCGAACTTTGTGGTCTTCGTGTGCTCCAGAAGCTCCAGCACCTCCTGCCGGAATACACCTACCCAGGAGGGTTTGAGCGTGTAGCTCTGTTCTAACTCAGGCAAGAGCTCTTGTCCTATGCGCAGTATATCCTCTGCCTCCAACTGGCTAAGGTGACCATAGAGGTGTTCAATGAAGAGCCGGTGACTCGTCAGCCGTGGCTGAGAAAGCGGGTACAGGTGCTCGTCTTCAGAAACGGATGAGGGATCGAACGGACGTTCCAGAAAGCGTCCAAAATAGCAGGCAGCAAGAACATAGTGCTCTATGGCCTGCCACATCTGTGAAATGCTCGTGGGCGGTTGTTTCCCATCGAACATCATGTCACCGCGCAACACGTGGATCTTACCCAACTGTTGCCAATAGTCCTCAACGCATTCTTCTGGCGAGACTATACACGGATGACTATTCTTTCTCATTTTGTAGTCCCCTGGAATCGCTTTCTCAGCTTGTCTCAGATAGCGCTCCGCCTCCCTACGTCTGTCGAGCATGAAATCGGTTCGTGCCAGGTCCTCACAGACATCCACGTAAAGAGCAGGGTACTTGTCCTTGGGAGCGGCCTCCAGGCTTTTCTCCAGATAGCGCTTGGCTTGCAGAGCGCTCTCAGTATCACCTCCCTGACTCAATGCTACCAGTTCTCGATAGGCACATCCCAGTTCATTATATGCCTGAAAAAGTCGAATGTCCTCTTTGACAGACAGGAAGATGTCCCTGGCTTCTCCTAACGTTCTTATCGCTTCGCGCAGATGATGCTCGAACCTGGTGGGCTTACGGCTGTATCTCCAATAGGCACCCAGGTACCGCTGAGCACGCCCTTTGGTGATCAGTGCCAGACCAACGCCGCGTATGCCTTGTTCCCCCTGCTGTTTGAAAAGCCCCAGTGCTTCTTCGCTCATCACAAGTGCGCGATACGGCTCTCCAAAAGCCAGGTCTGCAATGGCCTTGGAATTGAGGCTCAGAGCGTAACGATAGTCATTCCGTATAATCTCTCGAATCTGCCGGCCGTGCTCAATCAGTAGTTCAGCACGAGTCTGGTAACCGAGTTGAGCATACACGCGGCCCATATTGTCATAAGTCGTAGCCAATTCCTCTTCCAACTGTTTCTCGGCAAGAAAGTAGGAGATGGCTACACTGAACTCCTTGAGGGCCGTTTCATAGTTGCCCCGATCCATCCAACAGGCGTATCCTATGTGATTGTGAGCGCGGCCGAGTATCTGGTTCCAACGCCGTGTCCCAAGTGGAAGGGCCCCATAGAACCTCCCTTGCCCCCCCAGGTCTGCAATTACACTTTTCAGCCGTTCAATCGCCTCATCTGTGTCTCCCACGTAAATCTGGGCATGGGCATACCAGACGTCGAGTTCACCTAAGGCCAGTTGAAACACTGGATTATTTTTATCACCAATGGCAACCATGGCATCGCAGTGCCTCTTTGCGGTACCCACTGCTTCCTCATACCTGGCCGAAGTTACGAGATCCTTCACATCCTGCACCAGATCGTCCAGACGCACTGTGTCTCCACCAGTTCCGGACCGCAGATCAGTGGACATCGGATATCTATTCTCGGATGTCATTGCCGAATTGGCCTTGTTTCTGTCATGAAGACTGGGAGGCTTCTCTTGCCGTCGTTTTGTCTGCCACTCCTTTAACGCATCCCGCAGTGCCTTCTGTCCAAACACGACGCTCCAGAGCACACCAAAGATCTCGATCACAAGTCTGACTATTTCAAAAGGTCCCATGTCGTCCCCCTTGCGGTTTGGCCAGGAAACTCACCCGGTTAGCCAGCCACGGCAGATCTAACGCGATTCCTGGTAGAAAGGTCAAGTACGGTCGGTTCCTGGGCTTCGGACCCAGTGGCACGTTGAATGATCCTGCAAATGGCCACCGCCTCGCTCTGCACCTGCTCCAGAGTATTGCCTGGGCTGCCTTCCACCATCGTCTTGAAAAGTCGTCCCTCAGTGCCAGAGTACCACGCCAACACCCTGGAGTTCTCGCCTAAGACTGCCTGCATATCTTCTCTCTGTCTCTGCAGAGGCCCAATTTCTTCCAGGGGCGGCATCCTGGCAACGTGAGTTGAAGCCAGTACCTGAGGGTGCTTTTGCAGAGGTCTGACCAGGTCACCTAGAGTACCTTGATCGCAGATGATTCCACTGATGATCATGGCTGCGTACAAGGAATCGGCCGCGGCATGATGGCCATCGTTGATGATCACGTTGCCGACCTGTTCTGAGCCCAGCAAGTAGTTGTTGTTCCAGATCTCGGCTTCTAGATGCTTGTCACCATGCTCGGTGGGCACGGTCCCGATACCCCAACTGCTCAGCGCTTTCTTCAGCCCGGTATTCGCCATGGGTGTCGTGACAATTGTCTCATCTCGCAACTTTCCGAGTTCGTGGAAGTACCTCGCCAGCACGAATAGGAAATCATCTCCGTCGTACATGCAGCCATCTTTATCCACAATCACCAATCGGTCGCCATCCCCATCGAAGGCGAAACCGTAATCCGCGCCGCAGCGCCGAATAGCCTCAATCAGGTCCTGTGGATGTTGGCGTACATACTCCGAACCGCAACGATCGTTAATCTTATGTTCTGCACTCTCATTCATAACCCAGACTTCGGCATGAAGCTCCTTGAAGACCAGTGGTGCAGTCTGTGAAGCCGCACCGTTGGCACAATCGAGGACCAGCTTCAACCTTTGCAGTGATTTGAACGGACAAAGTCTCACTTGATCCTGGATGTAGAGCTCTACAAGGTGTTGCCCGCTGAACTGCTGACCCTCATTGGCAGAGGGCTCCAATTCTTCGGCGGCGGACTCGTTGATCATATCCTCGATTTCCGCTTCTCTCCTGAGCCTGAGCCCCCTTGAGTCCACAAACTTGATCCCGTTGTATTCAGGCGGATTGTGCGATGCCGAGACGATCAGGCCGAGGCTGGCGTGTTCATGCCTGGTGAGGTAGGCTATGCCAGGAGTCGTCATAATCCCCAGATCTGTCACGTCAACACCCTGACTGAGCAAGCCGTGTATTAGGCCTCTTACGAGTCCAATACCTGAGGGGCGGGTGTCCCGCCCTATTATGACGTGTGGTGGATCCGTCAGGTCCCCGGATTCCCTGCGCAGAAATTGGCCTAGCGCACTGCCGATGCTCCGGGCAGCCTGCGGCGTAAGAGGCCACTCGCCGGCAATACCCCGAATGCCGTCAGCACCGAACTTCACTCGCATTTCCACTTCGCTTCGTACTCTAACCTCGCTCCGAAAATCGGACAAGAGCAGCAGCCAGGTACTTCACAGTCGCTTGATGAAGATTAGATCCCAGGATAAGGTGCATCTGGCGTGCATAGGGCTGTACACTTGTCTGACATCGAGAATTGCTTCCATAGTTCTATGCCTATCGGTTCAGTGGCAACTCCACTACTGTAGGCACAATCTGCCAGGTGGTAGAGAATTTCTACGACACGTCCAGGAGAAATACCTTCCTGATTTTGAAGCCACTCGCGGAACTCATCCCGCGCATCTTGCGTAAGCAGACGGCTGATATGCTTAATGCCCGTATTGGGGCCACCATTCCAGCGACTGTCTAAACGTCTCTCGATAACCGCTTGACAATGTGCCGCGGTCCAGGATATGGCACATTCAGCAATACGACGGCGATGGATCAGCTCTAGCAGGCGATTCCGCAGCGGCGCCATGAGTTGCTGGGGTATGAATATCCTCAGTGCCAGCGGCCCTCCTCCGCGTCGCTTGGCAATTGCCCTGCACAGCTCGGCAATGGCTGTGAGCGCCTGGGCATTTCGGCTCGCACCAGATGGTTGTTCATCGAACAGTTGATCTATATCATCAACGAAGACGTACACCCGTGTAGGCTCTGGTGAAGCCGACAACAGGTGCCCAAGTGCGTCGCTGCACTTGCTGAGTATGTGCCTCGTATGCTCGTGTGGGGAGAGGTCCTTTGGGATTGAGAACCGTTCACACACGTGATCGTGGATGCAGGCGGCCAGGTCCCAGGCGGTCACGCTATTCTCGTGGATTCGTACGTGTTGTCCGATGTCACAGACTTCCAGAGCGTGTTGTTCTCCCTCTCTGGCCTGCTGCGTTGCCCAGCGGAAGTAGAAGGTTTTCCCCCCTCCTCCCGGCGCGAAGATCAACACAAGCCTGCTTGTATCTGGTGACTTTACCCTGTCCAATGTAGGGGTTGGCCCCAACCCTTCCAGATTCGCATTCACATTCGGGTCTACATGCCACAAGTGAAATAGTTGTGGTATGTTCTTTTCCACTACGTCTTCGGCATTGGACCATGTAAATGGGTTAGCATTGTAACCACGCTCTTTCCACCATTTATCAAGTCCCACTCCGGCGGAGTCTCCGCTTGGTGTCTGCTGCGCTGGATGCAGGGCCCCCATTGTGTCAGCGGTGACTTCATGCCCTTTTCCAACGGCACTAGCTGTATCGCCAGGTGGTTCGACAGGTAGGCTTATGCTCCACTTGCGGGGTAGCTCGAAGGCGTATTCGCCAGGTGCGTCGTGGTAGGTCAGCAAATCCTTGGTCCAGAACCCGCCTTGCCGATCGCTGTACATCCGCAAGTAGACAGTGCCCTTTCCCGAGTCGAAGTCAAGATGTACCAGGTTGTACGCGTTAGGATATTCGCGCGTCTCGTAGCAGGCTCCAGCGCCAATCACCATTGCATCGCTTCCTGGCGCTTGTAGACGTGTTAGGCCAGTACGGTGCAGGTGACCGTGGAGCACGAAATCACAATTGCCAAGCAACAACGGCTCACAAGCCTCGTGGTCGGAGTCCTGTAACCAATCGAAAGGATGATGCATCAAGGCAATGCGCACGTCCGCGCGCTTGGCCTGGTCGAGGGCGGCTCGTACCTGTCGCTCTCCCAGGAGCAGGTTGAGACGGTCCGCGTCGGAAGCCGAAGCCCAGACGGAGTTGAGGCCCAGAATGGCGGCCCATCGGTTGCCAGCAATTTTGCGCCGCTTTACGTAAGAGTACTGTGCGCTGTTAAAGACCGGGCCTTTTCCAAAATATGAGTTCACGAACTCTTGATAGCGATGGAACCGTTGCATGATGACGGCACGGTGTACCTCATGTCCTAGCAGTTCATTGACTGCCGACCGTTGGGCGCATTTGCTCACAATGTCGCGTGCCTCGTCGGATATGGCCCCCCTGTCCACATCGTGGTTCCCCGGGATGACAAACAGATGATCCTTACGAACTCTCGTAGTTCGGCGCAAATCCTTCAAGAACCGCTGCGCAAGCGCGTACTCCTCCGGCTTACTGGCGAAGGCAATGTCGCCCGTCATGAAGATGAAGTCAATGTGCTCGAGGCAAGGCGCGATCTCGATCCGATTGGCCAGGTCGCGGAGCAGGGCCTGCGCGACTACATTGGCTTCATAGGCCTCGGACTCGCGCCAGTGCAGGTCGGAGATGTGAAGCCAGGTAGCAGTTGACACAGTTTGACCCTCCACTTCAGCGATGGCTTTCACATTACAGCCCCGCTCTTTGTACCAGTACCAGGTACGGTGACACCTTAAGCTTTCGGTTCAGCAGTCTGCTGGATCACTTGCCGAATTGCATCCGCCGTTTTCGACGCTTCATCGAGCGTGCTATCGCGACTGCCCTCGACCATTACTCGGAAGGTCCCCGGCTCGGTGCTGGCTGACCAATAGAGTATCCGGCTGCCTTCCCCTAGCGCTGCTTCCTTCACCCTGATTTGGTTCTCAAGGGACTCTCTCTGTTCCAGCGCAATCGTGTTCGGCATAGGGAATGAGATGATGACCTGAGGATGCTTTCGCAGGGGAGCAGCCAGGTTCCTCAAGCCGACGCCTGAATCACGAGCCAGCACTCCTGCCAACACCAATGCGGTGTAGATGGCATCGGCTGCCGTGTGATGCCCATCGTTGATGATGATGTTGCCACTTACCTCCCCCCCTAGCAGATAGTCACCGGCCCACATGGCCGCTTCCAGGTTCTTGTCTCCTTTCTTGGTATACACCGCTTGGATGCTGGATTCACCTAGCGCTTCCTCCAACCCCCGGTTGGCGATCGAGGTAGTGACCACCGCGTCCTCTCGCAGGAGATTCTGCGAACGATAGTACATGGCCAGGACGAACAACAGGTCGGTCCCATCGAACACGCGACCACCCGAGTCCACGACGACCAGGCGGTCCCCATCCCCGTCGAAGGCAAACCCGTATGTTGCCCCGTTTTGTTGCATTGCTTCCATCAGGTCCTGGGGATGTTCTCGCACGTGCTCGGAGCCACGGCGGTAGTTGATGTTTCTCCCCTCTACAGCGCAATTGACAGCGATCGCATCGGCCCCCAGCCGCTGGAACGCTTCGGGGGCGACCCGCGATGCCGCCCCGTCGGCGCAGTCCAGAACAATTTTGAAGCCTTCGAGCGACCTGGCCGGGCACCACGCGACGTGATCCTGGATGTAGTTCTCGACCAGGTGTTGCCCTTCAGTGCGCTGGCCCGGATCGGCGGCCAGGTTGGGGGCCTGGGCGATACAGTAGTCGGCCAGTGCCTCGATCTCGATCTCTTCTTCTCGCTGCAATCTCAACCCATTGTACCTCAACAGCTTGATGCCGTTGTACTCGAATGGGCTGTGGGATGCGGACACAATCACACCCAGGTCAGCCTGCAACCTTCTGGTCAGGAAGGCCACTCCCGGTGTGGTCATAATTCCCAGGTCTATCACGTCCACGCCCTGGTCCCTCAGCCCGGCTTCCAGGCAGTGTACGATGCCCGTCCCGGATGGCTGTGTGTCGCGACCGATCACGACAAATGGGCGCTCACGTCGAGGCCGGCCAGAGACGTACTGCCCCAACGCCTGGCCGATCCTGACCACGATGTGCGGCACGAAAGGCCACTCTTCCACGATGCCGCGGATCCCGTCTGTGCCAAACTCGATTCTAGGCATGGCTTCCTACCCCGGAATCGGTTGGGGCAACGTGGCTGGAGGGGTTTTCGCTCGACTGCATTTTCGACCAATGATCCAACACCAACCTGGCCGCTTCATATAGGTTGCTGGCCACATAGGTGGATACGTCGTGATCCACAATCGTTGCTTCCGTCTTGGGTGACTGAATCAACACCGTTGCAGCCACCCCTGCCAGCCGTCCTGCCAGAATGTCAGAGCCTTTATCGCCTATCATAAACGATAGGTTGGGCCGGATGTCGAAATCCTCCATTGCCTGCAGCAGCATGCCAGGCTGCGGTTTCCGGCAGCGACACTCCCTCCTGTACGGAGGAATACCAAACAGAGGATGATGTGGACAGGTGTATACCGCGTCCAGGAATGCGCCTTGACTTTGCAAGGCTTGCGCCAGCGCCTGGTGAACCTGGAGGAGTTCCTCTTCGTCAAGCAGACCTCGTGCGATTGCCGACTGATTCGTGACGATCACGATTAGAAACTGATCCTGGAGCAGTTGAATGCCATCCACTGCGTCGGGCAGCAG
>Ga0307380_10005201_pt1 | contig 17319 bp, 13 predicted proteins | sample UN3MG_FD_202239 | JGI IMG/M metagenome (GOLD analysis project Ga0307380, IMG submission 202239) | Soil microbial communities from Risofladan, Vaasa, Finland - UN-3 | ecosystem: Environmental > Terrestrial > Soil > Coastal area > Acid sulfate soil | place: Finland: Risofladan, Vaasa | collected...
GCTGGTTTGAGACTCGTACAAACCCCCGGTTTACCACGTGTTCAAGGACCAAGCTAGTTCGGCTCGGCCTCCGCTTCCATAGTATCACCCTACGCGTTGCCCCCGTTCAACGCGGGCTCCATCGCCCTTCATTCACTCCACATCCCGTTGATTCCCTCCACCGTCCGCTCAACCAGCACCTGTCCGCCTTCGGGCCCCACCACGTTGCTCTCGATGATCGCGCTGTAGCCGCCGCCCGCGACGGCCTTCTCCGTGGGCACGTATTTCCCCGTGGTGCAGGCCAACTGGATGAGGAACGTCTGCACCGCCTTGCTTCGGGCCTTGATCTGGACGCCGTAGTCGAGGAAGAGCTCGAACGGGTTGGTGGCGATGGCCACGTCGCCCAGGCGGATCACGTGCAGCTCCATCGCGTGGAAGGGCTCCTTGTCTTGCTTCGCGTACCGATCGACCACCGCCTGGTGCCAGTCGCGGTGCCGGACGTCGGCGGTGCTCGGGTTCGGCTTCTTGGCATACTGCTCGGCTTTCGCCTTCGCCTCGGCGAGCTGCTCCTCGGAGACGTTCTGGACCGGGAGCTGGAGGTCCTCGACGCGGTGCGCCATGACCACGTCGGTCCGCACGTCACCCTGGGCCAGCTCGAACACGTCGTCCACGGCCCCGACGATCCGCCGGGCGATCTCCTCGGTCCGCGTCAGGCCCCGCAGCTTGAGCATCCGCTCCTCGGCCGCCTTGCGCCACATGAGGTGCGGCGACTGGTCGCCGGCGGCGCCGGGCCACCCCAGCACGCAGAGCTCCTCGCCGTAACGCTTGCGGAGCTCCACGCGGACGTCGTGCCAGAAGTCGGCGTTGACGGTCGAGCGGCTCTCGACCTCCTGCGAAGGGCACGCGACGTTGATCGCCATGGCGGTGAGCTTCCGGTCGGCGTCCCAGAAGAAGAGCATCTCGACGGCGTGGTCCTCGTAGCCTTCGATGTTGCGGAAGCCGGGCGTGTTGGTCTTCCCGTACATCGTTGCCGACCCGTCGGCGTAGACGGCCCGGCGGTTGTGCCCGACCACCGCGTGCCCCAGGGCCCAGCTCACCCCGCCCGGCTTGCGGCTCTCCCACGCCTTGACCACCACGTCGCTGAGCCGTCCGAGCAGGAACTCGACGTACTCCGCCGGCTGCATCACGCCCTCCTTGGGGATGATGTACTTGCCTTCGAGCATGACCGGGCCGGTGTGCGTGTGCGTGGCGTTCAAGAACAGCTTCTTGAGATCGAAGCCGTCGAGCTTTCCTTCCAGCTTCTCGCGGAGCTGATCCTGGATCGTGCCCCGGATGGCCACCAGGTCGCAGGAGACCATGATCGCCTGGTCGACCACCTTGTCGCCCTCACGCGATTCCAAGGCGAGCGCCGTCGCCGTACACGGGTTCTCCACGGTCCGGGCGATCCGCGTGGGAAACTGCCCCGACACGGCCACGGGCTCATCGGGCGTGATGCTCGTGAAGGCGGCTCCGACGTGAAGCTCCGCGGCTTCGACGTTGCCCCGGATTCCGCCGGCCAACAGTGCGCAGACAATGAGGACACCGATTCCCGCACGTGGACGTTCTTGACCGACCTTCATCTCGCTTCTCCTTCAAGGACCTGGGCATCGTCTGTTCAAGACTCCGTGCCGGATGCCGATTCCGCTACCGGCAGATCGCCCTGTACGCTCCGGCGGCGCGCGACCCGGCGACCGGCGCCACCATTCTTACCCGGGGACGTTGAAGATGCCAGCCCTCTGGGACCGCTGAGAGAGTCGTGGGCCACGTTTCCAACGTGCCGCGATGCAGATACTTCACAGATACTTCATGGCTGGTTCCCGAGCTCCAGCTTGGGAACCTCAATCCGCGAAGCTCCGCTCCGCCAACCGGCAAACAGAGTCGGTCACCCGGGGGAGCTGGCGCCGGCACAGCGCATGTGGGCGACCAGCAATCATAGTAATCGCAGAATAGGTGAACCGTACCATGTGAAGGCGTGATGGGGAAGTCGTGTTACGCACGCACCCTACGAGCTCGCGTCGTTGGCGGGCCGCAGTGCCTCAGGAGCGACCGGCCGGTGCTCGAATCGAAACTCTCCGGACCTTTTCAGCTCCTCCTCGATCCGTCGGTAGTACGCCGCCACCTTTCGGACGTCGTGACCGCACTCTTCCGATATTTCGTGGCGAATCCGCCGGACTTCGCCTACTTCGTCACTGGGCATCGAATTCGTCCCCGCTCAGGTAGTTCAGTGGAGTGGTGAGTAGCGGCATCGCGAAACCAAGTTCGTGGTTCACCAGCCGGATATGTTCCATTTTACTCGGGTTGGCCAGATGACGGCAATTCCAGGTCAGCAGCACGTCGACCCCGTGAACGGATGCAACCGCAAGATGCAGAGCATCCCCGCCCGGGTCATCCGGCATGACCCGCCTGTCGATGTAAACCTTTGCGACGTCTTCGACTTGAGCTGTGATCTCGAGAAGTTCGGCATCCTTGAGAAGCGAAATCCTTTGGCTTGTCGTCTTGCCAGTCCCTCGACGCAACTCGGCCACCACGGCCGGGCTGGATACGAGCGTGAACTTGCGTGTGAACTCAGACCACCATCGGCGAGTCCAGTTCATTCTCGCCACGGACTCGACGTCGGTGCGCAGCGTGTCGTAGAAGCTGGGGATTGTGGTTTCGATGTAAACGCGTGTCATCATACAACAACCCCGCCCCTTCCGCGGCGCCAGTTAGATGACCAATTGCAGTAATCGTAGGGCAACTGAAACGCACCATTTCAAGGCGTGATAGGGAAATGTTGTGTTGCACTCACCCTACGCACTCATCGACCCAAAACGGGCAGCGGCTCATCCTGCCACGCGATCCTGGGCCAGTTGGCGAAGACGCCGGATCAGGTCCGGCTGGACCGCCCCAGACTGCTGCGACCGCACCTCACGCGCCCGAGCGCGCCAACGCTCCAGATAGGCGTCCGCCTCGGTCCGGTTTCGCAGATACCAGGCGATCGTTCCGTGGACCTGCTCGAGCGTGACCGTGGGAAACTCCAGCGCGATTTCCTCCGGCAGGCTGCCCGCCAGGTACGCCTCCAGCACGTGTTCCACCCCCACGCGTGTTCCTCGCAGACGGACGTCATCCGGCGAATAGCTCTGAAGATACCGATCGTCTTCCATCGCAGGGCCCACCAACACCGAGATTCCTGCCGCCCTTCCTTAGGAGATTATACCACCCACCTCCTCATTCGCGAAACCCACGGCCGCCGCATTCCGAGAGCCGCAGGCAACCGTTACCCCGCGAACCTTGCCTACCGCTCGCCTTCCATCCAGCCCCGCAGAGGCCCGAACAAGCTCGCCGTGTGCTCCGGGGTGTAGCAGAAGCCGAGGAATCCGGCGGCACCGGCCCGTCGGGCCAGGGCGATCTGGACGGCCAGTTGATCGGGCCGCGTCATCCGGCCGTTGCCGCTGGCGATGCCGATCCCTTCGACCACGGGAACCCCGGCAGGCACGGCGCCGCGGTGGATCTTCGCCCTCTCGCCGAACAGCTCGGCGTCGAGCGTGTAGTTCATCGGGCAGACGAAGTCGAGCCAGCCCTCCTCGCACCAGCGGACCCAGTCCTGCCCCACCGCCTCGCGGCAGTCGGGCCAGTCGCGGAACACGGCCGCGCTGATCTTCACCGTCGGGGCACGCCGGCGGATCTGCGTCGAAATCCGCTCGACCAGCGCCGAGATCCTCCCGCAACGGTACTCGATCCACTCGTCGCGCCGCGGCCCGTCGATGCAATCGTCCGGCCAACGAACGACCGCCCCTCCCGCCTCGCGCTCGAAACGTTCCCGGCACTTGGGGCAAAAGCAACCCTCTGAGTTCGGATAGCGGATGAAGTCGTACTGGACGCCGTCGACCTCGTACCGCGTGGCGATCTCCAGCATGGGCCGCTCCATCGCCTCGAAGTTGACGTCTTGCGAGGGGCAGAACCAGTCGATGGGCCGGCCGTCGGGCCCTTGCTGGAGTCGTCCGGCAGCGCGGAGCCGGGCCAGCGACTCTTTGCTCGTTCGCCCCTCGACCACGCAGTTGTTCACGTAGGGATGGATCTCGATCCCGTGGGCGTGCGCGTGGCGGACCGCCTCGGCAAGCCAGTCGCCGTCCGGGGCCAGCGGGTCCTGCACGTCGGGCTGCACCTGGGAGGCATAGAACGCGGCCGTCCCGCCCGCAATCCGCAACACGGCCATGTTGATCCCCAACCGCTCCAGCTCGGGCATCACGGTCTTGGGATGCCGGTCGGCCCCCACGTGCAGCCAGACCCCGCGGACTTCTTTCTCGCACGGTTCGCCGTGGACGGTCTCGACCTCGACCGTCTGCTCGAGCACCCGGCCGCCGACTCGGGCGCGGACCGTCACGTCGCGCCGCACGCTCTTGCCCGGCTCGGTGGCGATCGTCAGCACGAACGAGCGGACCCCGGGGTGCCCGGAGCCGGCCGTCGCGGGCTGCGGCTCGATCGTCGCCGACCCGTCGGGGCATTCCACCTCGACGTCGGCCAGTTCGCGATAGCCGACCCGGGCCTGAAACACCGCGTCGAACCCGGCGGCCGCGATCCGGCGAGGCGGCGACACGTAGAGCTGCGGCGTCTGGAGCACCCGGGCGATTCGCTCCTCGCGAGGCACCTGGGGCGCAAGCCACGCCAGAAACGCCCGCAATAGCGACACCTCCATGCCGCGGGGAGCGGCCGAGGCCCGGCCGTTCGGAATGGCCAGGGCGAGGCCCGTGCTGATGACTTTGCCCTTATCAAGCGTGCCGGCGACGGCCACCGGCTCTCCGTCGTCGTTCGCGAGGAGCACGGTCCCGGCCGGGCCGACCCGCTCGACGATGTGATCCTCGAACCGGGCCTCGAAGTCGGCGACGCCCTCGACGGCCGGGTGTCCCGTCTTGACGTGCATCCGGCGGCTGCCGTAGACGCGTTTCACCCCCTGTCCCACTTCGCCCAGCACGTGGTGATGCCACGTCTGGAGCACGCTCCCGCCCGCGCGGACGAAGGCGGCCAGGTTCTTCCGCCAGTCTTGGTGTACGTTGCCCGGGGCGTGCATGTCGGAGAGATAGACGACGTCGCACTCGACGAGGGTGAGCGCGTCGAGGTCCGTGATCCGCTCGGTCGCGTAGCCGAGTTGCTCGAGTGCGCGGACGAGCCCGTCGACGCTCGCCCCCTGTCCGCCCGTCGCCCGCTGATCGAACACGCCGACCTTGAGCGACTCCTCTCCCGAGGCGGCCCCCGCCAGGCAGCAGCAAGCCAGCAAGGTGAAACAAGTCTGCCGTAGCATGGTTCTGAATCTCCTGATTGCCGGGTCCGCGTCAATGGCCGGTAGCCCTCCGGCGTGTGAAACGCACCATTTCATGGCGTGATAGGGAATTGGCGCGTTTCACGCACTCTCGGCACTCCCGAGGCGCTAAGGCCAGGACATACGGTACCACGGACTGAACCAAATCGCAAAGCTGAAGATCGCGATCATCGGAATCCCGACGGCCGCCGTGAGAAACAGGGCCAGCCAAACCGCGCCGAAGTGCGACGCCGACAGCGGCGTCGGGCAACACGCGCGACGAGCGAGCCCTCCACGCCCGAGTCTCAGGACGGCGTATCCCGCAACAGAAAGCACAATCAGAGGGAGCAGTAACTGACCATTGGGCAGACATTCCGTGACGATGTACGACCATTCCAGCCTAAGGCCAAAGGAGGAGAACTCGCGAGCCACGTACCAAAGAACTGCGACCACCTTTGCGACGATCCCGAAAGCCAGAAGAAGGATCACGGCACGCCGTTCATGGTAGTACCGCCCGTCGGCCCGACGCCAAGTCAAGTCCGTTCCACCAGACGGCTGCGCAGCGGAGCCGACAAGCCGGTACGTCGCCACCGTGGCGAGAACCAGCACCAGCAGAAGAGCAGAGACCCACACGTGCAAGGGCACATGCTTCTGCGCCTCGATCATGATGGGAAAAGCGCGAGGCGTCGCGACCGTGCAAACCCAGATCGAGTAGCAGGCGGATATCGGAAGGGCAATGACGAGCAGGGCCGACCAAGCCAGTCTCGGGCAACGCCCGCGCGACCATTGGGTGGCCAATCCGTACGTCAGGCCCAAGTTGATTAGCGTTAGAGGGAGGGCGAGCGAGCACTCGCGAAAAAACCGTGCGGTTCGCGCGGCCGGAAAGAGATCGACGCCCTCCGGGGCGAAACGGAGCGGCTGCGCCATCTCAATGCCCTGGATGGCCACCGCGACGAGGAACTGCAGAGTCATGCGTTCCCAGCAGATCATCGCGCAAACCACCAGCCCAAGGGCCACGCCGGCGAGGTCCAGAACGCGCGCCCGCAGGCCCCGTCGTCCCGCTGGCCGCGCCGGCAAGACGCTGCACAGCACGATCAGCATGCAAACGAGGAAGATCGCACCGCGAACGTCGAATCCCGTGGTCCAGAGGGCGTCCTCGGATTCGGGCAGATCGATGACTTGGAGTGCTGCCAGAGCAGAAACGAGATAGTAGCCCACAAGAAGACACGCCACGCCCACACGCCAGAAGACCGCCAGTCTCCAACCCCAACGCTCATCGCGGGAGAGATCTTGTCGCACGTGATACGTGCTCCACAGATCCCGCGCGTGGTTCACCAGCCCGAGGACGATCCAAGCCCCTGCGGCGGCGAGAATGCCGTCCGCGAAGCCCAGCCCTTTCATGCTCGCGATGGAGAATCCGACGGCGACCCCGAAAACGAGAACCATCAGTCCGCCCAGGCTGAACTGGAAGCGGCGCCGTGGACGTTCGGTCAACTGGGTCGTCTCCCGGCCACTCATGTCGTGGCGGCGATCATTCCGCCGGGATCACCGGCAGCAGGATGTGCGACGCGTGCTCCCGGTCATGATACACCGTGTTGACCGCGGTCACCATGCGCCGGTGGTCGCCCAGCGGCTCGCCCGTGTTGGGGTTCAGGTCGAACCGGGGGAAGTTGCTGCTGGAGACGTCGACCCGGATGCGGTGTCCCTTCTTGAACACGTTCGAGCTCGGGTAGAGCTTGATCGTGAACGGGTAGATGGTGCCCGGCTCCATCAGTTTCTCCTGTTCGAGCGACTCGCGGAACCGGGCGCGGACGATGCCGTCGCCGATGTTCAGGTCGAAGCCGCCGGGGAAGTCGGCGCTGGGCGGGTAGACGTCGATCAGCTTAGCCGTGAAGTCGGTGTCGACCGCGGACGACGACGCCCAGAGCTTGACTGCGATCTCGCCCGTCACCTCCACGTCCTGCTCCAGCGGCTCGGTCTGGAACACGAGCACGTCGTTCCGGGCCGAGAGCGGGATCGGCGCCTGCCCGTTCCAGATGTGCTCGCCGCCCCGCTGGTCCCAGGCCCCCTGGAGCATGATCTCGTTACCCGACGAGATGTTGCCGCCGATGGTGGGCACGGGGTTGTGCGGGTCGTAGGTAAAGCACGTGGCAGACCGTTCCGCCTCGGGCGGCGCGGTCGAGAGCCGTCCCGCTTCGTGGAAGCAGAACTTCGTGTACTGCGTTCGTTTCAAGGGCCACTCGTTTTCGTCCCGCCAGGTGCCGCCGTGGTTGAGCATGCCGTCTTCGGTCTTGCTCCCGTCGCCGGTGCCCATGACGAAGATCCGCACCTTCGTGGTGAACGGGGCCTCTTTGCCCACCGTGTTGTCGACGCCCTTGAGCCAATGGTCGTACCACTCGAGTCGCCAGGCCAACGGATCGGGGATGGCCGCGTCGGGCCCGAAGCTCACCTGGCCGTGGGCCGACTTGCCCTGCGCGCCGTGGATCCACGGGCCCATGATCAGGTAGACGGGGCCCTTGATGACGGGCGTGAGTGCCATGAAGTTGGCCGTCGTGTTGCCGCCCCAGGAGTCGTACCAGCCGCCGACGAGGTAGACGGGGATGTCCTTGTAGCGGTCGGCGTGGTCGATGATGTTGTTCTGCGCCCAGAACTCGTCGTTCGCGCCGTGGCGCATCGCCTCGACGAGCCAGTCCTCATACTCCGGGGCGAGCTTCAACGGCGTGGTCCCTCGCCGTACCGGCAGATTCGCCAGGTAGTCTAGTCGGTTGTCCATCATCTCCTTGAGCACGGCCGCCGCGCCGGGATCGCGCGACCCGCGGCTACCCTGCGGGCTACAGAACATGATCCAGTTCCAGAACCGCAGCTCGAAGGCGCCGGCGTTCCGCATGCTCTGGTAGCCGCAGTTCGATACGGCGTCGACCGGGATCACGGTCGCGAGCTCGGGCGGCTTCTCCATGGCCATGGCGTGCTGGGTGCCGCCGACGTACGAGGTGCCGATCATCCCGATCTTGCCGTTCGACCAGGGCTGCCGGCCGATCCACGCGGCCGCGTCCACGCCGTCCGGCCCGTCGTCGGTCATCCAGTGCCACACGCCCTCCGACTTGTACCGCCCCCGCGTATCCTGGCCCACAAAGGCGTAGCCTTGGGCGGCGAAGTACCGGCCGCTTCCGCGGCACCCGTCCTTGTTATACGGCCGCCGCTCGAGGATCACCGGCAGCTTCGCGTCGATCGGCTTGCCGTCTTTGGCGGGCAGGTAAATATCGGTGGCCAAGCGGACGCCGTCCCGCATGGGCACCATCACGTCGTTCTGAACGGCCACCTCGTACTCCGCTGCGCCACCCGTGGTCGTTCGAGCATTGACGAGCAGTGCAACGCCGACGAGAAAACCTACAACAACCCTGAAACCCGCGGTGGTCGGCTTCATCACGATGTCCTCCCGGTTGAGACGCACGGACGTGCACAGAAGCGAGCCGGAGGCCACGAGATCGTTCGCGGAACGCTTCGCTGGACTCCCCTCCACCGCCCCACTATATTGACGGCCGCGAAGCGTGCAAGCTTTCGCTGCAAGATTGTCGGTCATTTCGATCGCCGATCGGGGCGTGGCCGTCGGGCCTGTTTGTCGCCGCGGTCCTTGGTTCACTCGGCTCCATGAACGTCGACCTTGCCATCACGAACGGCCGTGTGCTGGACGGCACGGGCAGCCCCGCACAACGGGGCAGCGTCGCCATCGAAGGCGACCGGATTGTGGCGGTCGGGCCGGAAGCGGATCGGAAGGCCCGGCGAACGATCGACGCAGAGGGGATGGTCGTCTCGCCGGGCTTCATCGACATGCACACCCACAGCGACCTCGTGCCGCTGGTCGAACCGGGGTGCCCAGCCAAGGTGATGCAGGGCGTCACCACCGAAGTGATCGGCCAGGACGGGCTCTCGTATGCTCCGCTGACCGATGAGACCTTGCCCTACTTCCGCACCACGCTCAAGGCTCTCAACGGCGATCCGGCAGGGCTCGATTGGGACTGGCGGAGCGTGGCCGAGTACCTCGATCGGTTTGACCGATGCGTTGCCGTGAACGTCGCCTTCCTGGCCCCGCACGGCAACCTCCGCGCGGCCGTGCTCGGGCTGGAAGACCGGGCGCCGAGCCGCAGTGAGCTGGACGAGATGAAGCGGCTGCTGGACCGCGCGATGCGCGAGGGGGCGTTCGGGCTGTCCACGGGCCTGACCTACGCGCCGTGCAGTTTCGGCGACGCCCACGAATTGACGGGGCTTTGCGAGGTCGTCGCCCGGCACGGCGGGTATTTCGCACCCCACATGCGCAATTACGGGGCCGAGATGGAAGCGGCCGTGGAGGAGGTGATCGGGATCGCCACGACGGCCGGCGTGCCGCTCCATCTGACGCACTTCCACGCCTCGTTCTCCACCGGCAAGGGCAAGGCCGACCTCTACCTGGAGCGGATCGCCGCGGCCCGGCGCGCCGGGCTCGACGTCACGCTCGACGCCTACCCGTACCTCGCTGCGTCGACCTTCCTGGCCGGCCTGCTCCCCTCCTGGGCTCACGAAGGGGGGCCGGAACGCCTGCTTCGCCGGCTGGGCGATCCCGAAGCGCGCTCGAAAATCCGCCACGAGATGGAAGTCAGCGGATCGGATGGGCTCCAGAAGCTCCCTGCCCAGTGGGAAACGATCGTGGTGACCGACGTGGAGAACGAGCGAAGCGCGGGCTTGGTCGGGCTCAGCTTCGCGGAGATCGCGGGGCGGCTCGGCAAGGCGCCGTTCGACTGCTTTGTAGACCTGCTCGTGGAAGAGAAGCTTGCCGTATCGTGCCTCTTGTTCATCGGCCATGAGGAGAACTTGCAGAAGCTCGTGCGCGACCCCGCCCTGATGGCCGGCAGCGACGGCCTCCTGATCGGCCGGCGTCCTCATCCCCGGGCGTGGGGGACGTTTGCCAGGTACTTGGCCCGATACACGCGCGAGCTGGGCGTGTTGAGCTTGCCGGAGTGCGTGCGCAAGATGACCTCGCTCCCGGCGCGGCGCCTCGGGCTTCCCGACCGCGGCACGCTCCGGCCGGGCATGATGGCCGACCTGGTCGTGTTCGACCCGGATCGCGTCCAAGACACGGCAACCTATGAAAACCCCAAGAGCTACCCGGAAGGCGTCCCGTACGTGATCGTCAATGGGCAGGTGGTCAAGGACGCCGGCCAGCCGACCGACGCGCTGCCGGGCCGGGCGCTTCGTAGGGTGCGTGAAACGCACCAGTAGGGTTTGGCCGTCAGAACGCGCCCTGTCCGATCGTCTCGCCGCCGTTGATCGACCCCAGGGCCCGCCACACGTCGGCGTCGACGGTTTCGCTGGCGAACCGCACGGAGGCCTCACCCAAAGCCAGGTTCACTCCGCCCGGATGATGGCTGGTGGCGGTCATGGCCACGCCGTTCCAGGTCATCCAGCCCTTGCAGCTTGGGCTTCCGGGCGGGAGGAGATGGTTGTAGCGGGTCCAGTTCATGTTGCCTTCCAGCCAGGTCATTCCGCCGTTGGAATCTTGGATGTGGAGCGTGGCGGCCTCCGCTTCGGTGAGCTCGAGGCACCAGTCGCGCAAGGTCGCTTCGGTCCAGGGGGAGTCCAGCCCGAACAGGTCGGAGTCCATGTCGACGTGGCCGTCGTCGTCGTCGCCGAGGATTCGCTCGGAGAGAGCGGCGGAGTTCGACAGTCCGTCGCGCACGTCGGCGGGCCGGATGGCCGTGGCCTGGCCGAACATGCCGTTACCCGCCCGACCCGACCACGTGTTGCCGTTGCAAGAGCGGTAGTTGTTCGGGCCCCACGGGCGCCGGAGCCGATTGGAATCGGAGGGGCAGAGGAAGGTGGGGATGGTCACCTGGGCCGCGTCTTCGTTCGGGCCCGCGCCCGTCACGGCCAATGGGTCGCCGCTCGAGTCGGGAAAGAACGCGCCGACCGAGAAGTCGAGTATCTCGTAGACGTTGTTCTGCTCGACGTACGGCAAGAGCTGCGAGTGGAGCGAGAACCGCCGCGTCATGGGCGAGGAGAACGCGTCGACCGGACCACGCGGCCCCATACCCACCCCGAACGGATACACAGTGAACGTCGTCTGGTAGGTCTGAAGCGCGATGCCCATTTGCTTCAGGTTGTTCATGCACTTCGTGCGTCGGCCCGCCTCGCGGGCCATCTGCACGGCCGGCAATAGCAGGGCCATCAGCAGCCCGATGATCCCGATCACGACGAGCAGCTCGATCAGCGTCATCCCGGGCTTTCTGCGGTCGTTCATGCGACGTGCTCCTGGATCAAGTCGTGCTCGCCCGATCGGCCGACAGGGCCGAGCGGAAGTACGCCCGGCGGGCGACCCACGCCCATACGCCCAGGCCGGCGGCGCCGGCCAGCAGCACGGCGACGAGGCCGACGAGCAGCCTTCGCCAGATCGCGGACGGCTTGGGCGGTTCATACAAGCGGGCGAGCTTTTCCGCGCGCACGTCGAGGTGCGTCCAAACGACGTCGCCCCGGGTGGGCGAGCCTCCGGTCTGGAGGGCCAGGCGGAGCTTGGCCACGTCGCCGACGGGGAAGTCTTGCTCGTCGATCTGGGTGAATTGTTGCCCGTCGGGGTCGCCGACCTCGTACAGAAGCTTGGTGCCTTGCCGCCGCAAGCGAAGCCACCCCGACCTGGCCGCGCCGATGCCGGCGGGCTGCATGCGGGACGAGTGGTCGTATGTCGCATCCTCCTTCAGCCTGCCGCGATAGGCGGAGAACGAGTGTCCCTCGCGTTGGCGGTGGACCCGTTGCACGGCGGCCCGCTCGCCTTGCTCCTCTTCGACCGAAATCTGCATGCCCGCGCCGAACCCCTGCGTCGGCTTGGGCAAGTCGAGAATCGTGAAGCCGGCGGTGATCTCGAAATCGCCCTTCACCACGATCCGCGGGCTCACGGCGCAGTAGTTCAGGTCCGAACGGTCTTCCAGCGTGAGCCGAAGCCCCTCCGGCTCGACCTTCCAGAATCGCCGGGGAGGCCAGCCCCCGACCAGCTCGAACGCCTGGGGCAAGAAGCGCTCGCGGAAGTCCTGCGTGAACCGCTCGTCCAACGTGGCCGGGGCGTCGGGGTCTTCGGGCGAGCCTCGCGCGAGCCGCCAGGCGAATCCGGCCACAATCGCCAGCAGGGCAACCGCAATGGCGCCTGCGATCAGGGCTCGCGTGCCCGGGAACCGCATAGGGCAGGCAGGCCGACCGCCGACATCGGCGCTGGGGCTATCGGCGTCGGGCGCGTCGTCCGCAGGGCTGGGATCGGGCGGCGCCGTCAGAGCGGCCCTGGACGCGGCGGCCGGCTCGCTCTCGGCGGGCGCGAACAGGCCCGGCACTTCGCGAGCCGCGGTCCATTCACCCGTCCCCTCCGCGCGGACCGCGTCGCCACCGGCCAACGTCCCGGAGTGGGCCAACGCCATCAGGTCCTCGAAACCGAGGGGCCCCATCTCCCGGCCGAGGACTTTGCAGAACCACCGCTCAGCCATGGTGTCGCCTCAGACTGGTCGGCCGGCGGCACTCGCCTACCGCTTCACTGCGCGCAATGACGACAGGTACCACAATGGCCCTCAGGCAACGCTCGTGCAAGCAGGCCATCGCCTCCATAGATTTCGCACCGGAAGCAAGGATCTGTCACGGCTTCTTCCGGAGATTGCCCTTCCACGCACGCCAACCAGCTTATGCCGCGCCTGCTCCCGTCGTCCAGCCCACGAAACGCGTCCGAAAGGCACTGCTTCAGAGCTAGGAATACCCCCCCATGGGGGCGGCAGGACCTTCACACTGCCGCCCGCGCCACGCAAAACTGCTCCAGAAGCGCCGGGTCGGGCTCGGCTGCAATCCCGGGTTCTTCGCCCAGGGCAATCTGCGGCGAGCCGTCTTCCACCCATGTCAGCTCGACGGCCGGTCGGCCCAGATCCTGCTGGTAGAACCGGCCGCTGGGGAAGAGGTCGGCCGGGTAGGTGAAATTGTCGAGCATGGCCAGGGCCGCGTTAACACGCGTGCCGACCGCGCTTTCCAGCATCGAGCCGACCCAGCAGGGGGTGCCCACGTCGCGGCACATGTCGTGGATCGCCACCGCCGGCGTGAGCCCACCCACCCGGGCGACCTTCACGTTCACGTATTCGCAGCTCCCCAGCTCGATTGCCTTTCGGGCCTTGTCGGGCGAGGTGATGCTCTCGTCGAGGCAGACGGGCGTTTCGATCTCGCGCTGGAGCTTGGCGTGGTCGACCAGATCGTCGTGCCCCAACGGCTGCTCGATCATCGCCAGGCCGAACTCGTCGATCCGCTTGAACAGGTCCAAATCCTCCAGCCGGTAGCCGCTGTTGCAGTCGATGTGGAACGTCTGATCGGGAAACCGCCGGCGCACGGCCCGAAGCATGTCGAGATCCCAGCCGGGCCGGAACTTGAGCTTGATCCGCTTGAAGCCGGCCTCGACGGCCCCGTCGATCGCGGCCAACAGATCGTCGATCGAGTCCATGATGCCGAAATCGGCGCCCACGTCGATCGCCGACCGCGTCGCACCCAAACGCTGATGCAGAGGTTGCCCCCGGGCCACGCTGTCCAGAAGCCACCAGGCCACGTCGAGCGGCGCTTTGGCGCACGGGTTGCCCTTGAACGGCGCCAGCCGCTCCTGAAGCTCCTCGGGGCTGCGAAAATCCCGTTTGACCACGGCCGGGGCCAACCAGTCGCGCAGACAAGCGAACACGCCACCGGCCCATTCGGGGCTGTAGCAGGGCGCGGCCAAAGGCGACGTCTCGCTCCACACGACCAGCCCTTCGCTTTCGGTTCGCACCAGCACGGACTCCACGGCCGCGTCCTCGCCATAGGCCGTGCGCCACGGGTAGAGGAGCGGCATGGCCACGTGGTAGAGCTCGATGGAGTCGAATCGCATGGTGACGCCTCCTTGAGTTTCCGGCCTGCTCCCGCCCCGGGGGCTGGCTATTGGGAGGAAAAACGAACCGCAAGCTCCACACGGCGCACGGTGACCGCCGACGCGCCGGCGTTGCGGACCCGGATTGCATTGTATCCCTCGCGAAACGCGTCTTCGGCGAACGAGAAGACCTCACCGGCCGTCGTCGGCTGATCGTTCACCGTGACCTCGGCCGCGATCCGGTCGTTCGGCACGTCGGCGGCAAGATCCAGGTGCACTTCGCCCCGGGCCCCTTCGATCGGTTTGGGGCCGATGAACAAGCGGAACTCGGCCGACTCGCCCGGGGCCAGCTTCTTCGGCAGCGCGGGCGGAATCCGCTTGCCCGGCACGTTGATGTCGACGAACGTGACCACGTAGCTGCGGTCCTTGCCCCGGAGTGCCTCGACCGAGTGCATCTCCTGGAGCAGCTCGGGGTAGCCGCTGGCGACGTCGAAGTAGTTGAACACGTAGATACCCTGCGAGCCCCGGGCGAGGGCCGCCATGGCGGCCCCGCGGCGTCGCTCGGGCGTGTTGGGCAAGGTCGGTGCCCCGGGATACGGCTCGACGCGGATCTCCAACCCGGCGGTGACCCCCACCTCGGTTCCCTCCAGCAGCTCGAGCCATCGCTCGACGGGGATGTCAAAATCGGTCGTCGCCCAGAACGGCGCCACGATCAGGTGATCGATCAGTCCCCGCTTGGCCCAGGTGACGGCGTCCAGGCCCGTGCCGACCGCAACTTCGGGCCGGGCAGGGACCCGCGCGACGAGCAGGATCGGGTGTTTCCACTTCTTCTCCGCCGCTCGCGCGACCTGGCGGACCTCGGCCATCCACTCGGTGAGCACCTTGCCCCCGGCGATCTCCTCGCCCTCGCGAAAGTGCAGCGGGAAACGGTTCCAATCCAGCTCCAGGCCCTCCATGTCGTACCGGTCGCACACCTCCTTGACGAGCGCCATCGCATGGTCGCGGACCGGCTCGAGCCCGTAATTCAGGCAGCGGTCGTTCCAGGCCGTGAAACGGTCCGGATAGCGCCAATACTCCGGGTGCTCCGTCCAGAACCGGCTGTGCAGGGCCGACTTGCGGAGGCCGGCGTCGTGGACGTCGTTCATGCGGATGCTCACCCAGGGGCTAATGCCCCGCTGGCGACACCGCTCGAGCATCCGGCCGGTCGGGTCCACGCCCGACTCGAGCATCACGCGCAGGTTGTGTGCCCAGCGGCGGACCCCGGCGCAGTCCTCCGGCTTCGCGTCGCCGAAGAAGGGCTGCGTGTTGTCCTTCGCCGGATCGAACCCTTCGCTGTGCGGCTCCCACGACGTGCTCGGGAAGTTCGTCTTCTTGGCACAGCAGCAGACGAGCATCGCCGTCACCTCGGAGTCGGCCAGCTCGTCGACCAGCGCGTCGAGCCGCTCCGGCTTCATCTGCCCGGCCGGGTCGAGCACGAAGCGGTGGCTGTCGTCATCGTTGTAGAGGATGCCGCCGATTCCGGCTTTTCGCGGGCTCTTCGCATCGGCGGCACGAGCGACGTGTTGCGCACCCAACCCCACAAGCGAGGCGGAAATGGCCAGTGCGCCAATGAGTATCGAAACGCGCCTTCTCATCGGTCTTCTCCCACAGTCACCCACGGGTCACGCATCGCCCGGACCGCTCGCCGAGGCCGCCGTCAACCGCAATGCGGCAAGGGCCCACGTCGCCCTTATACTCGACCGGCCCAGCCGGTTCAACCAGGGCGCCGCGAGGCTGAGCGGCGGCGTGATTGCGACACGGACGCGTGGAGGGTAGGGTGATACTATGGAAGCGGAGGCCGAGCCGAACTAGCTTGGTCCTTGAACACGTGGTAAACCCAGGGCCAGCGCGCACTCTGGGTAAGATGGGCTAGCGCGGTAAGGGGTTTTGTGGGAGGATCTTTCGTGTAACATGCCTCCACACGAAAGGATTCTCCATGCTGACGATCGGTGATCAGGATGCGGTTAACCTCCTACGGTTCTTCGATGATCTGCCGGACCCGAGGTCGAAGGTCAATCGGCTTCATCGCCTGGGAGATGTGATCGTGATTGCAGTCTGCGCGGTGATTGCCCATGCCGATGGTCCCACGGCGATTGCGAACTGGGCGAAGCTGAACGAGGCTTGGCTGAGGAAGCACCTGAAATTGCCCAACGGGATACCCGGCAAGGACACGTTTCGGCGAGTCTTGGGACTGCTCCATCCTGCTGCGTTCCAGCGATGCTTTCTGCAGTGGCTGGAATCGTTGAACGTGCCCGTCGAGCAGGAGCCTGGGGACAAGACGCACATCGCCATCGACGGCAAGACGCTGCGTAGATCTCACGACAAGAAGAACGGCTTGGGACCGGTGCACATCGTGAGCGCCTGGGCATCGGACCGCGGCATCACGTTGGGGCAGGTGGCCACCGAGGAGAAATCCAACGAGATCACCGCCATCCCACAATTGCTGGCTGGTATCGATCTTGAGGACGCTATCGTGACGATCGACGCCGCGGGATGTCAGAAGAACATCGCCGCACAAATCGTCCAAGGGAAGGGCGACTACGTCCTGGCACTCAAGGCCAATCATGGCAAGCTTTTCGACGACGTGCGTCTTCTGCTGGGTTGTCACATGAACGACGACTTCGCGAATTGTCCGGTCAGCCGTCACGTCGAGGTGGAGCAAGGGCATGGCCGACTGGAGTCGCGCAGGTACTATCAGATTACCGTCCCGACATACCTTCACGGACGGGCAGAGTGGAAAGGCCTTAAAACCATCGGAGCAGCCGTTCGCACCTACGAGGAGAACGGCGTCGAGAAGTCGGACATACGTTACTACGTGAGCAGCCTGCGCCGCAATGGCAGGCGATTCGCAAATGCCGTACGGAAGCATTGGGCAATCGAGAACTCACTGCACTGGTGTCTCGACATGACCTATCGCGAAGATGAAAGCAGGGTCCGCAACCGCACGTTCGCCGAAAACCTGTCCTGGCTGCGTCGCATGACACTGAGCCTGATCAAGCAACATCCAGGCAAGCAAAGCAACATCATGAAGCGTCGCATGGCGGGCTGGAGTGTCGATTTCCTGATGCAAATCCTTACCGGAAAAGGAACTTAGTGTGCGCTGGCCCTG
>Ga0307380_10005204_pt1 | contig 17316 bp, 16 predicted proteins | sample UN3MG_FD_202239 | JGI IMG/M metagenome (GOLD analysis project Ga0307380, IMG submission 202239) | Soil microbial communities from Risofladan, Vaasa, Finland - UN-3 | ecosystem: Environmental > Terrestrial > Soil > Coastal area > Acid sulfate soil | place: Finland: Risofladan, Vaasa | collected...
CTCCCCCGGCGTTTGATTGTCTTACTTCCTGCGGCGGCGGTAGGCCACCAGGCCGGCCATGCCCATCCCCAGCAGTGCGAGCGTCGCGGGCTCGGGCACGATTGTAATCGTGTCGGTGACGATGTCGTAGCCGAAGATTTCCTGGGCCTCGTTGTTGGCCACGGTTGTGAAATCGAAGTTGGCCTCGAGCGAATACGTTCCCACCATTTCGGGGGTGTAGGTGAAGACAATGGTTGCGATCCATTTCTTATCGTCTGCGGCGATTCCCTTTTGGGCGTAGCCGATCGGATCCAAGGTGACCGGATCGAACTCTTCTTCAAGCGAGATCAGGCCGAAGCTGTAGCGGTTGTCGGTGGTAGCCATAATCTCGGGAAGGAATTCCGCGTTGTGGGTGATGTCACGGTTACTCCAGGTGCTGTTGAGAATGCTGGCGATCTGGAAGGCGGGCGCCGGCGTGTCGGTGTCCTTGCCGGCGAAGTTCACGCCACCCTGGAAAAAGTCGATGGCGGTCTGGAAGCCTGCGAACTCGTTCACGGTGTCATTCGGGAAATCCTGCAAGTAGATGTTGACAGCGAACTTGCTGACGTGCAGGCCGGAGCTGACGGGCAGGGCGTCGGCATCCACTGCCTCGATGTAGATGGTGCCGGCACTGGCGAACGAGCCGATGATTGCGACGATTGCGAACGAAAGTGCGAATTTCTTCATACAGAACCCTTTCAAAGGAAAAGAACCGAAAACCACAGTTCATCAGGCACTGCTGCTGAGAACCGAATCACGAGACATCGTCAGTGAGTGGTCATCACCCCCCTTCGGGTAACTATTAAATGCCAACGAGGACAGGCCTATGAAATTACTACCGCTAAGTCCGGGAACGAAAAAAGGGGCCGCAAGTTCCCTGCACGGGAAATGCGAACCCCCTATCAATCTGGTCGGTTATTCAGTTTTGCAAGCAGGCGACTGGCGTTTTATTCCAGTTGGCGACGGGAAGCGTTTGCGTTGCCTTCCCGTGTCATAAGCATTATAACCTGCATTCTGCCGTTTGTCAAGTAAAATAAGAGATTTTTCCCGGAATTTTTTTTACCGGGCGGCCGCTGGGATTCCTAAGCGCTTCTGCTACAACGACTTGCGAAAGTTCGCCCTGGAAAAAATTTTTGTGGTTTTTCCGAAAAAATCGCCGGATCGGACCGTCTTTTCACTTCAGAAGCGGCGCAACGGCCTTGATTTCCAGGTGAAACCGCTGCTTAAGCTCGGCAATCGCAGCGTGATGGGCATCCGGCATTGTTCTGCGATAGCCGCTGCCATTGCCCACGGGATTAACTATCTTACCGGTGCCGCGACAGTTTGCGCAGGCGCTTTTTGTGAATCCGGTGCCGCGGCCCGAGCAGGTGGGACACCTGACGCGGCCGTTGCCGAAGCAGTCGGTGCAGGTGTGCCTGCCGGAGTACGTGAGGATGTAGCCGCGCCCGCTGCATCGGGAACAGCGAATGGTTCTCGCACCCCTGCAGCGCGGGCACATGACCGCCCGCGCTATATAACCGTTGCCCGTGCATGTGGGGCAGGTTATCTGCTCGGGGACGCTGTTCTGTTCCTGCCATTCGATCACGCTGCGGAGCTTCTCGAGGATTTCCAGAAACCGGCCTTCTTCGCGATTGGTTCCGCCCAGTGATTCACACAAACCCGCCTCCGTGAGGATGTCGAGCCGCTCGAGTTCATCGCGGGCAGACCTGACGGCCTCCGTTGCGAGGCTGTCGGTGCGCAAGGTTCGGAGCAGCTTGTATGCCTGTTTCCAGTCGGCTGCTTCGACTGCCGCCCGATACTGTGCGATGGTCTCGCGTGCGATCTGCTCCGCGTTGTCGGCCCTTAAAAGCTGGCGGCGACGGCTGGCACGGTCGGCCCAGAAGGTCGACTGATTTTTGTCCACAAGTTTGCCCGCGAGCAGTGCGGCGTTATCGAAGCTGCCAAGCGTCATGCAGAAACGTATCTTGCGCAGGAGCGTCTGCTGGTCCAGTCCACCTGCTCCGGCCAATTCTATGATGGTGTCGATCTCGATGTCCGCAAGGTTCCTGGTAATGCGGTTGCCGCCCATTTCAATGGTGAAGGTGGATTCGTCCACTCCGCGCAGCGTGCCCCTCAGAAGTATCCCCATCACCCGCACTTCGAATTCCTGTCCGACGCGGTCTGTCAGGTTGTCCACGAACGACTGCCAGACGGCCCGTGCCGTTTCAACTTCTGCTTTCAACTCGGCCACGTCTGCCGCCAGTTGTGCGGCTGTATCTTTGGGGAGCATGCCAGGCAGATCGTGCTGCTGTGCCTGCTCGTGCGCATCGAGCACTTCCGCTGCGAGATCGAAGCGGCGGCTCAGCCCGTGCCGGGCAACGGCAGTCTCGAGCCTGCGGACTTTCTCGATTGCTTCGCGCGTCTGCGACTGCTCGGCGTTTGCGGCGGCCTGTTCGTATGAGGCGATGCGTTTGTTGAGTTCATCGGTAATATCTCGCAGGCCGATCCCGATGCCCTTGCGCAGCACCTCGGCTGCTTCAGGAAACTGCCGGCGCCCGGCAAGCTCCTCGGCCTGCCCGATGAACTCATCGGCCCTCTCCTGGGCGGCGGTGCGAAGCTGCGACACCTCGATCTTGATCCTCTCCGGCCAGCGCCCGTGTGCGAGTTCGTCGGGGTATTCCCGCCACACCAGCATCGCGCTGTAGTGGCGGTCCTGTGCGGCGAGTTCGGCTGACCGGGCCTTGAGCCGGTTGAATGTCTCGGACGCCTGCGCCTCGAGCCGGGCGAGGGCCGCCTCCTTCTTCTGGCGGGCCTTTGCGGCCCAGTCGCTGTCGGGGTAACTTGCGACCACATTGTGGTACAGACTCGCTATCCTATGCAGCGACTCGGGTCGGTCGCGTTCGAAGGCGGCGGCTTCGGCAAAAATTCCGGCGGCCGGATCGGGCTGTCCCGTTTCCTGCACTACCGGTGCGGGGGGCGGCGTTTGCTCTTGCCGTTGGTCTGTAAGCAATATGCCTGCAGCGATTCCAGCGGCTATCACTACGAGCGTGGCCGCTACGGTGGCAATGGGCAGGCGCCGGACCGAGCCTGCGTCGTCCAGGCTCTTACGGATGCGGCGGATGCTCTGCAGCAGATGCTGGGGGGCCTGGAATCGCGCCCTTGGTTGCTTCGCCATCATCTTCCGAATGAGCGCCTGCGTGTGTTTCGATACGTTCGTTCCATCTCGTGCGGGATCGGGCACCGGCTCATTGAGGTGCTTCGCGATGATTTCCTTGGCGCTGAGACCTCCGAACGGCGGGCTTCCCGCGATCATGTGAAACAACGTGGCGCCCAGCGAGTAGATGTCGGAGCGGATGTCGATGTTCGGATCGTTGCGGGCCTGCTCGGGCGAGATGTAATGCGGGCTGCCCGCTGCGATCGATTCGGAAACACCGATTGCGCGGGCGAGGCCGAGATCGGCCAGCTTGGCGGTGCCGGAGCTGGTGAGCATGATGTTGGCGGGCTTGACGTCGCCGTGGATCATGCCTGCGGCGGTATGGATGTGGTCGAGCGCCTGGGCCACTTCCTCCGCAATCATGAGGGCTTCCCGCTCGTCGAGTTTGCCTTCGCGACGCAGCCTGGCGTTGAGCGGCTCGCCTTCCACAAATTCGGCTGCGAAGTAGTAGTAACCGGAATCTTCGCCCACGTCGATGCCCTGGATGATGTTGGCGTGGCTGAGTTTGGCCACGGCTCGCGCTTCCTTGAACAGCCGCTGAACGTGCGCGGGGTCGGCTGCGAGTTTGGGCGATAGTATCTTGAGGGCGACAATGCGGTCCATCGAGACCTGCCGCGCCTTGTAGACGGTGTGCATTCCGCCCTTGCCGATGGGCTGGATGATTTCGAAGCCGGCTATGGTTCGCGTGGCGGTTTGCTGCCTGGCCGACGCAAGCACCGCATCGGCCTGTTCGCGTGTGAGCAGCCCCTTCTGCACGAGGAGTTCATCGAGCGCGGGATTCCCGTCGTCGGCAGGGGAGCGTTCGATTTCGGCCAGGCATTCGCGCACTTGCTCTACGGGCACGAGTTTCGCCCGGATCACAGCTCGTGCGATAGCGTGGTTATGCGATTTATCCAATGTCACTCCTCCCCTGCGAAGCGACCCCGCCTGCACTGCGCGTGCCGTGCCGCGCCGCGAGGGGCCTGCCGTCTGCCGCACCACCTATTATAGCTTTCGCAGGCACCCGTGTCAAATACATGTAGCAGCCGGGTACACCAGGATTTTCTGGTTTTGCGGCTCGGTCAGCGGTTTTGCGAGCCTGCAAGACCAGCCTCCGCCGAAGCGGCTACGGCCTGGCAAGCTTCGCGCGGCCCGCCCCTGCCTGCGCGCCGTAAGTTATTGAGAAAACTGAAGAATGAAACGCCTCAACTACGATTAAGAACCAGATTAGCTTGCCGCACCCTAGCAGCCAAACGAGATGTTTTAGGCTTGAAAGCGAGCCTCGGGTTTTGTACTATAGACACCTCAATTGGCTGCCCGGCGCTCGTCGGCGCGAGTTGACCGGGTCTTGCAACTGTGGATTTTGAAGGAGAATGATGTATGGATTGCAGGAAGAAGTCCTTGCCCCGAAGGCGCCTTGCAGCGCTCCTGGCATGCCTGATAGCGTTGCCTGCGGTCGGCTGCGGGCATCAGTTCATGGGGCAGGTGCCGGTCAGGGGCACGAGCCAGCGGCTGGTTGTGGGGCACAACATGAACCCCACCAAGCGTGTGTGGGTGCTCGAAAACGGCAGACTCGAGAAGGTCAGGATAGTGAAGGGGGTGGATAGATGAAATATCGATTCCTTGCACTGGTTCTTGTAGCGGCGGTGCTTGTCGGCCTCGCCGGCTGCGCCTCGAGCTTCACTTCCATCAGCACCGATCCCAACGGCCAATACGTGCTAACCGGATGGGACACGCCCGGGCCTTACGGCTTCGTGTGGATATGCGATTACGATCCCGACACGAAAACGCTGATCGTGAGGGAAGAATACTAGCAGGCACTTCGCTTACAGCAAGACGATCCGGGCCGCCCGTTTGAAAAAACGAGGCGGCCCGATCTTCTTCGGCCGGTATGGATTCAGATGCGCATATCCGAACCGTGCTTCGTTTGTACAGATAGACCGGCCGCTGAAAGGCGCACAGGAAGGTGTCCAACGGGCCCAGCGCGGCGGAGTGGTCTGCAGGATGCTCCGCCGCCAAGGAGGGGGCTTCATTTTCGGCAGCCGCCGGGCAAGCCGCCGAGTCAGCCGGTCACGCTCAGATCGCGGTCAAGCCCTGCGCGGTATGTCGACGTGCAGACGCCTGCCTCCACGCTGCCGCGCCGAATCTGCGACACTTCTCCCGCCGCCAGATCGATCCGGCAAGACCCCGCCAGCGGGTGCATCGGCCCTGATGCTACGGCGCACTGTAATCGCTGGTTCTTCATTCGGCTGCCGCTCGATCACTCGACGCGTTCAACCGTGGCCTTGCCGCCTGCCACGCAAATGCTTTCCAACCGCAACTCCTGCTCCGAATCTTCCGACAGCAGCGGCTCGATCTCGATGATGTGATCGACGGAAGTATCCAGCCCATTCACGATGACCTGTGCGTGCTGGCGGTTCCCGCCCATCCGTTCGGAATTGGCGCTGAACTCGCTCACGATCTTCCGGTCTTGGCCCACGCGCTGCACCGCGAGATACTTGTCGTCGATGCACACGCGGTAGCTGCCCGATTTCTTCGTCTCCTCGCCAAACAGCATCACTATGCTCGCGTTCACCTTAACACGCAGGGGCTTCACCTTGACGGGCAGGGTCTTCTTCTTGCCGTTTTCGGTGACCGTCTTCTGGTTGGCTGCGATAGTCTCATCGTCGAGCCAGCGCGACATCAGGCCATCGTACCACGCCGCCACGAGGTTCGGCCGCCCGACGCTCCATCCCTCCGGCAGCGGCTCGAGCGATGAAATCCGAACTCGCGCATTTGTCATGTAGGTGGATTCATACAGCATCTTCTCCGGCGCGCTGCAAACCATTTTCTTGTCCACCGCCTCGGTGTACGCCGCCTTGGCCGCATCGGCAAACAGCGCATAACCGCGGTCGCCGGGGTGAACGCCGTCGGCCGGCCAGATTTCGTCGAGCGTGATCTGCTTAGCCTTCACGTGTTCGATTCCGAGCGTTATGGCGTCGCCGACGGGGCAGTTGTAGGCGCTGGCAATCTCGATGTGCTGGTCGCGGCCGGCCATGCCTGCCGTGCTGCCGGCGGCAACGTTCCACTTGAACGGGAAGATCATCACGACCACCGGGCAGCGGGCGTCGAGGATGCCGCGCCGCACCAGCGATTCATACGACGCGCCTTGGTCGGCACCAGCAGAATAGATGTCGTCGTTGGCTGAAAAATCGAGGAAGATGATATCCGCTTCGTGGCCGAGCACGTCGCGGTCGAAACGGAACACGCCCAGATTCGAACCCGTTCCGCCGATTGCCGCATCCCACGACTTGAAGACCGCCTTCGGATACATCTGCTCGAGCCAATCGATCGTCTGCGGGCGGTAGGACGTGTAGACCGGGTCAGACGCATTCGCCCCCCAGGTCAGGGACGCGCCGAAGAAGACCACGTTGAGGCGCTCGCCGGCCTTCGCGCGGCGGTCGAAATTTTCGAAGCTGGTGGCGGCGGTCGAGCGGCGTTCGCCGCCCGGGGCAGCTTGTGCTATCGCAACTCCGATAGCTGCGGCGAGAAATAACAACTTCAGCATTTTCCATATCCTTTCTGAATTCGGGGCAATAACAGCAGCGCCATTTCGATGCAGGGGCGGGTTGGCGAGCCACCCGCGGTCCGAAGAATGACATCAGCCAGTGTAGGGGCGGGTCTCCGTGCCCGCCCTTCTTCTCTACAATACCGGCTTGCCCGCCAAAAAACAAGTGTCTTGCTAGCGTCGGGCGCGAACCGGCAACCGATGGAGCCGCAGGCGAAACTGTTGCAGGCGAGACATCAGCATGCCTCGCCTGCAACACACGCACGTTCTGCCGGCCGTTTACAGCAACACGCAGCCGGCCCCGAGCTTCTGGCTCGGCTTGCTCTTGAACTCCATCTTGATGACCGTCACGCCGGCCTGCTTATCGGGGCTGGCGGAAGGCAGCCCCTTGAGGATGAGGCGGTCTTTCGTCTGCTCGAAGGCGATTTCCTTGCCGGTGTCGAGGAACGATGCCTTCTCGAGGCTGGCGCGCAGCCCGCCGATTGCCAGCTCACGCCCCACCCAGCGGCTCGCCCAGAAATACGCGGTGCGCCCGCGCAGCGTCCAGTTGCCGGTAGGAATCCACTCGAAGCGTCCGTCGGCGCGGTCGAGCTTACCGTAAACGGCCTCGCCATATTTCTGCAGCCATTTTCCGACGGGCAACAGCCGCTCGGTTGCCTCCGGCGGAACCGATCCGTCGGGTGTCGGGCCGATGTTCAGCAGCAGGTTGCCATAGCCTCCGGCGGCGGTGCGAAGCATCGAAATCACTTCACGCACAGGCCGCCAATCGATGGCGCTCGGCATGTATCCCCACGAGCCGTTGAAGGTCATGCAGGCTTCCCATGCGCGGCCCGCCTCGGCGGCGGTAACGTGTTCTTCCGGCGTGCCGAAATCCTCGGGCAGTTGCGAGCGGTTGTTGATCAGAATATGCGGCTGAAGCTTGCGCACCATCCGGTTCATCTTGGCGCTTTCCCAGGCCTCGGGCGAGGTGAGCGGCCACGACACATCGTACCACAGGATGTCGATCTCGCCGTAGTTGCTCATCAGTTCGCGCACGCAGCCCTGCGTGAAATCGGCGAAGCGCCGGCGGGCGTTCTCGTTCTTCGCGCAGCGGGCGCCGTCGGGGTGGTGCCAGTCCATCAGCGAGTAGTAGAAACCGATCTTCAGATCATACTCGCGGCACGCGTCGACATATTCCTGCACGAGGTCGCGCCCCGGGCCGTGCTGAACGGCGTTGTAGCCGGTCTGTTGCGTATTCCACAGGCAGAAGCCTTCGTGATGCTTGGTGGTCATCACCATGTACTTCATGCCCGCCTTCTTCGCGAGGCGTGCCCATTCGCGCGCCGGACGCGGCTTGGGCTTCCACGCATCCGCAAGTTTCTCGTACTCCTCGACCGGAATCCGCTCGCGGTTCATCACCCATTCGTGCCTGCCCAACTGCGAATACAGCCCCCAATGGACAAACATCCCGAAGCGCGACTCCTGCCACCAGCGCAGCCGCCGTTCCCTGTCCTGCTGATCCTTTGTTTTCTTCGCCATTTGCGTTCTCCGTTTCGCTGACCGTGTTGACCTCAGTGCCTCACAATGCAGCACATTCTATCCGTAACTGTCAACGCACGCGATGGTGCAAGACCTCGCGGTATGTCTATGATGATAGATTGAGGATGGAAAATCAAGGACAGGCGCCTTGCATGTGCAGTACTGTCAATGGTGCAGACACAGGCGGAATGTTCACCCGGCCGCCGATTCAGCATCGGATGGCATCGGACACACCCGGCTCCCGATTCGTTCTTGCATATCGAGCACCATCGTGTTAGCATGGTATGCGTAGTCGTTTGGGAGTGAATCTATGGCCGAGAAAGGCGTAGTTGTAAGTGTAGATCGGAGCAAGGCGACGGTGCAACTGGAGCCGACGCCCTCGTGCTCGAGGTGCGGGTTGTGCCAGCGCGACACCGCCGGCCGAATGCTGATCGAGGTCGAGGCGGCAGCCGGTCTCGAGGCCGGGCAGCGCGTGCTGGTAGACGGGCTTGGCACCACCTGGCGCGCGAGTATACTGCTGTTCCTCGTGCCGCTTGTCGACCTTATCATCGGGTTGATCCTGGGGCGGTTTGTGGCTATCGGCGGGTTGTCGCACGAGGCTTCATCTGCGATTTTCGGCCTGGCGTTTTTTGCCGCATCGCTGGCAGGCGCGATTTTCATAGATCGCCGGCTTGCTCGCGCGGCGTCGAATAGGCGGCCGCATATCGTGATGGTTCTCGACAATTTCCCGCGTGGCTGACGGCCTACTGGCCTGCGTTTTTGATCCGCTGAACGTTGATGTTGAGCTTCTTGACGCGGTGCCACAGGCTGCGTTCGCTGATTCCGAGGTTTTTTGCCGCCCGCGACTGCACGCCGTTGGTTTCGCGCAGCGATTCAATGATCAACTGCTTCTCGTAATTGGCAAGCGTCTGGTCGAGGCTGTCGCTTTTTGTCTGGATGCGGAATTTCTGGCGCCGGCCCGCGTTCTGGATGTGCATCGGGAGGCAGTCGGGGCCTATTTCGTCGCCCTCGGCCATCACTATCGCCCGCTGTATGCAGTTCTCCAATTCGCGCACGTTGCCCGGCCAGTTGTATTCCATCAGGAGGTCCATAGCATCGCGCGAAACGGTGGTCGGCCCGGAGCCTTCCTCCGCGCTCGAGGTTTGTATGAGCGCAAGGTGGTCGTCCTTCCGCCGCAGCGGATGATTCACCGGCCTGCGGTTGGTCTGGAGGAAATGATCCACGAGCGCCGCCATGTCTTCCTTGCGCTGGCGCAGCGGGGGCAGGTGGATTGAGAAAACGTTCAGGCGGAAGTAGAGGTCTTCGCGGAACGTTCGCTCCTGCACGGCCTGTGCGAGGTCTTTGTTTGTGGCTGCGATCACGCGCACGTCGATGCTGACGGTTTTGGTGCCGCCGACGCGCTCGAATTCGCGCTCCTGCAGCACGCGCAGTATCTTCGCCTGAGTCGCCAAAGACATATCCCCGATCTCGTCGAGGAATATCGTGCCGCTGTTGGCAAGCTCGAACTTCCCGGGCTTCATGCCGGCGGCGCCGGTGAACGCGCCTTTCTCGTGGCCAAACAGCTCGCTCTCGAGCAGCCCCTCGGGAATCGCGACGCAGTTGAGCTTCACAAAAGGCTTGCGGCGCCTCAGGCTGTGGTTGTGGATAGCCTGCGCAACCAGCTCCTTGCCCGTGCCGCTCTCGCCGCCTATCATCACCGTTACGTCGGTGCCGATGACCTTGTTGATGAGCGCAAACACTTCCTGCATCGGCCCGGAGTTGCCGATGATGTTGCTGAATGCGTAGCGTTTCTTGAGGCGGTCCTCGAGGGCACGCACTTCGTTCTGAAGGCGGCGCTTCTCGAGGGCGCGCTGAATGACGACGTTCAGCTCGTCTATCTTGAATGGCTTGGTGAACAGGTCGTATGCTCCGGCCTTGGTCGCCTCCAGTGCGAGCTGCCGCGAGCCGTATGCGGTCATCACGATCGGCACGATGTTGGGGTTTATATGGCGCATCTTGCTTATCGCCTCGATGCCGCTGAGGCCCGGCAGGCGGATATCGAGGATCGCCAGGTCGAATTCCTCCTGCGCTGCAAGATCGAGCGCCGTTTCACTGTCTTCCGCCGCCACAACTTCGTAGCCCAGCTTCGTCATTGCTTCGCTGAGGAAGAAGCGCATCGCCTGTTCATCGTCCACGATGAGAATCCGGCTCGGAAGCTTGGCGGCGGTTTCGATCACGCGTGGTTCATCCAGCGTGGCGGTTGGCATATTGCAGCTCCTCGTTGCGTTGTTTCAGGCTGGCCGCAGTCGGCAGATCGATCACGAACGTTGTACCTGTTGCCGTATCGCTTTCCACTTCGATGTAGCCTGAGTGCCCCTTGACTATCTGGTGAGCTATCGAAAGCCCCAGTCCTGTGCCCTTTTTCTTGAGCGTGAAGAAGGGCGTAAACAGCTTCTGCCGGGCTTCCGGCTCGATGTAGGAACCGGTGTTGTTTATGCTGATGGAAACATAATCGCTGCCGCTGACCGTCCGGGGGCTGGTGGTCACCGTGACATCGCCGCCGTCGGGCGTGGCCTGAAATGCGTTGCGGATGATGTTCAGCAGCGCACGCGACAGCCGCTCGGGATCGACCAGCACGTCGGGCGTATCGTCTGAATGCCGCGTGCGCACGTTCACCCGGCGGTTCTGAAAATCATAGCTGGCAAACAGCAGCGACTCGTCTACAAGACCTGCTATCGAGTGCCGCTCGAGCGTGGCGATCGGCGGCTGCGCGAAACACAGGAGGTCTTCCACCAGCTTGTTCATCCGTTCGATCTCACGCAGGAATGTCTGCGTGTATGTACGCTTGGAATCGTTGGGCGGAAGCTCGTCTTCGAGCAGTTCGGCCAGCCCCAGCAGCGAACCCAGCGGGTTGCGCAGCTCGTGTGCAAGCCCGGCCGACAGATACCCCAGCGCCGCCATCTGCTCGGTGCGGAGAAATTGATCGCGGATGCGCTTGATCTCCGCAAGGTTCTTGAAGATTATCACTATCCCCAGCGATTGGTCATTCTCGTCGCGCAGTTGCGAAACGGTCGTCCCGACCGTAATACGCTCGCCCGAGCGGTTCAGGATCGTCGCCTCCTCCGAGGAAAACGTCTTGCCGCGCGTCAGCCCGGCCGTGATCATCTCGCCGAATTGCTTGCTTGCGCCGGTGATCGCAATGATCCTGCTGAAGTGCTCGCCCACAGCCTCCTCCGCCGACCAGCCCAGCAGGCCTTCCGCCACGCTGTTGAAGCTCGTTATCACGCCGTCGCGGGTGATTGTGACAACACCGCTTTCCAGGCTGTCGAGCGTGTAGGAGATCAGCTTTGTGGCATCAAGCTCGGGCGACGAACGCGCCTTGAGCTTGCCATGCGCAGCTTCCGCGCGTGTAGCTGTTACCATTATATATACCTCGCTGCGGCAATAGCATATGTAATAGTATCGGCGGAATTTCAGGCAAGCGCAGCGGAGATTCTGCTATAAAACGCAGCCGGGACGATCCGGGGCACTGCCGACTGCGCGCCGTCCTACAGCATCGTGCGGGCAACCGTGGCCACACGCACAGCCCTGGCCGAGCCGGCTCTCATCAGCACCCGCGAACACTCCGCGCAGGTGGCGCCGGTGGTCAGCACGTCGTCGATCAACAGCACACGCAGCCCCCGGAACGCGCCGTTGCGGCGAAGGCCGAAAGCCCCCGCGAGATTGTCGAGCCTGGACTGCATGGTAAGCGACGTCTGCGTGCCCGTCGGCCGCAGGCGCCGCAAGCTGCGGGAATCCAGCTTCACGTCGAAACGGCGCGAAATCGTCCGCGCGATCAGCAGCGCCTGGTTGTAGCCCCGGTGCAAGTGCCGGCGCCAATGAAGCGGAACCGGCACGATCACGTCAGTCTCGCCCATAGTCCCCTCCTTTTCCAGATGGTCTGCAAGGGCATCGGCCAGCGGAGCCGCAAGGTCGGGCCGGCGAGCCAGTTTCATCTGCAGAATAAGCCCGCGAACAGGCTCCTCGTATCGAAAGGGCGCGGTGGCCGAGCGGAAGTGGAGCGTCTTGTCCGCGCACGAATGGCAGCGAGTGTGTACCGCCGCATATTCGCCAAGCTCGTGGCCGCATTTCGGGCAGCGATTGCCTGAAACAAATGGCAGCCCGGCGCGGCATTCGGCGCAGAAACGCCCCTCGCGGATATCGATGGACCGGTTGCACACCGCGCAATGCGGCGGAAACAGCAGGTCGGTCAGCCCGCCAAGCAGCAGGTTTGCCGCCGACGAAATCCGCCCGCCGAACGCGTATTCACTCGAGGTTTGCATGCCGCAGCGCCATCTCGTCATGATTTGTGCCGCACAGCAACGTAAGCGCCATCACCAGCGCATCGAAGAAAATCAGAAGCGATTGTTCGAACAAGCTGCCCCCGAACTGCCGTGAATTTTTCGCGTCGAGCAATACAACAAGCTCGGCCGCCGACGCAATCGGCGATCCCGCCGACGCCGTAACAACGGCGCACCTTGCGCCCGAGGCCTTCGCCTGCCCCGCAAACGACAGCAGCGTCTGCTTCTCGCCCGAGCCTGAGCACATCACCAGCAGATCGCCTTCGCCGATTGCAGGCGACGTCGAATCGCCCGCCACGTGTGCCGTCAGCCCCAGGTGCACCAGCCGCATCGCAAACGCTCGAGCCATCAATCCCGTACGGCCGCATCCGGCCACGAACACGCGTCGAGCCGACACTATCGTCTGCGCCAGCTCAGCCGCCGGGCCGGCGCCGACGCCCGATATCACCGCCTCAAGCTCCGAAATTATCGCCCGCGAATGCTCCGCAAAATCCATAGTTCACCACCACATCAGAAAATGCATCATACAAGAACCCGCGGCTCAACGCCCGCCGGCGGCCACAATCGCAGCGCCGTAAGCCGCCACAAACTGAGGGCCTTCCGGCACAAACACCGCCACGCCCAACTCCTCATCGAGCGCCCGACGCAGCCCAAGGTTCTGCGCAGCGCCACCGCAAAACAGCACCGGTTCACGCACACCTACGCGCCGGGCCATCGCAGAAATACGGCGCGCGACCGACGCATTCACGCCCGCGATGATGTCTTCGACCGCCTCGCCCTGCGAAAGCAGCGACACCACCTCCGACTCCGCAAACACCGTGCACAGGCTGTTGACCTTCAGCACCCTGGCCGCCGACGTCGGCATGCGGCCCAGCGTGTCGAGATCAAGCTCCAACGCACGCGCCATCACTTCCAGAAAGCGCCCGGTGCCCGCCGCGCACTTGTCATTCATCGCGAAATCGCGCAGAATGCCAGCATCATCCAAGGCTATCACTTTGCTATCCTGCCCGCCGATATCAAGAACCGTGCGCAGCGGCTCCGGCCCCTCATACATCATCCGTGCGCCGCGTGCGAGCGCCGTTATCTCCGTAACCGTGCCGCCGGCAGATTCGATCAGTCGGCGTCCATAGCCCGTCGCCACCACGCGCTCCAGCGCATCCGCCGCTACGCCGGCCGCTTCCGCCGCCTGCGCGAGAACGAAATCCGCCGCCTTGCGCACATTCGCACCGGTAGCGGTAATGGCGCGCCCAGCCTGCGTCCCGTTCTTCAGCACCACGGCCTTAGTTGTGGTGGATCCGGCATCCACGCCGGCCGCAACCGATTCATAGCTGTTGCTCATACTCACATTGTAGCACACATGCGGCGACTATTCAACCGGCTTGCCACTGGGGTGTGCGGCAAGATAATCTGGTTCCTGATCGGGTTGAAACGCTTCACATTCGGTTTCCTCGGCAACTTGTGGTGAGCAAGTAGGGGCTGACTGCGCGAGTCTTCGAGCGTGTTGCCCGCCCTCTTCTTCGGAATCGTGCCGCACAGGTAACGCCCCGGTCTTCGGCTCGCCTCGCCGTCTTGCACCCGAGCAGATTTTTGTTTCGCCGCCCTGCGGAGACTCATCATGATGAAAGGGCAAACATGTTCCCACGGCTGACGCCGTGGGCTAGAGTCTGTCGCCCTTGCGGGCTTGAGAGGAGACGGATAATCAAGATGCAAGACCGCTGGCCGAGCCGCAAGACCATAAAATTCTGTCGCACCCCCACTGGGGTGCACCGCCAACATCGCCAAAATCAGCACTTGACAACCGGACATCCGACGATCAGCTATCGAGCCTTTTTCTCCCCCGGAAATAGCGCAACCATCCAGACACCGACACGCTGATCACGACCATCCCCAATGCAACCACCAACCAGAAACAAACATCGGCTATGGTGTTCAAAGAAGACCACTTCGGAATACCATCCCGCGCGAGCTGATACCTCGAAATGAGCCAGACTAACGTTGCCACAAGGACATTTGCTGCCAACACACAATACGACAGCAGCTTCCGGCCGAGCCGCCCGCTTCTATGCGCGCCGAGTCCCAGTACCATCAGCAATACGAGATAGGCGCTAATTCCTGCCGCGAGCCTGACCGCCGACGTCATGTTCTTCGCGGATAGGACTCCGACGATAGCAATCGCGGAGACGACAGCCGCTACGATTAGGAAAATGCAGACTGATCGCCGCACCGGCCGCCCAAAGCCTGTTGCGTTGTTGTCAGAATCCATCAGCTTTCCTTATCAGCGCGGCTATCGTTCGTGTGCTCCGGCGAAGGCGGCTAGGGCCTCAGCCTCACGCTGGCAACCTTATGCGGGCCGATGTCGAACGAAACGGCGCTGTCTGAAATATCGAGCGGCGCCACATGGTCCTCCAGCACGTTTACAAGCTCGGCGAATTTGTATCGCGGCGGAACGCTTAGCCTGACCTCCTCGCCGCGGCCTGCATGCTCCACCAGCCGCAGCTCGATGCCCTCCTGCGCGAGCACGACTCAATCGTGCCGTAAGGCTCGCGCATCACCCGAGCGTGTACCGGCGGAGGATTTCACGGGCACCGCGAGCCGCTCACCGGATGCCGTCGAGCAGCAGGTTTGCGATAACCGGGCCGTCGTCGGTCATCGTCACCCAGACCACGTGGTCGAACTGGCCGTTGTCGAAGCCCGAAAGGCTGCTTGCGCCGCCGGTTGTCGCAAGTACGATGTAGCTTGCGCCGTCGCGGTCTTCCTTCGCATAGGTGTGATAGTGGCCGGCGAAAACCGTGTGCGGCCGGCCGACCAGGTGCTTCTCGACGTCTGCCCAGCCCTTTCCTGTCCGCCACATCGGCGCGTGCATTAACACGAACGTCCATCGCACGTCCGGATTCGCGGCGAGCGCACCCGCCATGTATTGGCTCTGCTCCTGGCTGATGTTCTGCGAGGGCGGGTCTTGCGAATTCATGCACAGGAACAGCACGTTCTTGTATGTGAAGTGATAGTATGGAAGCTTGAAACGCCGCAGCCATTCCTCGTGCATGACCTGATTCGTGATATCATGATTGCCGGGCAGGTAGAAGAACGGCATCTGGAGGTTGTCGACAATTGCGTTGAACTCCGCCCATTGGCGGTCTATCGCACCCCTATCCTGCGTGCCGCCTTCGATGAGGTCGCCCACGCACATCACAAACTCCGGCTGCAGCAGATTCACCTTCTCCGCAGCTTCTTCGAAAATACCCGGGCGCATGCCGCCCGTTCGGTCGGCCATTATCGCGAACTGAAAATTTGCGGGATCGTTCGCGAACGCCTTGGCCGTGCGGATGCATTGCCCGGCCGCGACAGTATCCGATGCGACTGTGTCCTGCACGGGCCGCGAGGTCAGGCACGCGCACAGGAAGGCTATCGGCAGCAATGCCAATGCGGCAATCAGATTCCGTTTCATTCATGCTCCTTTCGTATATCAGGCCTCGAGCGGCATTTGAACAGAATGAATTGTAGCGACAGATAGTGAGAAGTGCAAGCTCGGAGTTTTTCGGCGAGCTGAGCTTGAAACTCCCGCCGCGTCCGCTAAGATGGTGGAAAATACATTCGACCCCGACAGGAGAAATGATCCGATGCGACAATCACCCGACGTGCTGCTTATCATTTCCGACGACCACCGCTGGTGCGATTCCGGCTGCTACGGCAGCGCCGACGCGCAAACGCCGAACATCGACCGCATTGCACGCGAAGGCATGCGGCTCGACCGCTACTACACGGTCGCGCCGATGTGCGCGCCCGCTCGGATGTCGCTGTACAGCGGCGTGTATCCCGTGAGAAACGGCGGTTATCCAAATCACAGCCGCGCCTATCCAGAAACGCGCAGCATCGCACACCACCTTCGCAGCATGGGCTATCGCGTGGGGCTGCACGGCAAGAAGCATTTCGGACCCGACGAAGTCTTCCCGTTCGATGCCGTCGACGACATCGCGGCGTTCATCAACGCCGACGCCGGGCAACGATATTGTCTTGTTGTTGGGACGCACGAGCCTGGCAAACCTGTTCCTCGATTCCTGCGTCAATCAGCTGAGCCCACCGTTGAAACGGTGGGCTGATATTGGGTCGTCCTTACAGGACGGACTTCGCTGAAGCCGGCGCTTCTGCATCTTCATTACCCGTCTCCATACAAGCCAGCCAGGGCGAAATACTTGTAGCCCACGGTTTCAACCGTGGGCGTTGCTGGCGAACACGAGGCGCCTGTTGTCCTTGATATTTGGCTTGCGTTGGTGTAGTATATGGGCAGCTTCGTGACTTGTATGTTTCAAACGAGAAAGGCGGTATGAATTATGGCAGATATCGAACGCAAGGGTTTCCAGATATGGGGTGAGGAGCGCGAGGAGGCGTTGGCGGATTTCAAAGCCATCATCAAGGAATGGGGCCTGGCGATGCCGAACGTGGATCCGCAGGTGCTTGATTTCGGCCTGGGCGATTTCCACAAGGACGGGCTGATCGAGTATTGGCTGGCAAACAACGAGAAGGAAGGTTACTGCGGGAAGTTCCTGTTTGTTTTCGACGGCCAGACATGCCCCTACCATCACCACGATTTCAAACACGAGACGTTTTTCATCGTGAAGGGTTCGGTGGTTATGAATGTGGACGGCAAGGAGATGGTGAAGAAGGAGGGGGACCTGCTCGCGATGGATCAGGGCAGCGACCACTTGTTCACGGGCAAGGGGCCGGCGTTGCTGCTGGAGGTTTCC
>Ga0307380_10005205_pt1 | contig 17314 bp, 15 predicted proteins | sample UN3MG_FD_202239 | JGI IMG/M metagenome (GOLD analysis project Ga0307380, IMG submission 202239) | Soil microbial communities from Risofladan, Vaasa, Finland - UN-3 | ecosystem: Environmental > Terrestrial > Soil > Coastal area > Acid sulfate soil | place: Finland: Risofladan, Vaasa | collected...
CTGCGCTCATCCTCTGCCCCTTTGTTGTTTGGGGCGAAGAATCGCATCTCAACCGACAAAAAGGAATCCCTTCAATGATTCAGCGTTCACGGATCACGCTCTAGTGACAGGTAAAATGCGGGGCCGGTAGATCCGGCCCCGTTGCGGTCGCGTAGGGCGGGGTTCACCCCGCCAATCCGACCCAGCCAAATTCGTAGTGCGATGAACCCCGCCCTACACCGAGCCTGCACCATGGGTTCTTCGAACTTACAATTTTGACCACACCTCAATCCACCATTCGTGCTTCTCCAAGAGCATTTGGCAGCGTAGTTTTCAAATTGGTGGGAGAAGAATGTTCAATGGCAAACGTCCGAGAGATGTAACGCTCGCCGACCTAGATCAAATGATTTCCGAGGAATGGCCTGAGTCAGATCAGCTTGAGTTCAATGGAGCGCTTCCGGCTCGAAAGGGTGGCAACAATGACCCTTGGGCGGAAAAGCGAGAGCTTTCTGAGGCAGCCAGAAATGGGCTACTCGAAGAAATTATGGCATTTGCGAATGGGCATGGCGGGTGGCTGCTTGTTGGCGTTGAGGAGACCAAGGAGAAACCGGGCAAAGCTAGTTCTCTGAAGCCCATTGTAGATTGTTCAGACCTAGCGGATCGCCTCCGCAAGACTTGCCGGGATTGTATCGATCCTCCGCTCCCAATCGTCGAGATTGAGGGAGTAGAGGCGGAGAGCGGCGGTATCGGCGTTATTGTAGCTTATGTTCCGAGGAGCCGCGCTGGCCCGCACCGGCTCACCCCGTCGCTGCATTGTTACGTTCGCCGACACGATAGTTGCGAAAAGATGAACATGCGTGAAATTCAAGACCTGACGCTCAACCTGACTCGGGGTGATGCTGTTGTTGAGCAAGCATTGGAAAGGGCGCGGGCTCGCTTTCACGATTGCTGTAAGGACGGTTTCCGAACGGGAAAGGGCTTACCCGGGGCATCTGGTGTGAGCGGGTTTGGGATACGTGCATCAGCAGCACCTGTGACGCCTCTTTATATCGATATGTTAGGAAGGGAGGCTGCACAACATGCCCCGCTCCGTGAACTCACCGCGAAAACCGGCGAGCATCAGACGCGCATAATGGTGCCCCTTTATGGTTCCGATGTCGTTGCATTGCTGCGGGGGAAGCGTTGGACGAACGATAGGAACAGGAGCGATAACTTTTTGGTTGAACGAGATATTTACCGCGATGGAGTGGTAGACTACCGATTGGTTAGAAAGTTCGACGAGCCCGATGAAGCGGTGTTGTTCCCCGGATGGGTCATGGCGCTGTCGGCGAATGCCATGTTGGCTATCGAACGCTTTCGCGAGCTTGCTGGTGCCCCAAGCGTCGAGTTTGCTTTTGAACTCGAGATCTTTGTGAAGGGTCTCCAGGTTCCGCTCATGGGGTACGGTTCACAAAGACTTAGTCCAATTGGACGTGCAGGCATCATTCCAATTGGCTCGCATCAGCTACCGATCTATGCGCTTGGTTCAATCGATGACTTTTCTGAGGCAGTCGCACTGATTGAGCAAGATTTCTTCAACTTAGCGGGATACGACTCACAACGGGACTTTACGTTGGATTTTGGTGGCTTCAGCAAGTAGGTGGGCTCTCCGAACCCACGGTTGCCCCGGCTTTAACACCCAACCGGAATTTCGCCGCGTTCCACATTCTTCATCTCGAAACACGCACCGGGTCGAGAAATCCGCGTCGCTATCCGGCAGCGTCCAGACGCAATGCAGATGGTCCGGCAGAACCACCCAGGCGTCAATTCCGAAGGGCCGCGCGTTCCGCGTCGCCTGCACGGCGTCCCGCAACCGGTCGATCTCGCGGACCAGCAGGTCCGAGCCGCGCTCGGCGAGTGCGACGGTGAAGAAGATCGTGGCGCCGGGAACGTCGGGGCGGAGGTAATTCGGCATCCGTCGAACCTCACCGAAAAATCGTTAACAATCCGTCGGGCGCGCATTCTGCGCACCGTTTAAAAAAGGTTGACGGGGGCGGGGTTGGCGTTTCCCGACCAATTGCAGAAAATCTCGCTCACAGGGGGGTCGAGTCGGGAGCACTCCCATAACACCCCCATAACACCCCTAAAACACTCCCGTTGGAATCCCAGCCCAATCAGCCCAGCCCCCGGCCTTCGAGCAACGCCTCGACCCCCGGCATCTTGCCCCTGAATGCGATATACGCCACCGCCGGATCCTGCCGCCCGCCGGCGGAATAGACGAACCTCGCCAGCCGTTCCGCCGTCCCCGGATCGAAGGCATCTCCAGCCTCCTCGAAGGCCTTGAAGGCATCGGCGTCCATCACCTCGGACCACATGTAGCTGTAGTAGCCCGCCGAATACCCGTCGCCCGCGAACACATGCTGGAAGTGCGGTGTGGCGTGGCGCATGGCGATGGCCTGCGGCATGTCGACCCCATCCAACACCTTGGCTTCGAACGATTTTCCGTCGAACCCCTCAACGTCACCAAGCACATGCATCTCCAGATCGACCAGCGCCGAGGCGATGTACTCGACCGTCGAGAACCCTTGGTTGAAGTTCTCCGCCGCCTTCAGCCGGGCAATCATCTCAGCCGGCATCGGCGCGCCGGTCTGGTAGTGCCGGGCGTGTTCGGCCAGCACTTCCGGTTCGGCTAACCAGTGCTCATAAAGCTGGCTCGGCAGCTCGACAAAATCCCGCGCCACCGAGGTGCCGGAGATGAACGGATAGGTCACATCCGACATAAGCCCATGTAATGCATGGCCAAATTCATGAAACAAGGTCCGCGCATCGTCAAAAGTCAGCAGTGCCGGCTCGCCCTCGCCGCCGGGCGCTATGTTGAGGACGTTCATGATGATCGGCCGTCCCGGCGCCCACAACTTCTGCTGACTGCGATAAAAGGTCATCCACGCACCGGAGCGTTTCGACGGTCGGGCGAAATAGTCGCCGATGAACAGGCCAAGCTGTCCGCCATCCGGCCCCAACACCTCCCATGCGCGGGCGTCCGGGTGATGCAGCGCGAGCCCTCTCGCCTCCTGAAAAGTCAATCCGAACAACTTGTTGGCAACCCCGAAAGCAGCCTCGATCATGGCGTCGAGTTGCAGGTAGGGCTTGGTTTCGGTCTCGTCGAGGTCGTGCTCGATCTTGCGCTGCTTCTCGGCGTAGAAGCGCCAGTCCCATGGCGCCAGATCGATGTTGGCGCCTTCATCAACCGCCAACGCATTCAGCGCAGCGGCCTCCAAGCCAGCGCGCCGCCGTGCCGGTTCCCAAACCGCCATCAACAGGCCGCGAACCGCCTGCGGGGTCTTGGCCATCTGGTCGTGCAGTTTGAACTCGGCAAAATTGGCAAATCCCAACAGCCGGGCACGCTCACAACGCAGCCGCACGGTCTCCTCGACCAGTGGCCAGTTCGTCGCCTCACCCCGCCCCGTCCAGGCCCGCCAGGCGGTCTCGCGCAAATCGCGCCGGGTCGAGAAGGTCAAGAACGGCTCGATCGACGACCGTGACAGGGTGATGGCATACTGCCCCGGCTTGCCCCGTGACTTCGCCTCGCGCGCCGCTGCACTGGTCAGAAAATCCGGCAACCCAGCCAGATCGCCCGGCCCAAGAAATAGCACCCATTTCTTCTCATCGGCCAGCACGTTCTGGCCAAAAGTCGTGCCCAACTCGGCCAATCTTTGCATGATATCGGTCATCCGCTGGCGCGCCTCACCTTCCAGCATCGCCCCCGCCTTGATGAACATTCGACGATAAAGCTCCAGCACACGCACTTGTTCAGCGTCGAGGCCCAGCGCCCCGCCCGCATCGACCAGCGCCCGCACCCGAGCGAACAGCCGCGCATTCATCAGGATGGCACTGTGATGCGACGCCAGTTTCGGCGCCACTTCGCGCTGGATCGCCTGGAGTGCGTCGTTGGCGTGCGACGAGGCCAGGCCGAAAAATACGCCCGAGACGCGGTCCAGCGCCTGACCGGACCGTTCCATCGCCTCGATCGTGTTGGCAAAGTTTGGGGACGCGGGATCGGTGGCAATCGCCTCGATCTCGGCCAGCTGCAAAGCCATCGCGGCGTCAAAGGCGGGTCGATAGTGCGCCTCCTCGATGCGCTCGAAGGGCGGCAGCCCGTACGGTGCTTCCCAGGTCGCAAGCAGCGGGTTAGCCCTGTCCGCGACGCTCATAGGGCTGCTGAGGGGCGGGCGCGCATGCGTTCCAGCCAGGCCAGTAAGTTTGCATAGCTCTCGGGGATCGGGTGCTTCACCACCCGCAGAAACTCGACCGCAACTAGCGCCGTAATATCTGCAATGGTCAGCCGGTCGGCGGCGATCCATTCGCGCCCCGCCAACCGCTGGTCGAGCTCGCCCAGCCGGGCGTCGAGGCGACCCCGGTTTACCTCTCCCCAATCGGCGCACTGGTCCTCCAGCACCGCCAGATGCGGATTGGTGTGCCGGAAACACGCCGCCACCGTCGCGAACAGCCGGAACTCGATCTGCCGCTGCCATTTCTCGATGGTGATCTGCTCCATGACATCGCGGCCCATCATGTTCGGCTCCGGCTGCAACGCCTCGAAATAGCGGCAGATCACGACCGTCTCGGTCAGCACCGTGCCGTCATTCAGTTCCAGCGCCGGCACCTGCGGCACGCCAACCTTGACCAGATAATCCGGCTGCTTATGCGCGCCGGCCATCAGGTCGACATTGACCCGCTCGACCTCAAGACCCTTCTCGGCCAGAAAAATATTGACCCGGCGCGGGTTCGGCGCGCGCGGCTGGTCGTAAAGGCGGACAGGTTGCGGGAGGCTCATCGGGCGATTCCTTTGCTGCGGTTTCCATCAGAACCTAGGGCGACCGAGGCCGCGCGCCAAGCCCGCTTGCCCGGCCCCGGATTCGATCCTATAACGCGCGATATCGCGCAGAGAGGATGCCCATGTTTGCCCATCGCCACCTCCTTGGGATTGAACAACTCGCGGCCTCCGATATCACTGAAATTCTCGACCTCGCCGACAGCTATGTGACGCTCGGCCGTCAGCGCGACAAGCATGTCGAGAAACTGCGCGGGCTGACCCAGATCAACCTGTTCTTTGAGAACTCGACCCGCACCCAGGCGAGCTTCGAGCTGGCCGGAAAACGGCTTGGTGCCGACGTGATGAACATGGCGGTTCAGGCAAGCTCGATGCGCAAGGGCGAGACGCTGATCGACACCGCCTTGACGCTGAACGCCATGCACCCGGACCTGCTGGTCGTGCGCCACCAAAGCTCCGGCGCCGTGGCCCTGCTGGCGGAGAAGGTCAACTGTGCAGTGCTGAACGCCGGCGATGGACGGCATGAGCACCCGACCCAGGCGCTGCTGGATGCTCTGACCATCCGCCGCCGCAAGGGCCGGTTGCAGCGGCTGACCATCGCCATCTGCGGCGACATCGCCAACAGCCGGGTCGCGCGCTCGAACATTCTGTGCCTCAACAAGATGGAGAACCGGGTCCGGGTGATAGCACCGCCAACCCTGCTGCCGGCCGGGATCGAGCGCTTCGGCGTCGAGGTCTTCACCGATATGGCGGCCGGGCTGAAGGACTGCGACGTGGTGATGATGCTGCGGATCCAGAACGAACGCCTGACCGGCGCCGCCGTCCCCTCCACACGCGAGTATTTCCACCGCTGGGGGCTGACGGCCGAGAAGCTGTCGGCAGCCAAGGACGACGCCATCGTCATGCACCCCGGCCCGATGAACCGAGGTGTCGAGATCGACGCAGAGGTGGCGGACGACATCAACCGCTCGGTGATCCAGGAGCAGGTCGAGATGGGGGTGGCGGTTAGGATGGCAGTGCTGGAGCTGTTGGCCGAGAATTTGGGGGGAGCGGCATGACACCAGCCCCACTCTACTTCACCAACGCCCGGCTGATCGACCCGGCCACCGGCTACGACGGCCCCGGCGCGCTGAAGGCCTCGCGAGGCTTGATCGACGAGGTTGTCCGGGGCACCTCTCCCACCCCTACCGATGGCACCGTGATCGACTGTAGCGGCCTCCCCCTCGCCCCCGGCATCATCGATATGCGGGTTTTTGTTGGCGAACCCGGCGCGCGGCACCGCGAGAGTTTCCGCTCGGCGGGTGAAGCGGCGGCGGCGGGCGGCGTCACCACCTTCGTCGCCCAGCCCGAGACCGATCCACCGCTCGACGACCCTGCCCTGGTGCAGTTCGCGCTGTCCCGCGCCCGCGATGTGTCATCGGTGCGCGTACACGCCATGGGGGCACTGACCCGCGGGCTGAAGGGCGCCGAAATCACCGAGCAGCAGTTCCTGCTCGACGCCGGGGCGGTGGCGCTGACCGACGGTGACCACGCGGTGGCCGATGCCAAGGTGTTGCGCGCCTGCATGGCCTATGCCGGGTCGCTCGATGCGCTGATCGTGCATCACCCGCAGGAGCCGTCGCTCAGCCGCGGCGCCTGCGCCACATCCGGCGAGTTCGCCTCGCGCCTCGGCCTGCCCAGCGTCCCGGCGATTGCCGAGCGGATGATGCTGGAGCGGGATCTGGCGATGGTCGAGAGCACCGGCGCCCGCTACCACGCCGACATGCTGTCGACCTCGGGCGCACTGGCACCACTGTTGCGCGCCCGCGATAGCGGGCTGAAGGTGACCGCGGGTGTCTCGATCCACCACCTGACACTGAACGAGTTCGACATCGCCGACTACCGCACCTTCTTCAAAATGGCTCCGCCACTGCGTGCCGAGACCGACCGCGAGGCGGTGGTAACAGCGTTGGCCGAAGGGCTGATCGACGTTATCGTCTCGTCCCACCTGCCCCAGGATGAGGAGGCCAAACGGCTGCCGTTCGAGGAGGCGGCGACCGGGGCTGTCGGGCTGGAGACCTTCCTGCCCGCCTGCCTGCGGCTGGTCCATGATGGGCGGCTGTCGCTGCTGCGCCTGTTCGAATGCGCGGCGCTGCGGCCGGCGCAGATTCTGGGATTGCCGAGCGGACGACTTACCGCAGGCGCCCCCGCCGATCTGATCCTGCTTGACCCAAACGCGCCCTTTATTCTGGACCGGACCACTTTGCGCTCCAGATCAAAGAACACTCCATTTGACCGCCAGCGCATGCAGGGCCGGGTCAAGGGAACCTGGGTGGCCGGACGACAAGTTTTCGCGGAGTAACTGGCGATGTTCCATCATATCATGGGTTTCGAGCGCGCCCTGCCCTGGCTATTGATCGCGCTCGCCGTTGGGTACCTCGCCGGATCGATCCCATTCGGTGTGCTGGTCGCGCGCATCTTCAAGCTCGGTGATCTGCGCAAGATCGGTTCGGGCAGCATCGGCGCGACCAATGTGCTGCGCACCGGAAACAAGCTGGCGGCGTTCACGACCATGCTGCTTGACGCGCTGAAAGGCACACTGCCAGTTCTGTTCTTCCTCGGCTTGTGGGGCGATCTGGCTGGGCAAGCGGCGGGTCTAGGTGCCTTCCTCGGCCATTGCTTTCCGGTGTGGCTGCGGTTCAACGGCGGCAAAGGAGTAGCGACCTGGCTCGGCATCATGCTGGCGATCCATCCGCTGACCTGGGCGGCACTGTGCCTGACCTGGTTGGCGACCGCTGCCTTTACCCGAATCTCGTCGGCGGGCGGATTGGTGGCCGCGGCATCCGGCCCGCTATGGCTGATCCTGTTCGGCCGCTGGGAGGCGGTGCTTCTGGCGATCATCCTCGGCGCGCTGGTCTGGATCCGCCATCATGCCAATATCTGGCGAATATTGCGCGGCAAAGAGCCCAAAATCGGCAAGAAAAGCCCCTGAAGCGGAAACCTTAACCCGCCGTTAACCATAGCCGTTCTCTGCTGCCCCGATACCCAGGAGGGAGCCGAGATGTCTGTTGCCGAACCCGTTACCGCAATTGCCGCTCAGGCCGAACGTCTGACGGACAGCGAGCGTCTGGCCCGACTGCGGCTGGCCCGCAGCCTCAATGTAGGGCCGCGCACCTATGCCCATCTCCTAAATCGTTTCGGCAGTGGGGCGCGGGCGCTCGATGCCCTGCCCTCGCTGGCGGCCGGCGGTGGCAAAGGCAACTATCTGCCCTTCCCATTGGGTGACGCCGAGGCCGAGATCGATGCCGGCAATGCAGCGGGCGCAAAGATGATCCTTCTTGGCGAAACATCGTATCCACCGCTGCTTGCCACGATCGATCACCCGCCCCCGGTATTGTGGGCGACCGGGTCCGTCAAAATCTTGCTGCGCCCAGCCATCGCCATTGTCGGCGCGCGCAATGCCTCGGCATTGGGGCTGCGCACGGCACGCAACCTTGCGCGGGGGCTGGGCGAAACCGGGCAGGTGATTGTCTCCGGCCTCGCCCGCGGGATCGACGCGGCGGCTCATGAATCGTCAATCGAGACCGGCACGATCGCCGTCATGGCGGGCGGCATCGATCAGATATATCCGCCGGAACATGACAAGCTGGCCGCGCGCATCGCCGGGACCGGCGCGCTTCTCTCCGAATGCCCAATGGGGATGGAGCCGACCAGCCGCCATTTTCCCGCCGCAACCGTCTGATCTCGGGTCTGGCGCGCGGCGTCGTGCTGATCGAGGCCGCCATCCGCTCAGGCAGTCTGATCACGGCGCGCTATGCGCTGGAGCAGGGCCGCGAAGCGATGGCCTGTCCCGGCGCTCCGGAAGATCCACGCTCAGGTGGCTGCAATCAACTGATCCGCGACGGTGCCGCCCTGATCCGAAATGTCGAGGACGTGTTCGAGGCGCTCTCCGGCCCACGCACCCTCGGCCTCGCGGAACCCGGGCGGGAGTTCCTGTTCGACGACGACACCTTCGCCGATGACCACGACATCGGCGACTACGACGCTATCGACGATTTCGATGAGGATAACCAGGCCGGAGAAGCGCTGGCTGACCAGATCCTACGGCTGCTCGGTCCGCATCCAGTTGATCTGGACGAAATTGCCCGGCAATGCGGCGCCGGCCCGGCGGAATTCTCGCTGGCCGTGCTCGAGCTGGACCTCGCGGGCCAAATCGACCTGCTGCCAAGCGGAATGATCGCCAGCGCCGGACCCGGCGCCTGACAGCAGCGGCAAACCGTCCGCATACATCTCTCAGACCCCATGTTGACAGGCGCACCCGCCTGAACCATGTTCGCGCTCGGCGCCGCTCGTGGCGCAGTTGAGGAGAATCCTATGGCCGTTGTCGTCGTCGAATCCCCGGCGAAAGCCAAGACGATCAACGGCTATCTGGGAAAAGACTTCACGGTTTTGGCCTCCTATGGCCATGTCCGGGACCTGCCGGCCAAGAACGGCTCGGTCGATACCGAGAACAGCTTCGCGATGACCTGGGAGGTCGCGCCCGAAAGCAAAAAACACCTGCGCGCCATCGCCGAGGCGCTGAAATCCGACAATACTCTGATCCTCGCCACCGACCCCGACCGCGAGGGCGAGGCGATTTCGTGGCATCTGCAGCAGGCGCTGGCAAAGTCGATCAAGAAGGACACCAAGGTCAGTCGGGTGGTGTTCAACGCGATCACCAGAAACGCCGTGACCGAGGCAATGAAAGTCCCCCGTCAGGTGGACATGGAACTGGTCGAGGCCTATCTGGCCCGCCGCGCACTAGACTATCTGGTCGGATTCAACCTGTCGCCAGTGCTGTGGCGCAAACTGCCTGGCGCCAAATCAGCGGGGCGCGTGCAATCGGTCTGCCTGCGGCTGATCGTCGAGCGCGAGATGGAAATCGAGTCGTTCCGGGCCCGCGAATATTGGGGAGTCACGGCCACCCTGACCACCCCGCGCGGCGAGAATTACGAAGTGCGGTTAACCGTTCTGGGCGGCAAGAAACTCGACAAATTCGATATCCCAACTGGCGCAGCGGCGGAAATGGCGGTGCAGGCCGTCACGTCCCGCACCCTGGCCGTGAAATCGGTCGTGTCCAAGCCCGCCGCCCGCAACCCCTATGCACCTTTCATGACTTCGACCCTGCAGCAGGAGGCCAGCCGCAAGTTCGGCATGGGCGCCAAAGCCTGCATGAGTACAGCCCAGCGTTTATACGAGGCCGGGCACATCACTTATATGCGCACCGACGGCATCGACATGGCTCCCGAAGCGGTGATGGCCGCGCGTGACGAGATCAAGCGTCGCTTTGGGCCGACTTATGTCCCCGACAGTCCACGGATGTACAAGAACAAGGCCAAGAACGCGCAGGAAGCCCATGAATGCATCCGGCCCACCGACATGGCCGCCGCACCTGAGAAACTGAAGATCAGCGATGCCGACCAGCGCCGCCTCTATGATCTGATCTGGAAGCGCACCATCGCCAGCCAGATGTCCGCCGCGCGGCTGGAACGCACCACCGTCGATGTCGCCAGCGCCGACGGGCAGGTCGAGCTGCGCACCACTGGCCAGGTGGAGATGTTCGACGGCTTCATGAAGGTCTACGAGGAGGGCCGCGACGACGACACCGACGAGGATGGTGGCCGCTTGCCGCAGATCATCCAGGGCGAGCCCGCCACGCTGCACTCGGGGGCCTATGAGGTCGCGTTCACCAAACATGCCGCGATCGATGATGCGGTGATCGAAGATCCGGTGGCGCCGGACATTCGGCGTACAACATCCGCTGTCGCCAACACCACCGCTTCGGTTCTCGGAACCCAAAGCTTCACTCAGCCGCTGCCGCGCTATACCGAGGCGACGCTGGTCAAGCGGATGGAGGAACTGGGCATCGGGCGGCCTTCGACCTATGCCTCGATCGTCACCACGATCCAGGACCGAGAATATGTCCGCAAGGAGAAAAACCGCCTGTATCCGGAGGATAAGGGCCGCTTGGTGACGGCGTTTCTGGAGAACTATTTTCCCCGCTACGTATCCTATGATTTTACCGCCGGCCTGGAGGATGAACTCGACGACATCTCCGGCGGTCGGGTCGAGTGGAAGGATCTTCTCACCCGGTTCTGGGCTGATTTTTCAACGGCGATCGAAGGCACCGCCGAGCTGCGCATCGGCGAAGTCTTGGACAAGATCAACGAAGTTCTTGCGCCGCACCTGTTCCCGGACCCCGGCGACGGCAGCGATCCACGGCTCTGCCGCTCCTGCGGCATCGGGAATCTGTCTCTAAAGACGGCCCGCTCGGGCGGCGCCTTCATCGGCTGTTCGAATTATCCCGAGTGCCGCTATACCCGGCCACTCGGCGGCAATGGCGAGGGCGACAATGGCGAGGGCCGAACTCTCGGCGAGCATGACGGCCAGCAGGTAACCCTGCGCAATGGCCGGTTCGGGCCTTATGTCCAGCTTGGCGACCAGGTCGAAGGGTCGCCAGACAAACCGAAGCGCTCGTCGATCCCCAAGGGGATGGAGGTCGATCTGGAGCGCGCGGTGGCGCTGCTGTCGCTGCCACGCCTGATTGGCGCCCACCCCGAGGACGGCGCGCCGGTTGAGGCTGGCCTTGGCCGCTTTGGCCCTTATGTGAAACATGGCAAGACCTTCGCCAGCCTGACAGCGGGCGAGGATGTGCTGACGGTGGGCATGAACCGGGCCGTCGAACTGATCGCCCAGAAGGCGAACCGCGGCTCGGGGCGCGGTGCGGCACTGACGCCGTTACGCGAGCTGGGCGTGCACCCGAAGGGTGGCGCAGTCAACCTGATGGACGGGCGCTATGGCCCCTACGTTAAATGGGAAAAGGTCAATGCGACCCTGCCGAAAGGCACTGATCAGGCGGCGCTGACCCTTGAGGATGCGCTCGAGCTGGTCGCGGCAAAACGCAAGGCCAAGAAGAAAAAATAGCACGAACCGGTGCCCAGCATCGTAGTTTAGGGGCAAACAACGGAGAGATCGATGCGCTACCTCCTCGCGGCTCTGATGCTTGTCACACTTGCCCTGCCCGCTTCAGCTGGCATGCGCGAAATCGAGCACGATGGCAAAACCCGACGCTTTTACGTCGAATTCCCCGCCGGGCCGCGCAACGCTCCGGCCATCATCGTGCTGCACGGCGGCGCCGGAACCCCGAGCAAGATGCGCAAGATCACCGAGTTTACGCTGCATGAGCGCGGCTGGGTCGAGATCTATCCAGAGGGGATCAAACGGCAGTGGAACGATGGACGAACCGGCGCCGATGGTAAGATTCTGCGAAAAACCGATGACCTCGGGTTCCTCCGTGCGATTGTAAATCAGCTTGCGTCCGAGGGCGTGCTCGACCCCACCCGGGTCTTTTTTACCGGCGTATCGAACGGTGGCGCGATGACTCTCCGGATGATCTGCCAGGCGCCCGAACTGGTTGCCGGCGCTGTGGTCGTGATCATGAACCAGCCCATCGGCATGGATTGCCCTGATGGCCCGCCGGTGCCGCTGCTGTTCATCCAAAGTGTGGACGATCCGCTGGTGCCCTTCGCTGGCGGGCCAATCAACGCAAAGGGCGACCGTGGCAGTGTGCTGTCGGCGAACGATACCCTGGCACAATATGCCTTTCGCAACCGCTGCGGCGCCTGGGAGGAGATCGCGATCACCGACCATTTTCCGAACGACCAAACCCTGGTCCGGCTACACGCCTATCGTGGCTGCGCCGAACCACTGCGTCAGTTTATCATTGACGGTGGCGGCCACACCTGGCCCGGGAACAAGAACCATCGTTGGGTTGAGAAGTTGCTCGGACGTACCAGCCTGGATATCTCGGCTACCTTCGAGATCGAGGCGTTTTTCACCGATTTGGCCCGGCGTTGAACATTCCCGCATGACCGTGCGCCGAGCCCATGCTATGGCGGGCGCATGATACATTTCCCCACCAAGGACGAAATTCTCAACTGGATTCGCGACAACCCGGGTGCTGCGGGAAAGCGAGAAATTGCCCGTGCCTTCGGCATCAAGGGCGGCGGCCGGGTCGAGCTGAAACGCATCTTGCGCGAGTTGGAGGACGAGGGCCATGTCAGCCGCCGCAAACGCCGGCTCGGACATGCCGGGCATTTGCCGCCGGTTGGGGTTCTCATCGCCGGAGAGCCGGATGGCGACGGCGATATCTTTGCCCGCCCGGTTGACTGGGAAGATGGACGCGAGCCGCCGCAAATTCTCTACATGCCGCGCAAGGGCGACCCGGCGCTTGGCCCCGGCGACCGTTTCCTGGCAAAGCTGCGACCGATCGAGGCTGAAGACGGGCTGACCTATGAAGCCCGGCTGATCAAACGCCTTGGCGAGGGGCCACGGCGGATGCTGGGCATATTCCGAGCCAGCGCCCAGGGCGGCAGGCTACTGCCGATCGAGAAGAAAGCCGACAAGGAATGGCTGATTGCGGCAGGCGCGACCAACGGCGCCGTCGACGGCGAACTGGTCGAAGCCGAAGTGGTGCCGGGGACCCGTTCGGGCCTTCACCATGGCCGGATCGTCGCCCGTCTTGGCGATCCCGGCGAGCCGCGCCAGGTGTCGCTGATCGCCATTCACGAGCACGGGATACCTTATGATTTTCCGCAAGATGTGCTGGACGAAGCCGGGCATGCCAAGCCGATCCCACCCGACTTCGGCGAGGATCTGCGCCAACTGCCCCTGATCACCATCGACCCGGCGGATGCCCGCGATCACGACGACGCAGTCGCCGCCGCTCCCGACGAGGACCCCAAGAACCCCGGCGGCTGGGTTGTCTGGGTCGCCATCGCCGATGTCGCCTGGTATGTCCGCCCCGGCTCCGAGTTGGACCGCGAGGCGCGCAAGCGGGGCAACTCGACCTATTTCCCCGACCGGGTGGCGCCGATGCTGCCCGAAGCGCTGTCCGCCGATCTGTGCTCGCTGCACGAGGGCGTCGACCGGCCCTGCCTCGCACTCCGTATGGTCCTCAACGCCGATGGCGAAAAGATCAGCCACCGCTTCACCCGTGGGCTGATGCGCTCCGGTGCCTCGCTGTCCTACGAGCAGGTGCAGGCCGCCGAGAACGGCGCGCCCGACGCGGCCACAGCTCCGCTGCTCGATCCGGTGATTCACCCGCTTTTCGGCGCCTACCAGGCAGCGGCGAAAGCCCGCGAGCGACGTCAGCCACTCGACCTCGATTTACCTGAACGCAAGGTCGAACTGGATGACGAGGGCAACGTCTCCGCGATCAACACCCGCGAGCGGCTCGAGGCGCACCGGTTGATCGAGGAATTCATGATCCTCGCCAATGTCGCCGCCGCCGAAACACTGGAAGACCGCCGCCGCCCCTTGCTCTATCGGGTCCATGAGGAGCCGAACCCGGAGAAGCTCGACGCCTTGCGCGAGGTCGTCGCGACGGTGGGCCTGACGCTCGCCAAGGGCCAGGTGCTGACCACACGTCACCTGAACGACCTACTGCACAAGGCGCGCCAGACCGATAGCGCCGAACTGGTCAACATCTCGGTCCTGCGCTCGCAAACCCGCGCCTACTACGCCGCCGAGAATTTCGGGCATTTCGGGCTGCACCTGCGCCGATACGCTCATTTCACCTCGCCTATTCGCCGCTACGCCGACCTGGTGGTCCACCGGGCGCTGATTGCCGGACTGGGGTTGGGCGAAGGCGGCCAAACCCCAGACGAGGCCGACCGTCTAGACGAAACCGCCGAGCACATCTCAATGACCGAGCGCCGCTCGATGGATGCCGAGCGCGATACCATCGACCGCTACCTCGCGGCGTTCCTCGCCGAACAGACGGGTGCTGAGTTCGGCGGGCGGATCGCCGGTGTCGCCCGGTTTGGACTGTTCGTGAAGCTCGACGAGACCGGCGCCGACGGGTTGATCCCCATCTCAACCCTCGGGCGCGAGTACTTCCGCCACGATGAGGCCAGCCAGACCCTGCGCGGCGAGGAGACCGGGCTGGTTCTCGGCCTCGGCCAGAAGGTCACCGTGCGTCTGGTCGAAGCGGCCCCGATCACCGGCGGTCTGATACTGGAGCTGTTGTCAGTCGAGGGAAAATTGCGCCCAACCGGCAGACGCCTGAGCGGCAAAGGCGGGCCAAAGCGCAAGCTCGATCGCGCCCGGATTGCCCGCGCTAAAACTGTCCGCAAGGAAAAACGGTCGCGCTAATCCACAGCCCGAATCAACTTGCGATCCAGCACACGCAGCACTTCGCGCAAGTCAATGCCGCGCTGCAGAATGCGCCCATCCATTCCTACAACCGAATAGCCCGGCTGCCTGCCGTCGCCCCGGGTTTTTTCGACCCGATAGATCGGTTGCTCCGCCGAGCCGCGAAAGATCGAGAAGACCGCGCGGTCTCGCCGGTGGTCGATCGCATAATCACGCCACTTTCCGGCGGCGACCATGCGGCCATAGACGGTAAGGATCATCGATAGTTCCGACCGGTCGAACGCGAGGTCGGCAAGACTGGCGAGGCCGACACCGGTGAAGTTCCGCTCGAAGCTCATACCGAAATGATGCCATCCAGACTGCAGCGATTGCAAGCACCGAATGTGGGGCTGGTATGCTTCAATGATGCTGGTCTGGCGGCACGGTATAGTGATCGCCGTCAAGCTCCTCGAAATAGTCGGGCACGTCCGGGTGTTCCACCGGATCGCCAGACAAGTCCGGCAGCAGGTTTTGCTCCGAGACATAGGCCACGTAGTAGCTAGTCTCGTTCTCGGCAAACAGATGGTAGAACGGCTGGTCCTTACGCGGACGCAGCTCCTCCGGGATCGACAACCACCATTCCTCGGTGTTGGCAAAAACCGGATCGACGTCAAAGATCACCCCGCGAAACGGGTGGATGCGATGCTTGACGATCTGCCCGATCGTAAATTTTGCCTTCGCACGAAGCACAGTGGCGATTCCCCATTACGCAAGCCTGGACGCGGAGCCTAGTATCGTGATCTTAGCATACTGTCCATAACACGGCGTATAGTGAATTTTCCGGCAAGGAAAAATATGCTTCTCCAAATCCTGCAGGTCACTGCCCCGGTCTTTTTGCTTACCTTTGCCGGCTATATCTGGGCGCGGCTGGAATTGCGCTTTGATCTGGAATTTATAACGCGTTTGGCAATCAATTTCTCGATGCCATGCCTGATCTTCGCGGTCCTGGTGAAGGCCAAAATTGATCCGGCGGTATTTCGCGACATCGCCTTCGCAAGTGTCGCTTCCTACGTTGCCCTTGGCTTGGCGATTTGGCTGGGGCTTCGCACCGCCGGACTCAGCCTGCGTACCTATCTCGCGCCGGGGGTATTCGCGAACACCGGGAACGTCGGGTTGCCGGTTGCACTCTTCGCCTATGGTCAGGAAGGACTCGCCTACGCCATTGTCATCTTTGCGGTGATGGCGATATTCTCGTTCACCATAGGCATATACATGGTCGCAGGCGCAGGAAAATCCTCCGAAGTGCTTAAGCAGCCGCTGGTCTATGCCTCGATACTTGGCGGGATTTTCGCACTGCAGGGGTGGACCGTGCCGCTCTGGTTGTTGAATTCTCTCGATCTCGCCGGACAGATCTCGATTCCGCTGATGCTGCTTACGCTTGGCGTATCTATTGCAAAACTGTCAGTCGGCGAAGTCGGACGCGCGGTTGCTCTCTCCATGGCGAAACTGATGATCTCCGTGGCGGTCGCCATCCTTGTCACATGGCTTTTCGATCTGACAGGTGCGGCGCGCGGCGTGTTGGTCCTGCAACTCATCATGCCGGTTGCCGTAACCAGTTACTTGCTGGCGGAGCGATACCGCTCCGAGCCCGAAAGCGTCGCAGGAACTGTCGTCATCTCGACCCTGATCTCGGTTGGAGCGATACCCGTCGCCCTGGCGCTTCTGCTTTAAAAAAATCCACTCCCGGAAGAGATGATTATCTGGTATTCTACCTGTAATGATAAAAACCGAGCAGTGGATCTCCTACTTCCGACCCGTGACGCGCGCCATAGTGCTGGTGCTCGCCGTGGGTTCCTGTTCGTCGTCACCAAGCCACCCTCCTGGCGCCCAAAACGATATCTGCTCAATCTTTGCCGAGCGCCCGACATGGCGGGCCGCCGTTCTCGGCTCGGCAATCCGCTGGGGGGCGCCAGCCGAAGTTCAGATGGCCATCATGTGGGCGGAATCGAGTTTCAGATCCGAAGCCCGCCCCCCGAAAAATTACGCGCTCGGGTTCATTCCGTGGGGCCGTGCGTCGTCGGCCTACGGCTATGCCCAGGCGATCGACAGCACCTGGGATTGGTATCGGCGCGATAGCGGCAACACCGGCGCTGACCGCGATGACTTCGAGGACGCCGCCGATTTTGTCGGCTGGTACATGGCCAAATCAATGACGACCAACGGCATCCTGATGCATGACGCCTTCAATCAGTATCTCGCCTATCACGACGGTCATACAGGCTTTAAGCGGGGCGATTGGCGAAACAAGGCTTGGTTGCAACAAGTGGCGACCCGGGTGGCGGATCAGGCGGTACGCTATCGTGGACAGCTCCA
>Ga0307380_10005208_pt1 | contig 17305 bp, 6 predicted proteins | sample UN3MG_FD_202239 | JGI IMG/M metagenome (GOLD analysis project Ga0307380, IMG submission 202239) | Soil microbial communities from Risofladan, Vaasa, Finland - UN-3 | ecosystem: Environmental > Terrestrial > Soil > Coastal area > Acid sulfate soil | place: Finland: Risofladan, Vaasa | collected...
GTTACCCCAGTTGATCGAGGTCGCCGTGCGGCAATTGGAAAATGAGTAGTGCCCTGTATTCTTTACCGGGGAAATTGGGGTTCGGGCAAAGTGCAGCAGAAGGCTATAATTCCAAGGATGAATTGGGGGGGCTCAGGCTGATCGCCATAGGGTGCAACTCCGATTGCCATCTCCACCACGGTCGATCACAACAAAGGAGCATCATCGATGGACGACGGACGGTTGGAACAGACGCTCGTGCTCATCAAGCCGGACGCGTTGAGACTCTCGTTGACCGGATACCTCTTCTCGCAGCTTTCCGAGTTTCACACCGGGCTCCGATTCGCCGCTCTGAAAGTCGTCCACGTGACCAGGACACTCGCCGAGGTCCACTATGCCGAGCACAAAGGAAAGCCGTTCTACGAACCCCTGCTGGGATACATCATGGGCCGTGAGCACTATCCCACGGAGCCTCACAAGCGCAGGGTGATCGCCGTCGTCTATTCCGGCGTGGGGGCCGTGGCGAAGATCCGCGAAATCGCCGGACCGACGGACCCTCACGTGGCGAGGGATCGCGCGCCGGGCACGATCCGCGCCTTGGGCACGTTGGTGCCGGTCAAAGACGCGGGCGGCAACACGGTGGACTACCGGATGGACAACCTGATCCACGCTTCCGCGACCGTCGAGGAGGCCGAGCGCGAAATCAAGCTCTGGTTCCGCCCGGACGATATCATGCCGTACATGCGGGGATGGCCGGCCGAACGTTGCCGGGAACACTATTACCTCGAGGACGGGCAACTCTCCACGACCTACCGGCCCGGCAGCACCTGTCTCCTCGCCCCCGGCGGTCTTGCGTGGACGACGGATCTGGATGCCTTGGGCGCGATTTCACGGGGAGAGGTGCCCCCGTGCCCACTCAACGCGGTGGTGACGAAGTATCTTGTCAACGTCGAGCAGGATAGCTGAATCGCCCCCCCTTCTGCGAACTCGGGACATTCTCTGCGCAGGAAGCGTCACCGCATTCGTGCGGTCCAGGTAATCCGCAGCCGATGAATCGGGGCGACACGGACGCGCTTGGATCATTCGGTCGGAGGGAAAACGCGCGCGGGAGGCACGGCCGGGTGGTGCATATGCACTCGCGAGTCTGATGTCAGTATTTCCGCAAAATAATTGACAGAAATTCCCGGACCCGCATAATCAACCGTAATCCGTTCGGGAGCCTCCTCTCGGTTCCCTCAGCTTTTCCACCACTCTTTTCCGAGGAGTCACCATGAAGACGTTTGTGGCTGTGTTGATCTTGGCATTGGCGGTTGCTGTGCCTGCGTTGACATTCGCCGGGCAGGGCGAGATGCCGACGAAACCCGAGAAGACCAAGGTTGTGGTTGCCCATCTGGCGGGCGAAATGGAAATCCCGGAGGCTGGAGGCATGGTCCAGTACTACCGAGTCATCGAGATCTCGGAGAACGCCCTGGACGCACATCTGGCCCACGGGGACGTGTATCCCACCACCGAAGCGCCTGGGACCGCCTACACGGTGCCGCCCGGCTTCGAGGAGTTCTTTGACGTCGACGACGACATCGACGAGGATGATGAAGTGCCGGAAGAGTAGGACTCCGGCTCGATGATCGGTCACTCGAAGAGAAGCCTCCCCGGTGTTCCCCGGGAGGCTTTTTCTATCTCGGGGTCAGAGCTTGAACCATGAATAGTGGCGGTTGCAGCTCCGCCGGATCAGCCGCTCTCTGCCTTTTCGTCATCAGCCTGGGCGCGGAGCTTTCTGCCGATCTCCAGGATCTTGTCGATGATGTCTTCGGTCAACTCGAAGCCTTCCTGGAATGGGAAACCCTCCCAGATGACGTACCCGTCCGGCTCGAGCAGGACCACGTGGGGAATGCCGAAGACGCCGAGCTTGTCCTTGGTGCGCGATTGCGTGTCGACGGCGCTGTAGAACTCGATCTTGGGGATGTTCGGGTATTTCTCGTCAAGTTTCCGGACGTCTTCTTCCGGCTCGTGCGAGACGCCGATCACGACCAGCTCGTCGCCGTACTTCTTGTGAAAACCGTTCAGCAGTTCGATCGACCGCCGGCACGGAGGGCACCAGGTCGCCCAGAACTCGATCAGGACGTATTTGCCTTGGGTGTCCGGCTTCTCGGTGAGCCACCTCTCGACGATCAACTCGGGCGCCTTCGACCAGCGGTACGAGTTTGCCCAAAGCCGCTTCTCCTTCTTCACCGTCGGCGGCTCGTAATCCTCGTCGAACGGCGAATTCTCGCCGAACCGCGGGATTTTGCCGGTGTCGATCGACGGCTCTTTCGACGGGTCGGTGATGCACGGCTCGGAAGCGGCCGCGTCGGGTTGGTTCTCGGCGGTCCCTTTCACCGGACCGGTCGGACAAGGCTCGACCGCCGCCTCGGAAGGTTCGGCCGCTGCACACGGTGCCCATGCCAACGCCACCAACAGCAAGGCCCCGAGCGAGGCCCCGGACCGGGAGAATTTCGAATCCACGGTTTTCAACACGGCAACGGTCTCCTTTGCGGGGTAGATCAACCACGGGTACACGGGAATAAGGCAACCACAGATGAACACAGATGAACACGGATGAAAGACAGATCAGGAGGGTTGAATTCGGAAGAACATGTCTTGACCGTACGGCGCCCTCTTATAACTTCGTTCCATCCGTGTTTATCCGTGTTCATCTGTGGCTTCATTCCCCCTCAATAACCACCCGAAACCCGACATTATACACCTTCTGCCACGCCGGATAATCCAGCCGGAACGCCGAGACGCACCGCGTGGGCCGATCGTACCAGGAGCCGCCCCGGGCGACTTTGCGCCCGGCGGCGGTCGGGGCGTTCCGCCCGTCGTCGTCGCGATAGGGATACGGGCGGTACGTCGAACGGGTCCACTCCCAGGCGTTTCCGTGTACGTCGTGCAAGCCCCAGGCGTTGGGCCGGTAGCGTCCGACCTCCACGGTGACCAGGGCCCCGTCGTTGAATCGCTCGTCGCGGGGAACCTGGTCGGCCGATCGGCGCCGCTCGTTGAAGTACGCCCAGGTGTTGATCGTCGCGTCGGCCAGGTTGGCGAACGGCGAGAAGTCGGCGTCGAGGCCGCCATAGAAAAACTCTTCGGCACTGCCTGCCCTGCAGGCGTATTCCCACTGGGCCTCGGTGGGCAGCGTGACCTCCCGGCCGGTCTTTTCCGAAAGCCAACGGCAGAAGGCCGTCGCTTCGCTCCAGGAGATCCGCACGACCGGTTGTTCGGGCAGGTTGAGCAGGGGGCCGCGTGCCCGTTCGCTGTTGAAGCTGGCCGTGCCGTGCTCGTGCCGGCTGTCGTGGACGGGGTCGAAGCGGGCATATTGCCGGTTGGTGATTTCGCAGCGGCCGATCCAGAAGGGGGTGTCGATGGTGACGGGTGTTGCGGGCTGTTGGTCTGCGAAGCCGCGAGCGGCTCCTATGGGGAACTGGCCCGGGGGGATTAACACCAGTTCGAGTTCGACGCCGTCGCCCAGGTCGAGGATCTTTCGGGGCTCGGGGCCGGCCGCCGCTTGACGCCGCCGGGCCTCTTCCGCGTCGAACGGCCAGCCGGGGCACGCGACCTCCGCCGACGCGGGCTCCGGGATCGGCCGGGATTCGACGGGCGGATCCGTCTCGACGGATGTTTCCAGCAACGCCTCGGGATCGTCGTCCACGTTGGCGTAGAGTTGCCGCAACTCGCGCCGCCGCCGGTCGTCGTCCACCGTCCGCTCCAGGCCGAGCACGTCGCGCCAGGTTCCGTGACAGGGCGCGTTGAGATCGACCCACGTGGCCAACCGCTCCCAAGCCTCGGCGTCCAGCTCGACACCGTAGTGTCCGTTGCGGAGCATCTGGAACAGCTCGGTCGTGTCGGCGTGGAATTCGCACGCCCGCAGCAAGTGCAGATCGCTTTCCAGCCCGCCGACGCGCACCAGCCGACGCAGCTCGAAGTAGGAGGGCTCGAACACGCCGGAGTATTTCTTGACCAGCTCTTCCTTGCCGACGCCGCGGATCACTTGCGGCTGGGGATTGTTGCTTTCGAGCACCACGTACGCATCGCGGTCGCCGCGCAGGTCGCAGAGCGTCCGGCCGTGATATTGCCGGCTGCCGTCGTGACACGACACGCAGTGCCGATCCAGCACCGGCTGCACCTCGTTCTTGAAGCTGAACCCTCGCACCGGCCCGTACCACGGCTCGATTTCCACGGGCTTCTTCCGCGCGGCGATCGAGCCGCGGCCGATCGGCGCGGTGTTCTGGCTGTCGTGGCAGCCGACGCAGGAGAGCACCTCGCCGGGCATGGCCGTCATCCAGCTTCGCATCAGTTGCACGGCCTTGCCTTCCGCATCGAGCGGGTGTACGGAGATCGGCGTATTGGCCGGCACGCGGAACATGGCCGAGCCGTCGGCTTCCACGGGCACGGTCCCCAGGATGCGTTTCGGCTCCCACGGCCCGTCGCTGCCCACGCGGTGCTGACCGCCCGACTTGTACGGATAGGCGAAGTGGTAGCTGAACACGCGGAGTCTCTTCACGGTGCCGCGGGGGACGCCGGCCAGACCCGGGCCACGGTAGACGTCCTCGAGGTACACCACCGCGTCCTTGCGATCCGGTTCGATGCGCTGGGGAATGACCGGCGGCGTGGCCGTGCGGCGGAAAGGGATCGGCTCGAACAGGGCGCGGCCTTCCACCTCCATGAGCAACACCAGGTTGTCGAACACGTCGACCAGGTAGATTCCCCACAGGGCCCCGGGCGTGGGTTTGGCGGCCACGACGAGGTACTTCTCGCTCAGCGGGAACGGGTGCGAGAATTTCGGCCAACTGTCGATGGTCAGTTTGTCCATGATGATCGGCTCGACCTTCTGGCCGTAGCCGGGGATCCGCTGCACCACGCCGTCGGCCTCCTGGCGTCCGGCGGCCGGGTCGAAGATCACCAGCTCGCCCACGCGGCCGACGTGGTGCCCGGTGACGATGCCGGCGACCTTGGTGGGGTGATCGGGGACGGGCCGGGCGAAGAAAATCGCGTTGGGCCAGTAGGAATTGCTCCCGTAATACTCCCGCTGGCAGGTCCCGTCGGGGTTCATCGTGAAGAGGATCCGCGGCCATTGGTGCGGCAGATCGGTGTAGTCCCATCGCAGGTAGAGGATCCGCCCGTCGTTCATCAGCGTGGGACAGTAGTCGTGGTCCTGGTCGAAGCAGAGCTGGCGGACGTTCCGGCCGTCGGCGTCCATCACGTAGTTCGTCGCCACGGCGATCCCGTTGCTGCAAGGGACGCCTTGAAGGGCGGCCGTGGAGACGAAGGCGATCTTCCCGTTGGGCAGATAGCAGGCGTCGAAGTTGTGGACGTCGGGTTGATCGCCCAGCGAGACCTGGCGGAGGCGGCTGCCCCGGGCGTCGATCTCGAAGACCTGCCACAGGAAGTGGCTGCCCGGCATGGAGAGCAGCATCCTGTCGGCGTCGAAGTGCAGGTCGAGATCGGAGATCAGCCGCGGCGCGGGCGGGCGGTAGAGCGTCGTCAGTCGGGCCTCGCCGCGCAGATCGGAGAGCACGGCGATTTCGTTTTCCCAACCGTACGGCTGGCGGATGCGATCGAGTTGCCACGCGCTCTGTTGTGCCAGGCCGAAGAACTCGCCCATCCCGCGATCCGGCCCCTTCGGCCGGCGAGGATCGCCCAGCGGCTTGCGCTGGACCACCAGCAACCGGTCGAAGTCCAACAGCGGATTAGAGAGCAGGGCTTCGCGCTGGAAGGCCACGAGCCGAGCCACTTCATCGATCGCCGTCTCGTCGCCCTGGCCCAGTCGCGCGTCGATGTCCGGCAGCCGCTTTTCCCATGCATCGGCAAGCTGCAGATGGCGTCGGGCTTCGGTGCAGCGGTCCGGAAAGGTCTGCTGGAGGTCGGCGACGGCCATCCGCAGGGCCCTTAGGTTCACCAGCTCCAACCGGGATCGTGCCTGGCGGAATCGGGCCGCCCGGCCGATCAGGTCCAGGCATTGCCGCCGGTCCATCTCGGCCTCGGGCTTGCGAAAGTCCTTCAACGCCTCCTGCAACGTCTTGGCGTCCTCCTCCAGCCCTCGCATCGCCCGATCGGCCAGCCGGCCGAGCAGATCGACCTCACCGGGACGACGGAACCAGGCCACCAGCTCCTCCCAGGAGACGTCCGCCTGCACGCGGTCGGTTTCGACCGGGAAATCGCGGCGGATTTGCTCCAGCAGGGCACGGATCGGGTCGGGATGAATCTGCTCGTGCGGGACGATCGAGAAATAGAATCCGCTGCGGCGGACGTCCAGGAATCGGAGCACCAACTGGTTCTTGCCGGCCAGGAGCGGCAACTCGACTTCGGCCTGATCGACTTCCGGGGCCAAGCCGTTGCCCAGCCGGGCGTCGGAAAACAACCGCTTGCCGTTGAGCCACAACTCCAGTCCGTATTCGGCGCCCAGATAGGCCGTGACTCGCGTCGGCCGTTCGACCTCGAGGGTGCGGATCTGGTGGAGAAAGGCCGATTGCGGGAAACCACCGCCGCCGGTTTGACCGGGCAGCCGCCGCTGTTGGTCGATACCGTGGTTGGAAAGATCGTAGTGGACCACCCCGTCGAGAAGGTCGTAGCGAGCGTCCCACAGCCGGTTGTCCCATGGGTCCCGGGCGTCCGGGTCCGCCGGTGTCTCGGGCGAAAACGGCTCCTTGCGTTCGGTGGTGTGCCAGGGGCCCAGCCTGACGCCGGCCCGTCGAGCCTGCCACCATCGGGCGTAACTCGCGCGCGAAGCCAGCAGCGTCTCCGGCCAGGTGTCTTTCTTGACGTAGAAACGCGATCCGTCGGCAACGGCCGCCGTGCCGGTTTCCGGCCCAGTGAACCCGCCGGCCAACATGCCGCAGATGACGAGGAACGATTTCGTTGGCCACGTCGTCGGCCACCTCGTTCCCGAACTTTGTTGGTTCATCCGAGATTCGCGTACCTGATGTCTTGTCCTCGGGAGATACGGGTTCCTCTTCTCTGTTTCCAACTGCTTGGAACCGCAGGAAGAACTGTGTTCCTTCGCGGAAACGGGTGAACAGAGAAGAGGAACCCGTACTTTTTCTGCCACCACGGTACGCGAATCTGGGAACCAGAACGTACAAACACCCGTTGGTTGCCGATTCGTCGTCATGGTCATGCTTCCTTGACTCCCTTCATCAATCCTCAATGGCCCTCAACGGCAAGTTCGCGGTTGCGAGCACCCTTTCAGTGTAATCCCTCGCCAGCGGCAAGGGCACAGGACCCAGAGGATTCAGGCAACTTCTCGCATCTTGTGCGAAATGCCCACACTGCCTACAAGTCCCAGGTTTTGCCAGAAAACCGACCACTGGCACATAGTAGTCGTCTCGCTCCGCGAGACGAAACTCCATCTCGCGGAGCGAGATGACTACATTCAGGACGACACCGCCGGCCCTGGAAGAAATTCTTGAGAATTTCTCGGAAAGTCGGGTGGAAATCCATTGCGATTCCGACCGACTTTGATATGCTAGACAGTGGATAGACGGGACGGTATGCAGGCATTCTCTTTCTCTTTTTCTCGAGGGGTAGACCGATGTCTCTCATCCATGCCCTCAGGCGTCGTTCTCGAGTGCAGAGCCGATTGCGGTTCGAGCCGTTGGAAAACCGGCTCATGCTCAGCGGCGGGACCACCGACGACGGCCTCCTGCCGGACGGCTCCGATCCCGGCGCGGCGGCCCTTGCCCGGTTCGCCTCGGCCGAAGAACTCGAAGATTATCTGATCCAGGACGCGCTGGAGCGATACCAGGGGCAGTTCGGGCAGCCGGGCTATTATTGGTATTGTCGCGGCGGCGTCTATCTCGACGGCGCGGTGAATACCTTCGGCGGAGTGCCGGAAGCCAATCCCACGCACTCCGATACGAATACCCAGGTCGCCGGCGTCGACGAGGGTGATATCGTCGAGACGGACGGAGAGTACCTTTATGTCCTCTCGGGCCAGGAAGTGGTCATCATCGACGCCTGGCCGGCCGACGAGATGGCGGTCACTTCACGCGTAACCATCGAGGGCTACCCGTTCGCCGAGTATCTCAACGGCGATACGCTGACGGTCTTGTCGCGCGACTACCGGTACGACGACGGCTGGCCGCCGATCGAACCGATGCCCATGGGCGGGGGGATCCTCGCGGCCGACGCGATGTTCGCCCCCTACTATTATCCCTCGCAGGCGATCACGACGGTCTCGGTGTTCGACGTCTCCGACCGCGAGGCGCCCGCGCTGGTCAGAGAAACCGAGTTGGAGGGCAACTACGTCGACTCGCGGGCGATCGGCAGCAACGTCTATCTCGTGCTGCGGGACGACTTCGTCCTGCCGGGCCCAATCATGCTGCCCGTGCCCGACGATCAGTGGAAGATCCAGGACCCGACCGATCCGAACGCCTCCCCGGGCGGGAGCTTCGCCCCGGACATTTGGCCGCCGCCCGAGTACCGCTACGTCTATGAGACGGAGGAACAGTATCTTGCCCGCATCGAGGGGCAAGTTCTCGAGTTGGCCTTGCCGGAGTTCTTCAGCTACGACGCGGCGGGAGAGTTGATGGAATCGGGGCTGCTGAGCGAGGCGACCGACGTTTACCGGCCCATCTCGCCCGATTACTGGAACCTGATGTCGGTGGTCGTTTACGATACGGCGGCCGATCCGCCGGGCCCGATTTCCTCGACGAGCGTCCCGGCCGACTACACGTCGGAAGTCTACATGTCGATGGAGAACCTCTACCTGTTGCAGAACAAGTGGACCTCCGACGGCACGATGACCCAGATTCTGAAGTTCCCGTTGGACGACCCGGCCGGCGGTCTCGATCTCTCGGCGATCGGCACGGTACACGGCCGCGTGCTCAACCAGTTCGCGGTGGACGAATACGACGGCTACCTTCGGATCGCCGTGACGGGCGGCCCCTGGCGAGAGACGCTCAACAGCGTCTACGTGCTCGCGCAGGACGGCGAGTCGCTGGAGGTCGTCGGCAGCGTGACGGACCTGGCTCAAGGCGAGCAGATCTATTCGGCTCGATTCCTCGGCGACCGCGGCTACGTGGTGACCTTCCGGCAGGTCGATCCGCTGTTCGTGCTCGATCTGAGCGACCCGACGGCTCCGGCGGTGACCGGCGAGTTGAAGATCACCGGTTTTTCGAACTACCTGCACGACGTGGGCGACGATTTCCTGCTGGGGCTCGGCCGCGACGCCGACCCGGTGACCGGCCTCTACCAGGACCCGCAGGTCTCGCTGTTCTACGTCGGCATCGCCTCGCATCCCATGCTGGCCGACCGGTACACGATGGACACCGGCCGGGCGGGCGGCATGAATCTCTTCGACGACCATCACGCCATCTCGTACTTCCCCGAGTACCAGATCCTCGCCGTGCCGATCCCCAGCTACGGCTACAACAACGATTGGTGTCGCTATCGCTACCAATACGACCTTTGGGTCTTCCGGATCGACAAGGCGGCCACCGACGACGGGAACACCGCCGACGGAACCGCCGACGGGAACATTCTTCCCCAGGGCGATATCGAACTGATGGGCCGCGTCGAGCACAAGACGTCCATCCGCCGCAGCGTGCGGATCGGGGAGGTGCTCTATTCGATTTCCGACAGCGTCGTCTCGGCCCACAGTTTCGACGATCTGGAGACGGCGATCAAGACGCTGGTCTTCAAGGCCGAGCCGCTGGGCGTGATCGACGGCGTGATCCTGCCCAACGTGGATCTCTCGACCGGGGAGCGCTGGTTCCAGTTCCAGACCGACCAGCCGGGACTGCTGACGTTGGGAACCGACGGAAACGCCCCGGTCGCCGTGGAACTCTACGCCGGCAACGGTCAGCTCCTGGAACCTCCGCCGGGGGGACAACTCCAATGGCAGGTCGGCGCGGGCGAGACCTATTTCTTCTCGCTGCGCGGCGACGACTCCGATCCCAATCTGACGACCAATTCGACTACGGTCGATCTGGCGATCGTCGCGCCGGGGACCGTCGTCGGGCGGCACGTCTTCTACAACAACTCGGCGCTGGACGGCAACGATCCGGCGGCCGGGCCCGGCGACGCGGCGGCCATCGCCTCGGGCAAAACGGCCCTGCTGCCCGGCGAAACGGCGACCTTCGACAACTACACCAACTACAGCCGCGGCATCAACGGGCTGATGATCGACGTCGATCACCTGCCGCAAGGGTACACGCCGGACGCCGGCCATTTCGTCTTCAAGGTCGGCAACGACGACCAACCGGCCGGCTGGGCCGACGCCCCGGGGCCGAACTCGATCACCCTCCAGCGCGGCGCCGGCGAGGGCGGCTCCGATCGGATCACCGTCACCTGGGACGACGGCGCCATCGTCAACCAGTGGCTCGAAGTCACCATGCCCGCGGGGCTGGATACCTGGCTGGGTGAAGAGGACGTCTTCTACTTCGGCAACGCGGTGGCCGAGTCGGGCAACTCGGACGCCGACGCCCGGGTGACCACCATTGACCTGCTGTTGACGCGAAACAACCCGCGGAGCTTCCTCAACCCGGCGCCGGTCGATTTCGCCTTCGATTTCAATCGCGACGGGCGGGTGAATACGACCGACGTGCTCTTGGCGCGGAACTCCCAGACGAATTTCACCAACGCGCTGAAGCTGGTCGACTTCTCGGCCCCGGCGGAGCCGGCGGCCGCGGCGTCCGTCGACATGGGCTGGCTCTACCAGTTCGACCCGTCCGACGCGGACGAGTCCGACGGCCCGGCCCCGGTAGGCGCCGCCGTGGATTTGCTCCTGGCGTAAAATGGGCAACCGGGTAGGCCGGAACTGCGCTGCGCTGGTTCCGGCATTTGGTGAGGAAAGGCCGGATGAAAGCACATGCCGGAACTGCGCTGCGCTGGTTCCGGCCTACTTCTCTTTCGGCGTTCAGCAGATTCCGTGCCAGACGAAGATCCCCTTACCGGCTGCGGGCTTCGAACCGAGATGAAACCGCCGCGGTCTTTGCGGTGTCATCGGTCACGGTGAGTTCGAACGTGCCGCTGTGGCCGCGGGTTTGGGTTTCGTACATCAACTCGACGTTGGCCGGCGGCAGGACGTAGCGGCCGGCCAACTCCAAGTGCAGCACGCAGGCGTCGGATATCTGGTAACCCGGGCGCTCGTGGTGAAAGACCACGCCGGAGGTCTTGTCCTCGCGCAAGGCGTAGGTCGTGGCCGGCTGGGGGAACCGCGTGTCGGTGACCGGCAGGATCTCGGCCGAGGCGGGCTTGGGACTTTCGACCAGCACGTACTGCATTCCCGTGCCCCCAGTGTGACTCGCAGTGACGACGCTCTGGACGTAGGCCCCCCGCGGAACGCTGTCGCCGGACGTCAACACGCGGACCCGGCCGCCGTTTTGATCCAACAGATACAACTCCCGCCGCACCACCAGGCCTCGCTCCATCGGGTCGAGCCGGCGGCCCGCTCTCCAGTAGCGGAACACGGCCCGGTACATCGCGCCGGGCACGTGGCCGTCGAAGGCGATGCGGTTGTCGCCCAGGTGCAGTTCCCGGCCGGGGATCTCGATCTTGGGAAGCTCGCCGGGCTGCAGCGCCACCGTGTGCGGTTCGCTGTCATTGACCCGGACCGACAGCACGCGGCGTGCCCCCGGCGTGTAATCCTGCGTGGCCAGGTAATCGCACATGGCGTAGATGACCATCGCCGTGGACTTGGTCGAGTTCCAGCGATTGCCCTGTTTGGTGCCGGCGAAGAAGGTCAGCACGTCGGGGATCAGTTCGTGCTCGGGATCGTAGGCCACCAGGGCCTTGAGCGCGGCGGCGGTGATCTCGAAGCGGTCGTCGGCCCAGCGGGAGAAGCCGGCGGTGGTCCAGTAGACACCGTCGCCGCTGCGTTGCGCCCGATCTTCCAGGCTGGCCGCCAGTTTGGCCGCCAGCTCCTTCTTGCCGTGATTGGCCGCCATTTCCAGCGACATGGCCAGGGCGTAGTCGCTGAGTGCGCCGGCCGCGAGTTGCTCGTCGATGAATTGCCACATCACCTCGGGCACTTCTTCGCGATGGGAGTAGACGTAGGTGCAATAGATGCGGTCGGCCGTCTGGTCGGCACCCATCGCGTTGATGAACGCCAGCAGCCGTGCCAGTCCGTTTTGCACGGCCGTTTCGTTGGGGATCGGGTAGCCTGCCTTTTCGGCCTGCAACAGGCCATAAAGGGCGTAGGGCGTCATCATCTCGTGCGTTTGCCCCTTGGCTTGCCAGGCCCAACCGCCGTCGGCCTGCTGGAGTTGCAGCAGCCGCTTCACACCCGCCTCGACCACGCCGGGCAGCTTTTCCTTCAAGGGCTGGTTCTCGACATGGATCCGATCGAGCGTCTGCGCCACTTTGATCGCCGGCAGGAAACGGCTCATCGTCTGCTCGACGCAACCGTAGGGGTACTCGACCAGGTAATCGAGCGATTGCACCAGGTCGTCGACCGCCGAGGGGACCAGCGTGAGTTCCAGGACCGAGTTGTCGAGATACACGTCGCCGGGGATCTCCAGCGTCGTCGTGTCGCGGCAGTAGCCGCTTAAGGTGACGGCCTGTTCGGCGGCCAGGCGGGTCACCGGCAACCGCTTCAGCGAGGCGTCGGACCCGGCCTCGCATTGTGCGGACATCAGCAACTGCGTGTATCCGGCCTCGTCGGGCTGGAAGGTCCAATAGACGGGCATCTGCTCGCCGGCGGGCACCTCCACGCGGACCTCCGCCGGCGTGAGCACCCGGCCGTTCTTGACCTTCAACGAAACGTCGATCTCCTGTGGCCGATCGGTGCGGTTGTGTACGCTGGCGTACAGCTCGACCCGGTCGCCCTCGCTGAAGATCCGCGGCACCATCGGCCAGACCATGATCGGCTTGATCGTGCGGAAGCCGGCCTCGGTCTGGCCCACGCGCATCTTCCGCGAGATGCCGGTGATCATCACCCGCCAGTTGGTCAGCGAGTCGGGCAGCTTGAACTCGACGCTCGCCCGGCCTTGTCGGTCGGTTCGCACCCGGGCGTTCCAATAGGCGGCGTCGGAGAAGTCGCGTCGGACGGAGACGCCGGGCGCGTCGACGTCGATCAGTTCGACGGGCGCTTCGGCCACCGGCATGTGCGAGATGAACGACTGGCCGGAGAGGTTCGAGAACATGCCGTTGGCGCTGAGCGAGAAGTGGGCGTCGCCTCGCGTGGCGCCGCGTCTGAGAGACCCGCTCTGCCACACACCGCCCTGCGTCTGTGCGAGTTGGCGCAGGCTTCCGGCATTACTGGGATGGTAGGAGAACAACGCCAGCGCCGAGCCGACGTGGCGGCACCGCAGCCGCCAATCGTCCAAACGGGAATCGAACATGTCGGCCATTCGCACGGGCGACTTGGCCTCGGCTTCATGGTCGACCGTGTATTGCCAGCCTGAGGCGAGAAACGGGTCGACGTACGCATCGATGCCCGCCAGGACCAGCAGGTTGGCCACGTCGGAGTTGACGATGGAGTTGTTGCTTCGGTAGTTGTCGACCGTCTGGGCAAGAACGGCCCCTTGGGGCGTTTCTCGCAGGGGATCCTCCTTGCAGATTGCCTCGGCCCGTTCGATCAGTTCCTTGAGCGTCAGGTCGCCCAATCGTCGCCGAAGTTGTTGGCAGGCGGCCGTGGATCGGATACGTTCGTCAGCCAGGTAGAAGTTGCAGATATCGGCCGATCGGTCCGGCGCGATCCCCAACAGCGACTGGTCGTAGACGGAAACGACCAGATCGACCGGCTCGCGGCGGTTGACCTTCAGATCGATCTTCACTTCGTCGCCGGGTGAATAGGTTTCGTTGACGTGTGCCTCGACGGTGAGCATCCGGTCCTGCGGCACGACGCGAATGAACCGCCCGGCCAGGTGGAGCCGCTGGTCTGCGTCGAGATACTGCACCTCGACTCGGCAGCCGTAGTGCAGTCCGGCCGGCAGACGCTCGCTGATCCGCTGCACGGGGCCTTCGAGCTGATAGGCCTTCCACCAGCGCACGCCGCCGCTGTCGCGGATCGTCAACAACACCTTCGCGTCGGCGAACCGACTGTGGATCTCGCCGCGGAGCAGCTCGCCGGTGTGGAACGTCTCGCCGTCGAGTCGCAGCACCACGCCGGGCATGTCCTGTGCGACGTGGACCACGCAGCCGGCCTCGCCGCGGAGCTTCGTCCCGTCGGGCAATTCCGCGAAGCAGACCAGCTTGTAAGGCCCCGGCTGGTCGAGCTTCAGTCGGGCAACTCCGTCATTGACGACCGTGGCCGTGACGGTTTCGCGCTGAATCGTCGTTTTGGGAATCGCCGGTTCGATGTAGCGTCCCCGCGGAAGCAGGACGGCCGAGTTGCGAATGTCCCAATCGCGGTAGCTCCGGCCGTTGGGCGGCCAGGACTGATGCCAGTACTGATATTGATACGCCGGGCCGTTGTGCAGCCAATACGGAGAAAACGCTTGCCACCGGTTCGAGACCGAGTACAGCTTCATCGCGACCAACGCGGCCGTAACCTTTTGGGGTCTATCTCCTCCGTCGGGTGGCTCGACCTTCACACAGATCGTCTCGCCGGTGGCGTAGCGCCGCTTGGACAGCACGACGTTCAGCTCGCGAACCTCGACTACCTCCGGTTTCTCGCCGAAAGAGATCCGTTTGCCGGCCCGTTGTTCACGGCCGTTGTAGTCGATCATCACGCCGCGGACCAGCACGCTGTGGTCGCCGTGGGTCCATGCTTCCTGCAGGTCGATCGTGTGTTCGGCGTATCCCTTGTCGTTCATCACCAGGTCGCCCTGGTGTTGGGCCAGCACGGCCGAACCTCCGATTCCGAAGGTCGCGGCCGTGGCCGTGCCCGCTTCCCATAGCAGCCGTTCCTCTTCCGAGAGACCTTCCGGCTCGACCAGTGCCTCGGGCGCGGCCTCGTGATAGACGAACTGTTCGGCCTTCAGCGGATGCTCCTTCCGCGGGGCGGCGTCGCGGACCACCTGGGCGTCGAAATGGACCTTGGTGCCCGGCACCGGTTTGTCCAGGAAGTCGACCGCCTGGAAGGTCAGCCTGATCGTGTTGCCGTCCGGGTGGCCGTCGATCTCCAGCCGGACTTTCGCCTTGCGGAACTCGGCCAGCGTCACCTCGGCCGATCCGGTGTAGCCGTCGATCGCCAGGTCGTACGCATCCAACGCGTCGGCCTCGGAGAACTTGTACTCGCCGGTGATCCGGCCGAAATCGTCGGCGATGAGCTTCAGCCGGGCGGCCACCGTCTTCTTCTGCCGCGAGGTGAGCGTCACTTCGACCGACCGATCGGCCAGCGGCACGAACTCGCCCCGCCGGTCCACCTCGCGGAGGAACCCGGCGAAGTGCAGCGTTTGCAGGGGGCGGTAGGCCGTGCGATCGACCACGAAGAAGACGCTCGGCTGGGGTGCTTCGTACGGCTTGACGGTCTCGGTGCGAGTCAGCTCGCCGACGGTGAAGGTCACCTCGATCGGCTCGTCCGTCTTGTAGTGCCACGTGAACGTGTTGTCGCGCTGCACGATCACCGTTCGCTGTTGTCCGCCGGCGGTGATCGTGACTTCGCGGCCCGTATAGTCTTCGCTGCCGCTAATCCAGCCGAGGACCTTGTGGTCGTCGACCAGCAGCATCAGGGCGGCAGGATTCTCGGCCGGCTGCGTTTCGGCAAACAGCGGGACGATCTTCTCGGTTCGTTCACCGGCCGGCTGGCTCGACACAACGGCCGGGTCCACCGCGGCGGGCGCGATCGACAACAGCGTCGCACCGACGGCGACCAATAGTCCCAAGGCCAACACGGCTCCCAAGGTTCTTGCAGCAGTTGGGCAACTCCCCATGGCGATTCTCCTCGACTTGTCTGGACGACGTTCCGCAACAACGTGCCGCCGCGCAAGGCGGCTTGATTCGTACACCGGCCCTATTGTAACGGGCATAAGCCATCCAAATCGTAACGGGTGTGTAACATCCCGCCGTGGAAGCTTTCAGTAGGGTGGGCATCGCCCACCGCAAGCAAAGTGCATTTGCGAGAAGTGGTGGGTGGTGTGTTCGGTGGTCCGGTGCGAAGCCGCAAGCGGCTAATCCCTAATCCCCCGCTTTGATCGTCTCGACCATGGCCCTGAAGTTCTCCATCGGCGTATCCAACTGGACATGGTGCGTGGGGCTTGCTAATCCGCAAGCGGCTTGTTCAGAACTTCGAGCAGCCGCTGCACTTCTTCCTCCGTGTTGTAGTGCAGCAGCCCGATGCGCAGCAGCCCCTCGGGTTCCCGTCCCAGGGCCTCGGTCAACGGCAGGGCGTAGAAGTTGCCGTGCCAGACGAAGATCCCCTGCTCGCCCAGGTACTCGGCCAACTGTCTGGGCGAAAGCCGCCGGTGGGTGATCGCCACGGTGGGCACGCGCTGGGCCAGACGAGCCTCGTCGGTGATGCCCCACACCTCGACGTCCGGCAACTCGGCCAGCCCGGCCAGCAATCGGGCGACCAACTTCCGCTCGTACGCGACGATGCCGGCGAAGGCCGCCCGCAACGCCTCGCGCCGATCCGCCGCGTCGCCGTGGAGCCGCCGCCCCAGGTCGGCCAGGTACTCGACCGCCGCCAGCGTGCCGGCGATCGCCTCGTGGTTCTGCGTGCCGGTCATCCATCGGCCGGGCAGGTCGTCCGGAGCGGGCCGGACCTTGTAGGCGGGCAACCGTTCGAGCAGCTCGCGCCGTCCCCACAACACGCCCTCGTGCGGCCCGAAGAACTTGTACGCCGAACAGGCCAGGAAGTCGCAATCCCAGCCGCGCACGTCCAGCAGCCCGTGGGGAGCGTGGTGAACCGCATCGAGAAAAACCAGCGCACCGACCTCGTGGGCCATCCGGACGATCTCTCCTACCGGGTTGATCGTACCGGCGGCGTTCGACGCACACGCCACGGCCACCAATCGCGTCCGCGGCGAGAGCTTCTCGGCCAGGTCGTCCATGTCGAGCGTGCAGTCGTCGGGGCGAATCCCGACGTGCCGGACCGTCGCCCCGGCGTCGCGGGCGGCCAACACCCAAGGGCTCACGTTGGCGTCGTGATCGAGCCGGGTGACGAGGATCTCATCGCCGCTGCGCCAGGTTTTCGCCAGCGATCGCGACAGCGCGAACGTCAGGCTGGTCATGTTGGGACCGAAGACGATCGTGTCCGGGTCGTCGGTGCCGACGAAATCGGCCAGTCCCTGGTGGGCGGCCCGCAACATGGCGTCGCTTTCCCGGCTGGTGGCGAAGAACCCCTCGTGGTTGGCGTTCATCCGCATGAGATAATCGCCGATCGCATCGACCACCCGGCGGGGCACCTGGCTGCCGGCCGGGCCGTCGAAGAAAACGGCCGGATGACCGTTGACGGTCCGTTTCAGAG
>Ga0307380_10005209_pt1 | contig 17304 bp, 14 predicted proteins | sample UN3MG_FD_202239 | JGI IMG/M metagenome (GOLD analysis project Ga0307380, IMG submission 202239) | Soil microbial communities from Risofladan, Vaasa, Finland - UN-3 | ecosystem: Environmental > Terrestrial > Soil > Coastal area > Acid sulfate soil | place: Finland: Risofladan, Vaasa | collected...
AATGAACGGATTGCGTGCAGTGGTAGCGCTCGTTGTGGGCTGGCTGGTCCTGGGGCTTTGCGGGCCGGCGCGCGCACTCCCAGTCGCCGACAGCTCACTGGTCGGCTGGTACGATGCGAACGACATTGACGGAAACCCCCTCACCGCCAACCCGGCGAGCGGCACCGCGGTGGGGACGTGGGTGAACAAGGCCAACCCCGGGACCCACAACGGCGCGGCCACTGGCACGACCCCCACGCTCCAAAACAACCAGATGAACGGGCGGCCGGTGATCCGGTTCTCGGGCGCGAGTGGCACCGGCTACAACATTGGCACCTTCCGCACGACCGACGGCCCCTACCACTACTTCGGGGTCACGGCGGCCAGCAGCTCCCAGATCGGCGCCGCCTGGCAGAGGATCGTGTCCTCCTACGACGGCTCGGGGCCGCCCAATAACAACGACTGGATGGGGAGCAACTGGTGCAGGGAGCGGCCCCTCGCGAACTGGGCCACCAACGGGGCGGCCAACGCCTATCCTCCTCCCTATTCTAGCTTCGTGGCTCAGTCGACCGCTGCGAGCGGCAAGAAGATGCAGGGCATGCGCCTCGGGCGCGACGCGTACCAGTCCACCACCGTCAATTTCACCGGGGACATGTCCGAGGTCCTCCTCTACACCCGCCAGCTCAACGCCGCCGAGCGAATCATCACCGACAACTTCTTCCTGGCGAAGTACAACGGCACCAATGCCCAAACAGCTTCAACGACATCAGTCCCGACGCCGTCGGTGCTGCCGCCGGTCAACGACGTCTATTCCGGGGACGACCCGGCCCAGGGGAACTACGACTTCGACGTCTTTGGCGTCGGCCAGCAGGTGGGCGCGGCGAACCAGCTCCTCACCAGCGCGACCAGCACGAACCCCATCTTCGCCAACGCAGGGCTCATCCTCGAGGCCACCGGGGGCCTCGGCGATAACGAGTACCTCCTCGCAGGCCACAAGACCGCCGTCAACAGCGGCGTCACGACCGACCTGCCCGACGCCGTGCTCGAGCGCTGGGACCGGGTGTGGTATCTGGACTTCACGGGGGAGCTGGACGCCCGTGTGACCTTCGACTTCAGCGAAGGCGGCCTGACCTACTCGCCGCCGCCCGGGGGCACGGTCTTCGACCTGCTCTACAGCCCCACCAACGCCTTCGAGACCACCGAGAACCCCTTCACGAGGGTCGGCCTGCAGACCACAGTAACGGACGACCAGGTCAGCGTCCTCGTTCCCGGCGGCCGGCTGTCCGACGGCTACCTCACCCTCGCGGTTGCCCAGGTGATTCCCGAGCCGGCCAGCCTGACGCTGCTGGCCGCCGGCATGGTTGCCGCGGCCCTCCGGCGGCGGCGCGCAGGGACCAGGCGCGGGTGAGGTCCTGTCGTCTGCCTCGGCGACGGGCTGAACGGCGCGGACCGTTGGGGCGCTTTGAGCCTTCCTGCAGCCGGAACGCGTAGCGGCGCGCGCGGCACGGCGCACGGGGGATCTCATGCCGCTCCCCCTTCCGCGCAGAGCGCTCTCGCACCCTGTTCGTCACCCGCTTGCCTGGCCCGCCCCGGTCCCTTTCGGTCCTCCCAGCCGGAAGATTTCAGTCTTGTAAGACGCCTGTAACCGCCCCGCCAAGGTCACTCCTGTATACTTGTGCTTGAGATGCCGTCAGGCTGCTCTCCGTCAGGGCCGGGTTTCGTGACGGAAGCAGCCGCTCTGAATCATGTGGTGGCTGCTCCCTGCCCACGGAATGGAGCGCCTGTGGAAGTGTCGTGATCGCCGAATCGTCTATGTGTGTTCGCCACCCGTCGGCCGCCGACCATTGAGGGGAGACTAGCCTTGGCCATTCGGACCCGCTGGGTCTGCATCCCTCTTGGCTTCCTGTTTGCACTGACGGCCCGGGCAACGACCGCCGCCGAGCCGCTGCGCTTCTGTGTCACCGGCGATAACAAGGGCCACGACGGCTACGCCGATGTCCTGCGGCAGATCGCAAACCTGCCGGGCGGCGGCGGACAGTTCATGGTCCACGCGGGCGACACGCACCCGACCGCGAAGACCCGCGAACAACTCGACGCGGCCCTCGGCAAGGCGTTTCCCCTCTACGCGGCCGTCGGCAACCACGAACTCGGGGACAAAGGAACCGACCCCACCCACAACGACATGCTCGTTCTCAGCACCCTCTACGGCCGGGAGCTGGAAGGCAAGATCAACCCGGGCCCCGAGCGGACGAAGGAGACCACCTACTCGTTCGGCGCGGGGCACGCGCACGTTGTCGTCCTCAACCTGTACTGGAACGTACGAAGCCTTCCTCATCGTCACAACCGACGCCAAGACCCTGCGCTTCGATGCGCACAGGAACCTCAAGGAGCAGGGCCAATTCACCATTGCCGACACACTGACCCTTGAGGCCCCGAGCATTCCTCCTGCAAAGTGAACCATGCCGCGTTGGGAAACCTGTAGTTGCGCCACGTCGCGCGTCTCCCTATGATGAAGGTGTGACACTAGCCCTGACTGAGGATAACACTCGTGCCGAGGCGAACCGCTCGCAAGTTGGCCATCGCCCTCGCCGCCGTGGTGGCCGTGGGCGCTGCCACAATAGGTGTCTTCTACTATGTCAAGACTCTGTATCCAAGGAGGTTCGAAGAGGTCGTTCCGGGACGCCTCTACCGCGGCGGGCAGCCGACCCCCGCGCAACTCGAGCGGATCGCGCGGGAGAAGGGGCTCAAGACCCTTGTCAACCTCCGCCACGAAGACCGCTGGCTGAACGACCCCAAGTGCATCTTCGAGCGCGAGTTCGCCGAGAAGCACGGGCTGAAGTTCGTCGGCATCGCACTGACCCTGCCCCCGTCGGACGAGCAGGTTCGCCAGGCGCTCGACATTCTGGACGATGAGGAGAATTGGCCCGTGCTGGTCCATTGCTCGGCAGGGATCGAGCGCTCGGGGATGATCGTCGCCATCTACCGCATCGAGCGGCAGGGGTGGACCAGCCCGCGCGCGCTCGACGAGATGCTCTCCAAGGGCGTGCCCAGGACGACGGAGAGGTCAGGGGATCCGGTGAAGTACGTGGCGTATCTCCGCGCCTACGAGCCTCGATTTCCCAAGGCCCCGACTGCCTCGCCACAGCCGTCGCGCTGACCGCGACGAGGCTCCGCCTGCCATCATTCTTGACAGCGTTCCTGCCCCGCCTATACTGTCTGACATCAGGCGTCACGGGCCCCAACCCATTGCGCGAGGGACGCATGCCGCAGCCTTCCAGGAACTCCCAGGTGTCCGCGTCGTGGAGGAGTGCGTGGGCCGTCGTGGCGCTGTGCCTCGTGGTGCTGGCCGCGGCGGCGACGCTCCTCCCCTGCCCCGATGCGGCGACGCACGGCACGCGCCTCATCCTGTGCCTCCTGGCCGTGGAGGCGGCGGCCCTCGCGGTCGCAGTGCCCTTCCTGGCGGCCCGAGCCCTAGGCGCCCCGGGCCGGCGTGCGCGGCTCCTGAGGACCCTCCTCCCGGTCCTCGGAATAGAGGGCATCAGCCTTGCCATCTCCGCCGCTGCCGCGCGGGGCAGCGTGCAACTGACGACTCTTCTGTGGTCGCAACTCTTCTACCTGGCGTTCGCCGGGTTGCTGGCCGCGCTTACGAACGCTCTGGCGAGCTTGGGGCTGCGCGCGACGACGGCACAGGTGGTGGCGACTCTCGTCGCCATCGCGATGCTCGGGCAGGTGTTCTTCGCCAACTCTCTCGTCGAGGCGGCGACGGGCGAGCGGGCCAAGATGGCCGTGATTGATGCCATGCTCTGGACCAACCCCTGGCTCATCGTGGGCGGCTCGATCCTCCAGGCCGACCCGCTGCGGAGCGAGAACCTCTACGAATGGTCCGTCGTCATCTACTACGGCTTCCGATACCCTGGCTCCGCCATCGCCGCCGTGTGGGCCAGGGCGCTGTTCCTCAGCGGCCTCTACGCGGCCTGCGCGGCGGCCGTTCAGGCGCTCGCCTGGCTCATCGCTTCTCGACCCAGGCGGCCAGCCAACGTCCAGCAGGTGGACAGTTCCTGCCCACTCTGACGGTAGCCCCTCGTCCCTGGAATCAGGCTGGTTCCACAACCCCTTACCCTGCAATTCTTTGCGACTCCGGGTGCTCCACTTCGAGACTGGCACAGAACTTGCAGCGCAGCCACACGAAGGAGATCATACTCACGGAAACGCCTGCTTGAGGATCTCGAGAATGCGCAAGACGACCGCAGCACTGCTCGCCTGCATGGCCATCGTACTCGCGGGGTGCTCGACCGAGGGCGAGCCGCAGTCGAAGGCCGCCACACCGCCAGCCAAGACCCCGTCCGCCACCACAACAACTCAGGCCCCGGCCGCCGACATCCCCGCCTTGCTCAAGCGTGCTGACGCATGCATGTGCAAGGGGGCCGACTGGCTCCTGAGCCAGCAGAAGGACGACGCGACCTTCGGCGGGCCGGCCGAGGTGGGCAAGACAGCCCTCGTCCTCTCTGCACTTCTCGGCACCCCCGATGCGAAGAAGCTGCGCGACGACGCAAGGGTAAAGAAGGCAATCGGTTACGTCGCCTCGATGCAGCAGCCAGACGGCTCGATCAACACCCCCGGCGAGAAGGGCCTGGCCAACTACCAGACCAGCGCCGCCATCTCGGCACTCGTCGCTTACGGCGACCCTGCGCATACGCCTATCATCAACAAGGCTAAGGACTTCCTACTGAGCATCCAGAACAAACAGGGGGTTGACGCCGGAAGCTGGGGCTACAACGGCGACAAACGGGGCGATCTCTCCAACACCCAGTTCACGCTCGAAGCCCTGAAGGCAGCAGGACTTACGGAGGACTCCGAAGCCTTCAAGAACTGTCTCGCCTTCCTCCAGCGCTGCCAGAACCGCTCGGAGTCGAACGACCAGCCCTGGGCCTCCAACGATGGCGGCGCCATCTACTACCCCGGCTCCAGCAAGGCCGGCATCTTCAAGCTGCCCGACGGGAAAGTCGTCTACAAGTCTTATGGCTCAATGACTTACGCCCTGCTCAGGGGCTACGTGCTCGTCGGCCTCAAGCCCGACGACCCACGCGTCCAGGCCGCCCAGAAGTGGCTCGCCGAGAACTACACCCTCGAGCAGAACCCCGGCATGGAGGGCGATCAGAAGCTCCAGGGCCTCCTCTATTGCTATCTCTCGATGGCGAAGGCACTCGCACTCCTCAAGTCGCCCTCACTCGACCTGCCCGACGGCACTAAGCGCTTGTGGGCCAACGACTTAGCCGAGAAGCTCGTCTCGCTCCAGGAGCCCGAGGGCTCCTGGGTGAACACGGCCATGCGGTGGATGGAGAACGACCGCATTCTCGCCTCGGCCTACGTCCTGTCCGCCCTCGCCGAGTGCCGCGCCCTTCTGGCCCAGTAGCCCGTCGCCTGGGACCCTACACATTACAGGCGGCCAATCCCCCCGCCTGGGGATTTGGCCACCTGTAATCTCCTTAAGCCGTTATCACACAGACACTTAGCCTCCCTCGTCCTCCTGGACAGGTGGCCAGCGCCTTCCTCCGTGCTTCGGATCGCCCTCCGTCGTAGTTCCGGCGTGGGGGTCCGCGCCCAACTGTTCCCTAGATTGCGGTTGACGACCCGCCGCGCCGCTGCTATGATGCACGGCACGGACCGCGAGGCACTGAGGGGGATCGCCGCGATGCCAGAGGTGTTCATCAGCTACCGACAACTCGACGACGAGCAGCGCCTGCGCGTCCGCGCCTTCGCCGAGCGCCTCGTCGCCTGCGGCATCGAGGTCATCCTCGATCAGTTCTACCTTGACGACCATCCCGAGGGTCCGCCCGAAGGCTGGCCGAAGTGGAGCAGCGACCGCGCTACCGAGACGCAGCGCGTGATCATCATCGGCACCGAGGCATGGTTCCGCTGCTTCGACGGCAAGCAACCGCCAGGCACCGGTTTGGGCGCAGCCTGCGAGGCCCAGGACCTTCGCCAACGCATCTATGACCATGCCGGCGTGAATGAGGACATCCGAGTCGTCCTCTTCGACGACGCCGACGCCGGCCATATCTCGTTCAAGCTGAAGGGCTGGCATTGGCTCCACGCCGAGCGCGATTTCGACAGCATCGTGAGATGGCTGGGCGGCACGGCGCCCGCTGCTCCTCCCGTCGCCACCCGCGACGACTTCGAGGCCATCAAGGAGCGCCTCGACCCCAAGACCCCCGGCCGCTACCCGGCCGACTGGGACGAGTGGGCCAAGGCCGCCCCCGACTTCCCCCACATCCTCTGCCTCGGGCGGCGCGAAAACGGCTTTTTCGGATGGCTCCGCGAGCTCATGGGCCTCGAGGGCCTCCTCTTCGCCTACCTTGAGCAGCCCGACCTCATCCACGAAATCTGCCGCTACCAGGTCACCTACCTCCAAACCCTCTACGAGCGCGCCCTGCGCGACGTCGAGTTCGACTTCGTTTTCATGTGGGAGGACATGGCCTTCAAGAACGGCCCGCTCATCAGCCCCGACTTCGTCCGCACCTTCATGCTCCCCTACTACCGCGAGATGATCGACTTCTACCGCCAGATGGGCGCGAAGCTGATCCTCCAGGACAGCGATGGCAACATGACGAAGCTCATTCCGCTCTTCATCGAGGCGGGTCTTGACGGCATGCTCCCCTTCGAGGTTGCGGCCGGGATGGACGTGGTGAAGACCCGCGAGGCCTTCCCCAAGCTTCGCATCCTGGGCGGGATTGACAAGCGCGCCCTCTACGGCACCAAGGCCGACATTGACCGCGAACTGAAGGCCAGGCTCCCCGCCATGTTCCGCTCGGGCGGCTACATTCCCACCCTCGACCACCACGCCCCGCCCGAGGTCTCCTACGGCAACTTCCGCTACTACCTCCGCCGCTGCCGCGAAATCTACGACACCACTCGCTGAGGGGGAAATAAGGTGGCATCGTCGTCCGCCTGTCTGTTCCTCGCTCTGGCGTGCGCCATGGCCGTAAGCGCCGCACAACCGAGTGGGCGCGAAGGGCGCAACTCGCTCGGCATGCGGATGATCCGCATCGAGCCCGGCTCGTTCACGATGGGGGAGACCAATCCCACGCCGGCGCGACTCGGCGGGCCACGTCACCTGGCCAACGGCGATTGGGATGAGCGCCCCGCCCACAAGGTCACAATCACCAAGCCCTCCTTCCTCGCCGAGACCGAGGTCACGGCCGAGCAGTTCCGCCAGTTCCAGCCCGACTACAAGGGCTCCGGCCGGGAAGGCTTCGCTGCCGGCGTGAGTTGGCACGATGCCGTGGCCTTCTGCGAGTGGCTGAGCAATAAGGAGGCCAAGCCCTACCGCCTCCCGACCGAGGCGGAATGGGAGTGTGCCTGCCGGGCGGGAACTACCACGTTCTTCTCCTCCGGCGATGACCCGCCCAAGCCCGGCGAGCCGAACGCCTGGGGCCTGAGGAACATGCACACGGGCGTGCTGGAGTGGTGCCTCGACTGGCACGGCGAGTATCCCGACGCCGACCAGGTTGATCCCGTCGGCCCCGAGGCAGGCATTGCGCGCGTCGTGCGCGGCGGCGGCATCCAGGACCCCAAGGCCGCCTACTACCGTCGCTCGGCGAACCGCGGCGGCATGATCCCTGGCTATCGCGGCGAGCACCCGATCGGCTTCCGCGTCGTCCAGGCCCCCCTGCCCACCACGAAGCCGCTCCGGGTCGAGCCCCCCTTCGTCCAGCAGTGCGTGCGGCAGAGCGCCGAGCACATCGCGAAGGGACCGGACCCGAAGAAACCCTACCTCCGCAAACGCCCCATCCTGCCCATCCCGCCGGAGAACGTCTCGGCGGATGCCATTCACGCGGCGGGCCTCCATCCCGCCTTCCTCGGCCACAACCACAGCCCCGCAATGGAGGTCTGCCCCAACGGCGATGTGTTAGCGGTCTATTACACGTCGGTCGGCGAGTACTCGCCCGACGTGGCGCTGATGGCCGTGCGCCTGCGCTTCGGCGCCGACGAGTGGGACATGCCGAGTCTCCTCCTCGATCTGCCGGACGTGAACGACCACGCACCACTGCTCTGGAACGACGGCGGCACGCTGCACCTGTTCTGGGGCGGCCCGGGCACGCCTGATGTGCCCCTCCGCTGGCGCTCGTCGAAGGACAGCGGCGCGACCTGGGACGAGGTGAAGTTCGCCGAGTTCGAGGGACGGGCCGGCTCCCACTCGCCCCAGCCGATCAACACGGCCTTCCGCGGCCCGGACCGCACGATGTACGTGGCGAGCGACGGGGCGGGCGGCTCCTCCGTCCTCTGGGCCAGCCGGAACGACGGCAAGACCTGGCTCGACACCGGCGGTCGCACCCACGGCCGCCACACGACCTTCGCACTCCTCAAGGATGGCCGCATCCTCGGAATGGGCGGGAAGAACACCGAGATTGACGGCTTCATGCCGAAGTCCATCTCCCGCGACTGGGGGAAGACCTGGGAGCGGAGCAAGACGCCCTTCCCCGCCCTCGGAGCGAACCAGCGGCCGAGCCTGCTGCGCCTCGCCAGCGGGCGGCTCTTCTTCGCGGGCGACTTCCAGCACTACAGCGGCCGTCAGCCCAAGGGTGTGACCGAGCGCGGGGCCTACGTCGCCCTCTCCGACGACGAGGGCGAGACGTGGCACATCAGGAAGCTCGCCGGCGCCCTGCCCCACGAGAGCCGTCGCCACGACGGCGCGACCGTCGGCTACTCCGTCGCTCGCCAGGCGCCCAACGGCGTCATCCACCTCATCACCTCGATGAACCACCCTTCCCTCCACTTCGAGTTGAACGAGGCCTGGATTCTGAGCAAGGAGGCAGGAGCCGACGCCGGGGCGAGCGATGGCCGTTACCTGCTAGAGGGCAAGCAGACCTGGGCCTACCCGAGCGGCCAGAAGCAGTGGGAGGTCACCTACCACCAGGGCCGCAAGCTGGGCGAGGAAACTCACTGGACGAGCGGCGGCACGACGGACTGGTCCTGGCAGCACCGCCCTTCGACAGGCTCAGGGCGTGGTGAGCCTGCCGAACCACGCGACGACGGCACGAGCGTGTGGACCCAGTGGTGGCCCGACGGCAAGAAGAAGGCGGAGTCCACCTGGCGCGACCACCGCTGCGAGGGGACGGCCACCCGATGGGACCGCTCGGGCAAGGTCGTGAGCCAGTGCGAATTCGCCGACGGCGCGCTCGCGAAGCAGTCTCCTGCCCTCAAGTGGTCCGTGCAGCGGAACCTGCGGGCCGGCGACCTCATGTACGGCGACCGCTCCTACGTCTTCAAGAGCATCCCTGACCATCTGGCGGGCTGCGAGTGGATTCGCCCGGCCAACGACAGCAGCGACACGAACTACAGCCCGACCGCGGTCTTCCAGGTGGCGGCGGAGGCCGATGTCTTCGTCCCGCACGACGACCGGGCGAAGCGGCCCGAATGGCTGAAGGGTTGGACCGAGACGAAGGACAAGCTGGTCGGCGCCGAGCCCTCCGACTGCCCCCACACCCTCTTCGTCCGGCGATTCAAGGCGGGCGAGGAGGCGTCGCTCGGCTGGAACGGCCAGATCGGTCGAGCAGGCATGTACATCGTCGTCGTCAAGCCCGTGAAGGCCATTGAAGGAGAATCGGCCATCCGCAATCTCAAGGTGTCCGATGGCAAGAACCTGCGACCCGTGACCGAGTGAAAGGGACTCCCCGTGCCCACCTGGATGCTTTGCCTGCTAGCCGTTGCCGTGGCTGTATCCGCGGCGGAGATGCCCAAGGAGAAGGAGTGGACGAATTCGCAGGGCATGCGGCTCGCCCGCATCGAGCCGGGCAGGTTCAGTATGGGCGTGGGCCAGACGCCTCTGCCGAAGGACCTCGCCGGCCCGCCCTGGCGCCAGAACGGCGACACCGACGAGCAGCCCGTTCACATGGTCACCGTCACAAAGCCCTTCTACATGGGCGTGACCGAGGTGACGAATGCGCAGTACGAGCAGTTCGACCCGAAGCACCGCGCGCTGCGCGGCAAGATGGGCTTCTCGAAGGAGGACGCCGAGGCGGTCGTCTTCGTGAGCTGGCACAACGCCGTGGCCTTCTGCAATTGGCTCTCGAAGAAGGAGGGCCTGCCCTATCGCCTGCCCACCGAGGCCGAATGGGAGTACGCCTGCCGCGCGGGCACGACCACGCACTTCCACACCGGCGACGCCCTGCCCAGGGAGCTCCACAAGAACGCCCGCGAGAGCTGGTATCCCGACCCGCGCCGCTCCGCCGAAGGCCAGGTCGTGCCGCTGGCCGTCGGCAAGACCCCGCCCAACGCCTGGGGCCTCTGCGACATGCACGGAAACGTCGAGGAATGGTGCCTCGACTGGTACGGGCCATACCTGAAGTACGAGCCGCATCTGCCCATCAGCATGATGACCCTCGAGGGCAAGAGCGTGCCGCTCGACCACCAGCACTGGAACGACCCGGTCGGCCACGCCGACGGCGATTTCAAGGTGACGAGGGGCGGGAGCCACTCGACCGAGCTGTACTTCCTGCGCTCGGCCAACCGCAGCGGCACGCTGCCCGAGGACCGGAGCTGGGTCATCGGCTTCCGCGTCGTCCTCGGCGAGATGCCGCAGGGCAAGCCCCTCCCCGCGCCCGACAGGCCGCGCCACCAGCAGAACGTGAAGCAGTCGGCGCCTGCCGAGCTCGCCAAAGGCCCCGACCCGGAGAAGCCGTATTTCAAGGGGCCGCGCGTCTACGTCAAGATCCCGCCCAATTCCTACGGCCCGATGTTCTCCACCCACAACCACGACCCGGCGATCACCGACTGCCCTAACGGCGATCTCCTGGCCATCTGGTACTCCTGCGTGCGCGAGCCGGGCCGCGAGCTGGCCATCCTGGCCAGCCGCCTCCGCCGCGGGGCCGACGAGTGGGAGCCGGCCTCGGTCTTCTGGGACGCCCCCGACCGCAACGACCACGCCCCCGCCCTCTGGTTCGACGGTAAGGACACGCTCTACCACTTCAACGGCCTGTCGGCCGCCGGCACGTGGGGCAACCTGGCCACGATCCTCCGCACGTCGAAGGACAGCGGGGCGACATGGTCGAAGGCCCGCATCATCCTGCCCGAACACAACATCCGCCAGATGCCCATCGAGTCGGTCTTCCGCACCCGCGAGGGCTGGATTCTGCTGCCCTGCGACGCGGTGAGCGTGGGCCAGGGTGGGACGGCCACCTACTTGAGCCGCGACAACGGCCAGACCTGGGAGGACCCCGGCGGGAAGGCGGCGGGCATCCATGCGGGCGTGGTGCAGTTGAGGGATGGCCGCCTGCTGGCCCTCGGCCGCGGCGACAACATCGAGGGCAAGATGCCCAAGAGCATCTCAGCCGATATGGGCAAGACGTGGGCCTACAGCGCCAGCCCCTTCCCGCCCATCTCCAGCGGCCAGCGCCTCGTGCTGCTCCGCCTGCGCGAGGGGCCGATCTTCTTCGCCTCGTTCGCCAAGAGCATCGAAGTCACCGACGCCTCGGGCAAGCGGCGGCCGGTCTCTGGCCTCTACACCGCGCTGTCGCTGGATGAGGGCGACACGTGGCAGGTGAAGCGCCTCGTGAGCGACGACGCGCCGGCCCACAAGGTCGAGGCATTCGACGGGCGGCCCGTCACGATGAGCCCCCGCAGCGCCGAGCCGAACGGCTACCTCTCCGTCTGCCAGGCCGCCGACGGCCTCATCCACCTCATCAGCAGCCGTCTCCACTACGCCTTCAACCTCAAGTGGCTCACGACCCCGCCCCCAGCGGCGGGGACACCGTAGGAGCAAAGGAGTGCCAACATGAAGACAGCCTGGTTCCCTGTTCTTGGCCTGCTCGTCGCCGCGGTGGTTCACGCGGGAGCGCTGGAGGTCAAGCCCGACAAGGAGAACGTCGTGGCGAGCCGCCTGTGCGGCAAGTGGGTCGTCGAGCCCAAGCTGAGCCAGAGGCTGACCGCCGGGGTGGTAGACCGCGAATCCCCGTCGGGGAAGATCGAGTTCGCCAGCGACCCGGCCGTGGCCGGCAAGCTGCCCGAGAAGTACCTGGAGTTCCTCAAGGACAAGCGCATCTACATGGCGGGCACGATGAAGTCGAGAGAGAAGGACTGCCCCTTCATCCTCATCGAGCACTGCGGGAACCCACACGTCGTCTGGTTCCGCGAGCGCGACGGGGACCCGATGGGCGATGCCGAGTCCTTCAACGTCATCCTCGCCGTGGCGAAGAACCCGATTGACGACCTGCTCTTCATCGGCGGCGACTTCAACAATCAGCCCTTCCGCGCCCTCGAGCGCGCGGAGCGCGCCGAGGCGAAGTGAGCGGCAGGGGCTCAGAGACCGGACACCTCGATCCAGTAGAGCAGCCCCACAACGGCGAGCACGACGGGGACGATCACTCGCCACGCCGGCACCCGGAAGAGTTGCGGGAACGTCAGGTCGCCGAAATCCCCCTTGCCGAGCACGCAGGCCCTCAGCCTCGGGTAGAGCGCGGCGAACAGTGCCGCGCCGATGAGTGCGCCCACCACGCCGCCGAACAGGGCGTCGAGCGCGCCCTGCCCCACCGCGCCCACCACCGTGCCCGGGCAGTAGCCCAGCGTGCCGAACCCGATGCCGAAGACCAGCGCCCCAGGGACAGTGGAACCGGCCGACCCGGGCTTGGGATGCAGCTTCGCCAGGCCAAGGCCCCGCAGCAGGTGGACCCCGACCATGCCCGTCACCATCGCGGAGAGCATCACCTTCAGGACAGTGAAGTCCTTGAACAGCAACTGGCGGACGATCACGTCGTAGGTAGTCACGCCGGCCTTCTGGAGCAGGAAGCCGAAGCCGAAACCCATCCCCAGGCCGAGAAGGAGCTGGGCGCCTTTGCGCGAGTGAAGCGTCGCGAGCATGACAGTCCCCTTCAGCCCAGGATGACCGCGAACAGCAGCACGGCCGCAACGATGCCGCCGACGAAGAAGCCGGCCACCGCGATCCAACTGCTCACGGCGAGCTGGAGCGTGCCGCTGATGCCGTGGCCGCTCGTGCAGCCGCCCGCCCAGCGCGCGCCGAACCCCAGGCAGATGCCGCCGAAGAGCGCCACGGCCCATCGCGCCGCGGGGTCCGCGCCCGCCCTGGCGGCCCAGAGCGGCGGCACCCAGTGCAACGCGAACTCGCCGGAGAGCCACGACGACGCGGCCGCGCCCAGCAACAGGCCGAGGACGAGCATCCACTCCCAGTCCACCACGGGCTTGAACTGCTGGTAGTATGGCTGCTCGTCCACCCGCGTCCCGCGGAACAGCCGCTCGATCATCCCCGCACTGCGGGCGAACGCGGTGGAACAACCGATCGTCTTGTCGGAAAGCAGGAACGCCAGGCAGCACAGCACGCCGATGCCGACGCCAGCAATGTAGGGGGACCAGCGGCGCATCGTGAACGGGTCGCCGCCCGAGGGCTCGGGAAGGACCCACTCTCCCAGCGGCTGCCCGTCAGGCCCGGGCGGTGGGGCGCCCTTCGCCAGCGCCGGCGATGCCCAGGACATGGACAACCCCAACGCAAGGGCAATTGCCAGCGTGCGCATGACGGCTCCTCCTGGATCACGGCTCTGGAACGCAGAGAGCTATTGGACGACCCGCGGCCCATGGGTGAGGGCGCACGTGGCGCACTCGGGTGCGAAGCCGGCGGCGACCCAGGCCGTCATGCCACCGGCCATGACCACAAGGTCGCGGAAGCCGTGCTGTTGGAGAATGCTGCCAGCCGTGCTGGCCCGCGCGCCGCTCTTGCACACGAGGGCGATCGTCGCCTCCTTGTCCAGCTCATCGAACCGCGTTCGCGTGGCCGGCAGAGGCATGTGGACGGCGCCCTCGATGTGGCTGACGTTCCACTCGCCCTGCGCGCGGACGTCCAGGATCACGACAGGGATCCGGTTGCTGCACATCTCCTGCGCCTCGTGGACCGTGATGGTGGGCATGCGGCCGACGGGCAGGCCGCTGTTGATCCAGGGGCCTATGCCGCCATCGAGGTAGCCCACCACCTGGTGGAGTCCGACGCGCCGGAGCATGGTGGCGATCCCCGGTGCCTCGTCGGCCGAACGAGTGACCAGGACGATCGGCTTGTCGGGCGGCAGGAGCCAGCCGCAGAAGGTGGAGAAGTTGTGGGCGGCGTCAATGTTCCAGGCGCCGGGAACGTGGGTGCCGCCGAAGCTGGCGTAGTCGCGGGTATCGAGCACGGTGTGCCCCTGGCCGGCGAAGGCCCGGACCTGGGCAGGCGACAGGGGGACCGGGGCGGGCAACCCCGCGAGGAGGGCCGGGCCGCGGCGATTGATGTCCGAGCACCGGGCGAAGTGGTCGGGCGCCTCGGGCATGCCGCTGAGGAGGGCATTGCTGAAATCCTCCAGGCTCTTGTGCTGGAGGGCGGGGTTGTGGGCGCGCTCGTAGCCGATGGTACTCACGCGCATGGCGCCCATCGCCTTGCCGCACAGCGACCCCGCGCCGTGGGCGGGGTAGACGAGGCAGGCGTCGGGCAGCTTCATCAGCTTCGTGTGCAGGTTCTCGAACAGGCTGGTGGCCAGTTCCTTGCCCTTGCCGGGGAAGAGGTCGGGCCGCCCGACGTCGCCGACGAACAGCGTGTCGCCGCTGAACACCGCCACGGGCTCCTCGCCCCGCGACCTGTCGGTCACCACGTAACAGATGCAGTCGGGCGTGTGGCCTGGGGTGTCGAGCACCTGGACGTGCATGTCCTCGATGTCGAAGCTGTCGCCCTGGGCGACGGCGACGTGGGTGTACTTGCAGCCGCCGGACTTGGGGGCGTAGATGCCCGCCCCCGTCCGCTTCGCCAGGTCCATGTGCCCGCTGACGAAGTCGGCGTGCAGGTGGGTCTCCAGGATGTGGGTGACTTTGAGCCCCATCGCCTTGGCGATGGCGAGGTACTCCTCGATGTCGCGGCGCGGGTCAATAATAGCGCACGAGTTCTTGCCGCCAAGGAGATAAGAAAGGTGGGCGATGCCTTCGACGTAGAACGGCTGGACAAACATGCTCGGCCCCTTTCCACCAGCGGCTCACGGAAACACAACGGGCGCAGACGCAGACGCGCCTGCGCCCGTGAGACAACCAGACAGGAATCCCCGCCCCTCCCTCAGGCCTTCCACAACCCGTGGAGGTTGCACCACTCGCGAGCCGAGACCTGGCCCGCGACGATGGGGAAGAGGGCCTCGGGCTTGTCGGTCGGGGTGAGGAACTGGCGATACACCTTGCCGTCGGCGATCAGCTCGATCCACTGGATGTAGTGAGCCGGCGTCATCGGGTGCGGGACGCTGCCGACCTTCACCTTGATGCCATCGGCCGTCTTCTCGATGACGGGCACGTGCTTTTCCTTCGCGGCGTCCACCGTGTTCTCTGTGAACAGTTTCATCGGCTCGCCGCAGCAAACCAGCTCGCCTGCTCCGCCCTCCAGCACCTCGATGATGTTACCGCAGATGTCGCACTTGTACACTTCGAGTCGTTCGGCCATTTCCCTGTCCTCCTTTCACTCCGTGGCTGATGAATGCCGCCCGTCTGCCGCTCCCATCGGCAATACCCCTATCCTAGTGTGGATCGCGTCTGGAGTCAACACCTGCCTTGACACTTCCCGAGGGATTTGGTACCGATGTAGCTTGGTTTCCGTTGCGAGCCCCAGGAGCATCGCGCCGTGACACCGCGAGAGAAAGCCATCGCCGCGTTCGAGCGCCGCACGTCCGAGGGGCTGGTGCCCCACGTCGAACTGGAGTTCCAGCTCAGCGAGGAACTGGTCGGCCGCAAGGCCCTGCGCCGTGACGACCTGAAGGACGCCTCGCCCGCCGAGCGCGACCGCCGGCTCCACGAGAACGTCGAGCATTGGCTCGAGGTGTGCGAGCGGCTGGACTACTGTATCCTCACCGGCCTCCACTGGCTCGGCGTCGAAGACCAGATCGAATCGTTCAAGATTGTCCGCGAGCGGGTGGGCGACCGCTACATGCTGTCGGCCTTCGTGGACGGCACAGCGGGCATCCCGAACGGCACGAACATGATGGAGCAGGCGTGGCGGATGGCCGACAAGCCCGACGAGGTGCTGGCCGAGCACGACCGCTGGGCGCGCGACGCCGCCGAGGTGGGCAAACGCCTCATCGGCGCGGGGGCCGAGGTGGTGTTCATGTGCGCCGATTACTGCTTCAACGACGGCCCCTGGCTCTCGCCGGCCATGTTCCGCCGCTTCGTCACGCCCTTCCTCGCCCGCAACATCGCCGAGTTCCGCAAGGCGGGCGCCTACCCTGTCAAGCACACCGACGGCGACATCATGCCCATCCTCGACCAGCTCGTCGAGTGCGAACCGGCCGCCATCCACTCCCTCGACCCGATGGCGGGGGTGGACATCCGCGAAGTGAGGCGGCTCTACGGCGACCGCGTCGCGCTGATGGGCAACGTCAACTGCGCGCTCGTCCAGGCGGGCACGCACGAGCAGATCGCCGAGAGCGCCCGCTACTGCCTCGAGCACGGCGGCGTGGCGACCGGCGGCTACTTCTTCACCACCAGCAACTGCATCTTCGCCGGCGTGCCGCTCGACAGCTACTTCGCCATGCTCGACGTCCGCCGCGAGCTCGGCAGGCAGCCCGCAAGCGCGTAGAGGCATGACCTGTGGGGAGGCCCGCTGAGCCCGACCCGCTATTGGCCTGGATTCCCTCGACGGCTTGACGCTATACGCTGACGACCTCGACGGAGAGGAGTTGCTTGACCTGGTGCTGGCCATCGAGCATGGCGTCAATGCTGTCGAGGGTACGGGCGTGGAAGTAGCGCTCGCCACACTCCTGGCACACCTCGGCTTTGACATTCTCGACGATGTAGAGCTTGCCCTTGTGCCAGTGCTGCTTCTTCACCCTCCGAATGGCCGTGTCGCCATCGCAGAATGCACACTTCATGGGAGTCACCTCTTCGCGTAAACGGTTATGATCAACAGGGTGCCAACCTCATGGAACCGGCATACGACGTGCATCAGCCGGCCGTCCCTGGCTGGCCCCTCAATTCGGTAGCGAGTGCCTCTCGGATCACGAGTCATCTTCCTCTGGACAAAGCCGTGCAGAATCGCATGCTCCACGTCCGGGCGCTCCAAACCGTCGTCCGCCATCTCGTCTTCGGCATGTGACGACAGATGGTATTCGCGCTCGCGGACGCTCCATCGGATTTCGTCAATCGCTGGCACAGCACCGTCCTCTGGCAACCACGGGGCCGCGTCAGTTTCCCTGACATTATAGCGCGCCGTGGCCGCGCTCGCATCCGCAAATGCGCCTGTTGAGCGAAGTTTGACAGCCCGACGCGGATGTGGTAACGATGGCAGAGGAAGCCGGCTACGCATGCAGGGGCTGCCTCTTGTCC
>Ga0307380_10005212_pt1 | contig 17299 bp, 13 predicted proteins | sample UN3MG_FD_202239 | JGI IMG/M metagenome (GOLD analysis project Ga0307380, IMG submission 202239) | Soil microbial communities from Risofladan, Vaasa, Finland - UN-3 | ecosystem: Environmental > Terrestrial > Soil > Coastal area > Acid sulfate soil | place: Finland: Risofladan, Vaasa | collected...
AACACTGCCACGATGTGGAGGCACTCGGCGACCTTCGGTTCGATCGTGGGGTCCTCCGACCAGCCGGTCGATGCGGTGCCGTGCAGCGTGGCCGTGGTGACCGAGTCGGCGGTGGCGAAGAGCGTGACATGGTGGCCGGCTGCGACGAGGCCCTCGGTGAGCAGCGACGCGAACTGTTCCCACGGGCCGTAGTGGCGCGGCGGTGTCCGCCAGGCGATCGGAGCGAGCACTGCGACCCGGAGTGGCGACCCGGGCCCGGTGTCGTGATGGCGACGACGGATCAGATCAGGGTACCGACGGCAGATCGAGAACCCCGGGCGGTACAGTGAGCGCACGTCCCCTCGGACGTGTGCGCCCCGCTTGGGCTGGACGGCCGTCACGGTCTTGTCGCCCTCCGCAGGCTCGTCGCCCCGCACGAGCTGAACAAGGAGTTTCCAGAGTGCACACCGCCGTCTCAGTTCCGCCCACGACCTCGGGCGAGGGCGAGGCTCGATCCTTCGGGATCCTGTCGACCTTCCCACCAACCTCGTGTGGGATCGCCACGTTTTCCGCCGCGCTCGCGGCCGGGCTCATCGCGACCGGAGCATCGGTCGATGTCGTTCGCGTCGGTCCATCACCGGAGTTCGAGGACGTCCTGGTGCTGGCATCGCTCGCCGGTCGGTCACCGGAGGAACGAACCGCTGCCGTGGAGGCGTTGAACGCCGATGACATCGTCATCGTCCAGCACGAGTACGGCTTGTACGACGGTCCCGACGGTGAGTCGATCATCGAGCTGATGGCCGCGATCGAGATCCCGATCCTGGTGGTGGCGCACACGGTCCTGAGCCATCCGACGCCGAACCAGCGGCGCGTGCTCGAGGAGGTGTGCGATGCGGCCGACGCCGTGGTGGTGATGACGGAGACGGCACGAACACGGCTCTTCGAGGGATTCGACGTCGATCACTCGAAGGTCAGCCTGATCCCACACGGCGCAGCGACACCGTCAGGAGCCCCGGTGGGCGAACCACGCCCGACGGGCGATGCGCCCCGCGTCCTGACCTGGGGTCTGCTCGGCCCCGGCAAGGGAATCGAGTGGGCGATCGACGCGCTCGACGAGCTGATCGGCCTCGACCCCCACCCCGAGTACATCGTCGCCGGATCCACACACCCCAAGGTGCGAGAGCGACACGGTGAGGCGTATCGGGAGATGCTCGTCGACCGCGCCGCGTCGTCGACCGCGGCCGCGCACGTGACCTTCGACGACACGTACCGTGACCTGGCGTCGTTGAACGACCTGATACAGACCGCCGATCTGGTGGTACTGCCCTACGACTCGCGCGATCAGGTCACCTCTGGCGTGCTGGTCGACGCCGTTGCGGCGGGTCGGCCCGTCGTGTCGACTGCGTTCCCGCACGCCGTGGAACTCTTGGCGAGTGGCGCCGGAATCGTCGTACCGCAACGTGATCCGGTCGCACTCGGCCAGGCGATCCGGTCGGTCCTCACCGACCCGGAACTGGCCGCGTCGATGGCGGCCGAGGCGCACCGCCTCGCGCCAGACCTCTCATGGCCCGCTGTGGCCAGCCGATACTGCGAGCTGGCCGATGACGTTGCGGCATCGCGAGCGGCGGTGACGTCGTGACGTTGCCGTCATTCGGCCATGTCCTGTCGCTGTCCGATGGCATCGGGATGTTCGAGCACGCCGACCACGCCGAACCACGCCGTGAGCACGGCTACTGCACCGACGACGTCGCCCGGCTGCTGATCGTCGCCGTTCGCGAGCCCACCGAAAGCCAGGCAGTGCACGAACTCGGACGAATGTCGTTCCGATTCCTCGCCGAGTCGCAGAACGCAACCGGGAAGACACGCAACCGCCGTGACACAGGAGGCCGGTGGCGGGGCCGCTACGGCACCGAGGACTGCTGGGGGCGCAGCCTCTGGGCATTCGGGACCACCGCGCGACGAGCCGACGGCCAAGGAATGCGCTCGAGTGCGCTGTCGTACTTCGATCACGGCGCGAAACAACGATCGCCGCACCGTCGCGCGATGGCCTTCGCGGCCCTCGGCGCCGCCGAAGTCGCCGAGTTCGACGTCCGCCACCGCGGCGCCCGGGCCCTGCTCGCCGATGCGGTGACGACGATCGGCCCGCTGTCGACCGATCGCGACTGGCCATGGCCGGAGCCCCGGTTGTCCTACGCCAACGCGGCATTGGCGGAGGTGCTCGTGGCGGCCGGCCAGATCCTCGATCGCCCCGACGTCCTCGACGACGGGCTCACCCTGCTGCGTTGGCTCCTCGACCGCGAGACGATCGACGGCCACCTCTCGCCGACTCCGGTCGGTGGCTCGGGGCGCAATGACGGGCCGGGACGGTTCGATCAACAGCCGATCGAGATTGCCTCGCTGGCCGATGCGTGCGCCCGCGCTCACGCGGTGACGGGTGAGGACGACTGGCAGCGCGGCGTCGACCTCGCCATCGACTGGTTCGCCGGCAGCAACGACATCGGCGTCGCGATGTGGGATCCCGACACGAACGGTGGCTACGACGGACTGACCCCGACAGGCCCGAACCTCAACCAGGGCGCCGAGTCGACACTCGCACTGATCAGCACGATGCAGTACGCACCACGTCTGGCAGCAGCGGGACGAACGGCCCTCAGCGGCCCGCGGTGGTCAACCGGCTGAGCAGGTCGTCGAGCGGGACCGTGGCGATGCTCGCACCGACGTCGGCGTAGCCGTACGGGAGTACGAGGTGGCCAGCATGGAGCATGCTGCCGCACGAGTAGACGACGTTTGGCACGTATCCGTCGCGCTCGTCGCTGTCAGGGCTGAGCAACGGTTCCTTCAGGTGGCCGATCACCTGGCTCGGGTCGTCGAGGTCGAGCAGCAGCGCACCGAGCGTGTACCGGCGGAATGGCCCGACGCCGTGGGTGATCACGAGCCAGCCGGCCTCGGTTTCGAGCGGCGACCCGCAGTTGCCGAGTTGCATCAGCTCCCAAGGCCGTTCGGGTTCCTGGATCACCGTGGCGTCACGCCACACCCGGATGTCGGTCGACGTCATGATGAAGTTGTTCATGTTGTCGTGCCGTCCCAATGCGACGTACTTGCCATCGATCCGGCGCGGGAAGATCGCCATCCCCTTGTTGTGCGCTGCGCGGCCGCTGAGCGTGGCAACGCGGAAGTGCGTGAAGTCGGCCGTCTCGATCAGCTGCGGCAGGATCTGATGGCCGTCGAACGCCGTGTAGGTCGCGTAATGGGTGATCGTGCCGTCGTCGCCGACGAAGCGGACGAACCGGGCATCCTCCATCCCGTGGCTCTCGGTCGGCCCGCTCGGGAAGAGGACCCGCTCGGAGATGTCGATCGACGGCGGGAACGACGTTCGGTAGTTCGATGACGCCAGCCAGTGCAGCACATGCGTTGTCTCACTGGAGATCGAACGTTCGAAGTCGTCGTCCTCGAGGGCCACGATCGCTGCTTCGAGCTCGGCCATCGTGAACTCGTCCTCCAACCGGACCAGGACCCGTTCCTCGATGTCGTTCAACATCTGCATGTCACCGAGCTTGGTGGTGAAGAAGCGTTTGTCGTACGAGTGCGGCGTGCGATCGCCGGTGACCGCGAAGTCGCTGACGGCGTCGAGCACGATCGAAGCGTCGGCCCGGACGATCCCGGTGCGGAACTCGATCGACGACCGATGTCCCTCCCCGATCGCCCGCAGACTCATGATGAAACGAACCGCGCCGTCCTCGACGCCGGACTGGTCGGGCGCAGCCACCATCGATGGGTTCCCGAGCGCAGCGGCTTCGACCGAGTACTCGTGGGTGAAGTACGCGCCGATCAACCGGAGACGATCGACCGAAAGCGACGCACCGACCAGCTCGACCTGATCGAGCCGGGCAGCGACGATGCCGGCATTGCGCTCCAGCACCGCATCGAGATCGCGGTGGCGACCGACGAAGTCCTTGCGGGCCGCATCGAGCGTCTCGACGACCTCGCCTTCCGGCATCGCCATGATGCGACGGAGCACGATCTGGAGACGCGACGCCCCGTTCGGATGAATCTCTTCGCCCGGAAGGAACGGCTTGGTGATCACCCGCCGCGAGTCGGGGACGAGGCGGACCGAGTCGCAACGTGTCATCCGGAGTGCATCCATGGAACCTCCGGTTCACGATGATCGTGCTCGTCATCGGGGCTGATGACGACACCTCGCACCGTATCGGCCCGACGGTGCTCCAGGCCGCGACCCCGGCCCCTCGATTTGGGGTAGATTGGTGGCCTTGGGATGAGTCGCCTCGTTTGGGCAGGACGGCCGGTTGCGCTGTCGCCCCGTACAGGCCCGACGCCTTGACCTGAGCCATATCGGTTCGAGGAGTCACCATGACCAGCCACGTTCGTTCGGCGCTGCGAGTTTCCCCCGCGGTGGACCCAACGCCGTCCACGGCGCGCATGATCGTCAGCGATCGCAAACCGGCACGCCGGGTCGGGATCCGTCACGCGTGGGTGCGGTCCCTCGATCGGCGGGCGGCATGACGGTCCCGGCCATCCACACCCGGCGTGGCGATCAACTGTTCAACGAACGACCACCCGACGAGAGGAGCCAACATGGCTGACCGATCACCACAGCGCAATTCAGGCAAGAAGCCCGGCAAGACCCTCAAAGAGAAGCGAGCCGCGAAGCGCGAGAAGAAAGAGGACAAGCGGCCGCTCGTGACCTGATCCGCCGGCCCGATGTCACGGGGCGAGTGTCAGCGGCACGACCGTCTTGATGATCGGTGGGCATTCGGGGTCGGTGCCGCATCCACCAGGGTCGTAGGCGACCAGCTCGATCGGGCCTGCCGGTGCCTCGAGGGTGACCGTCACCTCGAAGCTCGCCCAACGTCCCCATGCCCCAGCGGTGACCGGTGCGATGCCTCCGATCTGTTCGCCGCCCGCCCAGACCTCGATCGGAAACTGCGCCTCGAAGACGTCTCCCTCGCCGGTCACCTCGAAGGGGCTGCTCACGGTGGCGCCGTAGGCGGGCGTGTCGATGATGACGCTGCCGGACAGCGCCCGGTCGACGTCCATTCTCGCCTGAGGCTCGTCGAGGACGAGTCCCTCACCGCCGAGGAACTCGATCGGCCGACCATCCATCCAGAACAGTGCCCGGTCTGCGTTGTCGAACTGAGTGACGGTGAACACGACTTGGGCGACGCGCGCCGTCATCGACAACGAGCCGCCACCACTCTCGAAGTCGGAACTCAGATCGACCGTCGACACACCGTCGGCGAGATCGACATCGAGCAGCTCCGTTCCGGGCGGCACTTCCGACCCGAGCCCGTCGGCCCGTTCGGCGTCGGTCGGGCCAGCGAGCAACTCGGTGAGCGCTCCGCGCAGAACGGCGGGGCCGGGCACGAGACGATGGACGATCACGAGGCGTTCGTCACGAAGCAGGTAGATCTTGACGTCGGTGAGCGTCGGCCCGACCGACGTGGTGGGCGGCACCGTCGTGGACGTGGTCGTCGTCGAGGTCGAGGTGGACGTCGGGACCGGCGACTCGACGGTCGCCACCGATTGGCTGGTGGATGGGGACGACACAGGTGATGTCGTCGCCGAGTCGTCACCCGAGCCGCACGACGAGACCGCAACGAGGATCCCGATGATCAAGGCGACACGAAAGGACTTCATCACTACCTCTCTCCCCTGATGATCGCTGCCCTCGACGCAGAGCACCAGAGCAGTACGTCATCACCCCGGTGCAGATCGACGGCTCCTGGCGATGCATCCTCCGCACCACACCGACTGGTCGCCACGTCGGCAATCGCGCAACTGTTCCACCAACTCGAGCGCCAGGTATCAGCGTCGAGGACGCACCAGTCGAACGCGGTTGGTGGTCGCGTGCTCAGCTTCGGGTCAGCCCGGTCCGGCTGCCACCGTGCGCCGGCGGTGCGGCGGTCGTCTTCCTCACTGCTGGGCCAGTGCGGCTCGGAGCTCGCCGTCGGGGTGACGGTACGGCGCACCCATGCCGTCGATGACGACACGGCGAAGGACACCGTGATCGATGGCGAATGGCGACTCGTATGCATTGGTAACCGGTGCGCCGCGCTGGTAGCCGACGCTGAAGCCCTCCACCCCGAACGAGATCGGCACCGTCCGATCCACGTGTCCGTTGCCCACCGGCACGTCGCCGTAGAACAGTTCGACGTCGCCCTGGAACCGACCCGTTGCGGTGAACACGACACGCGCCGTCGTCTCGACGCCCTGGGGCAACGGTGTCGATGCCGCCACGACGCTCGACGAGGAGCCCAGCATGTTGTGGACGTAGTGGAGTCGACGGTTCTTGATGTACACGGAGTAGCCACCCTGGTGGCCTCCGTGGGCCACGACGACGCCGTCGGGATCGGCGTCACTGGCGAGGTCGAGTTCGGCCATCAGATGCCAACTGCGGTTGCGCAGATTCGGTGCCACCGCCTCCGGCAGCGCACTGATCCCCGGGTGGTACACGTATCGGGTGCGGCGGAAGCGCCGGTCGTTGCCGCCACCACCCGGCAGGTTGAGCGGGAGCACCTGGAACCGCTCGGCTTCGCGCCACCACCGATCGATCATCTCGGCCAGCTTGTCCGGCTCTACCGCAGCGAGGTCGTCGATCTCGGACGGGTCCTCGGCAACGTGGTAGAGCTCCCAGTCGTCCTGGTCGAAGGGCGCACGAGCGTCGCGGCCGTCGCCGTAGTCGACGTTGACGAGCGGGTGGAATGCAACGACCTTCCAACCGTCGTGGTACAGCGCACGCGAACCCATCATCTCGTAGTACTGGGTGACGTGAGGCGCCGGAACGTCGGCGTCGTCGAACGTCGGCGCGAAGGAGACGCCCTCGATCGGACTCTGGGCGACGCCGGCGATGTGCGCCGGCGGCGTGATGCCGATCTCGGCCAGCAGCGTCGGCACGACGTCGATGGCGTGCAAATACTGGTGCCGGGTCTCGCCGGGACGCCCCAGTCGCTCGGGCCAGTGGACGATCAACGGATCGGTGACGCCGCCTTCGTGGGTCTCACGCTTCCAGCGCTTGAAGGGCGTGTTGCCCGCCCACGCCCAACCCCAGGGGTAGTGGTTGTAGGCCCGCGACGTACCGAGATCGTCGATCCGAGCCAGGTTCTCCTCGAGGCTCTCGGGTTCGAAGTTGAAGAAGTAGAGCTCGTTGAACGAGCCCTGGGGACCGCCCTCTGCGCTGGCGCCGTTGTCGCTCATGACCATGACGACGGTGTTGTCCAGCTCACCGAGCGACTCGATGAAGTCGACGACGCGGCCGATGCAGTGGTCGGTGTGCTCCAGCATGCCGGCGTACACCTCCATCATCCGGGCGTACAGGCGGCGCTCGTCGGCGGAACAATCGTCCCAGGCGGGCACCCACGAGGGGCGCTCGCTGAGGCGCGTGCCCGAGGGGAGCAGACCGCTCGCGGCCTGGCGTTCGAAGACCTGCTCCCTCCACGCGTCCCAACCCTGGTCGAAGCGGCCGCGGTACCGCTCGATGAAGTCGGCGGGCGCCTGGTGCGGGGCATGCGCTGCACCGGGCGCGAAGTAACAGAAGAACGGTCGGTCGGAGACCGCACGGAGGTCCTTGATGTACCGGATCGCCATGTCGGCGAGATCGTCGGTGAGGTGGTATCCCTCCTCCGGGGTCGCCGGCGGATCGACCTGGTGGTTGTCGTGGTAGAGGTCGGGGTGGAACTGATCGGTCTCGCCACCGAGGAACCCGTAGAAGCGCTCGAAGCCTCGACCGAGCGGCCAACGATCCTTGCGTCCCCCGGCGCTCATGTCGGTCGCCGGCGTGAGGTGCCACTTGCCGAGCGCGAAGGTGGCGTAGCCGTTGTTGCGCAGGATCTCGGACAGGAACCCGTTCTCGTGGGGGATCGTCGCGTTGTAGCCGGGGAAGCCGACTGCTTGCTCGACGATGCGCGCCATGCCGTTGCTGTGGTGGTTGCGCCCGGTGAGCAGGCAGGCCCGCGTCGGCGAGCACAGCGCCGTGGTGTGGAAGCTGCTGTAGCGCAACCCATCACCGGCGAGACGGTCGAACGTCGGGGTCGCGATGTCGCTGCCGTAGCAGCCGAACTGGGCGAAGCCGACATCGTCGAGCAGCACCAGCACGACGTTGGGAGCGCCGTCGGGCGCCTGCTCGGGGTCGGGCCACCACGGCGTCGAGTCCTCCATCGTGCGGCCGATGGTGCCGCCGAATTTCTGATTCATGGCGTGACGCCTCCTTCTGTTGCCGTGGACACCGACATCACCTTCCAGCCTCCTCCTCGATGTAGCGCTTGCGCAGCTGATGCTTCTTGAGCTTGCCGCTCGCCTCGCGCGGCAACGCGGGATCGACGTCGATCGACGCAGGCACCTTGAACGGTGCCAGCCGTGCCCGCGCGAACTCGGTGAGCGCCGCGACGTCGAGCTGCATGCCGTCGGCGGGTTGCACGACGGCCTTGACCTCTTGGCCCCAGTCAGGATGTGGGAGTCCGAACACGGCGGCGTCGGTGACGCCGGGGTGCTGCGTGAGTACCGCTTCGATCTCCGCCGGGTAGATGTTCGTCCCGCCGACGATGATCAGATCGACGCGTCGGTCCGCCAGGAACAGATAGCCCTCGTCGTCGAGCCATCCGACGTCGCCGACGGTGAACCGTCCATCGGGGCGCACCATCGCGGCGCTCTTCTCGGGGTCGCCGTGATACGACGGCGTGCCGTCGATGCGCTTGGCGTGGATCGTGCCGATCTCCCCCTGGGGGAGGTCGTTGCCGTCGTCGTCGAGGATCGACAGCTCGAGCATCGCGGTCGCCCTGCCGACGGTGCCGGGATGAGCGAGCCACTCCTGCGACGTCGCGATGACCGGCCCGACGCCCTCGGAGGAGCCATAGAGCTCGACGACGACCGGCCCGAACCAGTCGATCATCTGATGCTTGGCCCACTCGGGACACGGGGCGGCCGTGTGCAGCACCCACTGCAACGACGAGACGTCGTACCGGTGGCGGACCTCGGGATCGAGCTTGAGGAGCCGGATGAACTGCGTCGGCACCATCGGCACCCCGGCGACGTGGTGCTGCTCGATCAGTTCGAGCATCCGGACCGGATCCCAGCGATCGGTGATGATCAACGGATCACCGAGGGCCATCGACGCCATCAACACTCCCCCACCGAGGGCGTGATAGATCGGCGTGACGAGCATCATCTGCGCGCCACTCGGCATCTGGGTCATCGCGCCCCACTGCGCGAACGGGCGCGTGAGCTCGCTCGCGTTCAGCGCCGAACCGGAGCGGATGACCCCCTTCGATCGTCCCGTGGTGCCACCGGTGTACTGCAGGGCCGCGCCGGCGCTGCACTCCGGAAGCGGGTCGGGAGACTGTTCGTCCAACCACGCGTCGTAGCCGGCCCCGAGGACGATCACCTTGTCGATCCCGGCGGCTGCAGCTGCTCGGCGGCCGATGTCCGCATCGTCGAGGCCGACCACGAGCAACCGCGACGCCGAGTCCGTCAGCAGCTCGGCCATCTCGGCGACGGTGAGGTGGTAGTTCACCGGCACGTACCTGGAGCCGGCGCGCGCGTTGCCGAGCGCGAGTTCGGGCCATTCGAGTCGGTTGCGCGCCAGGATGGCCCACGCCTCCTGCTCGCCGACGCCCTCGGCCCGTAGCCCTTGAGCGACTCGGCGGGCGCGGTCTTCCAGCTCGGCCCACGAGACCGACCCCTGCTCGGCCTGCACGGCGATCGAATCGGGCTCTTGCGCCGTGCGCGGCAGAACGAACAGCGATTGCATCGTCGGATCGCCCTCCTCCCGATCCGCAGCGCTCACGGCGCCTGCAGGACCGGGAACACCACGGGGATCGTGCGCGGGCCGCGCACCTGACCGCCGGCCCAGGTGACCTGCCCGTTCGGATCGAGTTCGAACTCCGGGATCCGGGCCAACCACTCCTCGACGGCGACGCGCATCTCCATCCGGGCGAGGTTCGATCCGGCACAACGATGGATGCCGGCGCCGAAGGCGACATGTCGGTTGATCTCGCGATCGATCTGCACGACGTCTGCGTTCGGGAACGCATCGGGGTCGCGGTTGGCCGCCGGGAAGTTGAGCAGCACCCGGTCGCCTTCGCGCATCGGACATCCACCGACCTCGACGTCGGAGGCCACGATGCGAGCCATCGTCACCGGGGAGTATGCGCGCAGCAGCTCCTCGACGGCGGTTGGGATCAGGTCGGGATGCGCGACGAGACGTTGGCGGTCGTCGGCATGCGTCGCCAGATGCCACAGCGCCGAACCGATCCCGGACCACGTGGTGTCGACACCGGCGACCAACGTCAGCGCGACCGTGCCGAGGATGTGGGCGTCGGGAACCGGTGCGCCTTCGTGCTCGGTCCGCAGCAGCGTGCTGATCAGATCGGGTGCGTCGCTGCCGCGCCGTGCCTCCATCTCACCGAGGAAGTACGTGACCAGTTCGGTGCGGGCAGCACTCCGACGCTCGACGTCGTGCGCGAACTCGAGAACGTCGCGCACCCAGCCGGTGAACGTGTCCGACATGTCCTCGGGCACACCGAGCATGATGCCGATGACCCGCACCGGGATCTGTTGGGCGTAGCCGACGGCGGCGTCCGCGTGCCCCTGCTCGACGAGGTCGTCAACCAGACGGCGGCACAGCTCGCGAGTGGCGATCTCGTACTCGGCGACGCGGTCCTTCGAGAACCACGGCAGCAAGAGCCGCCGTGTCCACGTGTGTTCGGGCGGGTCGGCGCTGATCGGCGGTATACCCGCGGGCAGTTGCCCGTCCTCGTCGTCGGGCGGCGGCACGACGCCGACATTGCGCGAACTGAAGTGCTCGACGTCGCGCGCGATCGCCGTGACGTCCGCATAGGTCGTCGGCAGCCACGAACCGCCCCATCGGTTGGTGTGAGCGATCGGGCAGGCGTCGCGAAGGTCGTCCCAGATCGGGAACGGATCTTCGATGTATGCCGGGTCGAAGATGTCGTAGTCGTTCGCCCAGTTCGTCAGGTGGTCGCCCATCGGCTGCTTCCCCTCGTCGAAATCGTTGTCGAGCATCGACGTCGTGGTTGTGGTCGTGGTCGAGCTCGTCGATTGACACGAGATTAGCCGCATGGCTAATCTCGTGTCAATGGGTGGCAGCAACGACCACAGCCCAGGGGACGGCCAGCGTGCCGGCACCGGGCGTGAAGCGCTGATCGAGGCCGCAAAGCATCTGCTGACCGTTCGTGCGCCGGGTGCGATCGTCGGCCGCGATCTCGCCGACGAGGCGGGCGTCAACTACGGGCTGATCCACCACTACTTCGGCGGCAAGGACGCCGCACTCCGCGCCGGCCTGGACGCGCTGCGTGCCGACTTCGTGGCCACCCACGGCGACGTCACGGCGATGCCGTTGCTGACGTCGAGCGACCCGTACCTCAAGGCGCTCGTCCGCTGGCACCTCCACGACTCCGCCGCCGCGACGGCCGACGACGGGTTCCCGCTCAGTGCCGCACTGGTCGCCTCCATCGCGTCACGCCTCGAGGGTGTCGACGACGATGTGCTCGCCGAGGCGAAAGCCCGGGCGATCGCTGTGACCTCGCTGCAGTTGTGCTTCGCTGCGTTCGGTCCGGTGCTCCTGGAGGCGACGGGCGCCCGCGGTGACGAACGCCGCTCGGTCGAGGCCGCACTGGCGTCGCTGTACGACTCGATCGCACTGCGGGCTTGCGACCAACCGCCGGGACGACCGCCAGCACGCCCGGTCTGACGGGCGCGACCCTCGCGACGCCGTCAACCACCGTAGGGATGGCCCGGTCTGACGGGCGCGACCCTCGCGACGCCGTCAAGCACCGTCGGGATGGGGAGATTCGAACTCCCGGCCTCCTGCTCCCAAAGCAGGCGCGCTAACCAAGCTGCGCTACATCCCGGATACGAGCCCCGATGCTACTGACGGATCCTCGATCACGGCGCAAGCCCTACTCCTGTCAGAACTCGGCCACCGAGTCGGCTCGTGAGGTCGTCGCCGATCTCCTGGACGCGACCGGGGCCCATGATCGAGTCGAGCCCCGTCGAGCCTCCGGGCAGGCGGTCATGGACGGGCTCCGGTCACCAGGACCATGGGCTGATCGACAGGAGTGCGGCCACCGCGCATGTGCGGCTGCCACGTCTCGACCACCTGGGCCTCCATTGCGTCTTGGGCTGCTCGGGGTGACTCGACGACGAACCGCGCCATCGGCGTCAGGTTGATGTATTGCCACAGGAACTCGGCTGGCGGTGGCAGATCGAGCGTTGCGGTGTACACGGTCGATTCGACATCGACGAACCCGCCGTCACGCAACAGTGCTTCGAGGATCGCTGGATCGTGCATCGAGAACACCATCCGAACGAACCCCGCGAGCGAGGGGCTGATGTGATCGACGATCGCCTGCTCCATGAGCTCGAACGTCGGTTGGATCAAGCCCGGTGTGCTCACGACCACCCGACCGTGGTCGGAGAGGACACGGTGCATCTCGCGGATGGCCCCAACGCGGTCCTCGACGAACATCAGGCTCATCTGGCACAGCGCCACATCGAAGCTGCCATCAGCGAACGGGAGCGATGTCGCATCCCCCTGGCGCCACACGATCGACGCTCCAGGCAGTGGTGGTTGCGCTCGGGCGACCGCGATCATGTCGTTCGCGACGTCGAGGCCGGTGACTGCACCGGTGACGCCCACGCCGACGGCGGCCTGTCGAGCGACGATCCCAGTGCCACAGCCGACGTCGAGCACCCGTTCACCCTGCCGGAGGGCAGCGGCGCGGAGAAGTTCGACCGAGACCGGCCCGCCGATGGCCGGCACGAAGTACCGCTCATAGTCCTCGGCGCTGTTCCCGGAGTAGTGACGGTAGGACGCTGTCTGCATCACGACCTCCCGGCCACCATCGGTGCCTGCGCCGAGTGGCGGCTTCGGAGTTCGGCGTCCCAGCCGCCGTTGCAGTAGGTGACGACAGCGCAGATTCGACCGTCGGAGACCTCGCACAGGTGGAGCCGCCGCGCAACAACCTCGCCGAGCGGTGTGTGCTGCGTCTCGATGTGCTCGGTCACGAACCCGGTGGTGGTCGGAATCGTGCGAACGACTTCGACGTCGACCGGCCCCTCGGCGATCGAGCGCAACTGCGACGTGAACGCCTCGCCCGGGCCCTCGAACTGGAACCGCCACATCGGCGGCAGGAAGTCGAAGAACGTGTCGGCTGCAAACAGCCCCGGGCCTGCGTCGAAGTCGGAGAAGCACCGGTGGAACTCGGAGCTGAGCCGAGTGACCGTCTCCTGGTCGATGGTCGTGGCGTGTACGGACATGTGGCGTCCTCCTGGTCAACTGTCGGTGGCGTTCACCGACCAGACGACCGTACGAATCTCGAGCGCTCTCCCGCATCGCCCACCTGTCCCATTCTTGGCTCGGAGCTGGATGGGGCAAACGCACCATCGACGCACGGAAACTCAGAGGAGTTGGTGCTCGTAGGCGTATGCCGTGGCCGCCGCCCGGGTCGTGACGCCGAGCTTGGCGAAGACGTTCTCGAGATGCCGTCCGACAGTGTGCTGGCTGATGGTCAGCGCCGTTGCGATCTCTCGGTTGGTCCGACCCGCAGCGACATGTGACAGCACCTCGATCTCGCGAGGTGTCAAGTGCGACTCGGCGCTGGTCAACGGAGCCGGCGGCACCTCGGCCGCCTTCCGCAGCGCTCGGAGCCGCGCGGCGTCGGGCACCGCGCCAAGCGAGTCCAGCGTCGACGCGGCATTGTCGAACTCCAGCAGTGCGGAGGCTTGGTCACCGAGCGAGAGGCACCCGAGCCCCAGGAGTATCGAGGTCCGGGCAGTCTCGAGCGGCATCTGGAGTCGAGTCCAGATCGTGTGAGCTGAGCGGAGCCGAGCGAAGGCGCCTGACGGGTCACCCTCACTGAGCAGCACCGCACCGAGGGACTGGTCGGCCATCGCCCGCAAAACGTCTGTCGCCGACGCAACCGCGAGTGCATCGAGCTCGTCGCCGGCTCGACGTGCGCCCGCGATGTCCCTGGCCTCGCGCAGAATGTCGACGGCAGCGACCAGCAGCTTCGGTCGCTGGTAGCTCGTCGTCACCGACTCGAGCGCCCGACGGATCCCGGCGGCGGCGACGGCGACCTCACCCCTTGCGAGTTCGAGTAGTGCCAGCCCGGGCATCGGGTCATGGCCATGCGCGCTGGCCCTGGCATAGGCAACAGCGGCCTCGTCATACTCGCCACGCAACCGGTGAAGCTCGGCCTGCTGGTACCTGGCCAAACCCAGAGCTGGATGCGGTGGGTTCGCCAGGCGATCACATGCGTCGAGGACCGTGGCGCACGCGACGGCCCACTGACCGGCGGCTTGTTGCAGCTGCGACCGGTGAACGAGACACTGGCCCCGATACGGAACCATCTCGGGCACGTCCTCACACCACCCGTGAAGCGCCTCCGTCCACTCCGCTGCCCGCGTGAGATCGAACATCTCCATGCATTCCAAGATCACCGCGCAGTAGACGACCCCGGCCACGACGGGGCCGACTTCCCCCGTCGACACCATGAGCATCACGCTGTCGAACTTCGCCGTCGCCGCCCGAACGTCCCCCGTCACCATCAGCGCTTGTCCATCGCCGAGCTGGGCGAGCGCGGCGAGATCCTTGTCTTCGAACACGTCCGCGATGTCCGCCGCCTCGGCAGCCAGGGTGCGAGCCAGCGCTGGATCACCGGCGTCCAGTGCCTGCAACAGCGCCGGAACCAACACATACCCGCTCGCCCGACACCGTTCGGTCGAGCCGAGCACCATCTCGGTCCGTCCGAGCCATGCAGCGGCCTGGGCCATCTGTCCCCACATCATCAGCGAGAACGCCAACCAGAACGAGCACAGGGCCGCACCGGCCGCGTCGCCCGCGTCGACACGCCGGCGATGTGCCTCCTCCCACATCGCGGCGCACCGGGAATCGTCTCCGACCAGATATGACGCAACCGCCAGTCGTTCGATGTCCGACCCGGACAGGTCGTCGATCGCTCGTGCAGTCAGCTCGCGATAGGCCGTCACCCAGTCTGCGGCCCCACGTCCGCGCCCCCCGGCGGTCAACCCGACCATCGTTCAAGTATGCACCCTTGCGCTCGGGTCAGCGGCCGGACGCGAACTCGGCAACCGCCCACGCCACCCGCGGACATGAGGGGGTGTCGAGCACACGCCTCGACAGGCCCTCACCAAGCGGGGTGACTGTCCGTGACGCCCCGTGTGGCGCACCGACGACGTCAGGCAGTGTCAGTTGAGCCAGTCGAGAACGCGCAACTGGATCACGTCCATGAACGTGTCACTGGCTGCAGCCACGGAGGTGTCGAGCACATCGGCGCTCCCAACTATGCGGTGCGCGAGAAGTTCCTTCGCCAGCTCACCGTCGCACACGAGCTCGTCGAAGGAGTACGACGACACGCCTGCGGCGACGAGCGCGTCGTGGTAGCTCTGCAACAGGGCCTCTTCTTCGTGTCGGTGCTCAGCCGTGAGGGCCGTCGTGATGAAGTAGGCAACGTCGACAGCGGGACGTCCGGAGCCGAGGCCCTGGAAGTCGAGGACCACGATCTCTCCGTTCGGCCGAAACAGAACGTTGTCCAGCCGATAGTCGCCGTGCAGCAGCGTCCACGGTTCGGCCGCGAGCGACGAGCAGATCTCGGGCACGCGTTCCTGGATTGCGTCGAGTCGCTCCAGCATCCCCTCGCCGAGCATCGGGCCGAACCGTTCGACGAACTCGTCACGATTGCGGACGTAGCTGGCTTGTCCGACACCTGGAACGGTGTCGACCGGAAAGATGTGCCGATAGTGCTGCGTCGCGTCGGAGCGCATCCAGTTCGCGGCGTGGAACTGCGCGAGCACCTCGAGCGAACGCCGTGCATCGTCGAGCGAACCGCCGAGCATCTGCGTGGGCGGGCGGGCATCGGCGAAGTCCTCGATCACCAGCACGTAGCGCCGCTTGCTCTTGCCAGACAGTTTCAGGAACTGCGAGATCACCCAATTGATGCCTCGGATCGAGAGGTGATCGAACAGGAAGAACAACGGGCGCTGCATCCACGGAGCCGGGTCGGGGTCCATCGCCCCGTGGTAGTAGCCAGGCATCGGAACGCCGAGCGTCGTTCGAAGCTTCTGATACACGACGATCTCGCGCTCGTAGGAGCGAAGCGCATCGCCGACGGCGAAGTTCTCGGGAATCTGGGTGGGGGTCTTCACGATCACCGAAGCCGGGAGCGCAGCCGCGTCACCGACGCCGCCCAACGGCTCCCATGTCAGGTGGCACCGATGGACCTCTCCCATGAAGCCCACACCGACACCGATCTCCTCGCAGCGAACCTCGGCCACCGTCGCTCCTGTCGCCAGGATCTGCGTGAACCACTCCGCCGTCAGTTCATCCGCGCGCTGCGGAATGACCTCGCGTTCGCCCCGCTCGCGACGGTCTTTCCGATTGCGTCTGCTCATCGTGCCCCCGGCGCAAGCTACACCGCTGATCGATGTCCGATGCCGCACTCGGGACCGACACCCGGGGACTTCGTCCTCGGCCTTTCGTCCAGCGATGGGCAACCGTGCACTCGCTTCGGCCGGGCACCCCGCCGGTGCCGCGTCCTCGATGCGGCGCATGAGGCATCGCACAATGCGTGGGGTGAGTCGCTGGATCGAGTTGAATGCCATAGCCTCTCGAAGGTCCTACGGAGCCTCTCACGTGCGTCGCCTCATTCTCGCCTCCCTCCTCACCAGCATGCTGCTCGTGCTCGGCCTTGCTCCCGCGACGGCCTCGGCACACTCCGGCAAGCAGAGCTACCTGTACGTCTCGGTCTTCGACGACGGCGTGAAGGGCCGCGTCGAGATCCCGTTGGTCGATCTCGGCCCCGCCCTCGGCATCGAGTTCTCGACGTTGCCGGAAGCGCTCAAGGCCGAGATCGCGGCCTCTGAACAGGCGATCGAGGACTACATCATCGAGAACACTGCGCTCGGCACGGCGAGTGAACGCTGGACGATCGAGTACGGCGACATGTCGTTGCTGCCCACCTCGAAGGGCGCCTACGTCGTCCTCGAGTTCGTCGTCGACGAAGACTTCGACTCGGCGCCGCGGACGTTCGTCGCCGATTTCTCCGTGATCGTCGAGTCCAACCCCGAGCGCGACTCCCTGCTCCTCATCGAGGACGACTGGGAGAGCGCCACGTTCAACAACGGTTCCGGTCCACTGCTCGGCTTCTCCGTCGGCCAGACACAACAGGTGGTCGACCTGGAGAGCAAGTCGACGCTCACATCGATGGCGGCGATTCGCGGCATCGGGTCGGACGCAGTCCGTGCGGGTATCGATCTGTTGATGATCGCT
>Ga0307380_10005213_pt1 | contig 17297 bp, 14 predicted proteins | sample UN3MG_FD_202239 | JGI IMG/M metagenome (GOLD analysis project Ga0307380, IMG submission 202239) | Soil microbial communities from Risofladan, Vaasa, Finland - UN-3 | ecosystem: Environmental > Terrestrial > Soil > Coastal area > Acid sulfate soil | place: Finland: Risofladan, Vaasa | collected...
CCCCGCATGATGCAAGAACGGCAATCGCCCGGTCAACGGCATAGCCCTTGGCGATTCCTCCCATATCGAGGCTTCCTGCGTGCTCACCGATTTTGACTGAGTCTCCACCGGCTGTGATTACGATTTCACGGCCCCAATGCGTGGACTCCACAATTGCGCTGATCCTGGAAGAATCGGGAACCTGAAGATTCTTCCTCTCGGCATTGAAACCCCAAATGGCGATAAGCTTACCCATCGCGGGTTCGAAAACTCCCCCTGAGAGCTTGCGAATCCGTAAAGCCGCTCTCAGGACCCGGGACATATCCGCACTCACCGGGAGCGGCTCCGGGCTGCCTGCGGCTTTGTTCAAAAAGCTCAGCTCGCTTTCCGGATCATTGGGATCGAACATCTTATGCAGGCGGCGCACCTCTGCGAGAGCTTTATCAGCCGCTTTTTCCGCCAATTTCTCGTCATGGGTCAGCACCTTAACAGTCAGCACAGTGCCCATGGCGAAGCCGTCGAACACATAGCTGGCTTCCGGGACAGTCTCCCGGTGTAAGACTCTTGTGCCGAAAACCTTGATACCGACAACCAACAGTATCAATAGAAGAAGAGGTATGAGGCGGGTCGCTAATCTATCGGTCACGTTCAACGATTAAATCCACCAGTTCGCGTAATCTAAAGCCCAATTCTCCTGGTATTGTATCCACCAGACGCAGGGCCTCGTAGGCGAGGTCGGTCACTTTGGACCAGGCATAATCGAGACCGCCATAAGCCACCACCAGCCCGGTAATACGCTCGGTCTCCCGGCGGCCGATTTCTTCACTGGAGAACGCCTCTTTGACCTCGGCCACTGACTCTTTATCCATGCGGGATAAGGCGTAGATCAACGGCAGAGTCATCTTGCGCTCTCGGATGTCCATCCCGATCGGTTTGCCGGTCTCAGGGGATGATCCGATATAGTCCAGCAGATCGTCAGTGAGCTGGAAAATCGAGCCGAAAAGCATGCCGAACTCTTTTAAGAAGTCCCGCTGGCTGCTTCCATCCAGCAGCGAGGCAACCGTGCAGGTAGCGCTGAACAGGGCGCCAGTTTTCTCACGGATGAAAGTGAAATAGTCCTCCTCGGTCACATCAAAATTTCCTTCCATGGACATCTGCCGCATCTCACCGGTTGCCAGACTCTGGCAGGCGGTAGTGATTTCTCGGACTATCTCAAGGTTGCCCAGTTTGATTAGCTCGTCAAAAGCCTGCGCCAGAAGATAATCACCCATAATTACGCTGGTTTTGTGATTCCATTTGGAGTTCAGGGTCTGGATCCCACGTCTGGATGTAGACTTGTCTATTGAATCATCATGAACCAGGGAAGCTGTGTGAATGACCTCGATAGCAGCCCCGGTGGAGATCAAATCCTCGAGCCTGGATCGCTTCCTGTCCGCAGACAGGAGAAGCAAAGTGGGGCGGATCATTTTACCGGATTTCGAGAAAAGGTGAACTATCACCTCGTCAATCGGCTTAAAACAACTGACCAATAATTCGTCTATCCGCACCCGGATAGCTCCGAGTTCCTCCTCCAGTGGAGCCTGGACCTGGGCCAGCCTCTCAGGCCACATGTACTTGAGATCCGTTTTCAATTTCAGAAAAGACCCCTTGGGTAACGGTCAACTGATGCTAAAATTTACAATGAATGACAATCGTTTATCAAGCTAACATATCAAAGGGTTAAAGTCAACAATCCGGCAAAGTTATTCAACTTTTAATCCTTAAATGCAGGCTACAGGCTGTGGGCTGCAGGCTATAGGCTACAGGTGTAAATAAACAGAAAAGCACTTGACATATAGAAAATTAGAAAATAGATTGAAGGTTCTCCTGCCGCAAGCTATTCCTTTAGCGATTCTTCACCTGATTTTTAAAAAGTCCGGTAAAACACAAATGTTTCGACTAGCTCTCTCCAACCTGACCCACCGGAAAATGAGAAGCGCCATAAGCGTGATGGCCCTTTCTGTGGGAATCTGTCTTTTCGTGATCCTCTGGGGTCTGGTGAACGGGGTCTTAAACGAGTTCACGGAGCGGATCCGGGGCATCGGCGCCGATATCACTGTTATCCGCACTGGCTCAAATCCACTGCTTTTCGGCTCCGGAGTACTGCCTTATAAGCTCGGCGAAAGCTTGCGCCAGGTACCCGGCGTGCGTACGGCGAGCCCGGTGCTGATCTGGAAAACAAGTATCGGAAAAGCGCCTTACAACATATTCGGCATAGAGCCTGAAGAGTTCAAGGACCTGGGAGGCGAGCTGATTTTCCTTGCCGGCCGGAGCATAGAAGCGCCTGACGAGATATTTATTGACAGCCGGATCGCCCAGCTCGAAGGCCTTTCTGTGGGGGATACCCTTCATATCCTGGGAGAGAAATTCAAAATCGTGGGGATTGTCAGGCCCGGGGTGGGCACGAGGGTCTTTCTACACTATGATAAATTGAGCGAAATCACCGGTCAAAAAGACAGAGTGAGCCTCTTTTTCGTAAGCGCCGAGTCCCCGGAGCGGGTGAGCGAAGTCGCTAGCCAGATCGCCGATAAATTCAAGGGGGTGGAAACCCAGTTCATGTCTAATATAGCCTCATCGATGGGCAGTTATCTGAAAGCACTCAACCAGTTCATCCGGGCAATCAACTATACGGCGCTTGTGATCAGCGCACTGGTGATTCTTTTGTCAATGTACACTACGGTTGTCGAGAGGACCCGGGAGATAGGAATCCTGAAATCCCTGGGAGCTTCCAAGGGTTATATCCTCTCGACCATCATGACCGAGGCTTTCCTGCTCTCTCTTCTGGGGAGTATCTGCGGCATAGGGCTGGCCTTGGCCAGCAGAGCCGCTATCGAATGGAATTTTAAACTGCTTACAGTGGATATTTCAGTGGAGCTGGCTATTAACAGCATCCTTCTCGGCTTCGTTGTCGGCGGTCTGGGCGCTCTATACCCCGCTCTCTGGGCCGCCCGCCAGGACCCGATCAAAGCCCTGGTTTACGAATGAAGTCCGGTTCCCAGCACACCCAGGTTAAAGGCGGGACACCCCACCTGCCTGTTTGAAAATCCCCGAGACCAATGAATTACCCTCGGCTCGCTGCGCCAGCCTCGGAGAATATCCTTGCCTTGATGACCTCTTATACTAAGTTGCAAATAAAATGATATTTATTAATCAGGTCTTGCCTGTCGAATATTAATTTCATTTTATAACTGTCAAGGAGTCAGAATCCCTCCCCTGCCCGGATTACAGCCCTTGGTCATTCATAAACTCAGGGTTTGATGTTTTTGGGCGGGAGTGGAGTTTCTGACTTCTGTATTCATATTTCTGACTTCTTATTTTATTTTTGGTACCGGCTTTGCCAACTTAGCAGCAGAATATAAAGTATCTCTATGAACGCAACTTGGTATTAAATATAGCATGAAAGTATTACCTATGTATCCGAACGAGTGTCACCCATGCGTCTTTACAAAACATAAACCGCCCCTGCGATCTCGATCCGTTCGATCATTTGAAAACGTTTTTTCAACACACTTCCGGACAAAGGTCGAAACCTCGGGGTTGTGACCCTTTAGTCTATATCCTGAAGCCTTTCCCCTTATAGTCTATAAAACATGAATCGGTTGGACATAAAAGACTCAACCATCTAAATCAAACTTGTCACTGCTTTAGAAGAAGGCGCACCAATACAGTGCGCAGCATGCTGAGGATCAGAAAAGCGATAATCGGAGAAAAATCGATCCCGGCAAAGGGTGGAATAAGCGCTCTGAAGGGTGCCAAAAAGGGTTCGGTCACCTTGACCAGCAGCCTGATCCAGGGGTTGTAGTAATTGACTCTGATCCAGGAAAGTAATATCCGCGCCAGGAGCAAAAATCCGTAGATATTGATTACGATGTCCACCAGTTTTACCACACCAGGCATAGCAGTATCTCCCTCGAAAAAGTGGTTCTTTTCAAGTCTTCAGGCCAATCTGCCGATATTTTTAATTGCAGGGCTTTTTTCCAGGCTTTCTGCACTCATAAAAGCAGGCAGGGATCGCCCCAGGCTAAACATCATCATGGAGGATGATATGGATAGAAGAGATCGTGTCCGCACCAGAGGCGCCAAAACAGGAATCGGCATTCATCTCCGGTTAGAGAAACCGGCCGGTTCCTGTAAACTCACGCGATCTGCCAAGGTGCCAGAAAACACTGACCAGGGCTGCTGGTTTTTCCCTGAGCAGGAGACCACCCGCAAACTGGGCCTGTCAAAAAAAACAGAAGATCTCGAGTCCTCATCGGGTTGCGGGTCTATCCTCTAAAAGTCATTCGGTTCTTTGTTTTCAGCTCGAGCTGGCAGATAAATACGGCAGGGGTGACTATCCGGTCACCCCTGCCGTATTTAAAGGGATTTAGATTCTATGCTGCAGGCGGGGGTCGAGCACATCCCGCAGCCCGTCTCCCAGCATGTTGAAACCCAGTACAGTCACGAGGATCGCCAGGCCCGGAAAGGCGCAGACCCAGGGCCTGGTGGTCAGGAAGAACTGGCCCTCGGTGATCATTGACCCCCAGCTTGGCACAGGCGGCTGAGCGCCCAGACCCAGGAAACTCAACCAGGCCTCGGTCAGGATATTTCCCGCCACACCTAAGGTGAGCGCCACACACAATGTTCCCAGAGTATTAGGCAGCACGTGGCGCAGGACTATTCCCAGCGGGCCCACCCCGATAGAGCGGGCCGCCGTCACATAGTCGCGGCTCTTGATTGCCATCACCTCGGCCCTGACAAGCCTCGCTATGCCCGCCCAGCCCACCAGCCCCAGGACCAAAAAGATCTTTGTCACCGTGGGATTTTCAAACACCGCCATGACCGCCAGGGCCAAAAGCGCTGTAGGGAAGGCCAGCACTATATCTGTAAACCGCATCAGAATCTCATCCACCCAGCCTCCGGCATAACCCGCCAATGCTCCGACCGCCGTTCCGACCAGACCGGAAATGAGCACAGCCAGGATGCCGATAGACAGCGAGATCCGCCCGCCGTAGATTACCCGGCTCAGTATATCTCTTCCCAGATAGTCCGTGCCGAAAGGATGGGCCCTGGAAGGCGGCTCCATCACACTGCTTATATCCACTGCATAGGGACCGTGAGGGGCCAGAATATCAGCGCCGAGAGCGGAAACGATCAGGATCACGGCCAGCGCCAGGCCGAACCTGAGATTATACGAACGGCTCCTCGCCCTGCTCATAACTCACCTCCGGCGCCGCGATATCCGGGCAGACGGACACGGGGATCGATCCAGCCGTAGAGCAGATCGATCACCAGGTTGGCCATTACAAAAACAAACGCCAGGAAGATCACTCCACCCTCGACCACAGGCAGATCCCGCACCAGAATGGCATCATAGATCGCCCGGCCCAGGCCCGGCCAGGCGAAAACAGTCTCAGTGGCCACGGAGCCGCCCAAAAGACCGGCCAGGTTGGTGCCTACCACAGTCACCAGGGGGATAGCGGCATTGCGCATCACGTGCCTGCCGACTATCCGGTATTCGGGGATCCCTCTGGCGCGGGCCGCCAAAACAAACTCGGAACGCTGGACCTCGAGAAAGCTCGAACGGGTTATCCGGGCGAAGTAGCCGGTACTGATAGCGCTCAGGCTGACTGCCGGCAGGAGCAGGTGCCGAAAACTCCAGCCCTCGCCATATCCGCCCACCGGCAGCCAGCCCAGCCAGACAGAAAAAACCACGATCAGCATCAGCCCGAGCCAGAACACAGGTGTTGAGATTCCCAGCAGGCTGAGAAACATCACCCCATGGTCAAGAAAACGTCCATGAAACCGGGAAGACAATATGCCGGCACTCACTCCAAAAACAAGGGCGATCAAGATCGAAGCCACGGCGAGTTTCAAGGTGGCCGGGAATCTTTCAAAAACAACTGCCGCAACCGGTCTCCGCTGGCGGTAAGAATAACCCAGGTCACCCCGGGCCAGGTTCGAAAGAAACATGCCATAGCGGGCCAGAAGCGGCCTGTCGAGACCCATTTTGCGGCGCAGAATCTCGATAGTTTCCTGGTCGGCATGCTGACCGGCCATCAGTCTGGCCGGATCGCCGGGCACCACGTACATCAGAGCGAAAACAAGAGTGGCTATGCCCCAGAGAACCGGGACAAGTGAAAGAAGCCTTCTGGCAATGAAAGATAGCATTTCCGGTCGACACCTGTTCTGTCAGACTAAATGGACTCCGTTTCAACAACATCCTCTGGACCGGGGATCAAAACCCTTCCCTACTGTGCTCTTTTCAGCTTCGCCAGCGGAAAGGCCCAGATACCCACCGTGGGGAATGCCGCTCCGGTCCACCGGGATTTAAGCAGGGCCACCTGGCCGGGATGAAAGAGAAAAATCCAGGGCGCTTCGTAACTTATTATCTCTTCCGCCTCCCTGTAAAGCTTCTCTCTCAGGCCGAAATCGGCTGACATGGCGGCCAGTGTCAGAAGACTGTCGACCTGGGGGTTTGCGAAACGGGTATAATTTCCGGCATCCCCCCAGTTTTGGGAGTGGAACAAGGTATAGAGAAAATTGTGCGCATCGGGAAAGTCTCCGACCCAGCTTCCGCGAAAAAGCTCGGATTCCCCGGCCCTCACGGCTGCTAAAAAGGCCGCCCACTCGAGGCTTTTAAGACGGATCCTGACACCGATCTCAGCCAGGCAGGCCTGCACGAATTCGCAGATTCTCCTGTCCACAGGATCGTTATTGTAAAGAAGCGTGATCTCCTCCAAATCCTTCCCGCCCGGATAGCCGGCCTCGGCAAGCGCCTGGCGTGCCTTTTCCGGATCGTAAGGATAGCCTTTCAGTGCGGAGTTGCGCCCCGGGAGACCGGGAGGGATCGCTCCGGTAGAGACCACATCGATCCCCTCTCCCAGGATATTCACGATCGCCTCTTTGTTTACAGCCCAGTTGAAAGCCTGGCGCAGCTTGAGGTTGCCTTTGAATGGGCTGCGCGTTAGGTTGAATCCCAGGTAGCGGACAGACAGTCCGGGCCAGAAGTGGAATTCCTCCCCGGCCCGCTTTTGCGATAACGAGACCAGTCCCGGCGGCAACTGGTCGAGAAGATCTAGCTCGCCGGCGCGGTATTTCTCCAGAGCCACGCTGATATTGGGCACCACGATAAAATCCACCCTGCTGATCGAAGGCGGGCCCGGCTGCCCGTAATTCTCAAAGCGCTCGAGCACTATGCGGCTGTCATGCTGCCAGGCCATAAACCGAAAGGGGCCGCTGCCTGCAGGCTCCTGGCCAAAAACATCGTCTCCCAGCCTCTCCACTTCCTCCCGCGGCACTATGCTTGCGCCCACCGTGGTCAACTGCACCAGAAACGGGGCGTAAGCCCTCTCCAGCCGCAGCACGACAATACTGTCTCCCAGTGTTTTTATTCCCTCCACGTGCCCTGAGTCACCCGCTCTGAACTTTGCCGCCCCTAAAAGGGGCAGGAGTATCCAGGGTCTCTCGCTGGCTTGTTCGGGATCGAGAAGCCTTTCAAACGAGTAGCGCACGTCCCCGGCGTTGAGCAGGCGGCCGTTGTGGAAGCACACGCCCCGGCGCAGGAAAAAGCGAAAGGCCAGACCTCCTTCCTCGATCTCCCATCTTTCCGCTATGGCAGGCACAAGCTCGCCGGTCTCGGGATCCAGGCGCAGGAGTGGATCAAAAATGTTATTGACCACGGTCTGCGAAACGAAGTCAGCGCTGTGAATGGGATCAAGGGAAGGCGGATCGCCGGGGATGCGGAAACGGAACACGGAGAGCGAAGGATCATTTGAGCGGATTTTTCGCGGCGCTTCCTGAGAGCAGGCGCCCCAGAAAACGAAAAAAAACACTGCCGCTGTGAGCCGCGCACGGGAAAGCTTGATCATCTCGCCTCAAATGACAAGTTTGAAACTGTGTCTTCTCAAGTTCGGAAATTTCAATCCAGGTATGCGCAGCAGCGGGGCTAGTGAGCGAGAACCCATCCGGATCTATTATGCTTGTCAAAATGGCCCTGCTCGACAATCTGACTGCCCACCGCGAGCACGTAATCAGTCGAATCGTGGTGAGTGAAATTGGGATGCCCGCTAAGATTTATCCCCACTAAATCATTCGCTGTCCTGCCGGTATAAACCAGAATGTAATGCCTTTTGTTGTAAGGGTTGGGGACAATAAAAATGAGTCTCCAGTTTTCCTGGTCATAGCGCCGGCCGTCCAGAGTCACTTCTCCTTCACCGAAATGGAAAGGGAAGTAATCTTTCAGCTCCCGGGAAACGAGGTTCTCATCTATCGGTCCGTACAGGATGAACGAATAGTTCCTGAGAAGGTCTTCATCCACTTCCACATCAGGATAAACCAGAATGTCGGCATGGAGCTTTTTGTTCAGGAGACCGGCCACTTTATGAGCATAATCTCTCAAGGATGAGTCTGTTTTGCTGGCTGTAGGGTAAACGATCAACAGTTTATCGGGATGGCGACGAAAGATATCATCTATCGGTCCGGTCAATCTCTCGCGGGCTGACTTGTTATATGCCTCTATAATCAGGATAGAGAAAAAAATGACAATCAAACCGTATGTTATAGAACGGTTTCCCATGAAGAGGCCCCGTCTGGTGGGCACACAGGTTCCGGGTCTTATTCTGCTGGTTCGAGATGTTCTTTTATATTCACTCAATGGCTGAACCTACCGTTTAAACCAGACCCTGAACAACAAGTTTTTCCTGCATTTGCTGCAGGTAGCTGTTTACCAGTTCGGGATTTTCAAGGCCCAAAATACCCACTATCACCTTGCCTAAATACATGGCGACCATTTTACCGTAATAGGGATCTTCAGCTTGAAAATAGGGGATCTCATCCTCGCTGTGGTCATTCACATTCTGGCCGTATTTGTCCATAAATCCTTTATAAAGCTGGTAACTATTGAACAAGGAATCCGGGTTTTCAGACATGATGAAAAAGATTTTGAACTCGTTATCCCCGACTTTGTATTCGGCAGTGAAACCGTTTTTAAGAGTGCTTTGTCCGAGCATATCGCGAGCCAGATAGCGTTCGCTGTTGGGCACAAGGCCGTCTTTCGGGAAAATGTCCAGTTCCGGCGGGAATACGGGCTCGGCATGGATTTTTGAAGCAACCACGGAAGAAAGCTTTTCTAATTGCCCCGCCACCTCTTCACCTTCCTGGAAAGCGGTAAGCTTCACATAATAAGGGCCCTGCCAGAAGTGCAAGGCGTTGCCGCTCACATAGCCCTGGGAACCGGTATTGATAAACTGGGCATCGTAAGAGCGCTCGGCCGCGTAGATCCCGAAGCCGCACAACCTGTCGGCCATCCTGTAGATATCGACAACCGCCTGTAAACCGGCTTCTTTGTTCTCGTAATCGGCGGTGACCACTTCCTGGAAATTAAAGACTAGGTAGCCCTCTGCGCCCCCATCAATGTACTCCCAGAGGTTATCCGGGATAAAAGTGCGCACATCCGAGGTGCGTTTCCAGCCTGGGGATTCATTATCTGAAGGCAACAGGCCGGCGAGCGAGGGCAAACTCGCTGCCGGGGAAACTTTTTCTTGCGAAGAGCCTGTACCCTGCCCTGGCGATTGGTCCTGGCGGGAGGTCTTACAGCCGATTATGGCAACAGAGAAGATGAGGAATAAGGAAAAGACGGAAGAAATATATTTGCTGTACATAGGCGAACTGCTCCTCACTCTTGGATTTAAGAAAGCGTGTATGAGAAATTACTGATTGCTGTCACCGGAGTCTCTCCACCAGCGCCTTTCCCGGATATATTCGTCGAATACCGTGCGGTTGCGCAAATTATGGCCGAAAAAGTAAAGTACCAAATTTTCTCTTTCGTAAACCCAGATCTGGTTGAGACGGCTGCCGTAAATCTCGGATGGAGGACCAAGCATGATATAGACTTCCCCCATATCGGTTTCCCAGCCCTCTCTCTGATCGGTAGAAAAATGCTTGTTAGTGTAATCGATGCGCTCGAAATACTGGATCTTCAGTTCGTTAATTTCTGTGGCCGGAACGGGATCCATTTTGTCCCAGAAGGCTTTGAGCGCGGCTGCACGCTCTTGTTCAGGAACCGACCTCAGGCGCTGCATTTCCTTTTCAGTGGCCAGATATTTAAGGTAGCGGATCTCGGTTTCGTAATTCTCTTCCACCCATTCATTGGATTTAATGATCCTGAAATTGAACGAAGTGGTTCTGGCCAGAACGTTATTCGCTTTATCCTTGAGTTTTATCTCAATCTGATAACTGCCCAGGCTCATGGTTTGGGTGGAGATCTTCAGCAGCCTTCTCTGGGCATAAATCCCTTCTGCGATAGGCACTTCAACCCGCGGAAAAACCATGAGCTCTTTCACTATTTCCGCTGTCAGGCTCCAGTCTTCCATAGGCGCAGTGGAATCGGCATAAATATCGATCAACATGAATATAGGTTTTCCTGCCGGATATTTCAAGGACGCCGAGCGAAGGAACTCATCCGGCTTAGGCAGGGCAGGCATAGTGTCCGCTTCCAGTTCGCCGGGATCGTAAAAGAGCGGGGTGCTCATTTTGGGCAAATTCGTGAAAAAATCGGGCACCACAACCGAAACCCGTCCGTTACCATACGTATTGGCCTGCATATCCTTGACCTCGACAAATCCCTCGTATTTGCCGGACGGGACATAAATCTCCTCCTGCAATGGATCGTAGTGCGCGGCCAGGGTCGTTTCATCATAACTCGGCACACGTGCCTTTTTGTCCCAGTCTCCGCGGACTTGATAGCGTGATTTACTGTCGCGCATGCTCAGGAAAACCTCGTAATGCGCCTCGTAATAGCCTTCACCGCGGTAAAAAAGCAAATTCTCATTGTCCACGCTGATAGTGACCAGACACTTGGTACTGTCCACCGACCCCCTGAAAAAACACATTCTCACGCCAAACGGAATCTCGCTCTTAAAAGAACCCAGTTCCTGGGCTTGTGAGTCTTGGGGAAAAATCACCCATGGGCAGAACAGAGTCAGCGCCAATATTTTTAATATTTTTTTGATCGCTCTATGAACAAACATTGAAATCTCCTGTGCTCTCAAAATTTATTTCTGACCATGCGGCCTGAGCTTACCGGGAATAAGATGCTTCAGGCATATCCAGCCGCCAACAGGAAAAAGGTCCGCGCTACCTTCTGACAACAAATCTAGTGTTGCGCTGGAATACGCTGCCGCTGTTATTTAGATCCTCCACTCTAATTGACAACTCGTACAGGCCGTCCGGGTTATCCGAAATATCTATGGCCACATCCTCATGGACCATTCTTTCGGCCATCGGGACCTTCTTTTTATCCACTGCCAGTACAACCCTTTCCTGAGCGCGGTCTATTGTCATCAGGCCTTTGAAAGTATCGACAATCCTGCCCAGCACATTACGGTCTCTCTTTACCGAGGTGATGATATAAGTCAGACGGTAATTGCAATTGCCCGTAGAATCCGGTCTCAGATTGTATATCTCCTGATAGGCGAACATCTTATCCGTGGGGTGGTATATCCGGGAAGGGTTCGGTTGAACCTCGAGATTGTAACGTTTGAATTTACCTGAATCGGCCACCGTGGTAAATATGTTCTGGGCGGCAAGTATCTGGCTGGACTTCAGTGAATCCCCGGCAAAAGAATCGACAGCTATTTGACCGTTGAAATTACCCACCGCCTCCCCGTTCCGGATTTTGACAAAATAATAGTAACTGCCGGGATTCAGCTCCACCTTGCCGAGACCCACCACCAGCTTGTCCATCAAATCGTGGGGATTGACCATTGTTTCATACTGCTCAACCTTTTCCAGGTTTTCCACCTGTTGCCAGTCCTGGTTGTAAACAACGAACTGGTAGGCAATATTGTAGGAGTATCCTTCTTTCTCAGCCTGATAGGCGATTTCCTGGCCCGGCACCCCGGCGTAAAACTCCAGGACACTTTTATCAGCCCGGGTGCCGCGAAACTCCACCAGGTCATAGAAGGAAGTAAGACGCTGGCGATACGGGGATTCAACGCTTTCTGTCTGAAGTGCGGTGGCAATGCCTATTGCATTGTTCTCAAATTCCTCCATCCGATTAAACTGGTCCCCAGGATCATTGTAAAGGCGAAAATAAATACCGCTTCCAATCTCCACCCGTGATTCGTATAGCTCCCTTAACCATTGCAGGCGGGTCTGCTCCTCTGCATTGCTCGGATAAGTCAGGCTCCCGCTATCAGTGAGCAAGCCCTTGGAGTTTTTCACCGCCGCATCCAAGGTACTAACCAATTGATACTCATAAATGCGGCCCAGAGCGACAAAATGCAGGATAAAATCATGCGAACCACGGTAGTAGACCCAGCTTTCATTGGGATGGAAACCCTCGCCCATATGGCTTATCGTTTTGTCCGGAGATCCGTGTCTGATATAAATTATCCCGCGGTCGTCATAAGGCACATCCCCTTCGGGATAATAGGGCGCCAAAGGGGTTATTGCCGGGTTGCGGGCGGCAAAAGGCACCCGGAAGAGGGAATCGGCAACCGCGAGGCGGTGCTGGTGCTCGATGAACCTCACTCCCGGGGAAAGGCCTAACTGGTAATCCCTTTTTAACCAGAAGGAGCGGAAAAAATTGTAAGCCCCATCAGGCTTCAGAGTGCTGAATCGTTCCTGTTCCTGTTCGGTGGCGATAACTGCGATATTATCGTAATAGGCATTGAGCTCCTCCTGGGTGGAAATTCCCTGCACTCCGCGCCAGTAGTATAGCAGGGCCTGATTGTAATTCTTGCGGCCGACCTCGATTTTGGCCAGCTCCAAATTGGCCAGCGGATCGACAGGCCCATCGCCGGAACCGCCCAATTCAGCCAGTATCTGCTCGGCATTCTCGATATCTCCCAGCGCCTTATGCAACAGGGCCAGCCTGAGACGAATATCCTTGCGGCTCCCTCCAAGCTGGAAGGCCTGTGACATATGCTCTAGTGCGCGCTCCAGATCCTTGCTCCCGACCCTTTTCATATAAGAGGTAGCCAGCCAGTAATGAGCCTCCCAATTTTTTGAATCCAGCTCCACTGCCTTTTGGAAATTATTAATGGCCTGCGAAAGATAATCTTTATCAAAAAGCCTCTCGATAATTTCGAGGATCCTGAGTTTCCGCGATTTCCGGTCCATGAAGCAGCGGCCCAATCCGATATAGATTCTGGGGTCTTCTGAATTCAGGCTGAGGGCCTGTCTGAAAGTCTGCTTGGCTGTCTGGGGGTCTTCCCTTTCGAGCTGGTCAAAACCCAGGCGGATCAGTGAGGAGACCCTTGCCTTGAGAGTATCGGGTTCGACAAAAGCCGCCGGAAGAACGAGAGAGTCTGCTCCCTGAGCCCGAAGGGGCGCTACTGCGCAAAGGAGAACCAATGTATAAGTCAGTTTCACGAACGAATGATACATGACCAAATGACCGTTTCTTTACCCGGCAATAGAAGCTTGGCAAAAACATATATAATTTAATTTCTAATACAAGAAACTGTTTGTAAAGGTTCCTTTAGGCTAAAATTAAAATATATATACCAAAAAGATTTTGACTCCCACAAAAAATTGGTTATGATATATCTTTCATGAAAAATAGTCCCGGCTGCTTCGTGATTCAGGAATGCTTTAAAAGACGCTAAGAATTTTCAATCTTATCTGGCATCATGGCTCTGGCATAAAGAAGAGGGTCAGGCCCGCAAGATTCTCAACTTAACACAGTCCGTGCAGGACAATCATGAATTGGCGTCGAAAGCTCGTTATCTCGGTAATCCTGGGTGTGCTGCTGCTCATCGTGTACGATATTTTTATTTTTTCTTTCAATCCTGAAGGACCCGGGAATGCAATTGAAATTCAATTCGGCAAACTTGCAGGGAAATTTTTTGTGCTCTTTTTGTTCGGAACCGTTATTTTTTTCGGAACTGTCTGCTTTGAACGGCGCTGGACAACCAATAATTCCGCTTATCTGGCTCTAGCGGTATGGGCCGCGCTCATTCTGCTCCGGCTCAATAAGATCGGCGGCCTGGGCTGGAGCTTAGGTTTTTGCGCTGTCGGTATTTTCACAATTCCGCTGATTCCTTTTGTTGCCGGCGCTTTTTTTGGCCATTATCTTGCCGAGAATTATTTGCCGCCTGCCTGCAAGGAACCTGAGGAAAGCTCCAAAGGCACTTAGGAGTTTTTAAACAGCCAGACCGGGATCGGCACATTCCGGAGTAACACCCGGCGCGGGAATCGAAACTGGAGACGAGCGAGGTTAGAGGAAATTAATATATTATCTAACGTAAAGGAGCGGTCAAAAATGGCAAGCGACAAGGGAAATGCAATTTCACGCCGTGATTTTCTGGCATCCGGAGCAATCGCAGCAACAGCGATTTCAGGGTTTCCGTTTGTCAATACCGGATATGCGCAAGACGCAAGACCAATCAAAATAGGAGTGATCGGCTGCGGCGGGAGAGGGACAGGCGCCTGCGCAAACGCCCTCACTGCGGATCCAAACGTACAACTTGTCGCTATGGCCGATCCTTTCAGCGAGCAGATCGAAAAAAGCCTGAAGGCTCTCCGGGAGGACAAAGATCTCCAGGGCAGGCTCCTGCAGAATATTAAAGTCAGAGACGACCACAAGTTTACCGGAATGGACTGTTACCAAAAGCTGCTCCGGACAGATATCGATTATGTGATCCTGGCCGAACCCCCTGGTTTCAGGCCCCAGCATTTCGAGGCCGCTGTTGAAGCGGGCAGGCATATTTTTGCAGAAAAGCCTCTGGGAGTGGACCCCGCAGGTCTCAGAAAAGTCAAAAAAACTGCGGAAAAAGCAAAGGAAAAGGGACTTTCAGTGGTTGTCGGCCTGAATTACAGGCACGATAAAAGCAATATTGAGACTATAAAAAGAATCCATGACGGAGAGATCGGAAAAATCCTCTCCGGCCGGATGTATCGTTTACACGGGGGCCTCTGGCACAGGGGCTCCGATCCTTCCTGGACCCCGATGGAATATCAATGCCGCAACTGGTACTATTTCTGCTGGCTCTCGGGCGATCAGATAGTCGAAATGGCCGTCCACAGTATCGATTTAATGAACTGGAGCCTGGGAGCCCATCCGGTGAGCGCCTTGGGAAGCGGCGGAAGGCAGGTTCGCACTGATCCCAAATACGGAAACATTTACGATCATATGACAATCGACTATGAATATCCGGACGGGGTCCACGTAATGTGCATGGTCCGTCAATGGGACGGATGTACTGATAAAACGGGAAATTTCGTTGTCGGAGACAAAGGGGAAAGTGATTCAACAGAAAGAATCTCCGGGGTAAACCGCTGGAAATACAGGGGCGAAAAAATGAACTCGTATGTCCATGAGCATGTCGAGCTGATCGAAAGTATCAGGAAAGGCCAGGCCAGAAACGATGCACTCGATTTCGCCATAGATAGCACATTGACAGCAATCATGGGACGGGAAAGCGCCTATACGGGGAAAATCATCACCTGGGACGAAATATTGAATTCAGACCTCGACCTGTTTCCCAAAAGCACCGGGTTCGGTCCGGCGCCCCAGAGGCCGGTACCGATTCCGGGCCAGCCGAGACCGGTCTAGTTTTCCGGTCTAGTTTTACTGTAATATAATAATTTGCATTATTTCAGCTTTATATTTACAATTGGGGGATGGGAAACCGGAGGCTCGATCACCGGCCTATTTGTCCGCTCTTAAAAAAATCCGAAGCCCGCGGCGACCTTCGGTTTGACAGGCGACTCGCAAGGCATGTCAATTCAAAAAGCCGTCCGGACCCGCTAAACCGCAGGCAGACCGCTGAATTTGCCTGTCAAAAAGATTCAACCATTTAATCCGGAAACTTATTTCCCGCACTCTCTGTCTCTGCCCAGAGTGTGCCCTTGATCTTTCCATTATCGATACCCAATATCTGGTAAAGAGGGGAGAAAAATGACCAACGATAAGGACAAGTTAATGACGCGCCGTGATTTTCTGGCCACCGGAGCGATCACCGCCACGGCGATCTCGGGATTTCCATTCGTGCGCACTGCTCATGCGCAAAGCGCAAAACCGATCAAGGTAGGAGTGATCGGCTGCGGCGGAAGAGGGACAGGCGCCTGTTCCAACGCTCTCGTTGCAGACCCTAATGTTCAGCTTACCGCCATGGCCGATGTCGGCATGGACCGCATCGAGGAAAGCCTGAAGGCCCTGAAAGAGGACCGGGACCTTCAGGGGCCTCTGGCAAAGAACATCAAGGTTGAAAAAGACCACATGTTTATCGGAATGGATGCTTACAAAAAGGTGCTCCAGACCGATATCGATTATGTCATCCTGACGACCCCGCCGGGGTTCAGGCCCCAGCATTACGAGGCATCAGTCCAGGCGGGCAAGCATGTTTTCGCTGAAAAGCCTGTGGCCACAGACCCTGTGGGAGTGAGAAATATCTTGAAATCAGCGGAGAATGCAAAGGCGAAGGGTCTTTCAACAGTAGTGGGCCTTAATGCCCGGCACGATAAGAGCGCCATGGAAACCGTAAAAAGGATTCATGACGGGGGCGTAGGGAAAATCCGCGCCGGGTACATTTACCGTCTCGGCGGGGGCCTCTGGCACCGCGGGTCCGACCCCTCCTGGAGCGAAATGGAATATCAATGCCGCAACTGGTATTATTTCTGCTGGCTCTCGGGCGACCAGATAGTCGAGATGGTAGTCCATCAAATTGACCTGATGAACTGGGCCCTGGGAGCCCACCCGGTCAGTTGTATCGGCAGCGGAGGACGGCAGGTCCGTACTGACCCGAAATACGGAAATATCTGGGACAATATGGCGATCGACTATGAATATCCAGACGGGATCCATGTCTCCTGCATGCTCCGCCAATGGGACAACTGTGACAACAAGAATGCCAATGTGGTTGTCGGAACCACAGGGGAAAGCGATTCCAGGAGCACGATTCGCGGTGAAAATCCCTGGAGATTCAAAGGGGAAAGGACAAACTCCAGTGTCTACGAGCACCAGGTACTGATCGAGAGTATCAGAAAAAGCCAGGCCAGGAACGATATCCTGGATTTCGCCGCCTACAGCACACTGACAGCTATCATGGGACGGGAATCCTCGTACACTGGCAAGGAAGTCACCTGGGATGAGATACTGAATTCAAACCTCGAGCTAGTCCCGAAAGACACGACATCCGGCTCTGCGCCCAAGAGGCCGGTGCCGATTCCTGGGCAGCCGAGACCGGTCTAGTGCTTCAGGTTCTCAATCGAGAAACAGGGTATAATAAGTTGCAATTAAAATGATATTTATTAATCAGGTCTTGCCTGTCGAATATTGATTTCATTTTATA
>Ga0307380_10005219_pt1 | contig 17287 bp, 13 predicted proteins | sample UN3MG_FD_202239 | JGI IMG/M metagenome (GOLD analysis project Ga0307380, IMG submission 202239) | Soil microbial communities from Risofladan, Vaasa, Finland - UN-3 | ecosystem: Environmental > Terrestrial > Soil > Coastal area > Acid sulfate soil | place: Finland: Risofladan, Vaasa | collected...
GCCAAGCGCGCCGCCAAGGCGTTGGGCAAGATCGGCGACCACCTGACCATCACGTACGAGTCGCTCGTCAGCGACCCCGAGGCCACCATCGAGGAGATCAGGGAGTACCTCGGGGGCGGCAAGGACATTCCCACGGGTGGTATCTTCGACGGCAACGAGAAGTACCTCGTGGACGAAGAGCCCGAGGAAGAGAGCGTTCAAGAGGTCGATACCCCTGACGCCATCAGCGCGGACGTGACGACCGTCACGACCGAAGTTGAAGAGAAGGAGGCCTAGAAGTGGCCGCACTCGCTATCACGCCAGCGTCGGGGAGCGTCGTCGCCACCGTCTCTGCGTGTCGTATCGACGTCACTGGTGCCGACCAGAATGACGACACTGCCTATGACGCCGACCAGTACCCGGCATCGCCGGAGATCCGGTACTACATCATCTCCGAACTCGACGGAGCGGAGAAGGGCCGTAGTCACGTGTTCTCGCCGAATGGCGGCAAGCACTCCTACGACAACTACATCTTCCCCGAAGCCGGGTCGTGGACCCTCCGGCTGAAGAACGCAGCGACCGACGCTGACGTCGCCACCCTCGCCGTCACTGTTTCCTAGTCAGAAGGGGCACCGATGACCGAACCTAAGGGCATGAAGCCCGGGATCTACGATGGGACCGAGATGACGGTCCTGCAGGGCAGCGTGCCGGGCGGCACGTGCGTCGGCACCATCGCCATCTGCACACGAGATACCGTCTCTGCCCAGACGGCGATCTCGTGGAAGTTGGACAAGGGGTCGTTCCTGAAGCCCAACGAGTACGCCCTCACGTACATCGTGCAGGGCAACGTGCTCGTCTTCCAGCGGAACCAGTGCGTCCGAGACATGGACGGGGATTGGCTCCTGTTCATCGACTCGGACATGGTCTTCCAGCCCGGGACGATCGCCGACATCATCCAGACCCGTGAGAAGTACGACTTCGACATCCTCGGTGGGCTCTGCCACCAGCGCATGGAGCCGTACCAGCCGACGGTCTATCGGCGAGCCGCCAACCACGAGCACGGGTACACGTTCCTTGAGACGTGGCCCGAGGGTGCGGCCATCGAGGTCGACGCCACGGGCATGGCCTTCTGCCTCATCCACAAGCGGGTGTTCGACCGCATCTTGGAGAAGAACATCGGCCAGCCGATGCCTCCGAGGGAGGAGCGCTTGAGGATGGCCCCGCCGCCGTTCTTCCGCTGGGAGGGCGAGTACGGCGAGGACTTCGACTTCTGCCAGCAGGCGCAGGAGTCCGGCAGTCGCATCTACGTGGACACCACCATCGAGATCGGCCACGTCGGCCAGCACATCATCACCCGGGGTACGTTCCTCAAGGAGATCGCGTTCCGCTCGCCAGAGGCGCAGGCGTTCAGGGAGCAGCAACTGTCTGGCATCGGCGAGAGGGCGATGACGCAGGGCGAAGCGCTCGGCGAGGTGCTGGGTCCTGATTGGACGCTGACCCGGAGGAGCCCGGTCGATGCTTGAGAAGCATGGGTACGTCCCCAACCGTGGGCATGGACAAGGTGACCAGTCGGAGTCCGGCGACCGTTGTCTTGACTGCGGCCAGCCCGAGTCCGACCCGGTCCACATGAGCCAGTGGATCGGCGATAGCCAGTTCTGGTTGATGTACCAGCCGGAAGACGACGAGGATGGCCGGGGGAACGTCGGCATCGATGTCGACGAGACCGGGTGGATCGAGAAGAACAAGGTCCACATGCGCTCGCCGGGGACATGGATCCTGATGGCCAAGCGCCCTAGCAGGCCGGTCTTCAGTGTCGTCCTCAACGAGGGGGACCAGTTCTACTTCACCAAGCGCCACGTGGGCAACCTGATGGCCGCCAAGGAAGTGATCTGCTGGGGCATCGGCAAGAAGAAGGCCGACGGCACGCCGGTCAACCTGTGGCTGCTGCCGAACGGTGTGGTCTGCGGCGGGGATGATGTCGACATCCTTGCTCCGCGTATGATCAGGTAGTCCGAACCACGTAGTTCTGCGTATGGCAGACTGAGAGAGCAGTCATCACGATGCCGAGACACCTAGGCGCTGACCGAGCGGGGCGCATCTATGCGGAGCGTCCAGAGTGTCAGCAGATGAACCCCTCAATGGGAGCAAGCCGTCATGGCGGGATCTCCGCGAAGCGGAGGCGCGCCTGATGGTAGCCCTCAAAGAGCAAGAGGCTAACGTCGACGGTCGCTTCACCCGAGCCCACGACTACCATTCCAACCTCAACGAAAACTTCGTCCACGAGTTCGAGGTGCTGGAAGTCCGGGTCGACAGGATCGAGGCCGCGCTCGACCAACTGCGTGGGGCGAAGAACGTCCTGATCTTCCTCTTCGGCGCCAACATGCTGGCGCTTGTGGCCTTCGCCTACACTCTGGTCAGCGGAACCTAGCCATGTAGCGCCGGATACCACCGGCAGACAGGGGATACAACCCCGATGGCGACGATCACTCGCCACCCCACCGCGAACACCCCGACCACGGGCTTCAATGGCGTCGCGGCGAACCCGGCGAACGCCTACTCGTCCAACGACCTGTATGCGACGTTCGTCTCTGACGCGACCCCCCGCAACGACGAGTACGCCCACAACTTCCGTGGGTTCGACTTCTCCGCCATCCCGACCGGTTCGACCATCACGTCGGTCAACGTCCACGTCGAACACAAGGTCAGCAGCAACTGGTCGCAGGGCAACTTCCGCATGTCGGTGTGGCCCGACGTCACCGTCGCAGCCGCGCTTACGGCGGGCACCGTCGGAGCCATCGGCCCAGACCTCCAGTACAACCATGGCGTCGCCTCCGGCTACCTGACCGACACCGACTGGAACGTCCCCCTCACCGGCACGCTCCCGACGGTGGCGCAGTTGAAGGGCGCGAACTTCGGCGTCCGCGTCCAGATCGCGCAGGGCAACAACGGCGGCACGTTCACCACCTCGATCGACGACATCTACATCGTCGTCAACTACAACGCGCCGATCGTCACCCAGACGGGCTCGTTCACCGCCAACGCGGCCAAGAAGCGGACGCAGACCGGCTCCCTCACCGTCAGTGCGGCCAAGAAGAAGACCCAGACCGGAGCGTTCTTCCTCGACGCCGCTGTCAACGTCGTCCACGCCTTCGACTTCAGCGTCGATGCCGTCGTCAAGGACTCCCGGTCTGGGTCACTGTCAGCCAGTGCGGTCATCCAGCGGGGCTGGACCGGCGCGGTCACCGCTGATGCATGGATCACCCTTAGCCAGACGACCGAGACCGGCTCGTTCACCGCTGATGCGACCGCCCTCGTAGCGTCCAGCGGAGCCCTTGTTACCGACGCTATCATCGAGGCCTCACGGGCCGGGTCCTTCACAGCGGATGCGGTCGCGCAGAGGGCTTACGAAGCGGCGTTCACGTCGGACGCCACCCTCGAAAAGACCCTTGTTGGCTGGCTTGTTGCTGACGCGACCGTTCTGGCGACCCGGCCTGATACCTTCCCTGCCTCGGCGTGGATCGCTGGCATCTTCACCGTCGATGCCTACCTCGCCGGAGAGGCCGCCTCCTTCTCCGCAGATGCCGTCGTCGGCCTCGTCGGCCCGTGCGTCTGGGTCTCCCCCGCGAACATGAGTGGCATCGGCTCCACGCCGACGCTCGTCTTCCTCATGCCCCCGGCTGCCGGGAACATGCACTTCCAGATCGAACTCGACACCGACAACGGGTTCCCCGACCCCACCGTGGTGCAGAGCCCGGGCACCGGCTGGGAGTACTGGGACGGCGACTCGTGGGAGCCCATCCCTGATAGCGGCGTGCTGGGCACATTCGGCGGCAACGAGGCCCGCTACACCGTGCAGTCACCGCTCACACAGACCACGTGGTATCGGCGCGTTCGGGCAGGAGTGATCACATGACTTACCCCGTCATCGAGAGCACGGCCTCGGGGACATGGAGCGATGAGGACGCGTGGCTGACCTACCCGTCAGGTATCCAGCCCGGCGACCTGATCCTGTCGGTCATCGGGAACAACTTCGACCTGTCGGAGGGCTACCAGTACGAGGTCTACGGCGAGGATGCCGGGCTGACGAACGGTCGGCTGTACGTCATGGCCCAGATCGCCAAGGGCGGCGAGTCCGGGGGCTTCGAGCAGACCGGCGTCGCTGGGTCCGGCGAGGGCGTGTGGAAGACCTATCGCATCAGCAACTGGTTCGGCAGCCTTTCCGAGGCTGTCGCCAGCAGCCAGTCCGAGTGGCCGTGCATGTCTGGTGTCGAGTGCGCGTATTACCACCGTGATGCGTTCGGTGTGCGTGTCCTCGCCGACGACGCCGAGTGGCCCGATGCCAACGCCGCCAACGGCAACCCGCAAAGCGGGTCGAAGACGGTCGCGAGCGGTGGCGACATCCTCTGGTTCACGGCTTACGTCAGGGACGGTTCCACGGGCCCGGCCAGCGTGTCGTCTCCTCCCTCGGGGTGGACGCAGGACCACTTCGCCCGCGAGTCGACTGCAGGGATCGAACTCGGGATCGCCCGGAAGCAATCCACGAACAGCGCCGAGACCCCCGGGGCGTGGTCGCTCTCCGACACCACCGACTCGTGGCGGGCGGTGACCTTCGCTGTCCTGCCGGTCTGGAACGGCGCGCACATGGTGCAGACCGACTGGAGCGCCTTCGCCGCGTCGCCGTCCGTGAGCCTTGATGTCGACTTCGACATCGATTGGCGACCGGGCGACCTGATGCTGCTGTTCTACGGGAAACAGGGGACCGACGCTCCATCTCTCCCGTCTGGCTGGACGCTCGTTGGCGGTGGAGCCGGTGCGAACGATATGCATTGCCGGGTGTGGGCCAAGGCAGCGACATCGTACGAAGAGCCGAACCCGGCGTTCACACAGAACTCCGAGTCCGGTATCTGGCTCATCCGCAGGATCCCAGCGGGGAAGTGGTCGGGTGATGTCAACGATATCGAGATGTCGTACGCCGGAGTGAATGGCACTACCACGCTCGGCTCTAGCGAAGTCACCGCGTCGTGGGGCGACGGGGACAATACCTTCATCAAGATGGCGTTCTGGCTTGCGCCGGGCACCTCGGCGCCGTCGTCGTGGAACCTGACGACCGACTACGCCGGGTGGCGGTTTGCTGAGAACGGGGTTCAGGTCCTCGGGCTCATGACCGGGACTCACTATTCCACGGCAGCGGCGGCCTCGGCTGACACGTTGGGGACGCTTACTACGAACACCGAGGTTCTCGATGTCTGTGTCGTCATCAGGGTCGGCCCGAAGTTCTCGGTCGATGCCGTCGTCAAGGGCGTGCCAGACATGTTCGTCTGCGGCGCCGAGTGTGAGGTCGCCTCCGAGTCGCCCGTCGGTGGCGAGGGCAACCCCCTCGACCATATCCTGCAGGGTGGCACGGCTGGCGAGGTCGACTCGACCATCTACCGCTCCGGCGCGAAGTCGTACAAGTTCTCGTCCACTTCATCGGACTACCACGTTCGCTCGTACCGGATCCCACGTGTCATCCGCGATGATGCGCTGATCGAGCGCTACCGCGCCTACTTCCGTGGCTACTTCTACGTGCCTGTCGCGGCGCCGACGACGACCACGGTCATCCAGTCGTGGGTCGAAGACTTCGGGGCGGCTACGACGGGCTTCTCCATCAGCGCATCCGATGGGAAACTGCGTGGCTTCATCCAGCGGGAGGATGGGACGACCGAGAACTCCGACCCCGTCGACATACCCGCTGGCGAGTGGATCGGGCTGGAGGTCTACCTCGATGCGTCGTCGAACCCTTGGGTGATGAAGTGGCGGCACTGGAACTCTACGAGCGAGTGGTCGAACGTCATCGAGACGTCGCTGATGGTCGGGCGGAGTTCGTTCCTCACCCAGATGTTCACGGGCATCCTGTTGGCGCCCGGTGCGCTCTGGCAGATCAACTGGGATGACATGGCGTGGACGTGGTTACTGCACCATGACGACTCGGTCTGGGATGACTACGTCGCACGGGGGGGCAAGGTGCTGGCCTACCTCCCGACGTCTGATGGGACGCACAGTTTCACGACCGGTGAGTTCCAAGACGACGCCGCCAACAACCTCGCCCCCACCGACACCAACCTCTACACGCACGTCGACGCGATCAACGACACAGCGGAGTACGTCTCGGACGTCACCGCCTCGAATGTCGATTATTTCGCCGTGCAGTTCGAGAACGAGACGGTCGAAGGCTCGGAGACCGACCTCCGTGGCGTGATGCTGCTCTTCCGCAACGGCAACCCGAGTGCCTCCGTGTTCTACGACGACATGCAAGAGGTATGGCTGGTCTCGGACGACGGCTCCACGTGGGTGAACCCGGCGTTGGGCTACTTCTCCAGTGGCATCATCTTGGCGCCGATGCACGCTCCGGTCCCGACCAGACCATCGGACGGTGCGGCGTGGGACCTGTCGTCGCTCAACAGCATGCAAGTCCGCCTCAAGGGCGAGGACAACATCACCTTCAGGTGGTACGGCGTCGCCCTTGAGGCCGAGTGGGTCGATCCCCAGCCGCTCCTTGCCTATGCTGCGCCGGACGAGGACATCTCGACGGTCGGGTGGGCCGTGGCTCCCTTGTGGAGCAAGATCGATGACGACCCGAACGACCCTGACGGGACCACAGTCACAGCCTCGGTGACCTGACATGGCAGCACGCGTCAAGGCCTCAGGCGCCATTGCTCTCGCGCAGAACACGACGCATGTAGTCGACTACTCGACGGTCACCGGCATCGACCCGTCTGCTGGCGACCTCATCCTCGTCGTCCTCTCGAAGGACGACGATGTCGAGCCCTCCTCCAAGCCGTCCGGGTTCACCGAACTCTATTCGGTCGCGTCCGGCGCCAATATGTGGCTCTGGGTGGGCGTCAAGAAGTCGGACGGCACCGAGATCACTGCCATCTTCGGGACCGACTCCGAGGAAGCCTCTGCCCTCGTCTACATCATCGACTCGTGGTCGGGCGATATCAACGACGTCGAGGCCAACGCTGGGTATGCATCCACCAGTTCTCTTCTATACGCGGGATACGCCACGTCCGCCAATGCCGTCACCGCCTCGTGGGGCGCCGACGAGAACCTCTTCATCGCCGTCGGTAGATGGGATAGCGACAGCGTCGTCTCATCTTGGCGACCGGAGTGGCCGGGCAGCAATGTGTCGGCGGACGGTGGCGGCAACGGGTCTGCTGGTGTCGCCGCCGCCACCATCACCGCTAGCGTCGCCCAGTGCCCGGGCCTGTACTACTTCGGCAGTTTCGACGCTGGAGAGGAGTACGCCAGCGTCAACCTCGTCGTCAAGCGGGCACCCTACTTCCCGCTCGACGCGACCGTCCTCGGCCCGGTTTCCTCGTCCTTCTCGGTCAACGCTACGTTCGCCGAGAGCACCCCCGGTGGTCGTGTCGGGCTGGAGCCCCTCCCGTATCCGCCGGTCAACACCTACCACCGCATCAAGTTGCGGGCCCGGTGTACCGCAGGCAGCGGCAACTCGTTGACGGTCCTGCTCTACGAGGGCGAGGTGCTCCGGGCGGTGAAGTCGGCGACGCTGACCACCGCCCTCACGGACTTCATCCTGCCGCTCACGATCTCCGAGGCGGAGAGCATCTCGAACTACTCCGACTTGGAGATCGAGTGGCGTGGCAACAGCATCTCCGGCGCGACGACCTTCCACGTCGATGTCCTCGGCTTCGAGGCCCCGCAGGGCTTCGGTGGCGTCTTCACCGTCGACGCCTACTTCGATGGCGGGACCCCGGGCGGGTCGTTCACCGCTGATGCCGTCATCGAGGTCCAGCAGACGGGCTCGTTCGATGCCGATGCCGTCAGGCTGGCGTCGTCAGGAGACCAAGCCTTCACGGCTGACGCGAGCCGTCTTGACGTCGTTGCCTCCGGCTTCGTGTCGGACGCGATCGTTCAGGCTCCTGCCAGTGGCTCCCTCGCCATGGACGCCGTCGTGGAGGTTCCACAGGCGGGTTCCTTCACGGCTGATGCGACCCGTCAGGGCGAGGGCACCGGCAGCCTGACCGCTGGCGCTATCCTGCTTGTCCCCCGGTCTGGTTCTGTCCCGGCTGATGCTGTCGTTGAAGCCACCCGGACCGGGGCCTTCGACACGGATGCCACGGTGTTCTCGACGGCATCTGGGGCCCTGTCTGCCGACGCTGTCATCACGAGGACTTCCGGGTCCTCGGTCACGGCGGATGCGTTCGTGCAGCCCTACTTCACCGTCGATGCGCGGATCGACCCGGGCGCGGTGCTCGGTGACTTCACCGCTGATGCCATCGTTCAGGGCCAGAACGGGTCAGCCTTCGACCTCGACGCCACTCTGCTGTGGCAGGCCAGCGGCCAGTTCACCCTTGACGCGCTGCCCCTTGCCGCCATCGCCGGGGCTACGCAGGCTGACGCCTTGCTGCTGGCCAGTGACACCGGGGCTCTTAGCGCCGATGCGGTGCTGATAGTCAATATCACCGCCAGCCAGACGGTAGACGCGGTCACGACGGAGAACTTCGATGGGTCGGCCACCGTCGATGCCTTGATCCTGTCGGCGCAGGGCGGGTCGGCTCACGCTGATGCCACCTTCATCGTTTGGGGCCCGTGGTCTGAGACGTGGGAGAACGAGGTCGGTGTCGCGACCGGCTCGTTCACGGCTGATGCGTGGGTCGATGCGACGGTCACCAAGACGGGCTCCTTCTCAGCCGATGCGGTGCTTCGGACGGTGGAAGCGTCGGACTTCACCCTCGATGTCGTCCTGCTGGCTATCCGGCAGCAGGCTATCCATCTGGACGCCTGCGTAGAGGCCACCCAGACCGGACAGAGCGCGCTCGATGCGGTCATCGCTGCCACCGTAGACGCGAACTTCGATGTGGAGGCCGTCCTCCTCCGGCCAGACACGGGTGACTTTGCCCTCGACGCGGTCATCCGGGCCTCGAACCTCGACGCCTTCACCGCCGAAGCGGCCATTCAGCGCGAAGCGACCGGGCAGTACAGCCTCGACGCGACGTTCCTTGTTGCTCAAGACGGCTCCTTCAGTGCTGATGCCATCAGGCTACTCGTCTCCAGCGACGTCTTCACGGCGGACGCTTGGATCGAGGCTGTCTACACCGGGGCGTTCACCGCTGACGTGGTCCTCCTCCGCGTCAGCGGTGGCGCCTTCCCCACCAGTGCGTGGGTCGAGGGTGCCGGGATGGCTGCCTTCAGCGCTGATGCGGTGCGGCATGCCGAACAGAGCGGCGACTTCCCGGCTGATGCCATCCGGCACGAGCGGCTCTCCGGGTCCTGCCTCGTAGACGCTTGGCTCGCCGAGCCCGCCACCGTCGGTGGCACGTTCGATGTCGATGCTGTCCGTCTGGCCGAAGGACAGGCTGTCGTACTCGCGGATGCTGTGGTCTTCACCACACAGGAAGCAGCATCCCTTGCCGACGCTGTACTTGTAGCGACGCAGCCCGGCGCACTCACCGCCGACGCGATCACACATGCAAGCGTAGATGCCGCACTCAGTGCTGACGCCGTGGTATCCGGGGTCGAAGCCGGTTCCTTCGTGGCCGCCGCGTGGCTGGAACTGGTCGTTGCCGGTTCCTTCACCGCCGATGCTGCCCTTCTTCGGGCCGGGGCTGGGTCGTTCGCTGCTGCTGCCTTCATCGAAGGTGTCGGGGTCGCCGCTTTCAGCGGCGATGCCGTGCTCTTCAAGGGCCATGTCAGCCAGTTCTACGCCGATGGTGTCGTAGAGGTCTCGCAGGCTGGCGTAGTCGTTCTTGAGTCGGTACTCCGCAAGAGCAGCAGTCAGGCGACGACTCTGGACGCGGTGGTGTCGAGGGTCACTACACAGGTTCTTGTACTGGATGCGGTTGTCCGCGTCGAGGTAGACGAGCAGTTCGCTGTCGACGCACTGGTTCTTTCTCCGGCACTCGCGCAGTTCGACCTTGACGCCATCACCCTCGTCTCCGAGGCGGTCTCCTTCGACGCGAACGCCGTCGTACTTGGGACTCAAGTCGGTGCCCTCACTGCTGATGCATGGATCGAACTCAGTGTATCAGCCGTGTACACAGTCGACGCTGTCGTCTTCAGGGCCGGGGCGGGCTCGTTCACCGCCGCGTCGTTCGTCTCAGGTGTCGGTGTCGCAGCCTTCACCGCCGACGCCATTCTGGAACGCACGAGCGATGCCTCGACGCAGGCAGACGCAACCATCAGGGCCACAGGGGTCGGCACATTCGTCCTCGATGCCGTACAGGAACGTCCCATCAGCGCGGGCTACAGCCTCGATGCGGTCATCCTCGACCTCGACGTAGCGGGTGGGTTGAGCGTAGACGCGGTACTCCTTGCCGACCAACTCGGTGGTGCCGACGTAGACGCCGTGCTGTTCGCCGAACTCGTGGGCAGCGTCTCCCTTAACGCGATCATCTTCGCGACGCGGCTCGGTTCGTTCGGCGTCGCTGCCACCGTAGAGGCGCTCGTACTCGGCAGCAGCACGGCGGACGCCGTACTCACGGCAACCGAAACAGCCGCAGCGACCATCGACGCGGTCAAGTTGGTGACTCAGGTAGATGCGTCCACGCTCGACAGCATCATCCTCGAACAGGGGGTCGCGTCCTTCACGGCGGACGCCGAGATCATCCCGGGGACTCAAGAGGCCTCCTTCTCAGTCAGCGCTGTCGTCCAGCGGACCAGCGTAGGCGCCCTGAATGTCTACTCCTACATCGAGGGTCTCGGTGTGGCGGCGTTCAGCGCCGACGCGGTAGTTCATCAGCAGGCGGAAGCCTCCCTGATCCTTGATGCAACGCTGCTCGCGCTCACTGAGGCTCAGTTCCAACTCGACGCTACCGTTGTCGCGACGCAGCAGGCGAGCCTGACCGCAGGGGCCGTCACCCGGCGCGAACAGCAGCAGGCACTCACCCTCGACGCCGTTCTCGTCGTAACCAACGGCGATGTATTCGTCGTCAGCGCGATCAGAGGGGCGCAGCAGCAGCAGGCCTTCCAGACGGATGCTGTCGTCTCTGCCGTCGTCACCGGGCAGTTCGATGTCGATGCCGTCGTACTCCGTGCTCATCAGGCTTCGTTCACCTCGGATGCCTTGGTTCAGGCGTCCATCTTCGCATCCGCGACTATCGACGCCTACGTCGAGTCCGCTGGGGCTGGTGTGTTCGCTGTCGATGCAGCGATCAGGAGGACGGCGTCGGCTGCCCTCACTGTCGACGCCTTCCTCGCCGAGACCGTAACAGGTTCGTTCACGTCAGACGCGTGGGTCGAGGTCTTGGTGACTGGCGCGGTCAGCGCGGATGCCGTCTTGACAGGCACATCGTCTGGTACGCTGTCCGTTGATGCCGTCCTGTCGGGGACAGTGTCCGCCACGTTCTTGGCGGATGGCATCGTTAGCCGAATAGCAGTCGAGTCGCTGACCGCCGACGCGTGGTTCAGTGGAGCCCAGACGGCTGGGTTCGTCGTCAACGCGATACTGCTATCGGTCAAGGCGGGAGACTTCACCGCCGATGCTATCAAGCATCCGGCGTTCTGGACCTTCACGGTCGATGCGTCGATCGCACGGTGGGTCTACCAGCCGATAGAGGCGACGTTCGATGCAGCGGTCATCTCGGCATCTGCCGAGGCTGCGACCATCGAGGCGACCTTCTCAGTGGGCACCATCTCTTGGACAGAGACCACGACACTCATCGAGATGACGCCCACGGTATCCACGATCTCGTGGACCCCGATCAAGTCGTTCTACGGAGAGTTCAAGGTCGACGCTGTCCTGACGTAGGGAGGCGCCATGAGCCTGAACTTCACTCAGGGCGACACGGCTCCTGACATCACGGCGGTCATCCACGCCGAGGACGATGTCAACGCGCCCGTGGACCTTACCGACGCCACCGTTCGCTTCCAGATGCGCCTGCCCGAGGGCAACAAGTACAAGGTCAACGCGCAGGCGACCGTCGATGACGCCGTCACCGGACAGGTCTCGTACGCGTGGGGTGCGAACGACCTTTCGCAGCCGGGTGAGTTCGACGCCCAGTTCGAGGTGACATACCCCGGGGGCAAGGTCCAGACCACCTATCCACCCGTCACGTTGACGGTCAGGCGGCAGTAGGAGATCCCGTGGCAAAGGTCCTGTGGTTGAGCGACGCCGGGTGTACGACGGGCTTCGGTCGCGTCACGCACGCCATCGGCGAGCGACTAGTCGAAGACTTCGGGCACGAGATCCACGTGCTCGCGGTGAACTATCGAGGTGACTCGTGGGGCTGTGAACGCCCCGGTCACGAGCACGTCACGCCCTTGCGGCTGTACCGGCCTACCACTGTGCGGGGCGATGACATCTACGGCAAGACCCGCATCATCGAGATGCTGGCCAAGGTCGAGCCCGACGTGGTGGTCACGCTTAATGACCCCCAGATCCTGCTCAGTCTGCTGATCGAGAACCAGTACGACGAAGAGCAGATCCTCCTGCGCTGGCGGCCACTCCTCTCCTACATCCCCGACGACGGCACGAACCTCCCGCCTACGTGGACGACGATGCTGCCGAAGATGACCAACGTCGTGGCCATGTCGAAGCACGGCCAGTCCCACTACCAGCCGTCGAGCCTCGTCTACCACGGTGTCGACACCGAGATGTTCTGGCCCATCTCCGAGAAGCCCAAGGAGACCTCCTCGGGGCGCATCGTCCGCAGCAAGGGCGACGCCAAGGAAGCCATCGGCATCCCCCGGGATACCTTCCTCGTGGGGCGCATCGATACCAACTCCGGGCGCAAGGACTACCCGGCGCTCGTGAAGGCCCTGTGGCCAGTGATGGAGCGCCACAGCAACGTAGCGGCGTGGTTCCACTGCGCCGACAAGGCCCCGGGCGTGGGCCTGCGCTTCCAGTCGATGTTGCTCCGCAACGACAAGGTCAAGCCCGATCGCTTCTACTTCCCAGACCTCCACAACACGTTCGAGGGCTGGGATATCCGAGACATCAATGTTCTGCTCTCGGCCTTCGACGTCTTCGTCTCCACTTCTCGTGGCGAAGGCTTCGGGCTCGGGCTCGCTGAAGCCCTAGCCTGTGGGACCCCAGTGATCGCACAGAACGTATCGGCGATCCCTGAGGTCGTGGGCCCCGGGGGCATCCTCCTTGAACCGGACCGACTATTCACGGTCCCCTCCGGTGAGGACAACTGGCTGCCGGACATCGACGCCTTCACTGACGCCATCGAGCGCGTCTACCAGTCCTCGGGCCTCCGTCGAGACCTCGGGGCGAAGGGTGTCGAACACGTCCGCAAGTCCTTCTCATGGGACGTCGCAGCCAGCAAGTTCGATGAGTACATCACGCAACTGGAGGCGTATCAGCCGCCTCCCGCTGACGTGACCAGTACTGAAGCATCGGAGGGCGAAGGTGTCGCACCAGCAGCACTCGCTACTCCATAAGCGAGGGCGAACCAATGGATAACGACTTCAATGTCTTTGTACCCATGCTCAAGAGCGGCATCGGGGAGTCAGACGGCAAGCGCCGCCTGCATGGCACCGCGTCATCGACGGTCAAGGACCGCCACGGGGATGTCATCACGCTGGGGGCGCTTCGAAAGATGGAGGCTGGTGCCAACCGCCTGACCATCTTCCTTAACCATGACTACCGCGTCCCCGAGGACGTCGCGGGCACTGTCGAGAAGGCAGAGATCCGTTCGCATCCGTCCGACCCGGACATCCACGACCTCGTCTTCGACATCGTCGTCAACGAGACCAACCCCCGCGCCATCAACGCATGGGAGTCGATCCAAGAGGGGACCCAACTGGGCCTCTCCATCGGCGCCCGTATCCCCAATGGTGGCGCTACCAAGAGCGCTGATGGCGCCTACGTCATCAACGACATCGAACTCCTTGAGACGTCCCTCGTGGGCGTCCCGGCCTCACCACGTTCGTGGGTCGACTACGCGGTCAAGTCCCTACGCAGGGTCGAGATCCTGAAGTCGACCAACCCCAACGCCATCGGTGTTGACGTGGAGGAGCCCGAGGATGAGACCGAACCAGACGGCGTGGAGAAGGCCACCGCTATGGAACTGGCTGTTGCGGACGAGCCAGCCGTCGAAGTCGTCAATGAAACTCCCACCCCCGAGGGGGAAGACCAGTCCCCCACCGATGAAGAGGCAGAACCGGAGACCGAGCCCGCCTATTCGGACCCAGAGTCCGTAGACGTCCTCGACTCCGACGAGCCATCCACCCCGCAGGACGCTCCAGATCCCACGAGCCACCCTGAGAACGGGGACCTCTTCCAGAGCGATGAGGCAGAGATCACCCTTACGGCTCTCTTGTCTTCCGCCGACAGCCTGCAGGCCGCGCACTCCATCATCGAAGTCCAGAACCGCGAGATGGTCGAGATGAAGGCGTCGCTGACCGCTGCAGAGGAAGAGCGTGACCGGGTCGTCACCTTGAGTCAGAAGACCATGGATCAGACGACCTCCCTGTTGGAACGCCTCCAGAAGGCACCCATGGGCCGCAAGACTCACCCGGTGGTCATCGAGACCGCCAAGGAGTTCGAGGGTCTCAAGGGCGTCTACACGGAAGGCGTTATGGCGTTGCTCACAAAGGAGCGATAAACCGTGGATCCCCAGATCGCTGCGGCTCTGACCAAGTTGGCAGAGTCACAGGAGAAGATCGCCGGGTCCCTCGAAAAGATGAACTCCGCACCCCTGATGGAGAACCCCGTCATGGGCGGCGTGCAGACAGTCGAGGAGCAGGCGACCCCAGCCCAGCCCCAGACGCGCAAGTACATCACCCCCGATGAGCGTGTGCTGCTGGGCGAAACCGTCAAGAACATGAGCGACTCCGAGATCGGCATGATGGTGTCGTCTCAGGTTCGCAAGCAGGGCAGCGGTATCCCGCTCGAAACGTGGCTCAACAGCGCTGGCTTCAGCGCTCAGGTCGCCTTCGACGGCATCACCCAGCAACTCAGCCCTGACATCCAGAAGGCCATCGACACGACCTCGGCGTCGGCCCTGATCCGGCAGGATCTTGAGCCGCTCTTGTACGAGGTCTTCGTCAGGATCTTCCCGGCGTTCGACCGGTTCACCAAGGAACCGGCGAACGGCCTGACGCACGCGTGGAACCAGATCACCCAGTACGGTGACGCGGTCTTCATGCCTGAGTTGGGCACCGTCACGGATGACAAGAGCACGTACGTTCGTAAGACCACGAACGTGGCGATCCTTGCCACCCGGCGCGGCCTGTCCCTCAAGTCGAAGTTCGCTGTCATCGCTGGCGGCATGAACTACAACCCCGAGATGATCGAACTGCAGGGAGGCCTTCGCTCGATCGCCTACCGCATGCAGAAGACCATCTTCGAAGGTCAGGCCACCGACTCCGGTGGAACCGCTGACAACGAGTTGGGCCTCTACGATGCTGATGCCTTCACCGGCCTCCGCTCGCTGCTCAACGACGCCGACGTCCAGAACATCGACCCGGCGACGGACCCCACCACCACCGGCAACTTCCGCCGCGTGATGAACCAAGCGGTCCTGCCCATCATTCAGGCGGGTGGACGTCCCACCCAGATCTGGTCGCATCCGAGCGAGAAGATCACGTTCGATGAGCAGCAGGACCCCAACGTCCGCATCCTTGCAAGCCAGCAGGCGAACATGGGTGTCGGCGTCATGGCCGAGCAAGTCAACACGATCGCTGGTCCCATCCCGTGGGCCATCGTTCCCGGCGACTCGATCTCGTCTTACACAGCGACTGGCACGTATTCGGGTAACACCGTGCGTGACATCTACGTGTTGGACGAGGGCAGCCTCTCGCTGCCGTTCCTCGGCACCCCCGGACCTACCGTCCTTGAGATCCCGATCGGCATCAGTGGGCAGTTGACCCACTTGTACATCGTGTTCCTCATGAACGGTCTGGCCCTCAAGGTGCTCCCGTGGCACAACAAGTTGCGGGTGAAGGTCGCTTAGGCCTACCCAGAGGTCGGGGGGCGTCCCAGTGGCGCCCCCTCCTCGAACTGCTAGGAGCACCGGATGAAGCCATACCTGACCGCGCAGAAGTTCAGGACCATGGGCTTCGGCGTCGAGACCGAAGAGCACGAGGACCCGTTCATCTCGTCCCTGTGCCAGCGCGCTCATGCCATGGTCGAGTCGTATTGCCTCGTGCCTCGCCTGCCGGTCGTCCACGACTTCCGGGGTGGCTCCGTCACGGGAGAGCAGCACACGTGGCGCTATCCCGTGGGCCCGGTCGATGTAGGCCAGCGCAAGGTGTGGCCCTACCACTGGCCAATCACCGAGATGACCGACTTCAAGATCAAGGTCACCAACACCCAGTACGTCGAGATCGCGGCGTCGGAACTGTTCATCAACAACAGCGCCCGATACGTCGAGGTCGTCAGCCTCGCCATCACCAGCCATGGGCTCTTCCAAGCCCTCGTCGTGCCCAACATCGGGTTGGCCACGCCGGTCTGCGAGATCGCCTACGACTACGGCTTCTCGTTCGACGAGACCGAAGAACGCCTGATGTTCAGCGACGGCTTCACGTGGCGGGCCCAGCACCAGTGGTGGAAGACCGATCCGGCGCCGGTCGTGAAGAAGAACGGCTCGACCCTTGTCGAGGGCCTCGCCAACGATTACACCATCGACTACGACGAGGGCACGGTCGTCCTCAACGATGGCAAGGACGCCGCCGCCACCGACCTCGTGACGGCCACCTACACGCATACGCTGCCCGGCGAGATCCGCGACGCCATGGGCTACATCGTGGCCTCGATGCATGCTGAGACCGAGCACCACCAGCGGGGCATGGGCCACCTCCGTCGGCTGTCCATCGAAGAGGTAGCGATGGAGCGCCAGCGCGAAGACCCACGGCTGGCACACGCGAGCCTCGAAGAGGTCTCCCCCGAGGCGGCGGCGCTGCTGGCCTCCTATCGCTTCGACGGGGTGACCGTCAGATGACGCTGATCTCCGATCGCCAGATGGCCGCCATCAGGGACCTTGCCAAGAAGGGCATGGTCACGTCCGTCGACATCTATCGGCGGGACGCCACCGTGCCCACCGGGTCGGACGACTACGGCGACAACGTGGAGTACAACCAGACGTCCGAGAGCCGCCGCACGACCGTGCAGGGCTGGCTCTACACGGTTCCGGCGACGGAGCCGGGGGTGAACGTCGGAGCAGTGGTCACGACCCAGACATGGGCCCTGCGGGTGCCCGTGGGTACGGAGGTCGCCGTGGGCGACAGGGTCGTCGTGGGCTCGGATGACTTCTATGTCACCGGGCTCGACGACGTGAAGACGTTGGTGCCCTACATCACATGCAACCTGAGAAGGCGGCTCGGATGATCGACTTCAGCCTCCTTCAGAACGCGATCC
>Ga0307380_10005222_pt1 | contig 17280 bp, 15 predicted proteins | sample UN3MG_FD_202239 | JGI IMG/M metagenome (GOLD analysis project Ga0307380, IMG submission 202239) | Soil microbial communities from Risofladan, Vaasa, Finland - UN-3 | ecosystem: Environmental > Terrestrial > Soil > Coastal area > Acid sulfate soil | place: Finland: Risofladan, Vaasa | collected...
CTTATATCGGCTCTCAGAGCCTCGTTTTTTTTTAACATAGTGGTAGAAACTGTGAAATCATTGAAAGCAGGTTCAAACTTCACCTTAAAGAAGGGCATTTTCTGTCCAGACAATGGGGAGGGGCTCATCATTATTATAGTTTCTACAATTACAGCCGTATGGCTTTTATATTCAATTCAAAATATTATGTGGAGTATATTAATTATATCAATCATCCTTGGGCTCTTATCAGTTGTAATGCCTCAAATTATTTTAGTCGTGTTTGTTATTGGGCTCCTTTTCATCCCTAATGAAATATTACCATTTTTAGCTAATTCTACTAGTGCACCACATAGCTTTGGAGCTATTAGATTGCATCCTGTCGGAATTATTATTTTTATAGGTTCATTACTCAATATTTTTATAAGAAAAAAACTCCTTATTGATCGTATAAATAAATATAAAGAACTAAAAATTATAATTATTTTATTTATTCTTTTTTCATGCTCAATCTTTATACAAACTATTCTTATGCGGGGCCTCGGGGGGATTGCACAGTGTTTAGAAACTTATGTTTTCCCTTTTACTCTTTTTTTATATTTACTAACACTTTGCCCTAAAAAATTGTCAGGTTATTTAAAATTATTTATATTATTTATATTATTTATAGGAATTTACGCATTAGTTGAATACACGTTTAAAGAGAATTTTTTTTATCATTCTCTCTATTATAATTCTCAAATTATTTGGCTTCCGACTATGACGGGCGATATCTACCGGACTACTACAAGTCTTGGTCATCCTTTAAAAAATGGCGTATATTTTTTATATGCTATACCATTAACAAAATATATTTTCAATAAAATTCCATTTTATTTGATATCATCTCTTATTTTGATTTTAGCAATATTTTCAACTGGTTCAAGAGCAGCTTTCCTAGCTTGTATCATTACTTTTATCCTTTGTCATAAGGATATTAAAACGAGCTTTCTTGTTAATTTTAAAAACATCCTTATACTGCTAGGTTTTGCTTTATGTTTTTACATAATTTTATTATATATCCCATTCGGGAATACAATATTCATGAGATTCCAAATTGCATCTGGTTCTACTGCGGTCAGATTAGGAAGTATCGGCCATATTTCTTATCTCATTAAAACTTATTTTACTCATGGCATAGGAATGGGATTTTCAAAAGAAATAAGCACTGAAATATTACACATTGGAAAGGCAGATTTCGAAAATCCATGGATCATGTTAATCACAGAAGTTGGATTTCTTACAACTCTAGTTTATTTTGCTGTGATATTAATTATCTTTTTCTCAAAAATACATTATTTAAAGCACAGGAAGCTTAATATGTATATTTTTATATCGTTCTTATCATTATTAATCGTATTTTCTACCTTTGATTCGTTTGGATATAGAAACACTCTAAACTTCTTATTTTGGTTTAATGTTGCTTTATTATATGTACTCGGTTCTGAAAGAGAGAAAAGATTAGTTAAGAATGAAAGTCATATTCAAAATTCTTTTTTCCAGCATCATAACGCATAGCTAAGCATTCAATAATGGATTACTTCCGACAAAATAATAAAGAGTTCTATTCCCAAATATTATTATTTATTTTCACACTTCGTTTTATCCATTGGCACCGGTAGCTTAAATAGGATTAGGAGGATCCTACTCATGTTAAAAGAAGACTATGATGGCAGAAGAACGCAACGCTGTTTTCCAAAAGGATATAGAGGGGCTAGACAAGTCTCTATGAAGCCCGGAACTCTCAGACTGATCAAAAAGGTAAAACATGCATATAGGAATTTTAATCCGGAATTTTATCAACAAAACAATTTTCCGGATGATATCGATCTTAACAAAAAGCTTAAAAAAAATGAGGCTTTATATAATAATAATCGGCCGCGTGGTTAATTGAAAGGAATGAATGAGGTGCTTAAGGAAAAGCTTGCTGTCGCTCAAAATGCATTTTAAGATTTATAAATATAATATAAAATGTGTTCTATAAAAAATCCGTCAAATATTTTACTAGTGAATTATCGGTATTTTATTTCTGGAGGATCCGAACGGTATTTATTTAATTTCTCAGAGGTTTTAGAGAAAAATGGACACACTGTAATTCCTTTTTCTGTTAAACATCCAAAAAATGTGACATCATCTTACTCAAAATATTTTTTATCTTCCCTTACCAATGATGAAAATTGCATATTCTTTAGCCAGATAAGAAAAAACCCAAAGACATTATCCAGACTTTTTGATAGAAATTTATATTCCATTGAAGCAAAAACAAAGATGAAACAAATAATGGAAAAATATGACATAAATGTTGCATATTTATTACATTTTTTTCGTTGGATTTCTCCTAGTATTATCCAAGAGCTATCTAAAAATAAAATCCCAATTATTGTCAGAATTTCTGATTTTCAATATATCTGTCCAGGAACATATTTACTTAGGAGAGGCAAAATTTGTGAGCTCTGTATAAAAGGTAATTTATGGCACTCTGTGAAGAACAGGTGTGTACAGAATTCTTATTTTTATAGTTTTGTTCATTATATTTCTACAATTTTATATAAAAAAATGAATATAATGGATAAAATCGACGCATTTATCTGTCCATCACTATTTACATTAGAGAAAATGGTTCAAGGGGGATTCCCGAGGGAAAAGTTATTTCACATTCCTACCTTTATTAATTCAAAAATTATTTCGCCTGATTTTAAAACTGGAGAATATATACTCTATTTTGGAACAGTTTCTCCGGAAAAAGGTATAAGTGTTCTTATAGATGCTTTTAAAAAATTGAGAAGAGAAAATAGTAGAATTAGAACACCCCTTTTTATAGTTGGAAAATTATACAGATACGAAAGTACAAAATTTAGGGAGACAATTTATTTAAATAAAACAAATGGCATAAAATATTTTGATGAACAAAAAAAAGGCAATTTGAACAAGTTAATAAAAAATTCAGCTTTTGTTGTAGTGCCATCTATTTGGTATGATAATTTTCCCAATGTTATTCTAGAATCATTTTCTCTTGGGAAAGCTGTAGTCGGATCACGAATTGGAAGCATTCCTGAACTAGTTAAACATGGTGAAACTGGGATGTTATTTGAGCCCGGTGATTCAGATGACCTTGCTAAGAAAATGATGTGGATGCTTTCACATTCAAATCAATGCGAAAAAATGGGAGAAAAAGCAAGAAAACTTGTAGAGGCCCAATACAATGCCGAATTACATTATAAAAGAGTTATGCAAGTATTTAGGCTTTTTCAATCTTAACTTAATAGGATTGATTCATATGCAAAAATGGAATGTGCTGTAATAGTAACTTATAGGTGTAACTCTTAATGCAAAATGTGTTACACATTGAAAAAGAAATAACTCCGAAATTTATAGATGAAATCCCCAATAGCCATAGTAGGTTCAACATTACTGGAGAAGAGCCTCTATTGAGAAATGACATCGATTTGTTGAATCTAATTCATCTTATGGCCTATATACATTTATTAGATGTAGCCATTCTGCGATGCACAACTTTTCTTGTTTCTTTAGAAGTGAAAACAAGATCTAGAATCTGAACTCGTTACCACAAAAATAAAGAAGTATATAAAAGCACTGTTAATTTCCCTGTGAAATAATGTGAGAGAAAAAACAGAAGATTGGTCTCGAGCTTACTTCATTTTGGACTTCGTACATTATAAAAAGGAAAATTTCGCCCTTGTTAATGGTCGTGTTAAATTGAGCCAAATATGGTCGTGAAAAAGTGAGCCACTTTGGGCATGAAGATACTGGGAGAAAGATTTATAATAAGATTTTTTATTCCAGTATAAGAGAGGTGCTCGATTTGAAAAAAAGGAGACCATTTTGGACTTAATGCTTTTGCAAAGGAAAGGGCTGAGCCAGCGGCAAATAGCGAAAAAGCTGGGGATCAGCCGAAACACAGTAAAAAAGTACATAGAGAGTCAGGGGTATGCTGAGGAGCGAAAATATCAACAAAGGAAGAGCCTGCTGGATTCGTTCAATGGCAACATCGCATTTTGGCTGAATGAAGATCTGGAATACACGGCCACCTGGATTTACGACCGGCTCTGCAATATGGGTTTTACCGGAAGCTATGAGATAGTAAAAAGAAAGTGCAAAAGATCAAGGCTGAGAAGCAGAGAATAGCCTATATGCGTTTTGAGACGGAACCGGGCTTCCAGGCACAGGTGGATTTTGGGGCATTCCAGGTTGAAAACGCGGATGTGTAAAAGGCAAGGAAATTTACCATAGTCCCGGTAAGTAGTTCTGCTATAGTCCCGGTAAGTAAAAGTGCATAGGGTTCGGTAAACAGAAATACACTTTTTCAGTGAGCCGGAAATGATCATACCTCCTTGTTTTGATTTTTTATTCTGTAAGATTCTCCTGCGCGTAAAAAACAAGGACATGGGGATATTCGATGACGACCTGCTGGTCATAAGGTATCAAATTCCCGAAGGGAAAGGACATCTGGTTCAGGATAAAAAGTTCTACGACGCCCTGAGAAAAGATAAAGAGATGAACGCACGCAAATACAGTCATGTCAAACCAAATAAGGGCCGCGCTAAATCGACCATAAGTCCTCTTAAACCGCTCTATGAGATGGATGTTGAAATCCGATCTCTTCATATCTACGACGCTGCTGCCGGGGTGGGGACATGAGCACATTGGTCCTCGATCGTATCCAATCAAGCCTCACCCGGCTCAAGCTTTCTAGAATGGGAGAAATCCTGGAACAGACCATAAAGAGCTCTGAGGAAGAGGGGAAAAGCTATCTCTCATTCCTGGAGGAGCTCCTGGAGGAAGAGGTGGCTTGCAAAGAGCAGCGCCGCGTGGAAACATCACTTAAAATATCCGGGCTTCCCTTTATCAAAAGTATTGACGAGTTTGATTTTACCTTTCAGCCCAAACTGAACCGACAGAAGGTCATGTCGCTTTTTGATCTGACCTTTATCCGGCAGTATCGCTTGCGCTGAAGGCCTGCCAGGCCGGAGTGAGTATTTATTTTACAAACATGGAAAATCTTATCAGGAAGCTGAAAAAAGACTGGGATGCCCGCCGCCCTGGCAGGGGCAGAAGTTACCATAAATCTGCCTTGGTTGTAGTTGATGAGGTCGGGTACACCACGATAGACAGAGAGGAGTGCAACCTGTTTTTCAGATTCATCGCCAATCGCTATGAGAAGACCATCACCATCATCACCTCGAACAAAGCGTTTTCCGACTGGACTGAACTCTTCCATGACCCGGTCATAGTCACAGCGTTTTTGGACCGTCTGCTGCATCACAGTGTCGTTATCAATATTCGAGGCAGCAGCTATAGGCTTCGCGGAAAAGTCGGAGAGGACGAGAAAAGGAGTCAATCATGAAGTGGCTCACTTTTCATGACCATAAATGGCTCAATTTTTCACGACCATTGACAGCCCTTTACCGTGTGGAGAAGCGATAGATACTTTAATACTGGATCGCTATGGAAATATCCTGTCTTGTAATGGATTAGATAAGTCTTGGATACTGAGGGATTTATGAAAATCAGATTTTGATGAAATCTGTAATACCGGGCAAGTAAGAGAAATTAGAAAAAAGGTGAATTATTGCAAGAAAAATTGCTTGATGATCGGAACGGCAGTACCGGTCATGCGAAAGAAAATTAAGGTACTTGTTCATTGGATAATGTATAACAAATTAAGAATGAACATTGAATGAGATCTAATAATAGTTTAGGCATTATGTCGCCGCATCTGAGTCAATAGAAAATTGAAATCCATTACTCGGAAAAAAATTGCTATCTTGGGCATAAAGGGATTACCTTCAAAGGGAGGTGCAGAGCGGGTCGTCGAAGCTATTGTTAACAATTTACATCATGAATTTGATTTTAGTGTATATTCCATCGATTCTTATTCAAAAGACTTCCAGCCCAAAGATATCAGACTTATTAAACTCAAGAATTTTGGTGGAAAACATCTCTCTTCTTTCTCCTTATTCATATTTTCCGCTGTTCATGCTCTTTTATTTGAAAAATATGATTTAATCCATATCCACAATACTGATGCAGGATTCATTGTGCCTATGCTGAGAATAAAATACAAGGTTATCGGCACCTCTCATGGATATGCATACAAAAGAGAGAAGTGGAACCGAATAGCCAAATTTTTTCTAAAAAGATCCGAAGCAATATTTCTCAAATTTTCTAACGTTATTACCAGCGTGTCAAAATCTATATCATATGAATTGAATATGAGAACGAAGAAAGAGGTTATATTCATTCCTAATGGGATAGATGAGCCGAAATGGATAGAAAATGTTTCGTTGAAAGATGAATATAAACTTAGAGAAACAGATTACCTGTGTTTTGCGGCTGGGCGAATCGACCCTACAAAAGGTTGTCATTTTTTACTTGAGGCTTTTAAAAACATCACTTCCGATCTGAATCTAGTTGTCATTGGTGATTTCACTCACAAAAAGGACTACTCTGATGATTTGTACCGAATGGCAGATGATAAAGTCAAATTTATTCCTTTTATTGAGAATAAAAAGACTTTGTTCGGAATAATAAAAAATGCAAAACTGTTTATTCTTCCTTCCACTGTTGAGGCTATGTCAATTATGCTGTTGGAAGTTGCAGCTTTGGGAATTCCTATTATTTGTAGTGATATTCCTGAAAATGTTTGTGTACTAGAGGATAATACGATTTATTTTAAGTCTGGTCATGAAAAGGACCTTAAAGAGAAAATAGAATTTTGTCTTGATAATTATGAGGAAATTTCGGGTAAAGCTAAGAGAACTAAAGATTGGATTTTAAAACAGTATAGATGGGAAATAATTTCAGATGAATATAGAAAACTATATAATAATATTCTTTTTTCTGGGCATTGTCCCAAAGTAACGAGATAAATACATCATTCACAGATAGCCTCCCATTATTTGTTGTCAATAAAAGATAGAAAATCAACAAAATAAACGATTTTACTTAGAGGCATAGCTTCTAAGTGTATTATTGATATCAAAAAACGGATTCGTTTGAAAAAATGAAATTAAAGATAGCAATTAGCGTATTAATTACTTTTTTTATTATAAATTTAAACGTTTTTACAAAGGATGTTTTATATGTTTCATCTGAACAATCTTGTGATGTAAGGCAATTAGAACTGGCTTGCCAGTTTTACAGATTGAAATTCGAACATTTATTTGTAATAGAAAAAATCAATGATTATCAAATTATTAATGTCCTTAAGAAGAGCAATCCCAGCGCTATAGTAGTTCAAGCATTGATTCCAAAGAATTCATGTTGACATTATTTAATAGGAAGCGAAAGGGTGTGCCGTTATTAATTACTGGCGTATCATCGCAAATTGATTACAATATCCTTGACAAATGGTCATACGGTGTTGTCAAAGGCGCTGCAAGTTTCACATGCAATGGATTCTTTTATTTTACGGATGTCGAAGAAATCACTAAAGAAATTGCTAGCCAAAAAATTCCAATTATCAATAAAAGGATCAGTTATCTGAATCTTGATAGAAGCAAAAATTATCAATCAATTATTGCTATTAAGGGAAAAAACAAAGAGAACTTCTTGCCAATATTTTTAAAAATCACTATCAAAGGAACAAAGATATTCTTTCTGACAAAAATTGATTTTTCTAATTCATTGACAGTATCGAGTTCTCTAAACAGCAGAAAAAATATCATCGCGGTTCTTCCTATGCTGATGTTTTTGCGCTACGCTTGCAGCGAACAGTGCTGGCACAGCCCCGGACATTTCGCTAATCTTAATATCGACGATCCCTGGCTGGCAGATTCATATGGCCATTTGAGCTATAAGGGTCTTTTGGAGGAAATGGGAAAAACTAATTTCCACACTACGATCGATTTTATCCCCTGAAACTATGATAGAAGTGAAGCGGGTGTCTTGTCCATCTTTCACAATAATCCTGATAGATTTTCGATATGCATTCATGGCAATAACCATGATCACTATGAATTCTATAAATATGAAACAGAACCAGGTGATCCCTGGCAGGCTAAACCACTGAAATTGCAGGAAACAAATATCAAATAAGCTCTTGCACGGATGGAGAAATTCAAAGAATTGATAGGTATTTTATATGAAAAAGTGATGGTATTTCCACATGGCATTGCTCTGACTCAGACTATTGGATTGCTGAAAAAGTATAACTTTTTAGCAACTGTGAATGCGGGCAATGTGCCTCTCGATTCGGAAGAATCAGAGGATTCTATGTTTCGATCGAGGCCAATAACTACGAAATTCGAGAAGTTTCCAAGCCTAAACCGATATTATCCAAGTAGGATGCGGGATAATATTGCAATAGATTTATTTCTGGACAACCCTTTACTATTTTTTACACATCACGACTTTTTTGAGGATAGTATTGATGCATTTAATAAAACTGCGGAGATTGTTAACGATATTCAACCTGATGTCATCTGGGAAAGTCTGGGATATATTTGCCAATATTTCTATCTAGAGAAACTTAGAGATGATGGTAATTATGATATTAAATCTTTTACAAGCAATTTTATTATCGAAAATACCAATGAACGAGACTTGACTTATTTTGTTCAAAAAGAAGAATCATTTTCTATTCCTATTAGACAAGTTACTGTCGATGGTGATCAATATTCTTATAAAAAATCAGATGGTAATCTTCTGTTAAAAATATCTATTCCAGCGGGAGAATCTCGACACATTGTTATCGATTATGAAAACGAATTGGATCTTTCAATGATAGATATTTCTAAAAATGACCCACAAGTTAACCGACTTCGTAAGATTTCAGATTTTCGCGACATGACACTTTCAAGGAGCGTCCTCGGCCGTTCCTTCATTCGTGTTTAATATGATACCGGACTCTATAAATTTGGCCTTATTCGAATTGCTATTGTGTCAGTTGTGTTATTTATTCTTATGATTTTAGCTACGTGGTACTTTATAAGACGAAAGAAGAGGCAAAAAAAAATTTAAGCTTCGGTATCAAACCTTAATAAGATTAAGGTTAAGTACCCTTTTATTCTATCCCCGTTTTAAATACATATAAATTATTTTATTTCAAGAGGGACAAAATGATAAATGTAGGTATTATCGGATATGGTTATTGGGGACCTAATGTTGCAAGAAATTTCAATGTATGTGAGGGTGCAAAACTAGTATCGATTTGTGATTTAAACGAGAAACGTTTAAATTTTGCAAAGTCAAACTATCCTTTTATAAAAGCTTATTTAGATCCAAATGAATTGATTTCTTCAGGAGACATCGATGCTGTTGCCGTAGTTACTCCTGTTTTTACTCATTTCGAACTGGCAAAACTTGCATTAGAAAACGGGAAGCATATATTTATTGAAAAGCCGTTCACCTCTACTGTTGCTCAGGGAGCGGAATTGATAGAAATAGCTGAGAAGAAAAATCTGAAGATCATGGTGGATCACACATTTTTGTTTACAGGGGCTGTGAGAAAAATGCGGGAAATTATTGATTCGGGAGAGCTGGGAGATTTGTTTTTTTATGATTCAGTTAGAGTTAATCTAGGATTGTTTCAACATGATATAAACGTAGTTTGGGATTTGGCTCCGCATGATTTTTCGATCATGAATTATCTGATTGATGAGGAACCCAAAGCGATTACGGCACTAGGGAGCGAACATTTTGGAAGGAAGTTAGAAGATATTGCTTATATCGCAGTACACTTTGGCAACAGTTTCATCGCTCATTTTCACTGCAATTGGTTGAGTCCGGTCAAAGTGAGGAGAACTTTGGTCAGTGGGGATAAAAAAATGTTGATATGGGATGACCTATCCTCTGATGAAAAAGTGAAAATTTATGATAAAGGTGTAGAAATTAAAAATACGAATGGTATTCATAAGCTTTTGGTGAATTATCGTTCTGGTGATGTTCATATTCCGAAGGTGAATAATACAGAGGCCCTAAAATTGGAGGCGGATTATTTTGTGGAGTGTATCGAAAGAAATCAAAAGCCTTTTAATGATGGGGAAGCCGGTTTGATGGTTGTGAGGATGTTGGAGGCGGCGGATAAATCGATGAAAAATGACTGCCAGAAGGTTTATTTATAGGAAAGGTTGAATGAAACACTGTGTCATTGCACCTGATGTAAAATTGGGGAAGAATGTCAAAATATTTTCTTTTGTGAATCTGTATGGATGTGAGATAGGAGATAACACAAAAATAGGCACTTTTGTGGAGATTCAGAAAAATGCAGTTGTGGGGAGAAATTGTAAGATATCGTCGCATACGTTTATATGTGAGGGAGTTCATATAGAGGATAATGTCTTTGTTGGACATAATGTGACATTTATTAATGATTTGTATCCAAAGGCGACAAATGAGAAAGGAGAAATGCAGACAGAGGATGATTGGAAAGTGGTCCCAACCTATGTGAAGAAAGGGGTTTCGATTGGATCAAGTGCGACGATTCTCGCAGGAGTGACCATAGGTGAGAAGGCGATTGTGGGAGCCGGGGCTGTGGTGACCAAGGATGTTCTGGAGGGTGCGGTTGTGGTTGGGAATCCTGCTAGAGTTTTAAGAAAAGTTAAAAATAATCGTTGTTAATATTTGGGGATAATTATGAATGTACCGTTTTTGGATTTAAAAGCTCAGCTTCCGCAGGTAAGGGAAGAGATCGAACAGAGATTTTCCAGGATTATTGATAATACAGCTTTTGTATGTAGGAGTGAGGTGCAGGAATTTGAGGAGAGATTTGCAGAGCTGCATGATGTTCAATATGCAGTTGGTTTAAGCTCTGGAACAGATGGAAATCATTTGGCATTTTTGTGCTGTAGTATTGGAGAGGGGTATGAAGTCATTTTACCGGTATATACTTTTATAGCAACAGCAGAAGGTATATCCCATTCTAAGGCTGCGCCTGTTTTTGTTGATGTGGATGAGAAGACATTCAACATCGATATAAGCAAAATCGAGGAAAAGATGACCTCCAGGACTAAAGCCATCAATCCTGTTCATCTTTTTGGGCAGCCTTCTGATATGAATCAAATAAGGAAAATAGCTGAAAAACATAATATTTTGGTTATTGAGGATTCAGCACAAGCACATTGTGCAGAATATCGGGGAAAAAGAGTAGGGGGAATAGGAAAAGTTTCATCTTGGTCTTTTTATCCGGGGAAGAACCTCGGAGCATGGGGTGAGGCAGGAGCTTTAACTACAAATGATGAGGAAATTTATAGAAAAGCTTTAAAGCTTAGGGACCATGGAAGCGAGAAAAAGTATTATCATGATCTTATCGGCTTTAATTACAGGATGTCTGAATTCCAGGCTGCTGTGCTCAATGTGAAGATGAAGTACATTGAGGAATGGACAGAGAAGCGGCGTTTAAATGCGTACAGATATAATCAGAGGCTAAGTGAAATTGATTCGGTCATAATACCATCAGTATTGGATGGAGTAAGACATGTGTATCACCTGTATGTAATAAGAGCAAGAGAACGAGATAAACTTCAAGCATATTTAAAAGAGAACGGCATTGGAACAGGATTACATTATCCTTTTCCGCTGCATCTTACCGGAGCCTATTCCCATCTGGGATTAAAGAAGGGGGATTTCCCAATGGCTGAGAAGCTGGCTGATGAGATTTTGTCCCTGCCCATGTATGCGGAGTTGACCGAAGAACAGATTGATTATGTGTGCGAGAAAATCAAGGATTTTTATAAGAAATAAAGTTAAGCCATGTTAAAAGAAAAAGAAGCGGTCCTTAAAAAAACTGTACTCCTTTTGGACGCATTTCTTATTTCTGCTGCTTTTTTTGTGGCATATTTTCTGAGGGTCCACTTTCATATTTTTTATAAATGGGATCTTTTCCCGGAAATATCGGCAGTGGCTGAGCATTTTATATCATTGAGTGAATATCTTGTTGTTTTGTTTCTGGTGGTTCCTTTATGGTGCTTTATGCTCCATGTAAACGGCATGTACACTTCCATGAGGACCAGGAAATTTCATGAGATTTTATGGATTGTGCTTAAAGCTTCATTCTTTGCTGTGTTTGGCTTTGGGTCTATTATCTTTTTATTTAAATTGGAATTTGTCAGCCGGTTGTTTTTTGTTATCTTTGTCATTTTCAGCTTGATTTTTCTTGTTTTGGAAAAAATCCTCCTTCTTTCGGCTATCCGTCATGTTAGGAGAAAGGGCATCAGTTTCCAACAGATCCTGATTGTGGGGACTGGGAAGCGAGCCTCCAAATTAATAAGGATAATAAAAGAACATCCGGAATGGGGATTCAGAATCTTGGGAGCAATCGATGATGAGCCGGACAGGGGCATAAAAAAGGTCGATAGTGTTGATGTTATTGGTCCAATTAATGAACTGTCTGAAATCCTCCATGATAATGCCGTGGATGAAGTGATGTTTGTTGTGCCGAGGTCAAGGTTGAGCCATATTGAGGAAGCTGTTCTTATCTGTGAGACCGAGGGAGTTAAGGCTTCGATTGCAGGAGATTTGTTTGATATGAGGATAGCTCAATCGCGGACTAGTGAGCTTAATGGTATTCCCTTGATAACCTTTGAAACTACGGTAGCCAGAGAGTGGGAGTTGTTTGCAAAGAGGGTTGTTGATTTGGTTTTATCCGGATTAGGAATTCTGTTTTTCATTTCTATTTTGTTGGTTGCAGCGGTTTTGGTGAAGTTTACTTCAAAAGGTCCGGTTTTATTCAAGCAGAAAAGATTAGGTTTAAATGGAAGAAAATTTAACCTGTATAAATTCCGCACTATGTTTTTGGGGTCTGAGGAGGAATTGGTAAACATGGACGTATTTAACGACTCAAATGACCCTGATTTTAGGAAGCGGAAGATTCGTTATATAACAACGGTGGGAAGATTTTTAAGAAAGTTCAGCATAGATGAACTTCCGCAGCTATTTAATGTTTTTGCTGGTCATATGAGTTTGGTAGGACCAAGGCCGGTGGTGTCTGAAGAGGTGTCTCAGTATAAACCCTGGCAGCGGAGAAGAATGTCGATGAGGCCGGGGATTACGTGTTTGTGGCAGGTATGCGGAAGAAATAAGATCAGCTTTGAGGATTGGATGAAAATGGATTTAGAATATATTGATAATTGGTCGCACTGGATGGATTTTAAGATATTGATGAAGACGATACCGGTGGTAATGTTTGGGATTGGGGCGTATTAACTAAAAACTGATAGTAGTATAGTAGTAAGGAGTGAGTAGTAAGAAGTTAGGAGAAAAAAATAAGAGATTGGCTTGGCGCTCTGCGCCTCGCAATGACAGATGAGACTTAACATATATAGGGAGAAGGAAGATGGAAATGGAATATAGGGAGAGAGTAAGGGAGAGAGGTAGAGAAACACAAGTTGATTTATTGGATTTTTGGAGGGTGATTGTAAAGAGGAAGGGGGTGATTTTTACCTTTGCAGGTACTCTTATCCTGCTAATTGGGATATATTCGTTTACTGCTCCTCCAAAATACAAACCCACAGCGACTTTACTTATTGGCGAGGAAAGCTCAAAGATTTTGAGCATAGAGGATCAATTTGGCTTGCTTGGCTATGGAAGTCAGATGAGAGAAGAGATGTTCCTTAACACGCAGCTAATACTTCTTAAGAGCGAATCTCTGGCAGAAAGAGTGGCAAGGAAGATGAATCTTCTCTCGCGGCCGGAATTTGGAGCCGATGAAAAGCTAAAAAAAAGTATAATGGCTAAAGTAAAAGACCTTGTCACCTTCAAATGGATAAAAGGTAAGAAGAAATCGGGAGAGAATGACCTTACTTTAATAAATCCTTATTCTGAAATTGTTAAAAATTTTCAAAAAAGCATAGATGTCTCACAGATCCGCGATACTAAGGTACTAAAAGTTAGCTACACTTCACCTCATCCGGTTTTGGCAACTGAGATAGTCAATACCCTGGCCGAAGAATTTATTACTTTTTCCATTGAAAAAAGATACGAAACAACTCAGCAGGCTACGGATTTCCTGAGCGATCAGATTGCAAACCTGAGGGGAGAATTGGCTGCAAAAGAGCGGGAACTGCAGAGATACGGCAAAGAAAAGGAACTTTTCTTTTTAAGTGATGAAGAAAATGCGGTGATCAGCAAATTTGGGGATTTAAACAGTGCCTTTACCCAGGCTCAGATAGACCGTGTTAAAGCCCAAACAACTTACAGGGCATTGAAAGATTCAAGCGTAGATTCACTGCCGCGAACTTTGGAAAACCGAATCATTCAGAATCTGGAACAAGAGTATAGCAATATGAAGAATGAATACGAGGAAAAAAGTAAAACCTACAAGACAGATTATCCGGAAATGGTCAGTCTCAAAGCAAAGCTGGACAGCATGAGGGAAGAGCTAAGAGGTGAGATTAAAAAGGCAGTGGATTTGGCTGAACAGCAATATCAAGAAGCTTCAAACAAAGAATACTCTTTTAAGAATCTGCTTGATAAGCAGAAAACGGAGGTTGCAAGGATGAACTCCAATGCCATCCTCTACAACAGCATCAAGATAGAGGTGGAAAATAAGCGTAAACTCCTCAATTCCCTGGTTGAGAGGCAGAACGAGACCCTGGTCTCGGCAAGGCTGGGAGGATTGAAGACAAGCAATATCAGCATCATCGATAGGGCGAAGGTTCCGGAATATCCTGTCTCTCCTAAGAAGAAGCTGAATCTTATTTTGGCTGTGCTGATGGGCATTTTTGGAGGATTAGGACTTTGCTTTGTCTTTGAATATTTTGATAATACGGTTAAGGGACCTGAGGACGTGGAAAGACTGGCAGGGCTTTCTTCACTTGGAGTTATTCCTTTTCTGCCTCCTGAGGGAATGAAGAAAAAGAGGAGAGAAGGTGGATATTATGCAGGATACAGGAGTGAAGGCTCTTATGGAGAGGAAAAGCCTGAGAGTAAGGAGTCGCATCCTGAGATAAAAGAGATTGAGCTTGTCAATTACATTTATCCCAGGTTCTCGATATCAGAGGATTACAGGACAGTAAGATCTTCTATTTTGCTCTCACATGCAGAAAGCCCTCCGAAGACCATTGCTTTTACAAGCGGGCTGCCCATGGAAGGAAAGACTGTGACTGCGGCTAATATGGCTGTGGCCTTTTCTCAACTTGAGAAGAAAGTTCTGATTGTGGATACAGATTTGAGGAAGCCCCGTATGCATCGTCTGTTTAAGGTGGGAAATAAAGTTGGACTGAGCGGGTATTTGGCAGGGAAGGTTTCTATTAAAGATATCATTCTAAAGACAGAGATTGAAAACCTCTGGATCATTCCAAGCGGTGTTGTTCCTCCCAATCCTTCCGAGCTTCTTGATTCAAAGAAAATGAAGGTGCTGGTTGATGAGCTGAAGAAGGTGTTTGATGTAGTGCTGTTTGATACTCCTCCTTCGCTGGCTGTGGTTGATGCATTAATAATAGGTTCACTTGCAGATGGTGTGGTTTTGATTGTGCAGCCTGGGAAAACCACGCGTAAGCCATTTCTTAGAGCGGCAGAGGAATTGAGGCGAGTCAATGCAAAGATTATCGGGGTCTTGTTTAACCAGGCAGTGGTGAGGAAGGGAGACTATTATTACGTTGATTATTATAAGTATCGGCGGGAGTACATTGAAGATAGTGAAAAGTGAGGAGTGAGGATTTGTACGCGATGAAGGCTAGGAAGAAAAGCGGCGTTCTGTCTAAGAAGGACAGGCGGTGCAGGAAGGTGATTGAGTATGGGATACTGGGATTGATTGTCTTCAGTCCTCTGCCTGCAGCATCTGTGTATGAGTGGTCCATACTGGTGATTCAACTTACTGTGCTCGTGATGATGGCCGCTTATCTTATCATGAAGGAGAAGCCGGAAAATAATGAACAGCTTTCATTTGCGCTTAAGTGGCCGAAGTATTTATTCTTTGGCCTCTTTGTATTTGTCTTTATTCAGATCATCCCTCTGCCTAAGTTTATAGTGAAATTATTTTCTCCTAACACATATTCTTTCCACGAGCTTTACACAACGAATTTTTCCGGGATCAAATTCATGAGCCTCTCTTTGATGCCTTCACACACGCTGCAGAAAGGCATTGAACTTCTTTCTTATGTGCTGCTCGGGTTTCTCATTGTCAAGACTGTGGTTAAGCGGCGGCAGATCATGAGAATCTTCTATGTTCTGGCTGCCATGGGAGCCTTCGAAGCCTTTTATGGATTATTCGAACTTTACAACAAGAATCCCAGGATTCTGTTCTTTAAAAAGATTCACTATCTGGATGCGGTAACAGGAACTTTTGTCAACCGAAATCACCTCTCGGGCTACCTTGAAATGCTCATTCCTTTAACCATCGGTTTAATCCTGGCCCGTGTAGACTTTGCTTCTTTAGGCGGGTTGAGGCTGAAGGAGAAAATCCTTCGAATATCAGAGAAAGGAATCTACACCAATATACTTCTCTCTTTGGGCATTATTGCCATGGCTATGGCTGTAATCTTTTCCAAGTCAAGGTCAGGGGTTTTTCTTCTGGTTTTAACTTTCATCCTATTTTTCGAATTGATTGTTTTGTATTTCGGAATGGGAAGGCAGCGCCAGAAATGGATAAAAACTTTTCTCGTAGCTGTATTTTTAGTAATAACCTTTATTTCTCTTTACGTAGGGATAGACGCAACAATTGAGAGATTCGAGATGGAAAATCTTCTCAAGGAGGCAAGACCGACTATTTGGGGTAATACTGTCAGGATGATATCAGATTTTCCTCTTTTCGGGACCGGGTTTGGGACCTATCCTTCTGTCTATGCCGCCTACGAGGATAAGATGCTTCCTTTCCGTGCTTACTATTCGCACAATGACTATCTTGAATATTTGAGTGATGGAGGTGCGGTTGGGATTGCTCTTCTTTTGGGCGGTATTCTCTTTATACTGGTTAAATCCTTTCTTTACTGGCGGGTGAGGAGGCATCCTCAGGTGAAGGGGCTCGCCCTTGGAGGGATTATTGCGGTGGTGCTAATACTTATTCACAGTATTAGTGATTTTAATTTGCAGATTCCGGCGAATATGCTTTTGTTTACTGTCGTCCTGTCGATGACTATTGGGATTGCATATTATAAGAGGAGTGAGAAGCAAGGAGTGAAAAGTAAGAAGTTAGGAGTGAGGAGGGAGAAGGGAGGAGTAAGGAGTGGGATGAATGTTGGGTGGAGGAAGGTTCTGTTGATATGTGCTCTGGTTGTTGTTGGAGTTGTGGCGGTTGTTTTTTATTGGAGTCAGCATCTGTATTACAAGGCAGAGAATATAGAAGATAACGAAAGAAAAATAGGG